>Ga0265797_10011467_pt1 | contig 11092 bp, 13 predicted proteins | sample P2T30metagenome_FD_192433 | JGI IMG/M metagenome (GOLD analysis project Ga0265797, IMG submission 192433) | Plant litter microbial communities from East Loma Ridge, Irvine, California - P2 T30 | ecosystem: Environmental > Terrestrial > Plant litter > Unclassified | place: USA: California... | reverse complement strand
TCGGGTAACATCTCCCAGCAGCTTCTGATTGATAGTATCCGCGTGCAGACCAGCGTATACCCGTACACGTTTCACTGCACGGCTTTGCAGCGGATCATCCGCCCGACAAGCATTGTCACCAGGCGGCTGGTCACCCAGGGGGCGCTTCGCAGCGTTTCGCGCTCGGATAACAACCCACACGGGTTTCTGATCGAAAAATGGGTCACGGTTGAAAACAAGGATATCGGCGTGCAAAACCGGTAGTGATCAGCTATTTCATCTTACCAAACCACAAACTTACCGCCATGTTTTACAATTTTAACGCGCACCGCGCCAGAAAAACCACGCCCGGCCCCAGCACGGCGCTGGCCAGACAGATCTTTGAAAAGCTCATTGGCTTGCAGCGCAGATGGGCCGATTTTATGCAGGCGCAAACACAAAGGCTTACCCGCAGCTGGCTGATCGCTTTTAGTCTTACCGCCATGATCGCAAGCGGGGCATACAGTACCTATCTGATCTCAGACGGGCTATTTTCTGCCCGGTCGCACGCGCAGCCCTACGGACTTAAGAGCCCGTGGCCAGCCGGGACCATCAAAAGAAAACAGTTGCCAGCAAAGCAAAACGGACTCAGCCGATACCTGGATAGTGTCAGAAAAGCAGCGTATGCAGACAGCAAGAAAACAATTCAACCTTAAGCAAAAATAGCGATGAGCACAGCCACTTATTCCGCAGCCTATTTACGAAGCAAAAAGCTGTATACCTTTCTGCCTTTATTGGTGTTTCCTTTTCTGACGCTCTTCTACTGGGCGATCGGCATTAAAATGGTCTTTAAAGGCCAGACTGCGCAAACCGCGCCGCAGGGCATGAACACAAGTCTTCCGGATGCAAACCTGAAAGATGAGACTACATTCAGCAAACTGACCTATTACAAAAAAGCGGAAGATGATTCTGCCCGCATCCGCGAGCAGCTCAAAAAAGACCCCTACCGAAGCGGTGAGCTAACAGCGGATGAAAATGCGGCCGCCATGCTGGCCATGCAGGGTCTTGGCGCGCCTGAAACGGATCCAAAACAAAAACCGGTTCTATATCAGGGAAAAACCTACACCGGCAAACAGCAAAAGCATATCATCGAAAAGCTTAAAACCCTTGATTCTGTGCTGGTCAGCGCCGCCTCGCCGCAGTTTGAACAAAAACCGGTCAAGAAAACGAGCGCGCAAGAATCCGCTTCGCTTCAAGCCGCCCAGATGCAAAAACTCGATGCAATCATGGCAGACATGCAGCAAAGCCCGCAGGCTGCCGGCCAGGACCCAGAGCTTGCAGAGCTAAACAGCATGCTTGAAAAGATTCTGGACATTCAGCACCCAGACCGTCTGAAAGATAAACTGCGCGCCCAGCGTGCAGACGGCCGGTCGGATGCCTATCCAGTAAGCAGCGCATCAGCATACACACCAATCAGCACCTTTGGAGCAGCAAGCTCCGATTCGCTCAGCAGCGATCCTTTATCAGCGGCCCGAATTGAGGCCAACGGCTTTTTTTCACTTGATGAGCCTGTCACCGCCAGCTCGGACAATGCCATCAAAGCCGTCGTGCACGAGCAGCAGACGCTGGTAAGCGGATCTTCTATCAAGCTCAGGCTCACAGCTGATATTTATATCGCCGGAACGCTGATCCCGAAAGGAAATTTTATTTATGGTACTGCTATGGTCAACGGCGAGCGGCTGCTGATCGCCGTCGAATCGATCCGCTTAAACAGCTCACTGTTCCCAGTCAAACTCTCTGTTTATGATCTGGACGGACAAAAAGGGATCTATATCCCGGGATCCATTTCCCGCAATGTGGCCAAACAATCTGCCAGTCAGGACATCCAGTCGCTTTCTGTGGGAAGTCTGGATACTTCGCTGGGCGCGCAGGCAGCCAGCGCAGGCATACAGGCTGCAAAAACGCTGATCGGACAAAAGACCAAACTTGTGCAGGTCACCGTGAAGGCGGGCTATCAGATCCTGCTTTTCGATACGAATGCCAAACCGCTGTAAGCACGGCTTTACCTTAAATCTAAGTCATCCCTATGAAAAACAACCTATTCAATAGCATCATGCTGATGCTGGTGTGCAGCAGCGCATTTTCTCAGAACGCCCAGCTGTATGTGATCGAGCCCTTTCCGCTGGAGATCACCTACAACAAGACGGTCAATCTGATCTTTCCCTACCCTGTGCAAAGCGTTGATAAGGGAAGCCGCGATCTGCTGGCTCAAAAAGCAAAAGCGGCCGAAAACGTTTTGCAGATCAAAGCGGCCAGAAATGATTTTGCCCAGACCAACCTGACGGTGATCACCTCTGATGGCAAGCTGTATTCCTTTCTTGTCGATTATGCTGATGATCCCACCCAGCTAAATATCGAGCTGATCAAAGACCAGCTTGCTGTTTCGGTTTCCGAAGCAGCAGGGGTTCAGCCTAATCAGGCGCTTTTAAAAAACACAGCAGAGCGCCTTGCATTACTGCCGGCAAATCTGCGCCGGATCAAAGACAGCGCTTATAAAACCAGCTTTTCGCTCAGCGGCTTATACATCGAAAAGGATGTACTCTACTGCAGGCTAAGCCTGGACAACCACACCAGCATCAGCTACGATATCGAAAGCCTGCGCTTTTTTATTGGCGATAAAAAGCAGGTAAAAAGAACAGCGGCCCAGCAGACCGAGATCCAGCCTTTGTATGTGTATGCAGATACGGCCGTGGTAGCCGCCAACACCTCGCATGCGTTTGTCTTTGCGCTTTCCAAATTCACCATCCCGGATGCCAAGCAGCTTACGATCCAGCTTATGGAGAAAAACGGCGGCCGGCATCTTCGGCTGCATATCCAAAACAAAACGATCATGCAGGCAAAACCTGCCCTGTAAAACCTAAAAGGCAATTATTAACACTTAAATAAGCAAAATCATGAACGAGAAAAATTTTGATTATCTGAAAGACCAGGTAAAATTCACCGGCTTTGGACAGGACCTGGAAGCTGCCCTGAAAGCAAACCTTGCCAAAGCACAGACCGAGTTCCGTCTTCAGCACACAGTCCAGTATGGCAAAGATGAAATGAGCTCCTCGCTGCATTTTAAAAAGTCCAGCCAGAGTGATATGTACTTTTTTAACAGCTACACCGCCTCGCTAAAAAAAGACAACCAGACCCAGCCGCTGCAACAGACCTTTTACATCAATAAGGAGGGCGGCAACATCACCCAAAAAGAAGCCTTCAATTTGCTCGACGGCCGGGCGGTCAACAAAGACCTGATCAGCAAAGAAGGAAAAATCTACAATGCCTGGGTGCAGCTCGATTTTAAAGACACTGCCCAGAATGGAAACTACAAATTCAAGCAGTTCAGCGAAAACTACGGATTTGACCTGGAAAAATCACTGGCCAGACTGCCTATTAAAGAACTTTCTGATCAGACCGAAAAAACAAGGCTGATCGAATCTTTGCAGAAAGGTGACCGGCAGCCGGTCACCTTATCGCATAACGGAAGCGAGCAAAAAGCATTCATTGAGGCCAATCCGCAGTTTAAAGCCGTTGTGGTCTATGATCAAAACCAGCAGCGCATCCGCCAGCAGCAAACGACCAAAGAAGACCAGACGGCAGGCCTGCAGCAGCCAGCAAAAACCGATGAGAAAAAGCAGGGGACCAGCCAGTCGGAAGCTAGACCCGAGGGCTCCCCATCGGGTGGCAAAAGCAAAAAAACAAAAATGTCTGTATAGCGCGCCTTTGGTAAGGCGCTAAATCTTTAAAGAGATGGAACAGAAAAATTCAAACAGGGTGGCTTTGGAAATGGAAGACTGGAAGGCCAGGGAATCCAGAATGCAAAAGCTGTTTTCTGCCGATATTGTAAACGACAGCGCTTTTTTAAAACAGAAGCTGAGCTTTTATGATCATCTGCAGACTAAATATGCCAAAAGCCAGGACCCTGAAGAACGCATGGTGCTCGCTATTTTGGCCAAACAAAGAAGCCAGCTTCGCGCGCAGGTATATCCAGGGGTCATCCAGCGTATTTTCAGCCAGATCATCGAGCCGCTCAGACAGAAACACATCCAGCAGCAGCAGACGATCAATACCAATCATAACCTGCAGGATTTAAAACAGGCCCTGGACAAGGCCGGATTTAGCCAGGTATACCCAAAACTGGAAAAACAGCTTCAAAACGGTCAGCAGCAATTCAGTATCCCGGTTTCGCAGTATCTAGCAGGCAGCCAGAAAATGGATTACAATCTGTCTTTTTCCAGGGATCAACAAGGCCAGTACCGCTTTGAGCACTATAAGGCAACGCTAAGCAGGGAAGGTAAGCCCTCACAAACCCGTTCCCAGGTTTTCGGCAGCCAGGATGCGGTCAATGCCATGCAGGCCAGAAACCTTCTGGAAGGAAGGGCCATTTACAAAGAAAACAACGCGCTCTCTGGTAGCCAGCAGCCGGGATGGCTTAAACTGGATTTTAACGACAAAGACCCTTCGGGCAATCACAAGCTAAAAGAGTTTCCACAGCATTACGGATTTGATTTAGAGAAGGTCTTAAAGCAGCTGCCAATCGAAAAAACGGCACTGGAAAACCAGCCGCATCTTTTACAGTCGCTCAAAGACGGCAACCGCGAGCAGATCACCTTCAACAGTCAGGGAAGACAATACCGGATTTCACTCGAAGCCAACCCGCAATTTAAAACCGTGGATCTCTTTGATGAGAACAGTAAAAAAGTCAGTCTGTCCCAGCTTACCGGGTCTGCGAAAAAGGAGCCTGAAATCAGACAAAAGCCTACAATCAGGATCATGCATGCCAGAAAAAACGGGGTATCGGTTTGATTAATCACAGCAGCACATGGAAGCAATTTTAAAAGGCTTTTTTTCAGCCATTGAAAAAGATCCCAGAATAAGCGTCTCACACATCGGCTTGTATGTTACGCTCGTCTCGCTTTGCCAAAGCCAGGGTGAGACAGGATGTCTGTATGTTTTTAGCAAGGACGTCATGCTGGCCTCGAAGATTTCCAGTACAACCACCTACGTAAAGCTGCTTCATGAGCTTATCGATTTTAAGTATGTGCGCTATGAACCCTCCTACTATAAACGCAGGCCAAGCCGAATCTTGATTACCGGTTCAGTCAAGTCACCTTCACCAAACAAGCACGATGCAAATTGAACTTATCACCAAAGAAGACCTGCAGCTTCTACGCAAGCAGATCATGGAAGATCTGCTGCCATTTTTGACCCCGCAGAAACAAACGCAGGGCGAATGGCTCAAAAGTGCAGACGTCAGGCGGCTTTTAAAGATCTCACCCGGCACGCTGCAAAAACTCCGGATTGACGGTGCGCTGAAACCGGTCAGGATCAGCGGCTCCTTTTATTACCGGCAAAGCGATATTGATACCCTTTTAAAAACAGGCTCATGAAAAACGATCAGATCTTACAATACAGCTCAAATGCCGCCTTGGACCGGCGGCTGAATATTTGGCATTTGGCCATCTACAATGCCCTTGTCGAGTTATGTAAGCAAAGCGGACAACAGCAGCGTTTTTCGGTGTCCAGAAGAAAGGTGATGCGTCTGGCCAGAATCCGAGGCGCTGTCACCTATCACAAATATATCGGCGAGCTTCAAAACCTGGGATACATCAAATACACCCCTTCCTATCACCCTAAAAAGGCAAGCACCATCGAGCTATTGTCAAATGCTCCATCATAAAATTACCCCGGCTCAATATAGTACGCTACTATAAGAGAGCTTCCCATAAAACAATACTGTAGTTCTGCAGCATATAAGCCTGAATGGCAGTTGCCTGGCATACAATCTGGGCTTAGATGCTTTACAGCACCAGAAAGTCTTTCAAATTATTTGGATGACCCCGGGCTTTGCCGGGACCATCCAAAATCAAAAAAGGGCTTAAATGAACCCTTCCATATTAAAGGAGATAAACCCTTCACTGGTGAGGATAATATGGTCCATCACAGTGATATCAAGTATTTCACCGGCTGATTTGATCCTTTGTGTCAACTGTAAATCGGCGCTGCTGGGCGTAAGCTGCCCGGAAGGATGATTGTGCGCCAATATCACGCCTGAAGCATTGCATTTTATCGCCGCTGCAAAGACCATTCTAACATCTACGGTCACACCTGTGAGCCCACCCTTGGATACTTCATAAATACCTAATACCCGGTTGGCGCGGCTTACAAGTATTACTTTAAAAACTTCACGCAGCTCTATCTCACTTTGATTCCAGCTATGGATCAATACATTGTAAGCATCTTTTGCAGAGCTTATCTTAGGTCGGTCTGATGCTTTGACCGGATTTTTATATACCAGCTCTATTTCAGCAGCCAGAAGGTAGTTTCGGTTGTTATCAAGGCTTTCCATAATTTTTTGATTTAAGGTGATAAATCAATTATGGTGCAGCTTCTGCCACTGGGCGCTAAGGAAGGTAAAGCAACGGAATAAAGGACGGGTATATGCGGGCAGCGATGTGTTTATGCCGGAATTTTGCCTTACTTCCAGCGCAACCAGGTGGCTAACTTCGCATGATCATTGATATGTTAATACATTTTAGCTTGACATTCACTGTGATGCTTTGAGACTTGCTGAGGTAATTTTGATTAATGCGGCTGGTAATCTTTGCAATTTATTGTATACATAAAAGAAATCTTATCCGATCTGTCAAGCAACAGAACAAAGCCGAACAACAGGAGGTTAATAATCCAGTTCTCCCCTAACGCGAATTTGGATTATGTTAGATCTTATCCGCCCACACAAGTTATTCCTAATTTCTTTTTCATAAGCTATGCGATAATCTACTTCTAGATCGATTATCCCTTCATGAAATAATGCGCGGGAAACTTTGACAGAATAAAGAGATAAAAACTTTTCCCCAGCTTTGATTACTACGGGATCTCTATAGTCCATTATTTTATTAATAGCTTCTCCATTAGGAATATCAAAATAAATTGAATCTCCTGGTTTCCAAATCGAAATATATCCTCTCGGATAAAAAGTAAGTGATGAATCAGAAATGTTAATGTAAGAAATATTTATTCCCAAGGAATCTCCAATATAAACTTCCTTCGGAACGCATGCCTCCATTTTGATAAATGCACTGATATCTTTACAGTTACCCTTATCTTCGTAGGGAGAACGGATACAACCAATAAGACACAGTATTAATAAAATAATTTTTACCATCTTCTTGGAATTTTGTAGATAACGTGCCATCATTTAGAATTGAATCCAGTAAAAGAGCATCCGTTTAGGTTCATTTTAAAATCATAAATCCCACTGTCCATACCAAGAGATATTATTCTATCAATGATGTTTACACCATTTTACCCATACTGACAAAAAACAATCTATGTATTTCTTTGAGGTACTATGCACTAATCAAGAATTAATGTAATTTGAACTCCTTGTTTGAACAAAATCTCCATCCGCTACAATAAAATTTCCTCAATATTATCCGGTGAAATTGCCATTGTCTTAGCGTTGATATAATTGTCCTTGAAAGTCTGCGGAAACCGTACCTTTTCCTTTTTGTTCCACTTGAATTCATAAGCTTCCAGCTCATCACCATGCTCTTCGATAAGATCAATTTCCTGCTGCTGCGTAGTACGCCAAAAGTACGAATTCACAGCCGCTCCGTTGTAATGGAGAAATTTCATCCGTTCAGAAATGATATAGTTTTCCCATAATGCACCAACATCAGTTCTTGATTGAATGGGTTTGAAATTATTGATAATGGCATTGCGTATGCCGTTATCATAGAAATATACTTTTTTGCCCTTTTTTATTTCGTTGCGAACATTCCTGTTCAGGGCAGGCAAGCGGAATACAACATAGGTTTTTTCCAGCAAGTCGATGTATTTATCAACAGTCTTACTGTCGCTGCCGATGGTCTGGCCAATTTCCTGATAGCTAATTTCACTGCCCACTTGTAAGGCAAGCGCCTTTAGCAACTTTTCTAAAAGCAGTGGTTTCTTGATCTGTTCCAGCATCAACAAATCTTTATACAAATAACTGCCAGCCAAAAGTTTTAATAATTCCTCTTCTTCGCCTGTTTTTGTCACAATCTCAGGATAGCTGCCATAGATAAGGCGATGCTCTAAAAGCCGCTTTTCATGAACCAATCCGTTTTGCTGTACCATTTCACCAAAGCTTAACGGATACAGCATAAATTCATATTTACGCCCGGTAAGCGGCTCGTTGACCTGACTTGACAATTCGAAAGCTGAAGAGCCTGTGGCGATTACCTGCACATCCTTTATCTGATCAGTAAACAATTTAAGTGTTAGACCAATATTTTGTATACGCTGTGCTTCATCAATAAACAGTATTTTATTATTTCCCACTACCAGCCGTAACTTCGCAGCCGTCGTATTGGTCAAAATCTCTCGAACGTCTGCATCGTCGCCGTTGAGGTACATATGATCTTTTCCGGCAAGTACTGATTCGACCAAAGTCGATTTTCCGGATTGGCGGGGACCGAACAGCAAAATGGCTTTGCCTTTAAAGAGCCGTTGCTCAATCTTATTTTTAAGGAGTCTTGATATCATATTATCGGATTACAATGTCAAAAATACATAATATTACCGGATTACAATCCAATAATATTATGTTTTTGCCGGATTGACAGCTACTCCATTTTGCTAGCGTATTTATTTCCCACCAATCCGTTAACCTGCTTTTGAACTTCTAAGAGCACCTTCATGATCTGATTATTGCCTTCCATATTCGGTATTTCCTTGCTTTGAAAGCTATGGAATTCCCAGATTTCGAGAACTTCCTCTGCATTTACTGTATACGGCTCATAAATGCAGTTATAGGAACTTAAAAGGATTGTAGCATCCTGATTAACAGTCACCTGCTTGAAGACAAAGTCTTTTTCTGCGCTTAACACCACGATGCAAGGCGTCTGCGGTTTGATGCTTTTCCAGTCCTGCACAAACATACAGGTAATGTCGCTGCCTTCAGGAATAGGCAGCATCGAGTCGCCTTCGGTAGGAAAAATCCGGTATGTTTTACCTTTGTCCAGATTAGGCATGGAGTATTTAGGAAGCTGTGCCAGATAATGCGGATCGGTATATCCGCTTCGGTATCCGGCCTTGGCTTTCACTGGTACATATTCTATGTTCTCTTTGTTATTTTTATCCACCGTAATTGCCAGCACCCGGATGTTGCTGCCCGTCATATAGACATCATTGCCTGCCTCCAGATCCCTAAGTTTCAGCTCCGGCAGTCTGGACAAGTCCACTTTCAGCAAACTGTCGACACTGATTTTAAAATATTCTGAATAACTGAGATAATCATCAGGTTGAGGGGCTTTCGTATGACCATTTTCCAGCGCATTGAGCTTGGAGCGGGATAATGAGAGCTTTTCGGCCAGCGTTTCCTGGCTCATTTTTCTGCGTTCCCGAAGAAATCTGATGTTGCTGTGAAAAAAGATTTTTTGACTGTTCATTTTTATTTTGTTATCATTACAATCAATGGTTTGATACAAATCGTATCAAATATAGATTTAAATATTTAAATCATGATACAGCCAGCCAATAAAAACGACGTATTTAAACAACTGCAAAACGAAATTCTTTCTTTGCAGGGCTTTCGCACCCCAACCGAAAGTCAGCGCGTTGATTTTGGACTGGGCATGATTGAAAAAGCTTTTGCCCTTAATAGCTTTCCAACCGGCGTGATTCACGAGCTGATCAGCACGGGCCGGGAAGACGCCGCAGCTACATCAGGTTTTATGGCCGGGCTTGTCGGCAAGATGATGATGCGCGGCGGGGTTTGTCTTTGGATCAGCCAGAAAAGGACACTGTTCCCACCAGCCCTGAAGTTTTTCGGAATCGATCCGGACCGCGTAATTTTCGTCGATGTTAAAAATGAAAAAGATCTTTTGTGGATGGTAGAAGAGTCGCTGAAATGTCAGGCGCTCTGTGCGGTAGTTGCCGAGTTAAGGGAGCTGAACCTGACTGAATCCCGAAGGCTGCAGCTGGCCGTGGAGCAAAGCCGGGTAACGGGCCTGCTGCACCGGCTCAACCCGAAAAATATCACCAGCACAGCCTGCACGGCGCGCTGGAAAATAACACCAGCAGCCAGTATCCTGGAACCGGATATGCCTGGTATGGGATTTGCCCGCTGGAATGTAGAGCTAATTAAAGTTAGAAACGGAGAGCCGGGCCACTGGCAGCTGCAATGGATCAACGGATCTTTTGACCATCGTGCTGTAAAGGCTGCTGTGAGCAGTACGGATGACCACCTTTTAAAAGCCGGCTGATATGAGAAGATATGTGTCTATCTGGTTTCGCCATTTGCTCACCGACCGCTGGGTGATCCGTCATCCGGAACTCAAAGATGCCGCCTTTGTGCTGACGGCACCTAAAGCAGGAAGGATGCTTATTACGGCTGCGAGCGCGCAGGCGGAAAAACAGGGCATCGCATCAGGGATGGTACTTGCCGATGCGCGCGCTGTTTTGCCGGATCTTCAGGTATTTGAAGATAAACCCGGCCTTGCCGGCCGGCTACTTTCAGCACTGGCAGAATGGGCGCTTCGCTACACACCGGTGGTAGCCGTAGACGCTGAGAGCGGTCTGATCCTGGATATCACCGGCTGCGCGCATCTTTGGGGAAGCGAACGGGCCTACCTGAAAGATATAACAGCCCGCCTTCGCGGATCTGGATACGACGTGCGCGCTGCGGTCGCAGACACGCTTGGAGCGGCCTGGGCCATATGTCACTACGGAAGGATCACACCTTTAATCGAGCCCGGACTACAGGCGCAGGCCATAGCCCCGCTCCCGCCTGCAGCGCTCCGGCTGGATGCAGATATCATCGGTCGCATGCATAAGCTTGGTTTTTATCAGATCGGGAGCTTTATGCATATGCCGCGTTCGATGCTTCGCCGGCGCTTTGGCCAGCAGCTGCTATCGCGACTGGATCAGGCCATGGGCCAGCTTACTGAAAACATCCTGCCGGTCTGCCCGGTTGAGCCCTATCAGGAGCGGCTGCCGTGCCTGGAACCGATTAAAACTGCTACTGGCATTGAAATGGCGCTGGGCAAACTACTTGAAATTCTCTGCACCCGCCTTTTAAAAGAATCCAAAGGTATCCGACAAG
>Ga0265797_10011465_pt1 | contig 11092 bp, 7 predicted proteins | sample P2T30metagenome_FD_192433 | JGI IMG/M metagenome (GOLD analysis project Ga0265797, IMG submission 192433) | Plant litter microbial communities from East Loma Ridge, Irvine, California - P2 T30 | ecosystem: Environmental > Terrestrial > Plant litter > Unclassified | place: USA: California... | reverse complement strand
CTCCTCAAAGTACGGGAACCGCATAGCCCTATACGTCCCATCAATCTTCCCCAACAACCTCTTATGATCCCCCTCCTTAAAACTCTCTCCCGGCCGGTAGTCTCTCGTACACATCATTCTCGAAGTGCTCACCAACAATCTGACCCCCTTCTGCGTAAGCGCTCTAACCGTCCCCTCCGTATGCTCAATGAACAATTCACAAACAAACGTCCCCGGCCCAAAAAGCTCCGTCGCAGGTCCGCAATCCACAATAGGATAGACATGCGGTTTATACTCCGGCACTTCCATGCCCAGTGTCTCCAGAAACTTCCTGTCGAGGTCATTATAGTACCCCTCCTGCACAACGATTCTAATCTTCTTCTCCTGCTGCTCCTGCAGGTACTCCAGCGTATCCACAAACATAGCGAACTGCGCCATCGTGCGCTTGCGGCACTCGAAGTTGTCGCGGTTGAAACTGCCGGTGCCCAAGCACACCGCGGTGTCTAGCTGCCAGCCGTTTTCGGGCCTCATGAGCGATAACATGCGGTGGAGTTGTTTGCGGGCTTCGCTGCGCTTCCATAGCCGGCCTTTGGCGCCAAATTCCGCGGCGATGCTCTCGAGGGTTGCGTCTTTGATGTTGGTGGGTGGGGTGTTGCTGAAGCGGGTTTTGGGCGGTGCTTTGCTGTTCTTTTTTCGCGGGACGAAGGTCCAGTCGGAGGAGTCGGCCATTGTGTGAGTGGTGTGTGATCCTATGACTTGTTTGTGGTATGTGTAGGTTACCTGTATGTGTAGGGAACAAAAGGCTTGTTGGTTTTTTGCTTCACCTTTGGGCAGCGGAGATGCCTTCTCTAACGTTCAGCAGAACCGGAGATGCTGCCCTCCTACCTTTTGTGTGGACGCGTAGTCCGTACCTACCGGGTGTTGATTTTTACAATGTTGGGTTCTGGTGTTTTGACTAGATAGCAGTCTCTAGATCCGTTCGTGGGACTGGATGATTGAGAGGCAAAGCAACATGCGAAGATCAGGGACACGCTTGGGAAATGTCAACAGTACATCTCCCGTCCTTGTAGTGCTGTGCGACATGCTTACATACCCGGCCGAAAATCGGCCTTGGGCGACATCACTCTCATATGTTCACGAGATAAGATATATCACAGACATGGATGTACACAACATTGCATCAATGCCAGCTCACAGGTGCGGAGCAGGAACACAACCGATACATATATGCATGTAGGGCACAAAAAAGGCAGATCGGCCTATGTTGAAGACTACCGCATAGAAAACAACCCAAGATCATGCCTACTAGCTCCCACAAAGCAGTACTACTCGCACCAGACGCACCCATCAACGATAGTATACGAGAGACGAGGAGCTGGAATTTTGCAAAAAAACCAATATATACTCACCGCCCGCAGCTAGCGCCGGATCTCAGCGATTGGCTTGCCCCAGACGTCGAATAGGAACAAACGCAATGACAACAAGCTGACCATGAGACTACATGTTAGTGGTTCGAGGGTGGCGATGGGAGAGAGAGCTTGTCTCTGCTTAGAATATGACGGTGATCACTTCGATGATATCTTGCTTATTATTGCCAAGAGAGAAGTTACATTACTCGAGGGTCCTGTTTCCAAAGGCATTGTTGGCGAAAATATTGTTGGGAATTTGAAGTTGATATCGGAAAGTATAGTTTTGGCACATTGACTATCATTGTTGTTGCATCGTGAAAAAGAATGTGAGAAAGAGTATTTTTTTGGAAGACAGCCAACCACTTGATTGATCCTATCGATTTTTGCGGATGTAGCACCTGGAGATGGATAGAAGCGAGGATCCAAGGAAAAGTGAGAACGGACAAAAGAAAGGTACTGACCGTTGCAGTACACCGTTAGTCGTTCTCCTCAAATTCACGGTCTGAACTTACCTATCCGTTCGTTCGTTCGTTCGTTCGTTCAAAGAAAACGCACTTACTTGTACAAAACCCGTGAGAAGATACGTCGCAACCTAAGCAGCTTACTTCGCCTGCGTCCACCAAGGATTAGTGAGCGCAGTGTACGACTTGCCCGAGTAGGCGTGCACCTTCGCCATGTCCAAACCTGGACAGCGGCGCCTGTGAGCGGCCATGCTCTTGGAGAGCACGCGCTCAGGGCGCAGGGAGCGGATGTCCGCAGAAAAAGAGGAAGCGAAATCCTGCGCGTCGACGTCCATCTGCGAAGAGGACTGCGGTGGGGTGGTGGTGGAGGCGGAGGCGTGCGAGAGCATCTCCTGCGACGACATCATGGCGCCGGAAGCGTGGAGCTGCTCGGTGCCGGGGTAGTCGGAGAAGAAGGCGGAGCGCTCCGTGGCTTGGAGCTGGGCCAGCTCGGCGAGCTCGTTCTGCGCGGAGAGAACGGTCGACTTGGCGGCGAGGATGTTCTCGGTCGCCAGCGGGAGGGCCAGGATGGCTCTTCCTTGGACGATACTCTGGAGCGTGGAGAGCTCCTGCTTGCCCCAGCTGTGCTCGTGGCTCTGGATGCCCTCGAGCATGGGGAACTTGAGGCCCGGAGCAGGGTAGCTGTTCCGGATCAAGCGGAGGACGGTGGACTGGATGGCCATGAGCTTGTGCTGGACGTCCTGGTGGGAGAAGATCAGACACATGGCGTGGGCGTTGGCGGGAGGGCCCTGCTCGTACTCGGCGAGCGAGGAGAGCAAGGAGCGGTGGCCGAGGTATGTCGCGGCAGCAGCAGAGCGGTGGTTGCAGTTCAGCAAGGCCTCGGCGATGTCAGTGGAACAGCCAGCGGCCAACATCTCCTCCTTGAGCATCGGCTCGACCATGGCGAATCTGCGAAGGGAAGCCTCACAGTTCATGCCGGCAAGCTGTGCCTCGGATTTCATCTTGTTGATGAACCTCCTCTGGCACTCGGGAGCACTGCAGTGGCCGTCATTCAACATGAAGCCGATAGGGACCGTGCCTGCGGTGTGAGGCACGGGGCAGATCTCAGAGTGCTTGCATGCGAAGGTGACAGAGACCGGCACCATCATGGTTGGGGGCGGGTCAGGTCTGGTAAGACGGAAGTAGGGGAAGTCAGCCATGTTTAGAACGGGTACCTGCCTGTTCTGGATGACTGGAGGGGGTGTTGTGGATGTAGAGAGATGGTAGCTGTCATTTGGGGTTGAGCAGACACTCGCAATAGCAATAGCAAAGACTTTGTGTGTGTATGTATCTTTGCGCTGCGATTGCGGGTGCCGTGTGTGCTGGCCAGATCACCAACAAGTGTCGACGAGATGTACATTATAAGTGATTTCAAGTGTTGAGGAGGCAATAGGTACAATACATTGTTGACTGCTGGGCGTCGTTGTCTGTGAAAGGAATGGTCCACTTTCTTTGTCTTGTACAATGCAATTGAATGTCGTAGGTCAAAGGCCGTCTGCTTCGAGTCCCAGAGTCTCTTTGTCTGAGATGGGGAGAAGCAATGGTCGGAAATCCTAGGTATAACCCATGAAGTGACTGGCAAGATGCGTAGTGTCGTCTCACCAGTGTCTGGTGAACTCGAGGGTCGACATCCTACTGCCTTGTTGCTGCATTCGATCCATCCTTCATAAACCAGGTCCAACAGGACCCAGGCATCTCACACGATCAGGTAGGAAGCATCCGCATCATGGCGTCTTCAAACCCAGCGTCGACGGATCCCCAATCGGGAACACCCAAGCCCGGCCCCCTCGAGACTTACCTACACGAGTCCATCTTCGATCTCGTCCACCAAGCTGACGACCTCTTCTCCCGCTACAGAGAGGCTGGAGTAAAGTACCACAGCATGCCATTTGCAGTCCGCAACAGCACGCACCTCCAAGACGACATGATCAGCATGCTTGATGAAGTCTACTCGTTGAGCACAGACGGCCGCCTGGCAGAGTGTGTGGGCGGCACCTTCTGGGACTTGATTTATTGCATCGCAGAAGCCGATCTTGCTCTCAAAGGTGACAACAAAGATGTTGGGACTGCTGATAGCTTGGTCTTCGCTGCCTTCCACGTGGCAGAGAAGTTGGAGAAGCGCATGTATGCCACCGAGGCTGCGGTGGCGGACGTCGTGGCGATCAGGAACTCGTTGACGGAACAGGGGCTGGTGCAGACGCCAGATCCTTGGGCTGATGCTGCTTTGCTCTGCTTTGATGAGTGGGCTGAGGCGTTGACGGAGTGTATGAAAGAGATGACGGAGATGGCGAGCGAGATCGTGTTGAACCCGTCTGGTGGTGGAGTGGAGGGCATCTTTGGCCTTGGGGTTTAGAAATTCAATCGACCCTGGGTATGTGTGGTCGCACCTCGTCCCGGACCTGGATATTTTGTCTAGTCACTGCTTGGGCCGAACCGCTGCTCTTGTTTCAACAAATAGTGTCGCCGCATCATCTGTAAATTGATCAATTGTTTTGTTCACTGAGATCCAACAGTTCCGAGTCCCTCATTTATCATGCGTCTTCAAGAGCAGCGATGGAACATGAGTATATCAATCATCCTTCCCAAGTATTAGACCATTACCCACCGAAGCATATTTGCTTATGTCTCAATGGCAAGAGATAAGAATTGCTAGTTTGGGGCCGTGGCTAGTAGTATCCATATCTTTGACCTGTATGCAAACCTTTGAGCATGATTTGAAATTCCAGAGAGAGACTTGTTAGAAACAATAATGTGATTGCCGTGCACCATTGAGGCAATATGCACATAGGCCATCTACGGCCGTTGGATCTTGTTTCTGTATGTTCGCTTGATGCAGAGCAGGGAAACGATGCAATTGTTCCAAGGCCGAGTCAGGTCTGCATTGTATATCCGACTCGACGGTATCGCGTGCCCTGTGCGCTAGTCCAACAGCAAGTGGACAACAAGTGGGATATAGTTCGGGCGGCGCGTCAGAAAGTTGAAGACGTCTCGAATCGTTGCCGTGGGGCTCGAGGCCTCGGGGGTGTTATTATGATGGAGGAGCTCGGGCGCTGACGACACTCAGCCACAACGGTTTTGCGGACGAAGTTCACAGAGGTCCAGGAGGCGCGGAGACTAAGGTGCGCCATCTGTGTCATTGTGGGAAAACGGCTGGCGGCAGAGGAGATGCAAGCTGCCGAAGTGCCGGGTCGTGCTAGGAGGTGGAGGTAGGAAAATGCACGTGATGACGTGGTGATGTTGATGAAAGTGTGAGGTGTAGGTGGTACAGTGTGCAGAGATGATGATGATGATGATGTAGTGTTTGCACGCCTCGGCTCCCAATGGCGCAGCTTATGGTCAGCATGCACAAAGAGATGCGAAGAAAGCTTGATGGATCATGGATGCATGCATGCCAATCATTGAGGCCAGACGCCGATCATTGATTGAAAGTCGAGGCGCGTGCACTTTGGAGTGAGTGAGTGATCGCTGCAGTGAGACGAGACACCGAGACACGCCCACCAAAACACTTGCACATGCACATGCACTTTCCACGTCGCGCGCGCGCCAGACAGACAGGAAAACGTCCGCTACTTCCACTCATTACCTTATTCACCCGTTTTCTCGCCAGGCTTCTCACATTCCTGCTGCACTCCTCGCTCTGCCGTCCTTTTGTGCAAATATCCAAATACTATTCTTGTTGTTCTTTTTTATTTTTCCCCTACCCGCGGTCAGCCAGCCACAGGCAGCGAGCAGCCAGCGCAAGAGCAGCAGCATCATCATCACAGCCAGCTCTTCCCCTTCCCCACCGCCATCATCCGTCGCTCTGCATACGGTACACAGTCCCAGGCGCATCCAAGGTCGAACATTTTGACTTTACGATGATGGCACCCACGGCCTCTAGCTGATCGCCTGCTTGCCTCCCATTCCACTCTATCCATCCATCCCTTTCGGCCCGCCGTCCCTATTTCCCACTCGTCCAACACCTTTATTCCTACTATTGCTGCTGCAACCCTTCCACCTCCACCGGCCTCACGCGCGCCTGCACCCACGCCGCTGCCGCCAACATGCCTAATCTGTTTTCGCGACGGCGAGGCAGCTCGGCCAATCCGGTACGTCGCTGCCACTTGTCCCGTCCAATCCAATCCTCCCAGCATATTCATGATTGAGCAATCGATCAATTGTCCTAACAATGCTGTCGCATCAACATGCGCACACTCATACTGACGACCATGTAGCCGATTGACCGCAACACTTCCTCCGCAGCCGCGACCGCCGCCAGCTCAGCCTTCCTCGCCCGCCCGGCATCACAGACTGGCCTCTCATCAGCAGCAGCGGCCGCAGCCCTCCGCTCTCACACAACAACCCCGGAGCCCATCGGCAACATCCAGACCAAGCGCATGGTCCGGAGAGGCTCACAATCTTCGGTGGGCGGAGGCAGCATCATTGGAAGTGGCACACGAGGCGGTCCTGGACGAGGTACCCTGCAGAGAAACAACAGCAGCGGTTCCATGAGCGAGAGGACTTTCAGATCTCCGTCCCCCGGTCGCTACAATGGCGCTATTCCTGCAGCTCCAGAGGCACCTCCCGTCCCCGCCTTACCCGCCAGTCTGCGAGGCGGCGGCCATCGACGATCTGCCAGCACAGAGCCACCACAGCGCATCATGTCGCCCACTCCACCGCGTGGGAGTAGACGAGGTGCAAGTGTTGATCGCGCCGGGACATCTGCGCGCTCTCTTCCCAAAATCAACACAGTCCCCGAGGACGACGAGCTCGAACGACAAGGCAGCGCTGGCTCAATCAACTATTCTCGGCCCATATCCGCCCAAGGGCACTCGCCCGTCGCAACTTCCAAGACCATGAAGTCCGGCGGCTCCTGGTTCACTGCGCCCGAGGGAACACTTAGTGGCAAGCAGACGGCGCAACGACCTCCCGCTAATGCTGCAAGGTCGCAGCAGGATGCCAACAACATACAGTTCGATATCGCGAATGCTACAAACAGGGCCACAAAGAAGAAGCAGATTGCAAACAATACACAAGGGAGCTATCTTGCGCGCGCAAATGGTGCAGCCAGCCCGACCTCAGATGAGCTTGAGGATACGGTAGTGGTCTACGATCCGGCCAGTCGCACATTCATCGCAAAGCCTCGACACGCCGCACAGAAAGCAGAACCACACTCACCAACACTTGCGTCGCCAGCAGCATATGTGCCCAAACCTGGAGAATATGATCCGAACACGAGAAAGATTGTTCCGCAGGTACCCGCCCAGAAACCCAGCGTGCTCGTAACAGGTGGAGACAACACTGCGACGAGGACAAAACCAGCACTGTCTGTTCAGCCTCCGCCACGCAACCCTGCTCGAACAGACCCCAATGGAAGCCCGGTGTCGCCTCGCGCTACTGGTCTATTGCAGAAACAACCATCAGTCGTCCGCGAGGATCCCGAGGGAGAGCAAGAAGCTGAGGCTAATGGAGGTGTCCAACCTCACAAGAGACAGACTAACGGCTTCGGCGGATTCTCGAAAACTACCATGCGCTCGGGTCCCTCTGCTGTCACCCCAGCAGGCAGTCGCCATCGATCGGAAAGCCTAGATGTTCCTCGTTCTGGATCCGATAGTAGTGGTCGTGTAAGAGGCAACTCCCACAGCCCATCTCGATCCGCTCGCTTCTCCGCTTCACCAATAATGGAAATTGTGCACCATGATCCACCCCAGCGAGGAGTTTCTCCAGTCAAGTCAGCGATGAAGCACTCTCCCTCGTCCTCCATCCGCGCAAACTCTCCTATGGCGACCAGCGGTAAGGCTATGAGTGAGACTTCAGACACTCCTTCTTCCGTCGACGGCTCGGCGCGCAAGAAGAAGAGCGTGCGGGTAAGCTTCACAGATCAGCCTCCCGCCGTCCAGCCTTCATTCACGCCTGCAACACGTGCTGCAGTTGCCAGAAAGGTGTCACCTCTCATCGACGACGATATGGAAGAAATTATGAAACCTCGACCGGACTTGCCATCATTCGGAAGTGTGCGCCAAAACAGAATGCATCAGGAAGTGGCAGAAAAGGTTACAGAGCGACCTCCTGACCGCCGGGAAGTGAGCAGTGATCACGCGATCGGTGGTATACTGGCGCAAAATGCTACCAACGCGCCCGTACCACCAGAGGTTACATCAAAAAGTGGCCCCAGCTATAGTAGCAGCAGTGATGAAAGCGACGACGAGACTACACCAGCCAGCGAGCTTGACGCTGGCAATGCGTCTGCCAAGGCCGTCTACTCTCAGGTTGTAGGCCCTGAGCCGAAAGGTGATGTGCAAGAACAGAAAACGCTTTCATCGGACCTCAAGATCAGCGATCCGAAACTCACTTTGCAAGAAGAAAAAGCGCTTCAATCAGACATACAGATCAGTCTGCAGCCTCCGACTCCGGGTGAGGAAGAAAAGACTTTCGCGGAGGCCGCGGAAGCAGCAAGATCAGAATCACCGCCACCAAGATCTTCACTTGAGAAATTCGTTGTGCCTGGAGGATGGGCGCCTGAGCCTGAAGAATATGTCGCGCCTGTTGCCGTTGATGCACCTGCAACCAAGGCTGCTCCGGCTGCAAGCACCGACAAGGATAAGGTCAAGTCAGTCGCCGAAAGAGCCACCGCTGCTCCAGTCGCCTATCCGGAGCCTACCCTCTCGCACACTCCTACTGAACTTCAATTAAGTGATATCGCTGAGTCCGAGTCTGACGACAGCGCCGTTTTCAGTGATGCTGAAGAGGATCTATCATACATGGATGAAAGCGGGTTCGCGTCAATGGATGCAATCGTGGAGAGTCCTGTCACGAAGCCCAAAAAGAGAAGCTCAGACCCAGACAGTCCCTTGATGCGCCAGTCTATAAGAAGGGAGTCCAAGGACGAAGCACGTCCTCCTGTTGACGACTGGAGCCATGCCACCCAATACTGGAAGCAGCTGAGTAAACGACAGCGAGAGCAGATTGAGCGGAGTCATCTCTCGTCAGACGATGAGTACAGACCCGAAGCCAACTCGCTTGCGAACAGGCCTAAGAAGAAGAAGTCTGCATTGAAGCAGTCGACACACGTCGAGCCAATTGTTCAGCCCGCGAGACAGGCGCCTGCGCAGCCCACCAAGACGTCCATGCGAAAGAGCATGCGTGGATCGCCTGAGCCAGTGCCAGCGGCCGCGGCTCCAGTTCAAATGCGCTCCAGCTTGCGCGAAGGAAGGGGTGGCGGCATGCGGACGAGTATGCGCGAACGTCCGCAGTCTGAGTACACGGCATCCAAGCCTGCTCCGAAACAGAACGCGAGGCCATCCTCTAGCGGATCAGCTTTGCCTGTAGCAGCCGCAGGTGGAGCGATGTCGAGACGCCCACAGAGCCCTGAGGAAATCTCTCAAGATGGTCCTTTCCCCAAGATGCAGCCTTCAGCGAGCGCCAAACTCGCAAAGAAGCTGCCGCCTCCATCTGTGCCGGCGAACGATTCCGATTCGGAGAGCAGTTTCAGGAAGAAGCGCAGGCCCTCGGCATCTGATACAGGAGGTCGAATGAAGCGCAGTATGCGTGCCGGCTCTATCGATTCGCAGCAACAACGTCCAGCCTCGCCAACACCCGCGCCAACAGCGAAACAGAGGAAGGCGTTCAGCGTCCGCTCTTTGTCGCCAACAGGCTCCTTCTTTGGTCGTAAGCAGCTGAAAGAATCCATGCGTGCGGCTCCGGCAGACACTGGTGTCAAGACCCTTCGTGGCCCAAATTCGATGCGCAGTTCAAGTGCTAAGCCTGCCAGCAAAGCCGTCGCTGCTCCTCGTCAAAGGGCATCCACAAATAACATGGCTGGAAAGTTCAGATCACGATTTGCCGACTCTGATGATGAGGACGATGGCGGCAGGGGCCAGAAGACCTCTTTCTTCCGCAGTCGATTCGCGGATTCTGATGATGATGAACCCTCTGGTGGCATCATCCGAGCTGACTTGACACCCGTCCGAGGCATTCCCAGACGACAGGACCAACAGGATGGCGATTCCACAGACCTTTCTGACGAAGACGACTACGAACTGGGTAAGAACTCGCGAGGTCGTGAGAAGCAGACAAAGCCGATCGTACCCGATGCAGCAGACATAGAGAAGGCGATGGCTGCAGCTCGCAGAAACTTGGGCATGACGAACGGCAACGCTGGGGCTGGAGCACCTGCTGTCAACGAGGGCAGTGCCCTCTCCAAGGGTAGCCTGCGTAAAGCCGAGCCAGAACGCCCACAAAGCCCTATGGACTCGCCTAGAAAGCGTAGCTTCATGGGCAGCATTCTGCGCCGGAACAGGACCAATTCCAACGCCTCACAACAGGTTCCCATGTCATCGCCGCCGCCGCCTCTTCCGACTCAAGCACCACTCGGAAGCCCCAGACCCGGCAAACTTCAGCGCCGTACTTCGGCTGCTCAGCAGGACTACTTCAACAACACAAACCCCAAAACAACTCGCCCTGAAGACGACCTAAACTGGCCTTTGACTCCACCCAGCCGCCCAGGAGAGATCCGCCCGAGCACGAGCGATGGCATCAGCACACACGAGCAGGCTGTTCGTCTGGCCCGCAGCATGAGGCCTGACATTGGACGCAGTCAGAGCAACTCGGAAGATGTCTACGCCAACGGCAATCATGTCGGGTTCGCATCGGACGTCAAAGACACAAACGGAAAAGCAAACGGATACAGTTCGAAGACCGGAAAGAAGAAGAAGTTCGGCATGTTGAGAAAGGCATTCGGACTGGATGCTTAAAGATTGGTTGAAGAGAGTAATGTGTAATAAGCATGTCGAACGTCGATGGTGGACTAAACACCCACCGCAATTTCCTTTGTGTCTTCTTCTTTTTTAATGGTCTTCCTTAGAGAATACTTTTCACGCCCCAAAACGAACGGAAAGGCTACGCAGTGGGTGGGGTGATCTAGATGGGTTGGGATGGATATACCACGGCATCGGCGGGCTTTTTTGGGATCGCTCCGTCTCGAGCAGGAGGTTTCTTTGCGTTGTTCGGTCTTCCTCTTCCTTTTTTTTTTTGTGTTTTTTCCTCGCGAGATATCAGAACCCGTTCTTTGTATGTATGGAAAATGAGGATCGCAGAGGAGGAGTTTTTCTTTCGAGGAACCAAACCGCTTTAATATTTTAAAAATCTTGTACCAACAACTCTCGACAGGCTGCCAGCTTTCGGATCTTCTGTTTGGATTTATTATTATTTTTATACTTGACTCCC
>Ga0265797_10011463_pt1 | contig 11093 bp, 8 predicted proteins | sample P2T30metagenome_FD_192433 | JGI IMG/M metagenome (GOLD analysis project Ga0265797, IMG submission 192433) | Plant litter microbial communities from East Loma Ridge, Irvine, California - P2 T30 | ecosystem: Environmental > Terrestrial > Plant litter > Unclassified | place: USA: California... | reverse complement strand
AACTGCCTGAGCTGGTTCGCTCCACCGATGTTATCGGCACGTTGCGCCCGGAGCTCGCCGAGGCGCTTGGGTTGGCGCATACCACGCAAGTGGTGGCGGGTGCCGTCGATACCTCGGCAGTGGCCGTCGGTGCCACGGTCAGTGACTTTGCCCCCCACCTCTATCTGGGTACCTCCTCCTGGGTGGGCGCACACGTCCCGTTCAAGCGAACCAGCGTGCGCCACCAAATTGCGGCGGTGCCCAGTGCTGTCAATGGTCGCTACCTGGCGATGGCCACGCAGTCGGCGGCGGGCGCAAACCTTTCCTTCCTGCGCGACAAGGTGTTGTACCACCCGGATGAACTGCTTAGCGATGAGCAGCAGCCGGACGTCTACGCCTTGCTCGACCGCATTGCCGCTCGGGTGCCGCCAGGTTCGCGAGGGTTGATCTACACACCATGGCTATGTGGTGAACGCTCGCCGGTCAGCGATCCTAGCCTGCGTGCAGGTTTGTTCAATCTCAAGCTGGAGCACTCGCGAGAAGACATCATCCGCGCCTTCATGGAAGGGGTTGCGCTCAACACTCGCTGGATGTTCGAACCGTTCTCGCGCTTTCTCGGCCAGCCCAGCGACGTGATCGTGGCCACCGGTGGCGGTGCTCAGTCGGACGTGTGGTGCCAGATCATGGCTGACGTCTGCGGACGCGTTATTCATCAGCCTCAGAACGCAATCCAGACTAACGCCCGCGGGGCTGCGTTCATTGCGGCAGTGGGTTTGGGCAAGCTGCATTTTCACGACCTGCCGAGCCTCAAGCGCCCGCATCGCCTGTTTGAACCCTCCCGTGCCAGTCGTTCCTTGTACGACGATCAATTCGCCACATTCCAGGAGGTGCGCAAGCGCCTCGCGCCGCTTTATCGACGCATGAACCCCACACAGGAGACTGCTTCATGAGTCATGTTCAACAACAAATCGTCGAGCTATCGCAGCATCTGTGTCGGCGCGGTTTTTTTGCGGCGACGGGAGGTAACCTTGCGTTGCGCATCGACGCGCAGCACATCGCTGTCACACCGTCGGCCACCGACTATTTCAGCATGCGCCCGCAGGATGTCTGTGTGCTGCGCCTCAAGGACCTGGCGCAGCTCTCGGGTGAACGTGAGCCTTCGGTCGAGAGCGGGCTGCACGCGACAGTCCTGCGTGCACGTCCGGACGTGCAGTGCAGCATCCATACGCATCAACCCGTCGCCAGTGCCTGCACCTTGCTCGGTGAGTCGCTGGATGTACCGGACCCGCAGTTGTGGGGTTCGTTGGGCAAACATATTCCATTGGTAGGGTACGCGCCGTCCGGCTCCAATTGGCTGGCCGGCAAGTTCGGACGGGCCATTCGCTGGGATTACAACGCATACCTGATGCGCAATCACGGCGTGCTCTGCTGCGGCCCGGATATCGAGACGACCCTCGCGCGCATTGAGGACCTAGAAACATTTTGCCGTGACTATCTGCTGCGCCAAATCACCCAGCAGTCTCGCAACCAGTCGCAGTCACCTGCCGCCTTGGCACGCCTGGTCGACGCCCTGGTGCGCTCCAGTGCCGGCGATACTCACTCTTCCACCGAGACCCCATCATGAACAAGCCTCTTGATCCCGTCACCTTAACTGCCCCGGCCGATTCAGCGGTTTCGCACTGGCCTGACGTTGACTCCCTGTATCGACGTTTCGATGCGCTGGTCAAGCAGCCGATTCGCCCCTTGAAGCGCGAGGCGCTGAGCAAGGTCATGGGCTACTTCGACGAGCGTTGTCAGGGTTCGAGACGGCTCGCTGAGGAGGCCAAGAAATTCATACCGGGGGGCGTTCAGCATAACCTTGCGTTCAACCATCCATTTCCACTCGCCGTCGCCCAGGCCAAGGGAGCGTACCTTACCGATGTGGACGGCAACCGCTATATCGATTTCCTGCAAGCCGGGGGGCCGACCTTGCTGGGTTCCAACCATCCGGCCATTCGTGAGCAGGTCAATCGGATTCTCGACGACTGCGGCCCAGTTACCGGCCTGCTGCATGAATATGAGGTGAAGCTGGCGCAGCTGGTCTGCGAAGTGATGCCTGGCGTGGATATGGTACGCCTGCTGGGTTCCGGCACCGAGGCCGTCATGGCAGCAGTGCGCCTGGCGCGTGCCTATACCCGCAAGAAATGGGTGATCAAGATCGGCGGTGCCTATCATGGCTGGAGTGACCAGTTGGTGTATGGCATGCGCTTGCCGGGCACCGGGCGTATGGAGGCTGTCGGCATTCCACGCGGCGCCACGGCCCACACTCAGGAGAGCCCGCCGAATAATCTGGATGCGTTGCGCCGACGCTTGCAGATCAACCGTCTGCGCGGCGGCACGGCGGCGATCATGGTGGAACCCTTTGGCCCCGAAAGCGGCACGCGCCCAGTGCATCCGGACTTCAATCGTCAACTGCGCAAGCTGTGCGACGAGTTCGATACGCTGCTTATTTTTGACGAGGTGGTCACCGGATTTCGTGCCGGCCTGGGTGGCGCACAAGGCTATTTCAACGTGATGCCCGACATTACTGTGCTGGGCAAATGCTTGACCGGTGGCTACCCCATGGCCGGTGCCATCGGTGGGCGTAGAGAGGTCATGCAACTGCTCGCGGGCGGCATCGGCACCTCGGCACGCCGGGCCTTTGTCGGTGGCACGCTGTCGGCCAACCCGTTGTCCTGCGTGGCGGGCTACTACGCCTTGATCGAGGCGCGCAAACTGAATGCACCAGCCCTGGCGGGACGCGCCGGCGACCGTATGCGCAAGGGGCTCGATGAAATCATCAACCGCCGTGGCTTGCCCTACGTGGCCTATAACATGGGCTCGATCGTGCATCTGCAAACCTCGGGCGTGCTGTTGCTGGACACCAGTAATCCGCTCAAGCTGCTGCGAGCGCGCAATGAAGCCAAGTCGCGCAAACACATGATGGAAGAAATGGGCGCTGCTTATACGGCGCACGGGTTGATCACGCTGGCGGGTAGTCGGATCTATACCAGCCTGGCTGATACAGACGAAGTCATCGACGACGCGCTCGAGCGGTTCGACGCCGTTTTCCAACTGGTGTGAGGTGAACGCGATGCACGATGTACTGCGGCAACAATGGCTGGAGCTTCGGCAACGACTGGCCGGCCTGGTCGGGGCGGGTAGCAGCGTTTCCTTGCGCATACCGGGCAAGGAATGCATGTGGTGGGGACGGCTGGATGACGTGGCCCCCACCTGTATCGACTGGCCGGTGCATGTCATGGGCGACAGCCAGACCCATCATGCGATCTATCGCGCGCGGGCCGATGTGGGGGCCGTTCTGGTGGGCGGGGGCGATTTCGCCTGGAGCCTGGTGGATTTTGGCGGGGTGGTGCCGATTTTATTTGATGAGCAAGCTCGGCATATTGGCCACATGGGCGTGCCGGCCGCTTCGGTCCAGGACATTGCCCCTGCCTTGCAGCGCGGTGGTAACGCACTGTTGATCAAGGGCGTGCCGGTCGCCCTGGGTACTACCGGTACCCGGATGGTGCTGAACGCGCAGCTGTTTGAAAAGTGCGCCAAGGCCTTCACTCTCGCCAAAGCATCCGGAGCCAAGATGACGCTGTTGCCCTGGTGGGTGGTACTGGTTGCCAATGGCCGGCTGATGAAAGATGAAAAACGCGCGACTCAATGCTTTGCCCGAGGCGAGATTCCGCCGGAAAACCGCGGTTACTGAAAACCCTTCAAGAGGTGTAACGCCATGCACAAGTCGTCCGCTGTTTCCCGTAAACACCTGAGCGCAGCCTTGGCGCTGGGCTCGATCGCTGTGCTCATGGTAGGGCTGCAACCCTTGCTGCTGGGAGAGTTGCTGGCGCAAAACCGGCTTTCGCTTGAGGGCGTCGGTTTGGTCGCAATGGGAGAAATTCTCTCACTGGGGTTGGGCGTTGTCCTGGGCGATTTGCTGCGCTCGGTGTTCAGCCTGCGCCTGATTACGGTCGTGGCCATTCTAGCGGCATCGGGTTTGGACATGGTCACGGCCAACACAACCGGGGATGGCGCACTGGCACTGACGCGGGCCTTGGCCGGGTTGGCCGAGGGCTTGCTGTTATGGGGGACCGTGAGCCTGATCGTTCAAGGCCCTGCACCCGATCGCGTGGCGGGTGCGTTTATGGTGGTGCAAACCATCGGCCAGGCGTTGGTGGCGGCGGTACTTGCGTATTGGGTACTGCCTATTCAGAGCACATCGTCTTATGGCTTCATATTTCTAGGCGCACTGACGGCAGCTTCTTTGTTGTTAGTCCGGTGGCAGCCCATTCGGCTGGCAAACCAGCAAGCACAGCGAACGGATGATGCAAGGTTCGGCTGGGGCCTTAACCACTTGTTATTGCTGGGGCTGGTCTTCATGCAGCTCAGCGCCATTGGTGGGCTTTGGGCTTATCTTGAGCCATTGAGCAAATACGTGGGACTTGACGCACAAAATGCACAATTGCTCATCTCCGGTACGTTGCTGATGCAAGTGTTGGGCGGGTGCCTGGGGATCGCTCTGGTACGCCGGGTCTCAGAGTTTTCGTTGCTGGCGGTCGCCGCTTTGTTGTTGGGCGGCATCGCGTTGGGGATGTATTTTTCTGCCGATATGGGGGTCAGGGTCTTCCTGGTGTTGTGCGGTGCGTTTGGTTTGGTGTGGCTGATGCTGACGCCTTTCCAGGTGCGTATCGCGCTGCAGCTAGATCGCTCGGGGCGCATAGCCGGGCTGGTGCCGGGCATGCAACTTTTGGGATGCGCCTTCGGGCCCTTGATGGCGTCCCAGTGGGTGGCGGGAGACAACGCCGAGTACGTGTTGCTGGTCAGCGCCGTGTTCTCACTGATCGCACTGACCCTGGTTGGTTTGCTGCGCCAGTGCCCTGCGGGGGAGCGCGTCAGTTTTGCGCGCAAAGTGGTGTTAGTGGTGGGCGCGTCCTCCGGCATGGGGCGCATGCTGGCGGTGCGTCTGGCGCAGGAAGGCGCCTGGGTTGTGGCCACGGCCCGGCGCAAACAGCTGCTCAATGACCTGCAACTGGAAATCACGCTCCAGGGCGGCAAATGCCTGGTCTCGGCGGTGGATGCCCTGGATGAACACGCAGCCGCCGGCCTCGTGGATGAAATCATCGAGTTGTACGGACGTCTCGACGTGGTCGTGCTCAACGCCGGCGGAGCCCCTGCGCTGGACATGCGTGAGATGAAAGCCGCTGATGTCACCGGGTATATGCGCTCGAACTACGATGTGGTGGTCAACTACCTATTCCCGGCCCTGGAGCAGATGAGCCGCCAGGGACAGGGACTGGTTGTGTGCACCAACTCCCTGGCGGGGTTCCTGGGCGTGACGCTTCAAGGCCCTTATAGCGCCGCGAAAGGTGCGCTGCGCCTGCTTATCGACACCTGCCGGATCGAGTTCGGCGGCCGCGGGATCCGGTTTCTTTCCCTTTACCCAGGCTTTGTCGCGACCGCCCAGACAGCAAATGACGGCATGCCCGCGCCGCTGGAAATATCCGAGGCGGCAGCCGTCGAGCATATGCTGTTTGCCATGCGCAGCCAGCGCTGGGATTACATGTTCCCGTGGCCTATGCGCTGGTTGATCCGGTTGGCGAGGATATTGCCCAAAGCGGTCACGCTCTGGGTGTTGCGTCGGGAGTTGCCGGTGCTGGCGAATGACGGCCGTACGTCTTGCACGACGGTCGCTTTCAAGAACACTTCGGCATAATTGCCTGGCCTGATGGCCGTTGTGTGGTCGGCAATGCCCCCGTCCAGCGTTTGAAGGCGCGCCGCAAGCCTCGCGCATCGCTGAAACCGATGGTGTGGGCAATGTCGGCTATCGACATAGTGGTGTTTTGCAGTAAGTCACAAGCGCGCTCGTGCCTGATTCGATCCAGCAGCCCGCTGTATGTCACACCGCGGTCCGTCAGGCGGCGACGCAAGGTACGCTCACTCATGTTGAGCTCCTTTGAAAAGGCCTGCAGGGCTTCAGGGTCGTCGAGGTTGAGGCGGATATGACTGGACAGGGTTTCAATCAGGTCATGGCGAGAGCCGCGTCGGTTTATCAATTGATCCAACTTGGCCCGCAAAGGGCCACACGCCATGTCGTCATAGTCAGGTAGGCGCGCATTCAACCAATGGGCTTCGCAGACCAAGCGATTTTTCCCGGCCGTGAATGTTATCGGGCAACGAAATTCCCGCCGATAGGCCTGCGCATATTCCGGACGGGCGTACGATAACTCGACCCTGAGCGGGTTGAAGGCCGGCCCTATCAGCCGCCTTACCACGGACACGGCGCTCGAAAAGGCTTCTTCGATCAAGAAGGGCTCAATTTCAAGATCGAACACTTTGGGTTTGACCTCAATGATGAACTCGTTGGGATGAACACTGGCGCGGTGCTCCAGTAACGCACCGGTATCACCTTGATGCTCAAGGCCATAGGTGATGGCCTCGCCCAGGGTTTTACAGGTCAACATGGCCAGGCCCGCCAGCCCCCAGGACACTGGGGTCTGACGCGCGCCGGCAGAGAGCCCCAACGCGGGGTCCTTGATCGCACGCTGTGTTCGAATAATCAGCATTCGGGTCTGCCGATAAGACAAGCGCATGTCCAGATCAAGCAGCTCGGCATAGCCGAAGCCGAGACCACGACAAATGCGCTCTGTCGACAGCCCCCCTTCCATCAGCAGGCTGAACAAGGCCCGCACGACGTTGGGAACCACCACGGCTTCATCTTGTTGGGGATGCTGCGTCCAGTGCTGGGCAGCGGCTGCGGGCTCTAACATGAATCAAGCGCTCTGCATCGGAAAGGGCCCGTAGAGGTTACCCCTATCGCGGCCAATCCAGCACCTTCCTTTCAGCTTTTGCCGGCATGCCGGATAAGTTTTCTGCGCGCGTGGCTTATCTGTCCGCAATGGTCCCCTTAATGGCCGCGAAAGGCTCATCGAAAGCGCCGGCTTCGCTTTAGATTTCGCTTCAACATTGAACCGAATGTCCAAGGAACGCGCTATGAAACCAGAACAAGACGCTGCGATTACCGACCGAGCAAATACCGCCTGTATTATTGGCGCCGGGCCAGGTGGGCTGAGTGCCGCACGCGCACTCAAGGCAAACAAAATCGCCTATGACCAATTCGAGCGACATTCGGATGTAGGAGGGATTTGGGACATCACCAATGCCGGCACGCCGATGTACGATTCGGCGCATTTCATCTCGTCCAGGGACCTATCGGGCTTCGTCGGGTTCCCCATGCCCAGGGACTTACCGGAATACCCCTCCCACCGTCAAATCGCGCACTATCTGAGGAGCTTCGCTGCCGCATTCGGGTTACGTGAGTCCATACAGTTCAATACCACGGTGACCCTGATTGAAAAGGATCCTGACGGGCACTGGTCCGTCAGCCTCAGCGACGGTTCTACCCGGCGATATCGCTGGATCGTGTTGGCCACCGGGACAAACTGGAAGCCTAACCTGCCTTCGTTCCGTGGTGAGTTCAATGGGGAAATACGCCATTCCAACTCGTTTCAATCCGGGTCGCAATTGCACGGTAAAAACGTGTTGGTGGTGGGCGCGGGTAATTCTGGCGCGGACATTTCCTGCGAAGCCGCTATTCATGCACAACAAGCCTTTATCAGCATGCGGCGTGGTTACCATTTCATTCCCAAGCATGTATTTGGCGTACCTGCCGATATCTTCGGCGAAAAAGGCCCGCACTTGCCTTTGTGGCTGGCCAGGCCTGTCTTCACGTTTCTGTTGAAGCTGCTTGTGGGAGATCTGACTCGCTGGGGCTTACCGAAGCCTGATCATCGCTTGTTCGAGACTCACCCGATTGTGAACTCACAACTGTTGCATCATCTTCAGCACGGTAATATTGCGGTAAGGAAAAACATCGACCGGTTGGAGGGCGACTTCGTCATCTTCGAAGATGGCGTACGGGAAAAAATCGATTTGATCCTCTGCGCCACGGGTTTCAAGTGGGGGGCGGAATGCGCGGCGCAGTTTTTTGAATGGAAGAACGGCAGGCCGTTACTTTACCTGTCGATGTTCAGCCGCACTCACCGCAACCTCTGCGCCATCGGCTACCTTGATCAGAATTCCAGCGCGTTCAAGCTGTTCGATACCCAGGCGCTCACCCTGGCTGCGTATTTTCGTGCGCAACTGGATGGGCTGGACACGGCACGCCAATTCGATCAGTTGATTCAGCGCGACGATCCGGACCTCAGTGGGGGGATCGAGTTTGTGCAGTCGGATCGGCATGCGGTTTATCTGGATGCTCGATCCTTCACCCGCTATCTGGAGACGTTACGCACGCGCATGCATTGGCCGCGATTGACTGCGCATGTGTATGCGGGCATCAAGCTTGATCAGTCTTCCCCAACGAGCGCCGCGCCGGTCATTCATGACGTGGTGGGGGAGAGTCTGCATGGCAAGTAATACGTCGTTCTCGGGCTGGGTCGCGCTGATTACGGGGGGCGCCGGTGGGCTGGGGCGTGCTATCGCGGCGGCGCTGATCGCCCGAGGCGTCAAGTGCCTGCTGGTCGATATTGATGCGGTGCGCCTGGCCCAGGCGGCAAGCATACTCGGGCCCTTGGCACTGACCTATCAGGCAGACCTTACCGATCATGAAGCGCTTGGGGGGCTGGTGAACTATGTGGGAAGTGAGATCGGACGCCTGGATTTGCTGGTCAATAACGCCGGGATATTAAGCAACATTCCTTTCGAGGTCAGGCCTGTTGTATCAATTGCCCGTGAAGTCCAGCTCAACATGATGGTGCCTTTGGAGCTCTGCCAGGCGTTTCTACCCTTGTTGCAACACGCCAGGGACGGGCGGGTTATTTCAATTGTTTCCTTGGGAGGCCTGTTTCCCATGCCGGAAACATGCATTTATTCGGCCACAAAATTTGGCCTGCGTGGTGCCATGCTGTGCTTAGGGCTGGACGGCAAACGCTTGGGCGTGAAATTCACCATCGTGAATCCGTCGGCGACGGAAACGCCGATGTTGATGCGTGAGGCCATTGAAAATGGCAACAAGATGCAGTTCATGGACCCGCCTCAAATGCCCGAAGACGTGGCTGAAACAGTCATCAAGGCGCTGGAAAAACCTCGCCTTGAACTGTTCGTTCGCCCCAGTGAATCCTGGACCGCGCGTTTAGTCATGCTGGTGCCGGGAATTTTACCGTACGTATTGCCCTTGTTTCGGCGCAAGAGTGAAAAGGGGCACCGCAACTATCTGGTGTCGCTCGAACAGCGGGGTTTTATAACCCGGGAAGGTGAAGGCTGGCGCCTGAAATGACCGCAAAAATATAACTGGAGTAGGCAAGGGTGAGCCATCGGCTGTTCGTCAGGCCCACTCGATGGCGAGATGAGTGCTCACCCCGCGAAGCAACGCAGCCTCGCAATCGCAAACGATGAACACGACGGATGTGCGGTCCGTCGCTGGCGCTGACAGGCGTCGCGCTGCCGAGAAGGTAGTGCCGACGCTTTGCAGTAAAACCAGGAGGCCCTGTGGGTCATTCACCAGGGCCTTTATCCTCAAAATCCGCTCGCCCAGCACGCTGGCAATGTTTTCCAGCCAGTCCTGAACATCTTCCCATTCCGGCTTGTCCAGTAGCGCGTGAACCACCTGGATGCGCGGATGCTGAACCGTCTGCGCGTGTATTTGCCTGGGGATGAAGGATGGAATATACCGCTCGGTTGGCCCACGAATACTGGCCCATTTCATCCTTTCAAGTGGTTCGATTTCGTCGATGACGGCGGCGAACGGATTCAGCCGCTTGACGGACTCAACGCGATGAGCTCGCACCGTATTTGAAACCAGATCGCCCTTGGTCAGTACGATCACCTGTGCGGCTGCCAACTGGGCCAACTCTGCTTGCGCGTCGATGCTGGAGCCTATGTCCCGGCTGCAATCGAGGGTTGAAACAATACTGACGCGCATGCGCAGTTCTGCAAGCCCAGCCAATGAGCGCATGACGGGCCCCGGCTTTGAAAGCCCGCTGCACTCCAGGATGATACGTGCCAAGGGAGGCAAGCCGGATCTGGCCTGGCTGGCGATCAGCTCTTCTACCGTAAACACCAGGTCATTGGTCAGCGAGCAACACACGCAGCCGTTGCTCAGCGTTGCCATCGCCAGGCCTTGGGCGGAGTCGGACACAATGGCACCGTCAATGTTGATCGCACCCGCCTCATTGATGATCACCGCCGTCGAGGCCGCCATGTGCTGGGCATTGATGAACCCTTCAAGCAGGGTTGTCTTGCCGCTGCCCAGCGGGCCGGCAAGGATGATGAACTGCGTGAGTTCCCAGGGTGTGCTGTGCTCGTCAGAGGTCATCACGGTGTTCTCTCTTCCAGGTGCGAGCTACCATCTCACGCACATCGGCCAGCAGATCGGTTACCTCAAACAGGACCCCGGCTTTTACCGTGGTTTCAAGCGCACGATTCTGTTCCAGTGAGCGCGTGCTGTCATTCAGCCGCAACGCGCCGGTGCCATAAAGCAGTTTGAAATCAGTCATCGGATTTTGATTCAGGATCAAGAGGTCCGCTCTCTTGCCAGGCTCCAACGTGCCGGTCTCAGTGTCGATTCCCAGCAGTTCAGCGCCGTGCAGAGTCGCTGCGCGCAAGACTTCCTGTGGGGTAAAGCCGGCCTCCTGGAACAGCTCCAGCTCTCGGATGAATCCAAACCCGTATATCTGGAACATAAACCCGGAGTCACTGCCCGGGCAGACACGGCCACCTTTGTTTTTGAACTCGTTCAGAAACTGCATCCAGATGTTGAAGCTTTGCTTCCACTCAAGCTCGTTCCTGACTGACCAACGATAGAAATAAGCGCCGTGCCCGCCGCGTTGCGGCTGGAAATAGCTCCAGGTGGTGCTGTCGGTGTACTGGTCATGCCACTCCGCCCGCCGCGCGCGCATCAGGTCACGGTTGGCGTCGTAGACATTCAGGGTCGGAACGAATGTATGGCCGGCCTCAAGAAACTCATCCAGCACCTGGTTCCATTTCGGGCTACCCGGCTTGGCCGCCTGCAGAAAGGTCTGCCCGGCGGTGGCGAAGCGCAAGTATTCGTCGTTGTAGTTGTAGTCGTCGTCGATCAGGGCAAGTGTGCGGCCCTC
>Ga0265797_10011462_pt1 | contig 11095 bp, 14 predicted proteins | sample P2T30metagenome_FD_192433 | JGI IMG/M metagenome (GOLD analysis project Ga0265797, IMG submission 192433) | Plant litter microbial communities from East Loma Ridge, Irvine, California - P2 T30 | ecosystem: Environmental > Terrestrial > Plant litter > Unclassified | place: USA: California... | reverse complement strand
TCTCCCAATCCAGTTATTCCTCACAACCCACCACGCCTCTCGAACAGGCAGAACACTCGCCCGTCACTCCCACCGCCGCAACACCCCTCTCAATAGTCCTCCTCGACCTAGAGATGCCTACGATGGACGGCGTAAGAAAGCAAACGACTTCTCATCCTAAATTGAACTAGACTGACCTTTGGTAGCTGACGTGCATCCGCCACATCCGCGAGAAACAGCAGCGCGGCGAGATTCTGGGCCACGTACCAGTCATAGCAGTCACTGCGAATGCAAGGCGCGAGCAGATCAATTCGGCCATTGAGGCGGGGATGGATGAGGTTGTCACTAAGCCTTTTAGGATCCCTGAGTTGGTGCCGCAGATGCGGAAGCTGGTTGCGGAGGTTCTTGGGAGGGGCTGAGTTTGAGGGCTTGTTCCCTGCTGCTCAGCAACTGCAAGCGTTCAAGGTTGAGGGTCAGGGTGGCTGGTTGGTTGCATGATACCCGTGTTAAGAATTTGTAATTTATGTACTTCAGTTCCACATGATATTTCTAGGCAGCGTAAAAGCTTAAGAAACATTTCATTTGCATAATCTTACACTCCTTACCTGCTATGCTAACTGCGTCGCGGCAGGGATTGGAACCACCTACTCACCTCTCAATTGGCACTCAATCACATGCAGCGAACCTGATCACATGTAAATAAGGAGGACATGTGGCCAACATGATCACATGATAAAGTGAGGGTGATGTATCTCGGCACACTTTGCGAGCTACATACGTTTCTCTACAACGCATCGCCTCTCCAAGTTGTACACAAGATACAACTTCCCTCAAACCAAAGTCGCCATGGACAAATTCAGCAAGGAGGAACTCAGCCTCATGAGCCACACGCGGGCTATCATAGATCCTGACGCGTCGCTCGATGGAGTCATCTGGGAGGTAAGCAAGCGACGATATCCTACCTTTCGCTCTTCCTCAATCTCAGCTAATTCTCAACAGCTAAGAGTCGTACCGGAAGGCTCGGAGAATGACGGCGAGCTTCGCGGCGTCCTCATCAATCTTCTCAACAAAGCTGAAAACGTCTCTATCATCACCGACTCTCAAATCATCATGAGCATTGTGTATGTTTTGGACAAAGGCCTCTCAAGATGTAGATTGCGCACTATATGCTGACAATACCAGTTTTGTGGTGGCGCCGAACACTGTTAATCCGATGGATGCGTTGGATCCGGAAATCGCTTGCCTGGTTGACGCAAGACTGGTCAAACTCAAGCGTGACTTGAAGGAATAGCCGACCGAACAGAAGAGCAAGCGTTCGGTGGACGAGGGACTTGAAGCACTTGATCACTGGCAAGACGGATAGCTCGAGGTAGTTGTTGCAGCTAGGCGTCATCGAACCAAGAAGGCGAAGTAGAGAAGTGCAGAATAACTTCGCAGACGGCTGAGCTGTTGGAGCAGTTGAGTTGCAGCTCGACAACAATGGAAATTACCTTGATAAATTGACATCTGAGTCTTCACACTATCACACGCCGCACACGGAATCGAATGGGAGAGTGAAGCGAGGGCGTGCGGCTAAGATGATCATGAGATAGAGTGAGGTGAGATATCTCGACACTTCCGCTGCGAGCTACGAACATGAACTTTTCCTCGACCACTCCACTAACTTCCACTCTGCGCCCACGACATTAACTCCACGCAAAATCGCTACCATGGACACTGCGGTCGATTCCTCCGAGGCAACGGAAAGTATGTGCGACGAGGCCCAAAGACTATGGGGTCCGAGAGCCGACGCCCCAACTGATGGAGTTATCTGGGAGGTGAGCAAGCAAACGTATCCCTATCCCGACTTGAATGGAGCTGACCCTCGACAGGTAACCTCGATGGAATGGGAATTCCACGTCGCCAACGGCGTCGAGAATCTCCACGCGTTCATCTACAACATACTTGACAAAGCAGAAAATAATACCGTCGTTGACGTCTCGATGGAGAGCGGTATGATCGTGTACGTGCCGACGGATTCCTCCCTCCTACAATCTTAGATTGCGCTCAGCGTGCTGACAATAACAGATTCGTGGTGGCGAAAGGTACCGTGTCTCCGTTGGCCGCGTTGAAATCGAGAATTGCCGAACAGATTGAAGCAACGGAGGTTGGAGGCAGCAAGAAGTCGGAGAAAACGTCGCAGAAACAGAAAGGCAAGCGTTCGGCGGATGACGACCTGGAGCGGTCTGGTGATGAGCAACATCAACAGAGTCAAGTCGGGTTCAAGAAGGCGAAGCAGAGGAACTAGAAGAAGCTCACATCTCCTCGGGCGTAGAGCGACCTTAGAACGAGAACAGGCACTGCAGTGCTTTTGGCATGTTTGCGGAACGCCTGCGCTCCTGTTGGAGCCGGCGCCCAAAATGAGATTCTCGGTCTATCGTAAAGATACGAAATAGAATACATCCCCACACCAGTTGGTCAGGTCTCCCCGACACGACCTATTTTCCCTCGCGGTAATACCTCACCTTGATCCCCGCAAGCGCCACCACCCCATAATCCCTCACGTCTTCGAATCCAACATTCGACCCACTCTTCAACATGCACAGCGTCGATCCACCATACACCGACGAATCCAACCATGAGAATCCAACACAGATGTTTGATTCACCCCTGCTTTCATCGCTGGCTGGCGCTCCGGTGCTTGAAGAGCAGTACGCGGCGCAGTCGTCTGCACTCGCCAGATCGGTGTATGTGGCGTAGTTCTTGCCTCTCTTTCTCTGGATCTGAGCAGAGCATCTCGTGTAGTACAGTGGTGAGCCGGAAGGGTCGGAGATTGTTTGGTTGTCGGCGGATGGGCATGTGAAGCGGGCTGGACCTGGTGCTGGAGCTGCGGGTGGTGGACCTGGAGGTGATGGTTCTGGGGCTGGTGGCGCCGCGCGCGGTGAAGACGGTGTTGTCGGTGTGGATGATTGGGAGATCTGTATTGAGGTGGAGGAGGGTCTGATGGAGACTGAGGTTGACGCTGAAGTGACAGAAGTTCGCTGGGAAGCGGTCGAGGATGACACTTGGCTGATCGAAGTCGTGATGGGTACAGAAGAGGTGCTTCTGTTGGAGACCGAGGCTACGGCCGAAGGCCTGGATTCGCTCACTGAAGATACTGAAGACGCCGCGGAAGAAGCGGTGGCACTGACGATAACTTGTGTCTGTTTATGGTCAGCGATATACTTGTGGACTGGATGTCAACAGACGACGTACGGTGATAATTTCTACGACAAAGGTAGTAGAAGTCCCAAGTACTGTCGATGTTTCAAAGATTGTAGATGTTTCAAGTACTGTTGATGTTTCGAAAACCGTCGATGTGAACGTAGTGGTCGGTACGCTCTGTCGATCGCTGGTAGATGCAACGGAGGAGATGTTCGGATAAAGAACAGGGCTCGCAGATATAAGCGTAGAGCTGACGGTGGAGTTACTCGGATAGAGAACCGGGCCTGCAGAGATACGAGTAGAACTGATAGAAGAGTTCGGGTACAGGACTGGGCCCGCAGAGATGCGCGTAGAGCTGGCAGTAGAGTTGCTAGGGTAGAGAACCGCGCTCGCAGAGATGCGTGTAGAGCTGATAGAGGAGTTGCTTGGGTAGAAGGTGAAGCCTGTGGGGCGTAGAACGCTGAGGGAAGATATGGTAGAGTTTGCGGCGGAGGCAATGGGTCTAGCCGGCGACACGGTGGAGTTCTCGGAAGGGGCGCCAGAGGTAGACAGAGACACAATGGAGCTGGTGGCGTCTCCATCAGAGCCGATGTAAATTGTTGTCGTCACAAATCGAGTTGGGGAGACAACTGGGGCGGTTGATGGGTCTGAAGAAGCGATTTGAATGGAAGGTGAGGTGATTCGCGAAATCGATGTTGACACGGACGTTGGAGAGAAACTCGCCGAAGAAGAAAGGTTCATCGACGAGGAGGTGTTTCTGGTTGAGCTCGTGGGCGAAGACGTGGTCCTGGAAGAACTCGTCGACGAAGATGTGCTTCTAGAAGAGCTCGCCGTGGAAGATGTAATCCTGGAGGAACTCGTAGAGGAAGATGTGCGTCTGGATGAGCTTGTTGTGGAAGACGTAATCCTAGAAGAGCTCGTGGAAGACGACTGAGCAATCGCGGATGCTGCCAGAGCAGCCACTGTCAGAATAGAAGGGAGAAACACGACGAGAGGTTGCGTGAGTTAGTCGTCTTGCAGATTGATACTAGGACTGGGACACATCAATGGTTTTATATGCGTCTTATCCCATGAATGTGATGCTTTCTTTCTGACTTGTGGGATGAAACTGTGACATCTCTGGAATGAGAGAATTTACCGACTGAACTCTTACATTAATTTCCAAATGGCTTTATCGCACAATGCTCGTCGGCATCTGGACTTGGATGCTCATAGAGAAGGAATGCGGATCCAGGTCCATGACTGCGGGTCGGAATTACCCAACAAAAGCGTGAGGGCAGATTGATATACCAGCTGGCTGGTAAGTGATGATGAATTCATGATGTTCAGAATTTGATAGCATCGCTTTTGTCCAGAAGGCGTTGTGCGTGTGGAAGACCTGACGATCTCCTTTTTCTCTGGGGAAGGATATGTCCAAGGTCTCTCAACACTAACCCTAGATCTGTGCGACTGCCCATCCCTAGCGCCTACGTCACTCGCAAAAGTGGGTCTATATACAAGTCAGACGTACTGTATCTTCAACATCAACAAACACTGGAAGCGATCACAGCAAGGATCTGATGGAGTTGGGTAATCTGAGGCGTGGAATCGAAATCTCCTTCAATTCAATCATGGCCTCCGCGGCAAAATACTCGATTCGACTAGGAGCTTCTGGTTGCGTCGGGATTCTCGGGAATCGATCAAGCTTTTGCACGTTTTGCAGCTCACAAATCTGAATAACATCGGCTTCGAATCTGCAAGACAATGTGATGGCGACGCTATGAGATGGTCTGACTGAGGTCAAGGGGCCTCCACGGAATGACCACAGACCTTCCACCCTCACATCACACTGTACACATTGTCCATCAGTGGTCCGGAGGCTTTCGCAACAACGATAGCCCTTTGAAGCCCCAATGACACAGACATTTGTCCGACGGCTCTCAAAACCATAGCCAGGAGCTCTTTATGCGGTGTTACCCCTCCGGAAGATGGACGCGAAAAGATCTCGTTTTGCTACCATCGGTCGAATGTCTCGCCGTTCGTGCGGGGATGGCAAGATCGGCATTGCAGAAATGGCGTGGCAACAAGCATTCGCGGCAGCACAGCAAGACCCTCAAGCATATCATCCGCAATTCAATGGCACTTGGGGCTGTATCATGATGCCGTGATTCCCGTATCGCAGAGGACGGTGATCTAGAAGCTCAGTCTGGTGCATGACGGGAACAAGATGAGCGGCCATTGAACATCCTTATATCGCGGGACTCCCTACTTCCTTAGCACATCTTTCTTCACCAAGCAAGATTGGAATCATGAAGTCGGGAGTGTACCAATTCCTGATAGGCTGCTTTGCAGCCATTGGTATGTGATCACAACTTTACTGAGCCATTCGGCCACTGACACAATGTGACAAAGGCTCATTCCTCTTCGGCTACGACTTGGGCGTGATAGCAGAAGTCATTGCGTCTGACTCCTTTAAGACTCTCTTCTTACAGAAAGATGCAGATACTCGCTCCGGAACCGTGGTTGCCTTGTTCACCGGAGGCTGCTTTGTCGGCGCATTCTTGGCGAGTTTTACAGATCCGCTTGGTCGGCGTGGAACTATCATGATGGCATGCTGCATCTTTATCGTCGGCGGAATCATCCAAACTGCCGGAGTAGTGATCGAAATGCTTTACATCGGTCGTCTCATCGCTGGGATTGGAGTCGGCTTCCTCACCATGATCGTAAGCCTTCCGAACCTGGCTCAAGTATTGCCATCAGCTGACACCCACGTCCTCTCAGATACCCATCTACCAAGCCGAGCTCGCACACCGCAAGATCAGAGGCAAGATCACGAGCTTGCAACAGCTCTTCAACGCTCTCGGACAGATCTTCGCTACATGGATCGGATATGGTTGTTATATGACATGGGCTGGCACAGGGAACAGCAAGGAATGGCGCATACCTTTGGCTTGCCAGATCGTTCCTGCGATATTCCTGGCGGCTCTTATTCTCCGATTCCCGGAGTCTCCGAGGTAAGCCAAAATCGTTTTCGAGCATGACAGATAGGAAACTGACAACATGCTCAGATGGCTTGCAGATCATGATCGATCAGACGAGGCCCTTCAGACTCTAGCCCATCTCCACGCTCACGGCGACACGACCGACCCTTACGTCCTAGCCGAGTACGACCTCATCCAATCTCAGATTGCGGAAGAGCATTCTCGCAAAAAAATCACGTATCTCGACCTCTTCCGCGGCTGGCCAAACATGAGACGCATGATCCTCGTCATGGCAATCCAAGCATCTTGCCAGATGACTGGCGTAAGTGCGGTGCAATATTTCGGTCCAGCCATCTTTGCGCGCCTCGGAATTTCTACCGGAACGTCGTTGCTGTTCCAAGCAGTGAATGCGATCATAGCGTTCGCCGGCACCACAGTATGCATATTGACAATCGACTCAGTGGGCAGAAGGCCTTTAGAAATCTACGGCTGCCTCTTCCTGTGCTTCACCTTCGCCATCAACGCAGCGATCATCAAGCTGTACCCAGCCGGCTCCGACAATGCCGCTGCCCATTGGGTTTTTGTCGTCTTGACCTGGCTGTTCAATTTCGTCTTCTTCATCACGAGCGGACCATTATCATGGAGCGTGCCCGCCGAGCTTTTCGGAACTGCGATGCGATTGAAAGGCGTCTCGGTTGGAGCTATGACGAGCTTTGCTTTCAACACGATGATCGGACAGGTCACGCCGATTGCCATCACCGCGATTGGGTGGAAGTTCTATCTTGTCTTTGTCGTTTGCAATCTGGGCAATGCGATCTTCTTCTGGTGTTTCCAGCCAGAGACTAAAGGGTTGAGCTTGGAGGACATGGATGAGCTGTTTCGCGATCATCCGCTGTTTGTGCCTGGGAATACTTGGCAGCCCAGCTCGCAGCTTGAAGAGAATGCCAGGGAAATTGCGAAAAGGGATCAGAAGAGTGGCAGTGTTGGTGGAGTGGGCACGGTGGACCATGTTGAGCATGTTGTGTGAGTGTTGATCCTCGGGGATAGAGAGGCAGAAAACAATAACAGACCACGACGATAAATGTCATTGATGATATATCAGGCTTAGGATACAATGCGATCCATCTTGACCCCGTTCGGGTCACGGGAAACTTGATCTCCCCAATCAGCCTCCCAACCATTCTCAGCCAAGTAAGCCTTCCAGGCATCGTCTTCCTCGTCGAGCTGAGCACTCATATCCGGGACTACAAACCAGGCGATCAGTCCACCCACCAGAGCAAAGCTTGATCCGATGAGGAATGCAGCTTGATCCGCTTTGGCTGGATCATCAGCCCAGGAAGCCATGATGGCACTGAAGACCTGCGTTCCAATCGCTGCTCCTGCTTTGCTCCACGCTGAGACGAATCCCATCATTTGCCCACGGATGGAAGTGGGGAAGCTCTCGGTTGCTGTCAACACGACGGTCGAGCCGGGACCAACTTCGCCGAGAGTGAGGAAGAGTCCGTACAAGACGACGTACAATGGGAAGATCTTCTGGATTTGTTGGTTTGCACCGCCGAAGATGAAGCCGAGTAAAGCTTGCAAGGTAAATCCTAGAGCCATTGTCTTGCGGCGTCCAATCTTGTCAGAAAGATATCCGCCAATGAAGGGCCCGGGGATATAGAAGCAGTTGATCACCACTCCCCATCCGAGACTCTTGATGAGGGAGTCGTTGGGGTTGACTCGTGATGTGATGGTGCCCGCAAAGATTCCGAAGGGCACTGAAACGTAATTGTAAGTGAACCATGTGGCAGAGCATCCCAGGACACTACGCCAGTAGCGTTTGAACGCCAGCTTGTAGGGCACGCGTTGCTTGCGCATGGCGGACTTGCGGTAGGCGGTCGAGATTGCCATCCGCATTCTGAACCAAAAGATACTGAGTGGAGGTATGGCCCCTAGAGCAAACGAGAGCCGCCAGACGATCTCATACTTGGAAACTTGCTGTCCAACACAGAGCAGGAGTAGAAGAGGAACGAGCGCTGCCCAGATGTATCCAAGAGAAGCTGACAGGTCGGCCAACATGGCGAAGTAGAAGCCACGGTGCTTTCGATACGCTGAGTTCTCGTCGGTAGCTTCGGCGGCTCCAGCACCGCTGACAGGATATTCTCCACCCGCTCCGACGCCTGCGATGCCGCGGGAAATGATCAACATCCAGAACATTCCCGTCTCAGTGCTACCAGAAGATCCAGCAGACATGGCGATTCCCAGAACGAGTAGTAAGGTGGTGGCGACAGCACCGGTTTTGCGACCGAGTTGATCGACGACGCCGCCGAAGAGCAACATGCCGATGATCATACCGATCAGGAAAGCATTGCTGAGACGAGTTTGTATAGCAGCGGTGAGAGAGTCTGGGTAAATAACAGCCATCAATAAACTGGCATTTGCGATGACTGCCGCGTTACTGAGATGTTGTTAGTCGCGTTGTCGATACAATGATGGAAGACTTGACATACTAGCCATCACTTCCAATTGCCAAGCCGCTGTATAGAATCATCAGCCAGATCGACAGCTTGCTGTAGTAGGACTTTGGAGCGTCTTCCGGTGAGCCATCTTCGGTGATTTCGACGCTTGTTGTCACGTTTTTCGGTATTGAGGCTTGCCGTGCGTCGCCCTGGGAAGCAATCCGGTCTTGCTCCAAAGATGCCATGATTGTCAGCAAATCGACGAAAACAAGACTTTCGAAGGCTCCGTGGGTCCTCAATGGTTTACATGTCCTGCCACGGCCACAGCGGCGTCGGCGATAGGAGAAAGCGTCAAGGGCGTGAATCCCATCTTGCCCGTGTTTCGCCTATCGCAAGGCGATCATGCGAGAACAAGACATGACAGGGTAACACGTGGGTGGAGAAGTGTTCGCCCTGGGGTTACATAGCGGCGATCCACCACGTGGTTGAGATGTTGTGGTGAGTGCTTGACGATAAGCTTTCCTGATGCGGTCAAAGACCAAATCCACTCCTGCCAAGTCGCCGGTTTGCCGGTCAAATGCCGATGGCGGCCACGACTTGATGGACGAAGTAGTGTTTCTGACAGACATGCATGTCAACATTTCCATCTCATTGAACACAAGAGCCATTGGGGACCATTGAAGGCTGATACTCACCATGTATCACTCTGATCGTTCCGAGAAGGCGAGCCTGGAGACGTTACTCCCGATATCAATCACAGACCAACCAAACAACGACAAGGCTCAGAGACTAAAGAAGCCTTTCCTGGGAGCTGCAGCTGCGGCACTATGCTGTCTGATGGTTGTCGGAAGTACCCTGCCCAGCTGCTGGCATAATGGAACCTCGAACTTCGCTACTCAGACAAGCTCTCACAGCTCATCCGTGTCGGGCGACTTTTTGTCCTGCTCTATCAAGAACTTCGAAGAAACTGGCTATCCGTTCCTCGATGGCGTCCATCCGATCACGACGGAAGAATTCGTTGCCCGCCGACAAAGGCTCGCTCAAGCTCTCATCTCCGACGGCGCCGACGCATTCGTTGTGGAACCCGGCTATACTTTCTCGTACTACGCCAACATCACCCAACAACAGTGGGAGGTATGGGAACCCGAGGAGAGACCTTTCCTCATGATAATCCAGCCGGACGGCTCGGAAAAGGCCAAGACGACTTTCTTGGTACCTAGCTTCGAAGCCGAGAGGGCACGTCTGCTGGGCATGCCATTCGCTGATGACGAAGACATTGCTTGGGTGACTTATGAGGAGCATTGGAACCCTTATGCTACTCTTGCGTCTTCGAAAGCACTGTCACATCTGCAGTCAGAGGGTAGCGAAGATGCGGCCATCAAGATAATCATTGACGAGGAAATGCGCGATTTCATTGCCCGCGGACTCGCCACGCAGTCGTCATTCGATGTTGCCGGTCTGGGTGGAGATGTTGAGCGTGTTCGCCAGATCAAGGCCCCTGCCGAAGTGGAAATCCTGAGAGCAGTCAACACCGGCACGGTAGAAGCCATTCGAGCCATGAGACCATGTCTCCAGCCTGGCCTCACCGAAAACGACGTCGCCTCAGTACTCGACAGCACACTCCGTTCAGCATCTTTGGAACCCTTCTTCGACATCGTGCTCTTCGATGAGGATGCCAGTAACCCGCACGGTGGCACCGATGGCAGCAAGAAGCTCACGAACACGACCATGGTGCTCATTGACGTCGGTGCACATCTTTACGGCTACAGCTCTGATGTCTGCCGTTCATTCTTCCCTCCATTCACCTCCACCGACAACTCGACTTGGGGTGCGGACATCGAGCACAAGATCGCCGTGTGGCACACCGTCTTCGAGGCACAGACGCAATCGCTTTCGGCGCTGACTCTCGGCCACGCAGCGGCGGACGTTGACATCGCTGCCCGTCGTGTCATCGAGGACGCAGGCTACGGCGATGCCTTCACTCATCGTGTTGGACACGGCATCGGAATCAAGGCGCACGAGAGTCCGTACCTGAACAAGGGCAACGTTGACACACCCTTGCGTGCCGGCATGACCTTTACTAGTGAACCGGGAGTCTACCTCGTGGACAAATTCGGTGTGCGCCACGAGGATGTGCTGTTGGTGAAGGAACAAGGTCTGCCTGATGTACTCAGCGGGAAGCGTGCGACTGACCCATTTAAACCTTGAGCGGAGACCGCGAGAGGAATACAAAGAAGAAAGAGCTACAACCTATGTTCTAAGGAATCATTCGAAAACTTGACGTATTCGCAAGACCAATGTGGTGGCCATTTGGCTTGGCATACCTAGCTTCGATCACGCTATACAGCTTGCATATTGTCAATCTGGATTTCACCCCAACCGTCCTAGCTGCAAGTCCACTTCTCTTGGATAGTTCATGCTCGGCCACTGCGCGTGTTCGAGTAGAGCCGATAAGTAGGGTAGTCGCTCCGGATACTTGATAACGACTCTGACTGTCGCCACGCATGGCTTGTTTGTCAGGAAATCTCCGGG
>Ga0265797_10011460_pt1 | contig 11096 bp, 6 predicted proteins | sample P2T30metagenome_FD_192433 | JGI IMG/M metagenome (GOLD analysis project Ga0265797, IMG submission 192433) | Plant litter microbial communities from East Loma Ridge, Irvine, California - P2 T30 | ecosystem: Environmental > Terrestrial > Plant litter > Unclassified | place: USA: California... | reverse complement strand
GAGGGATGTGGAGCTTGGGGAAAACTTCGGGGCTGGGCAGGAGACCGGCAGGATTGAAGGTGAGGCTACCGCTGCTGCTACACCTGCGCAGGCAGGCGAGGGTGCTCAGAGGACTGTGGCGGAGGAGTTGGACAACTGGGATGAGAATGTGGAGGATGAGTGGGACGAGACCGAGGCTGACGTTGACGAGGCTGTGGCGGGCAAGAGCGCGAAAAGAGCAGAGTGAGACTTTCGTCCTTTCGGAGGATGTTTCAAGTGTGTCATGATAAGTGAGACGTCAAGCAAGCAATTGTGCATGTATTATGAGCAAAATCAACCAAAGCTAAGCTAATGCGACAAACGAGTATTTATGGGTATCATTCCTATTCCTGCCAAGTTGCGCCCCGAGTCCCCTTCATATCGTGAAGTCCCGTGTTATCAAGTCCGAAACCTCACCAAGCGAGAAAGAGGAAGAGAGAGCGAGAAGGAAATCAAACCCAACACGAGATTTAAACCGATTGTACCCCCGTCATCCACTCACCCAATCTCCTCAAACCTCACAACTCTCCTCTGGCCCTCGTCGCCACCGCCGCCCACATCCATAGAACAGCCTATTCCTCCACCCTGCTGCCTCTTCTCAAACCTACGCTGCCGAGCCTCTCGAGCTTCTCGAGCTCGCCACTCACTAAGCTGGTGTTTGCGCTTTTGACGACGCGCTTGAGCGATGGCAGGCGTGGGTCTGAACCCTACGCCATTAATCCCCTCACCATCATCGCCGAGAGAGCGGTGGATTTCGTGGCCGGTAATCTCAGAGTCTTGCCAGGTCAGGCCGTGGAGGTCTGGACTGAAAGTAGTAGCCTGATGGTGATTTGACGGAAGCGGTTTGGTTGACTTTGGTTCGTTGGAGGATTGTGATGTTGAGTTCGAAGTCGGGAGCGGTGGCGGTGGCGATCGCATTCTCTTAGGACTTACTCTGACTATAGGGCTGGGGTTTGTTTTTGGTATATGTGTTAACGACTCGGTCTGTCTTGCCAGTGGTGACGATGTGGGCGGCGATGAGCGAGGGACGTCAAGTCTGCAGCCGGGAGTCTCGGCAATTTCGAAGACAGTTCCTGGTTCTTTGTGGGCATTGTCGAAAGGAAGTTGAGGGATTTGTTGAGGCGTTGCCTCGAATCTGGCAGTGCGTTCTCCTCGCATAGGATCAATCGTTGTCTTCTTGACTCGCTTTCGAGGGGCGTCGTCGGCGTCGGCGTCGTGGTAGATCTCCAGAGCTTCGAACCTCGCGGCTACGTTGCTTCGAGGGCTGTCACATCTGTTGGGTTCCGATAATGCCGGCGAGAAGCGACCTCCTTCGCTTGCGTGATTGTTATTGTCGTTATTATTCTCAGGAACGAGGATTTCCAGAGCAGAGGGCACCCGGTCCCGAATCGTCGTAGCTTCAGTGTGGTGTTTGCGCTTGGGCGATTCGGAGCGAGTGCCAGCCGCCGCTGCTGAAGCGCCACGACGACTGGGGTCTGACATATGGAGCAGATGTGGGTACTGGTGGAATCAAACGGCACCACTGGCACGAGAAGGCAGGGCGAGGCAGTCAGATCGTAGATGCCGGCGATGGTGTGTTGTCTTTGACGAAGCTTGTCCTTGACGATATGCGTGGCGGACGGGACAGGATGTGTCTGGTGTAGAGTGCTGTATGTAGAGGCGTTGGTGGTGGTGGTTGGCTGGCAGTTGGTGGGGTCGAGTTGGTCGCGAGCGGAGGCAGGCACGGAATTGCCGGCCGCGTGGAAGCACGCTGAGTGAAGAGTGAAGACTAATGTAACTCACATCCAAGTCGTACAACCCACCAACTTACTGAACAACGAGAACAGCATGCACTGCTAGCAAGGATCAACTGATGAGATGCTGCTGCCTGAGACCTGCCGTCCGTTTGCACATGCTCGAGGTGCATGCCACTGGAAGGGCTCACGAGAGACATGCCAGTGCAAGACATCCAACACTCACCACCCATGAGGGATACTCTTGCACGTGAAAGCTACCGCTCACAAGTGGCATGATCACATGCTCGAGTGGCCTGTCACATGACCGCTCTCTGGGCCAGCTTCACTCTCGGTAACGTGATCTCGCACGCCTCGAGACCCAGCAGCAAACCCTCGGTGGGATATTTCTGCTATCGGACACTCCGGCGGAGGATCGCAAAGGGTGAGGCTCCAGGTGTTGCATGATGTGCGTATAGTCCCATCTGTACTAATGCGTCCCCACGTGCGCATTGACATTAGCCGGTTGCACGCCATGCCCTGTCGAGACGAAGAGTTCGACCTCAGGCGGTTCGCAGGACTGCTGCTTCCGGTTCGCTTCCGTGTTGCTTCATGTCGTCCTGAAGCTTTACTCTACTCGAAACAGCATTGCTATATTGGAGTCGGGTGAGCTATACTGACTTACATACTCACATCACCACATACACACTTTCTCACTTACACACTCTTCCAAGTCGGTTGTTCATCGGTGCCTAGTCTTACAAGCGCGGCCTGCAGGGTCAGCGCCACCAAGGCACATCTGCGACTGGGCGTGTTCGGAGTATTACACCCTGGCATCCAAGACTCGATTCCCAAACACCGGGACATGCTTGGCCAGGCCTTGCCTTGCAACCTATGTGCTTGCCTCTTACAAATTCGCTCTCACGGACATTCGGCCCTTGATCGCGAACATTTGTGGGGGAGCTTTCAACTGAAGCCTCCACAGTGATCACACCCTGCATTTACCCACGCTCTTGATGTGACCTCGAGCCTCGAAAACTATCATGGCATGCGGAACGGGGCCAGAGGCTCCGGCTATACCTTCAGGCCCATTGCCTATATTGAGCAGCATGCCCGTCACTTTATTGTGTATCTTTCCTATCAGTCCACGAGCCCTCCCGTGACGCCGTCTGACACCGCCTGGCGAACTCATATACGCTCGCTTCCGACACTCACATCCATCTCCCAGGCAGCTTCTGATCCTACTCTCGTTCCCAGCTCTCACTGAACACCAGGAGTGCGTATCTTGACTGTCAACATGGCACCATCGGCCACACTACCGGAAAAGCAGCCCCTCAATGGCTCAACGATAGCGAAGGATTTCGACGTCGACGAAGTGCTTGAGAAACTCACCACGGCAGAGAAGATCTCCCTCCTTTCTGGAACCGACTTCTGGCACACTGCGTCTGTGCACAGGCTGGGAATCCCTGCAATCCGTACCACTGATGGTCCCAATGGTGTCAGAGGCACACGCTTCTTCGATGGCGTTCCTGCGGCCTGTCTGCCTTGCGGTATGTTCATTCATTGTATTAGTCGACTCTGAGTAGTCTACTGACGCGCTTGCAGGTACCGCGCTAGCCGCAACCTGGGACGTCAATCTCATTCAAAAAGGTGGCGAACTCCAAGGCAAAGAGGCCATTGCAAAGGGCGCCTCCGTCATCCTTGGCCCGACCACCAACATGCAGCGCTCCCCTTTGGGCGGTAGAGGCTTCGAGTCGTTCAGCGAGGATCCGGTGCTTGCAGGAAAGATGTCTGTGGCAACCGTCAACGGCATCCAATCGACAGGCGTTGCTGCAACATTGAAGCACTACGTCTGCAACGACTTGGAAGACAAGCGTCTTTCGAGCAACAGCATCGTTACTGAGAGGGCGCTCCGCGAAATCTATCTGATGCCTTTCCAGATGGCGCAGAAAGATGCTAAACCCATGTGCTTCATGACGTCTTACAATCTCGTCAACGGCACCCATGCCAGCGAGTCTCGGAAGCTCTTGCAGGAGATTTTGAGGGAGGAGTGGGGCTTCGATGGCATGGTCATGTCAGATTGGTATGGTTGACTTTTTTCCCTAGAAAAGATCGATTAGTGCTGACTTTGAGCAGGTTTGGCGTTTACTCATCCAGTGAGAGCATCAAGGCAGGTCTCGATCTTGAGATGCCTGGGCCGACCTACGTGCGCGGTGCCCAAGTGGACCTTGCACTGAGATGCGGCAAACTGTTGATCCACCACGTCGACGCTAGAGTGAGGGAAGTGTTGAAGTTGGTGAAGAAGGTTTTGCCTTTGGGAATCCCTGAAGACGCCCCAGAACGCACGATAGATTCACCTGAGACTGCTGCCTTGCTGAGGAAAATTGCGTCTGAGTCGATCGTCCTGATGAAGAATGAAAAAAGCATCTTGCCTTTCAGCAAGGAGAAAACGACTGCCGTGATCGGTCCCAATGGTGCATTTGCAGCCTACTGTGGTGGCGGATCGGCAGCTCTGCCAGCCTACTACACTATAACACCACTTGAGGGTGTCCGATCGAAGGTTCCCAACGCTGAATATGCACTCGGTGCCCCAGCGTGGAAGAGAATGCCATTGCTTTCCAACATCACCACAACAGATGGTGGCAAGCAAGGATTGAGCATGAAATTCTACCTTGATCCGCCTTCGGTCAAGGGCAGATCGCCAGTTGACCAGCTCCGAGTGCGTGACAGCTACATCCATCTGTCGGACTACAAGCACCCACGCATCAGCAGCGACCTGTTCTGGTGTGACTTCGATGGCAACTTCACTCCCGATGAGACCGCCGAGTACGAGTTCAGCTGCTCTGTTGCCGGTACGGCCATGATCTACGTCGACGGCGAGCTAGTCGTAGACAACAAGACAACACAGGTTCCTGGCGACTCATTCTTCGGCATCGGAACCGTCGAGGAAATCGGCTCCATCTCCCTGGAAGCCGGCCGCGAATACCACGTGCATGTTGAGTTCGGCACCATGCCCACTCTCACATACAAGAAAGATGGTGTTACAGCCTTTGGTGCCGGTGGTGTCCGTCTTGGCTGCTACCGCAAGATCTCGTTCGAGACAGAAGTCGAACGCGCCGTAGCACTGGCGAAGAAAGTCGACCAGGTCATCCTCTGCGCCGGTCTGAACGGTGACTGGGAGTCCGAGGGCTACGACCGCCCACACATGGACCTCCCACCGGGCTCTGACGAGTTGATCGAAGCTGTCCTCGCCGCCAACCCCAACACCGCCATCATAATCCAATCCGGCACACCCGTCACCATGCCCTGGCGCCAACGCGCTTCCACTCTCGTTCAAGCCTGGTACGGCGGCAACGAGACAGGCAACGCCATCGCAGACGTGGTCTTCGGCGACGTCAACCCCAGCGGCAAACTGCCCCTCTCCTTCCCCGTCCGCAACGAAGACAACCCGGCCTTCCTCAACTACAACTCGGACGACAACCGCGTGCTCTACGGCGAGGACGTCTACGTCGGCTACCGCTTCTACGACAAAACCAAGCGCCTCCCCGCTTTCGCCTTCGGCCACGGTCTAAGCTACACCACCTTCTCCCTCTCCGACCTGAAAGTCTCCACATCCAAAGACGCAGAAGAAACTAACCTGCGCCTCACCCTCACGGTCAAGAACACCGGCTCCCTCCCCGGCTCCCAGGTCGTGCAGGCCTACATTTCGCCGCGCAACCCCAGCATCTCGCGCCCGCTCAAGGAGCTCAAGGGCTTTACCAAGATCTCCCTTGAAGCGGGCGAGAGCGGCGAGGCCAGCATCACGATCCCGCGCAAGTACGCCACGAGTTTCTACCACGAGGGCCGCAGCGCGTGGGCGAGCGAGGCGGGCGTCTACGATGTCAAGGTCGGCACCGCGAGCGACAAGTTGGAGCTGAGCGGGGAGTTTGAGGTTGAGAAGACGGCGTATTGGACTGGACTTTAGTTCTATTTCCCTCATGAGGTGTGAATCTTCTTGCTGATTCCGTGGTTGGCTGGGACGGGTGATGAATGAACGAAGCGTACCGAAGCGAAGGTGATCCGAAGCGATGATACCTACTATTCTCAACGGTTCAGGGCTGTTCCTTTTGATCTTTTCCTTTTTTCCTCTTCCGTTTGGAATACATCATGATCATGGGCGGAATACTGTGACGGCCTGCGAATACCACTATCCTTGTCAAATCGAAACTTCACTTTCCATATATTTGTTTGTGCTTACGTGGAGGTTCGCTTGCGGAGAGGGGTGGGGGTGCAGGGGAGGGTGGTGCGCCGAGGAGGAGATAAGTGGGCAGTCAAGTAGCATGGTAGATACCTATACGACAAAATGGTTGAACGACATCAAATGTGTAGAAGCTTTGGATTTACTCGTCTGCAGAGATGTACTTTCGAGGAATCAACATAAACATCGGAGCATCTCAGGATTTGGATGCTGTGGGTTTTCGATGACCACAAATAAGTTGAAAGAGACATCAAATCGTATTTCGATCGATCATCGTCACCCTAACGCCTAACATGCAGAGTCCAAGAAATTCTTCAAAAAAAACGCCGCTCAGTCCATGCTTTCGTGCCTTCGTTCATTCATTCATCCATCCATCGCATCCAACACACATCTCGCTCAACATCAGAAATTCAACATCAAACCTCAAGAAATGAAACTCACCGATCAAAATCGCTCCACTTCCACCCCGGCGGCGCAAACTCCATCAACGCCGCCAGACTGTGCCCAAAAGTCCGCACATAAACATCCGGGTCCATGCCCTTCTTCCTGCACAGATTGGCGCCGTACATCAGACACCCGTCGCAGTACTCGCAGGCCTCCGAGTCGACGACTCTCGCGGCGTCGCGCTGGAATTTTGGACAGTAGACGACGCGCACCCACTGGCAGCTGCGGATCTCGGTTGGGGGACCTGCGGTGCCGCGGGTTGGGTGCTGGCAGCCGCGGTGGAGGCGGGTTATGTTTGTGCACATTTTTCGCTTGTGGGTTGGTTTTGATGGGTTGGGGTTGGGTCCGGTCCGGTGATTGTGTGTGCAGCTGGTTTGACTTGGGGGTCTCGTTGCTAGGTTGGTTAGTAGAGGTGGAGAGTGAGGTAGGCCATTTTTTTTATAGGTGTCTGGTGGTTCTCTGATGCGCTAGTCAATGGTGGAATGGTATGCGTGAATGGATGGTCGACGAGCAGAACCATCGTTTTAGGGCCGTCATTTAGGAGTTATTGATGCCTGTGTTGACGTGATTGTGTGAAGGTGTAGTATCGTTGACTACGAGCGAGCCTGGTGGCGTTGTGAGCAATGGTGTATATATCCCGGACAGTATCGAATTGAATCTATCGTCATTCATCATCGATCGATGTCCTGAGGCGAGGGTAGTTCTTGCTGCATAGCTGTTCTGGTAGAGCGAGTTTTTGGAGTGGGGAATGCCGTCGATGGATATCTTATAGCAATACTTTGAGGCTTGCTACAAAGTATGACATGCGATGACTGTTCGGTGTCAGCTTAGGTTGATCATGAAGCTTGCTGCGAGCAAGAAGATCGAGAAGCTTCTCCATCTCTGTAGGAGAATCTGGTAGGGTGAGGATACTCACTAAAGCTAATAGCTGAAGAGTCAAGACCGGCGGCGACGATCTTTAATCAAATCTACTGGGTGTGAACGATCGATGGGTGTAAAGTCTTCTCTTTTCATTGTTTGTAGTCATCGACAACCCATGGAAGCCAAGTTTCGAGATGCTCCTGCATCTTTGACGGTTCTGAATTTTGTTCAAACCTATTGTACATCAGCGCTGATAGTGTGAAAGCAAGCACAAAGCTCATCAAGGCTCGCAAAGCGTACACGCTGTCATCGGATTAGTCTTAGCAAGTCCCCACCCTGTCGAAGGTGCACCATGCTCATACGCCTAGTACTCCATGCTCCCTCCTCCGTAACCTTGTCCCACATTGGCGTCAAGACTCCTGTACCCACCGCGACCGCCACGACCGCCCCGTTGGCCACCGCGGCCGCCTCTCCCACCACCACCGCCACGGAAGCCTTGTCCGCCACCTCTGCCACGGTTACCGCCTCCGCCTGAACCACCTCTGTTGTTGTTTCCATTCCACGCATTGCCGCCGCCACCTTGTCTCTGCTGAGGTGTGTGGTTGTACTTCTGCCCGTTGTCGCCATTCTTCTTCGCCGACGATCCGAGTGGTGGAAACTCTTCCTCGCGAGGGTGCTTCCGAGCGTTCTTACCGTTCGGGAAGCTAGCCTCGTACTCGTCTTCGCCAGCGACTTCTTCGTCGATCCGCAGCAGCACTTTCTCGCCGACAGTTGTCTCGAACTCGAAAGCTTGGTTCTCCGGCACGGGTTGCCAGTTGCGGATCCTGCTCGCCTCGATAGGTTTGGCCTGCCGCCGGGTAGCGAGCACGACGTAGGGCGTCGCATTCTCGGTGTAGATTTGCGCGCTGGGGTTGGTGGGCGCGACACGTGCAGCCCATACGCGTGACTCGTGGACACCAAGGCCGGTGACTCGCCATCTTTGTTTAGCACCAATGCCGCCGACCTTGTTCATGATTGAATGTGGTGCTGGACGCGGTGTGATGAGGATGTTGTTGGCGAGAAATTTGAGGTCGGAGGAGTCGGAGTTGGGAGGGAGTGGGACAAGGGCCTTTAACCTTTCGGTGTCCTGGGGCGAGATGAGGTAACCTGTGTAAAAGACGGAGCGCTTTATCTTATAAGGCACTGAGTTCGCAGGCGCGGTGTCGGAGACGATAGCCGCGTTGTGGACGTTGATCATGCGTTGGACTTCGGCGATTTCTGTGACGTGATCCATGTAGCTGTCTTGCTCTGTGACTTGGATGACCTCGGCCGTTATAGGCTGTCGAATGGGTTGATGGCTCTGGAGTAGTGAGAGGTTGAGATCGGCGAAGAAGTCGCGGAAGGCCTTTGTGTGTTTTGGCCGGTCCTCGTACATGCGAAGCTCGTTGGCGCCAGCATATGTGAAGACAATCTCGCGTAACAGGGCTTGTTTGAAGGTCATTGTGCTGCTGAACAGCTCCCCGGTTGGACTGACGGTAGGCTTCAAGCAGACCATGTCGCACTCCAACCCTTTCGCCTTGAGCATCCGTTGGATCAAGTCAGAGAATCCAACTTCCGATCGTCCTGTCAGTAAGACGGTGAGTGTGTCCTCGGATTCCATGCTCAGGCGCACAAGGTCGACGATCTGTTCGTTCCAGCATCCTTCCCATGCGCGCGGCTCTTCTTTCTCGACACCCTGACCAGCTGCCGACAGAATGTTGGGGTTGTGCCACCATCCGCCGTTGTGTAAGAAATCCTGCGCTTGTAGGTGACCGAATGTGGTGGTGGCCCAGATCTGCTTGTTGGGTAAGGGCGATGAAAAGACTGGGTAGTTGTGTCAGTAAGCAGCTTGATCGCGTGGTTCCGATGAATGTATACTATTCGGCTATAGTAGCTACCTAGACTTACGGGTGTTGTCGAAGTCGTAAACATGTATAGCCTTGATGGTATGGATCAGAGGCAGCTGACGGTCGCTGCAAGACCAGCGCTTGAGCGACGTGACGGTGCGCAAAGGGCCAGACATGCTGGACGTCCTGCCGTGTATACCGCAACTACAGTAAGGGGAGAAGAAGGGGTGCGCGCGACCGGATGTTAGTGAGGTCGAGTTGGTCGGGCTTTGGTCTGGTCTGGGGGCTGGATTGCATGTGAAAATGGATTCGCGACGGCCAGACTTTGGTGACGAGCTGCTTGCTGGATTAGACTATTTTAGCGTCGCTTCGTTCCGTCGGCAAGATCGATCCGCTGGGGGCTTCGTCTGGACCCTTGACCTTGAGATGGAGACTTTTCTTGCTGCAAGGCAACGAGGCAGAAGATATCCAGATATATCAACCACAAAAATGGCGACCGAACAATCAAAGGCCTCGGCAAAGGCCCCGGCAAAATCAATCAACTCACAAACAAACGGAGTCAAAAGAAAACGCGCAGATGGCCCACCAAAGACAAACAACCCTCTGCACAACAAAAAGATCAAACTGCTGGAATCCCGGAAGAAGTTGCCCATCTGGGCTCGCCAGCAAGACATCAAGAAGCAATTGCAAGAAAACGACGTGCTGGTTCTATCTGGTGAAACTGGTTCCGGTAAATCGACACAGCTCCCGCAGTTTCTCCTCGAGACCAAGTGGTGCACGAAATGCATCGCCGTCACCCAGCCCCGTCGAGTGGCGGCCATCAGCTTGGCCCGCCGTGTAGCGGAGGAGATGGGTACGCCCTTGGGCAACTCCAGTCCGGCTAGTAAAGTCGGCTACAGCGTTCGTTTCGACGACTCGACCAGTCCGAGCACGCGCATCAAGTACCTGACCGAAGGTATGCTGCTGCAGGAGATGTTGCGAGATTCCGCCATGAGCCAGTATAGCTGTGTCGTGGTTGACGAAGTTCACGAGAGGAGTGTGAACGTTGATCTAATCCTGGGTTTCCTCAAAGGACTCGTAGCGGGCATCAACAAGAAGAGGAAGACGCCACTGAAGGTAGTCATCATGAGTGCCACGGCGGATGTGGAGGGTATCGCTCGTTTCTTCGGTGAGCCGATGCCTAGCGGTGATGTGCTGGGTGGCGGCGACGACGATGCCACTGAAGTTGCGGAAAAGAAGAACGAAGTGGCGAAGCAGCCTCCTGCGCCATCAAAACCGGTCTCATCTCTTCACGTGGAAGGCCGACAGTACCCTGTGAAGCTCTCATATCTCGACCGTCCTACAGATGATGTTCTACAGTCTGCCTTCGAACGCATATTCCAGATTCACTGCAAGGAGCCCATGCCTGGCGACATTCTGGTCTTCCTCACTGGTCAAGAAACAATTCAAAGCTTGCAGAAGCTGCTCGAAGAATACGCCAACAACCTCACAGCCGACTACCCCAAAATGCTCATCTTGCCACTCTTTGCAGCTCTGCCTCAACATGCTCAACAGCGCATATTCCAGTCAGCTCCTCCAAACACTCGCAAGGTCATACTCTCCACAAACATCGCCGAAACCTCCGTCACCGTTCCTGGCGTCCGCTTTGTCGTCGACACAGGCAAAGCCAAGATCAAGCAATTCCGCAACCGCCTCGCCCTCGACTCCCTCCTCATCAAACCCATCTCTCGCTCCTCAGCGGACCAACGCAAAGGTCGTGCCGGTCGTGAAGCACCCGGCCAGTGCTACCGTCTCTACACCCAAGAAGGCTACAACACACTCGAAAAGAACGCCACGCCCGAAATCCTCCGGTGCGACCTCTCCGCCGCCGTGCTCACCATGAAAGCCCGCGGCGTCCCAGACCCCCTCTCGTTCCCCTTCCTCACGCCCCCACCCCGCGACGCAATGGAAAAAGCCCTC
>Ga0265797_10011459_pt1 | contig 11096 bp, 14 predicted proteins | sample P2T30metagenome_FD_192433 | JGI IMG/M metagenome (GOLD analysis project Ga0265797, IMG submission 192433) | Plant litter microbial communities from East Loma Ridge, Irvine, California - P2 T30 | ecosystem: Environmental > Terrestrial > Plant litter > Unclassified | place: USA: California... | reverse complement strand
CAGGATTGACATAGTTGGCTTTTGGCCATTTAGCGATGACCTCTGGTGTCTGGTCGAGGATGTTGTTAGACAACACCATGATTGCTTGAAGGTATCTGACGAACGCAGACTACATGAGAAACCGGGGTTCTGAAAACACATATATGAACGAGGCAACCTAGTGGGCGGAGTGGGCCGCTTCCCATCCGAAGAAGCCACCAGGGAGCAAAGGAGGCTTGCAGTGGTTTGCGGATCGTCCACTAAATTCTGCTCTTCAGACAGAAGACGATGCCATGCTTCTTTGGAGGCAACGGCCGCTAAAGCGATCTTCACGAGTTCCAGGAGCTCGGGGAGTTGGTGTTCCGCAAGCGCTCCTCACGAGGTGTAACGCACTAGTGATACATGTACGTAGATGGCATGTTGCCACGAGAGCCAAGGTGTCAGAATCCTGTAGGGGCGTAGCACCCGTTCGGACGACATTCGGCGAACCGATACCATTGCTGCCAGAATCAACTTTGTGAATGCGCCTGTTCGTTTTGCAGGACCGATATCCTGGAACAAGGTCGGAAAATCGATGGCATGTTCGGCACTTGTCGATGATTGTGTGCTTTAGTCAAGCGGTCAGTGCTCTGGGCGTTTGTCGTCGTAGTTGTCTCCCTGGATGTCACCGATCCCAAACTATCCTCCCCAGTCGTCGGGGCTGTCTGGACTGTGCTTCGACCAGGCGGGCGCAGCAAGAGCAATGCACGTGAGGCGTTCGGCAGATAAGGCGTCCATACCATTCCCATGGACTGAGTGGGATAGACGGTAGCCCTAAGATACTCACACCATTCCACAAAAGTCTAGAATTCTCTGTAAGAGGCCAATAGCTCCCACGATTGTCAACACTGCCTGAACACCATAAAATGTCAGCCACAATGTTGCCATGCTCAACCATGTCCTCGTGGAGATTACTCGGAAACTCTCGTTTGAAAAAAGTCCTGCGAACATCGGAGCCGAGCCAAGAAATATCAAGCCACTTCAACAGTTCAAAGTCAAAACTCACTCGAGTGTGCGAAGCTCGGTGGTCGTGACTCGCAGTCATCGCATCTTTGGTGCGGAAATGCGACCGCCGAACGTACGCTGTATAGTAGGAGAATAGCAGCGGGGAACATGTTAGTGAAGATATAGCTTCTTCTGAAGTCAGCAGCCCTGGTGTGCGGGAGTTGTCGAGGACGACCTTAGTAAGTAGATTTGTCCGAGACTGAAGGGCTTTGCTCGGAGGATAGCCCTGTGTCGTGGTATAAGTGGAGATCGACGCACCCCAGGATGCAAAGACCACGAGTATGAGCTCCTGATTGCCTGAAGCACGACATGCAGGCAGATGCAGCATCCTCCATGCCGATGATGGGGATGCACCATCATCTTCAGCGTTGATCTTCCCTAGACTAACGGTGTCACCTCGTGTCCGTGCAAACTCTCTTCGTAAAGTTCGTAAAAGAAGTTCTGTCAGAGCCTCAAAGGGGTAGATCCGCCGATCTATCTAATCAATTTCTGACATCAGAGTTTGTTCTCCACTGAATGCCAAATCTAGAACGTGCATGCGATGTGTATATGAGCAACTGCTTTCCAGAAAATCCTTGTCGTTATTCTGGCAGCAATCGCTTGTCTCATGGTTCCGGCATACAGGACCTCATTCGGTATACAGTAAGCTCACAACGTCTCTGCCGCTCCTGATATACTTAGTGCTAGTCTTGAGTCTTGACACTTCCAAACGAAAGAGGATGATCGACCGCTATCCCGCCGCTACACGGGACTAACGATGCCTACAGTAAATCCTCCGGACCCGGTCCTTCACCACTGACTCGACTTTCTACGCCAGGCCGTACCACGGAGGCGCGTAGGTCCAATCATCGCACCGCAACAAATAAAACTCGTCACTTTGTATGAAACTTGTGTAGAGCTCCTGAAACGGGCACGGCAGGCCAGGTTTGATGGGCGAGACGTAGGTGGGTTAGACTTACCACGTTTGGGAATCACAGGAATCAGGATTGCCACGCGGGTTGGGATACGACTTACGAGAGTGCTAGCAGACGATGGCGAACAGTTCCTGTATACCTTAGTGGGTGGCCTAAAGTTTTGCGGGTTCAGGTATGCCGCTGTCATACTTCACGCGTTGATTGCATAAGCTGTAGCCTGATATTCCCAGATCCAGAGATAGCCTGTTGGGTTTAGTTAGATGGTTACTCTCAGACATCTGAGCGTTTTGAGAACTCCAAGTCGTGTTCTCTGACTCCACAGGCGGTCTGTGCCATTCTCGCATCTGATCAATTTCAAGTCATGTTTCTTTGATTTCGTGTGCGTTCATTTGTTTGCCTCGGCCTAGTTGCGAGGAGATGAGCAGATAATAATGCAACAGATCATGTGTTATGCTGCATTTGGACGTACGTAAAATATGCTAGAGGTAAGCAGACAATACTCTCCCATAACAAAAACCACCCTCTTCAAATCAAACCACTTCTCCCTCCACCCAACCACCCCCTCCTTCTCCTCCTCCCTCTAAGGCGAAACAACACTCTCCCTCCTCGCCTCCCCCTCCTTCTCCTCAATCCTCTCCACCCTCCTCTCCAAATCAAACTCGAAATCCCTCATATCCATCGTCGGCACAAACAGCGGCGCATTCGTGAACAAATAATTCATCTCCTCCAACGGCCTCCTCTTAGTCTCAGGCTGGAAAGCCCAGAAGTAAGCGGCGTTGGTGAAATTGCAGACTACAAACAACAAGTAGAAGCGCCAGCCGATGCGCTCCATGGCGATGGGCGTGACTTGGCCGATCATGGTGTTGAAGGCGAAGGAGACCATGACGCCGATGGAGACGCCTTTGGCGCGCGTGCGGGTGTCGAAGACTTCGGCGGGGACGATCCCTGGGTGTTGTAGCGTTAGCAGTTGTCGTTCTGACTGGCTTATTTGCATCGTTAGGTGGCAGTGCAAGTAGACTTACAACTAAGCGGCCCATTCGTCGCCGAAAAACTAATATTGTACAACCAAGTCATCGCAATGAACGCCCAACTCGCCGACTCATTCTCCGTAGCTCCCGGCGGGAACCTCGCGAGCATGATCGTGGCAATCGTGAAGAACAAGCAGTTGGTGAGGTTGCCGCCGATCATCGCCCACCTGCGGCCGACTTTGTCGATGAACAGGATACAGCACATCTGCGCTACCAAAGCCAGCACGGATGAGATACCCTGGTACTTCAGCGTGTCGTTGGTTTCGATGCCCATGTTTGAGAAGATGGTCTGCTTCGAATCAGTATATTGTCTCTCAGCCATTATGTTGGGTTGCACACTGAGGTCACGTACCGGGCTATAGTATTGAATAGCAGACACGCCAGTCATCTGCACACTAGCCTGAATAGCGCAAACGAGCACAAGTCGGCGGAAAGAAGACTTGTTCTTGAACAGCTCCATGTACGACTTCGCAGCATTCTCATGCTCGTGCTCGATCGAATCGCGGATCTGGTCGTACTCGGCGCGCACCCACGTGTCGTCTTCGTTGCCGTGAGCGTGCAGTCTAGCGAGAGTCTTGAGGCCTTTCTCGGACTTGCCGTGATCGATGAGCCATCTGCAAACCAAAAATCAGTCCAAACCCCAAACCCAAACCAAGAAGACGTCTTGCAAGCAAGCAAGCAAAGCATACCTGGGCGACTCCGGAAACAACATAATCAACACCGCCAGCACCACAGCCGGCACAATCTGTATCCCCAAGCTCAACCTCCACTGCATCGAATCCCCATCCGCAAAATTCTTATTCGTTCCAAAAGTCGTCCAACTCGCCACCAGCGCCCCAATCCCCAGCATAAACTGCTGCAACGCCGTAACACTGCCCCGAATCGAAGGGTGCGCAATCTCAGCCTGATAAAGCGGGATAATCATCACCAAGAACCCAACGCCGACGCCCGCGATCACGCGTCCGGCGTACAGGTATTCGACATTCTGCGCGGCGGTTTGCAGCGCGCCGCCGAGGATGAAGATTACGCTGCCGGTGAGGATGGTCAGGCGCCGGCCGAGATAGTCGCCTGCGGGGCCTGCGAGGAAGGCTCCGAAGAAGGCGCCGCCGGTGAAGACGGATACGACGGCGCCTTTTTGGGCTTCGGTTGGGTTGAAGCGCGATTCGAAGTCGGGGGAGGCGACTACGCCTGCGATGACGCCGAGGTCGTAGCCGTAAAGAATGGAGCCGACGGAGGCGAAGACGGAGACTAGGAACTGTGGTTGGGGAGTCGTGTTAGTGAGAAGAAATGGGATGGAATGTCGTGGTCGATGTACCGTATATCGACAAGGAAGATGGGAAGAGACGAACCTGGTACACTTTAGGAGGGAACCCCATGCTGGGCAGGTTCACAAACAAACAATGCAACTGCTCTGCTGCTCTGTCAACAAACACGACAACAAGAACGGGGATCTTCCAAACACTTTATATTGACCCCATCTCCTCACCTCGCCAAAACGCACGGCCTCACATCAGTACAGTAGTGCCCGCACCGCATGCCTGCATGCAACAACATGTCCATGTGCATGCAATGCCGAAGCGCAAGCCTGTCTGGACCTCAGCAATCACAAGCAAATCCTCCTAGGGCTTGAAGCGTCCGGCTGTGTCCATGTAGCTTGGTAAGGGTGCATCAGCCGGCCTCCAGCGGTCCAGCGATAAATTCCACCATTCGCGAACGTGTTTGCCTCGGGTGTAAGTGGCGGGCCTGGCACAGGCTGGCAGGATGGAGGTTCCAAGAGTATTGGCGCCGAGCAAGCTGGGAGAGCATGGGGTTTTAATAAGTGTATGCGGGTTGAATGCGCGGGTGGATCTTGAACGCCCTTGACGCCTCCCCCGGGATGTTCTCCACGTGCCGATATTTGCAGTGTTGATTTTAACCAGAGTTGCGGATCCGGCTGACATAATGGTCTCCAACCCTCGGATTCGTTCTTTCCAGTTTCTTGGCTGTGTGAAGTGTATAAGCGAAGGCGGCGCGCGATGTTAACGCTGATAATAACGTACAGGTAAGTAATAATACACTCATTTCTAACTCTCATTCGTACAAATTATCCTCCCATCCCCTCTCCATTTTACAAGCAAAACGCCGCGCTAAATGGCTTGCTAACAAAAAAGGTCCCACGAAACTCTCTTTTCCCACCCCATTCCTTCTTTTTTTCTACACGGCTGGGAATTCCCTGCTCTCGCCAATATTACACGTGTCGAACGCTCCCGGCTCGAGACCTCTCCACTCAGCTGCTTCCCTCAGTAGCCGCGGTGGTTCTAGCACATCCTCCTCGGTGAGAACCCACGTTCCCCAGTGGATACCCATCGCACGCTTGCACTTTGTGTCTGCGAAGATATTGACGCTGTCGTAAGGGTTGGCGTGCATGGGCGACATGATCCATCGCGGGTCGTATGCACCGATGGGGATCAGACCGAGATCGAAAGGTCCGCGGAGGTCGCCGATCTGCTTGAAAGCAGGACAAGTGGGCAAATCCGCGTACTTCTCGCCATAATCGAATTCGCCCTCGGGCAGCTCTGGTACTGAGCGATAGCCGCTGTCTCCTCCGAAGTACACCTTCTTGGAGCCGGAAGTGACGCTCCAGCTTGACCAGAGGGTGTGGCCTTTATCGAAGGGTGTGCGTGCGGTGGTGTGTTGGCAAGGGAGACAGCCCAGTGTAGCGACAATGTCTTCGTGGCCAGTCGACGATGCGCTAATGCTTCCACGCTCAGACTCAGTTGGGTTATTCTCGATATGTTCCGCGGGCTCCGTAGAAGGTTGCTTTGAAGACAACTTGATCTCCTGTTCTTCCCACCAATCCAGCTCAGTCACATTGCTGATACCACACTTGGCGAACCATTGCTTCACTCCAAGCGGGACGAAGAAGTGGACGTTCTTGTGCTTCTTGGCGATTTTGAGGATTGTAGGGTGGCTCATGTGGTCGTAGTGGTTGTGGCTGATCACAACAGCGTCGATGTATGGTATATCCTCCACCTCGCAAGGCATGTCTGTATATCTCTTGGGGCCCATAAAGCTCACCGGGCTGCACCTGGGCGTGAAGACAGGGTCGAACAAGACTCTGAAGCCACCGGGGAATTCAACATAGTAGCAAGCGTGACCCAGCCATGTCGCGCGCAATTGCTCGGTCTTGCGTGAGGGCAAGAAGTTGGGCTTAAGGACTGAGACGGTGGGTGGAGTTGTGTCTGGTTTCTTCATCTTCCCGCTAATCGACCTCCATGCCATGGCGCTGATCAGCTCCATAGGCCCACGCTCAATGTACGAGTCCCAAGGGTTGATAAAGCCCTTGCCATTCCTGTTGTGGTGTCTCTTCTCTTGAACATCAGACGGCTGGGCGGACCTTGCGCCAGGTGAGGAAACAGTCGCATAGAGCAAAGCTGAGGTGGTCGCAGAGGCCATGACTGAGGAAGTGCTGAATGCGCGGCTTGAGGATCCAAAGAGACGAGCGCCTCGGCGTGCAGAGTGGGCAGCGAGGGTAGCGCTGGCGAAGAAGTGTAGAGGGGAATGCATTCTAGAAACGAGTGTCGGCAGCGAGCGAATAAGGAAAAGATATAGTACAGGCCTCCCGGGTCACACCACCAGCACGTGGTACATGTAGGCGCGTCGCACTCGCATACACCCCTCGAGCTGATGATGATGATGCAAAAGGTGCAGCAGCTGGAGGCAGGCGGGATTCGGATTCTGCGATATCGAAGCGAAGCAGAAAGGAAACATTAATTCGTCCGGCCTCCGCTAACTCCGGGCAATCCTTTGAGCACCAATTTTACGTACGAGTCTATCCGAATCCGAGTCCACCATCTTACAGTAGCGGCATCAAATGATTGCCATGCCCACTTTTTGATATCTTGCAGTAGCCATACTATTGTGTGACCATCGCCTTTTAGTCATCCTGAAGAAGAATAGGTCTGTAGTTCAAAACAAGGTACGGTAGCGATACCTCCGCCTATCAACAATCGATTGGCAGCCACAAGGATCGTCGTATGTAAACTCATGCATCATGCAGTCTACGAAATCGGTACGCATGTGGACAGACAGAATAACTAACGATCCACTTACAAGTATTGATATCTCGTCTGATGGTAGGCGTTGGGTTGCTTAACCAGGATGATAGGTGTACTTTTTCCTCTACATTCCATGTCGGCAATTTTACAAGATGCGCCACCATATCAAAGGCACCTTCCCGAAAGGCAGCGCTAACACCATCTCGCTTGATGAGACGATAAGGATAGTGTGGAACGTATATCGTAGTCTCCAAATATTCCAGTCTCACCTTTCTTTTCTTTCTCAGAACTCTCTAGAGACCACTTACAACCCACCACCATTACAATGTCCGACCTCCGCCAACGAAAGCCCGTCCAAGACGTCGCCGCCCAGCCAACCCAGGAGGAGGAAGACGACGACCACAAGCCATACACACAACAACCACCACCAGATATCCGCCCTGATCTCGGCGTGGTTATCACTCTTTTGACTATCCTCATGACCGTCATCATCACCTACTATTACTACAGAGTGGATCTCAACAGCAAAGGCCCGTTTTCGACATTCGTCAATGACAGGATTCTCGGCTACAACCCTTATGCGAAGGGCGGACCTGTTGAGGGACTGGGGCCACTGTGAGGGCATCGTGTATGGATGGCGGGCGCGATATGCGCCATCCTAGCGATATCACCCATACGATTGTCTCTGCGCGGCTGGGGAAGATGCAGAGATGCTGTGTCTCTGAGGCCAGCTTTGTCGCATGTGTGACAGCGGAAGCCAGCTTTTTGCCGGAGACCAACCTGCGAACGAACCATTCTGGGTAATTCGGAAACAACAGCGATTCTAGGATGCAAGCCGACTTCCAACGTCGCCTTGGATGGACGATATCAGATCATCGAAGTGCTGGAAGGAGGAGGGGAAGGAGGAGCAGACACGGTACTTGCACATCAGAGCCGGGGGCGGATCTGGCCAACAGTTTGGACATTGGAGGGAAGCTGATGTTTTACTTGGGCCCGAGAAAAACTATTAATCGCATTTACAAAAGCTACTGTATCAAGGGCGGATTAAGCGTCAGGTATTTGTAGCATATCTATCATTCAAGACATCAATAAATAAACAAAGGCATCATCAGATCTACAAAGATCGGCATTCCCCATCTCCATCTCCAACAAAAAGTGACAGGGTCTCCTTCAAAACAGCCTCGGCTGTCCCTCCACTGACATCGGCCTCCATCGGCTGCTTCATAGCCGCCACCACCACCTTGTACTTGAACATACCTCACACCTCGTTAGACATATTCTCACTTGTATAATAGCTGTAATACCAAACTGTCAAGTTCCACCTTCTGTATCGTTGCATCATTCACCGCAACCATGGCGAACGCACGTGCTCAGCAGATCGCGGGCCACCTGAACTACCCCCAAGGCATGCTCTACGGCCAAACAGCCATCATCACCGGTTCCGGACAAGGCATTGGAGCCGAAACAGCCAGACTCTTCGCGAACGAAGGAGCTAAAGTCGTTGTGAGCGATATCGATGGCGGTTAGTCTTTCCTTCCTCTGCATAACCACTCCACCAACTATATCACAATGGATCTCTTGATGTTCGGCATCCGAGGATATATGATTGTATGTATGTATGTACAAGCTAACAACAACAACCACACACAGAAAAAGCCAAATCCGTCGCAGACGCCATCAACAAGAACGGCGGCCAAGCCCTCGCCGTGCCCGGCGATATGCTCGACGACAAGTACATCGACGCGCTCGTCAAGCAAGCCGCAGACTTCGGCGGCGGCAAGATCCACATCATCGTCAACAACGCAGGCTACACCTGGGACGGCGTGATCCACAAGGTACGTACGCAAAGCAATGGAACCCAGTCCAACCCAATCCAACCCAATCCGATCCGATCCTTCAAACATCGCAACGCGAAGCGAATCAAAAAAACCAATCACCCCATCTAAAAAAAAACACCGATCCCGATAACCCAGCAAACTGGTTACTAACTAACTACCTTAACCCCCAGACAACCGACAAACAATGGTCCACAATCCTCGCCCTGCACAACACCCAACCCTTCAAACTCGTCCGCTCCGCAGCCCCCTACTTCCGCGTCAAAGACGGCCAACCCAGAAACATCGTAAACATATCCTCAACATCCGGCCTCCACGGCAACGCCGGCCAAGCAAACTACGCCCTCGCCAAAGCCGGGATCGTCGGCCTCACAAAGACCATAGCCAAAGAATGGGGCCCTTCCTTCGGCGTCCGCGCCAACACCGTGGCTTTCGGACACATCGCGACGCGGTTGACGGCGGCGAAAGAGGAGGGGGCGTTTGTGACGACGCCGGATGGGGAGAAGGTTGCGTTGGGGATTCCGATGAAGCAGAAAGCTGGAAGGGAGGAGGGGGAAGCTGCGTACAGGGATATTCCGCTTGGGAGGCCGGGGACGGCGACGGAGGCGGCCGGGGCGGTGTTGGCTGTTGTTAGTCCTTTGATGGGGTATGTTAGTGGGCAGACTTTGAGTGTGACAGGGGGGAGGAATATGTAGGTGGGTTGGTTGGATTGGAAGCGGTGTGGTGGTGGTGGTGGTGGTCGCGAGTTTTGAAGCGGCGATGTATTAGGGGGGTATCGTATCGTATCGTCTAGTCGTGCTCGTGTTCCCTTTCATGCTAGGTTCACCTCCTCTCCTTAGACCTGGTAGGCGCCCAGTCCTGCAACCACTTCCTCCCAGCATCCAAATCGCCCTTCTCAGCCTCCAAAGCTCCCAAGCACCACTCAAAAGAGTACCCTCCCTTCCCAAACCCAACCGTCTCGTCAGCAGCCAGCATCTCCGCCAACACCCTGCGCTTCTGACTCCCCTCATCAACACAAAAGTGCAGCGGGCTCGCCATATCACCCTTAGCAAGAGCCTCAAGCACAGGCTTAACCATCGGCATCCCGTCCTTCATCGTGATATCCGAGGGCAAATCCCTAGCTTTGCGACCGATTTTGCAGAACTCGTTGCGGCACCAAGGCTTCCCGCAGCCCGTGACGAGTTGCTGTAGGTACCGACGTTCGATGCGGCGACGCATGGCTTTGCCTTCGGGGTCGTGCATGCTGACGTACAACGGGCCGTAGCACACGCTGCACAGTCCCAGGTCATTACCAGGCCCTTGCCCCATGCGAGATCCAGCGCGCGTGTCGCCGTTCTTGGCGCAAGTGTCCATCGTGCGGCCGCAGTTGATATTGCGGCACGGATGCGGCATGGGGCGGTCTAGTTTGTCGAGTTCGTGCGATTTGAGGTGCGTGTCCATGTCTCTGAGACGGACGATTTTGTTGCACATGTGGCACTCTGTGGTTCTTGCTCCGTCGGCGAGCTCGTGGGGTGTCATGCCGGAGAGCAGGGCTTCGGCGTTGGGGACGTCGGGGTCGCCTTCTTGGGGGACGATGAGGTGGCAGAAGCGGCAGAGGATAAGTTTGGCTGGGCAGGTGGATGTGCGGTGGTGGGCTAGGGATGGAACGGAGGAGAATGTTTCGGCTGTGCTGCAGTCGGTGCAGCGTAGGACTTCGGGAGGGTGGAAGAGATGGGTGTGCTTGTCATGGGCGAGAGTGGTGTTTCCGTAAGCAGAATCGTGGGGGCAGTGCCAGTGGGCTTCGAACTCGGGTGAGCCTTTCTTGAAGACTTGGCCGCAGCCTTTTTTACAGAGGATGTTGTTGCGCAGGCAGAAGTTCTCGTGTAGCATGAGTGTTCGTTGTGGGACCCACTGGCCACAGTTCTTACATTGCACTTCGTCCGGGTTAGGTGGCTCTTGGTGTGAATCGGTTGTACCGTTCGTTGACTTCTCATTGGCGTCTATATGTCGTGCTCGCAGAGTAAAATGCCTGAGCTCGCAGGGTGGAGCACTGCCATTCGTTTGTGCGGTTGCTGATGGGTACGCATGTACGCTCACATAGAGGCTCTCAGCATGTTCGAGTTCGATGTTTGTTGGCTCGAGGCGTATCCTCTTCGAAGGTCGTCCGTCAAAATCCGCAAAAACGTGTTCTTCGATTCTGGGTTTCGCTCGTTGCGTTGAAGAAACCGGATTGACGATCAAATCCACCTCATCCTCGTTCTCTTCTCCAGTGAGCTCAAG
>Ga0265797_10011458_pt1 | contig 11096 bp, 10 predicted proteins | sample P2T30metagenome_FD_192433 | JGI IMG/M metagenome (GOLD analysis project Ga0265797, IMG submission 192433) | Plant litter microbial communities from East Loma Ridge, Irvine, California - P2 T30 | ecosystem: Environmental > Terrestrial > Plant litter > Unclassified | place: USA: California... | reverse complement strand
CTGTGGTCGCGCTCGCACTGGCGCGGCCTGCAGTCGCTGTCGCAGATGGCGGACGAGTTCGGCGCCGGCAAGCTCTCGGTGCGCGCCCACCTGAAACCGTCCGACACCGTCTATCCGCTGGCCGAACGTATCAACCACATGGCCGGCCGCATCGAGGACTTGATGGAAGCGCAGCGCAGCCTGCTGCACTCGGTGTCGCACGAGCTGCGCACGCCGATCGCGCGCCTGGAATTCGCGCTCGAGCTGCTCGACGCCAAGGCCAGGGATCCCGATTTGAGCAAGCGTATTGCCGCCATGGAAGGCGACCTGTCCGAGCTGAACAACCTGGTCAAGGAGCTGCTCGATATGAGTAAACTCGACAGCGCGCGCACCCTGCAGGGCGCCCCGGCAGACCTGGACGCCCTGCTGCGCGATTGCTGCGCCACCCTGCCGCCCTCGCCACAAGCGGTCGCCTGCGAACTGGCGCCCGGCCTCGGCACGCTCGAACTCGATGCGCGACTGATGGCGCGCGCGGTCGGCAACCTGCTGCGCAATGCCCAGAAGTATGCGCAGGGCCGGATCGTGCTGTCGGCGCGGCGCATGCCCGAGGGCGTCGAGATTGCGATCGACGACGACGGCCCCGGCATCCCGGCCGAGGAACGCGAGAAAATCTTCGACCCGTTCTATCGCCTCGACCGCAGCCGCGACCGCGCCACCGGCGGCTTCGGGCTTGGGCTGTCGATCGCGCAGAAGGCGGTGGTGCTGCATGGCGGGCGCTTGCGGGTCGAGACGTCAACGCTGGGCGGCGCACGCTTCGTCATCGAGCTGCCGACATGAACGAGCGCCTCTTGATTGCAACGCTGTGCGGCCTGGGCCTGCTGTCCACCGTCGGCGCCTCGCTTCCCTACCCCATGCTGGCGCCGCTGTTCGCGGACGGCGGCGTCAATGGCCTCAACAGTTTCCTCGGCCTGCCGCCCAAGCTGCTATTGGGAATCGCACTGATGATCAACCCGGTCGGCCTCTTGATCGGCAGCGCGGTGCTCGGGCCGCTGTCCGACGGCTTCGGGCGGCGCCGCGCCCTGCTCCTGACCACCGTCGGGGCGGCCGTGGGCCATCTGCTCACCGCGGTGGCGATGGTGATGGAATCGTATCCGCTGTTCCTGGCGGCCCGATTCTTCACCGGTCTGCTGGAGGGCAATGGCGCCGTGATGCGTGCGCTGGTCATCGAACGCATCAAGGGTCCCCTGCGCAATCACGCCTTGTCGTGGCTGAACGGCTCGTTCAATCTCGGCTGGCTGGTCGGTCCGCTGCTGGCCGGTTTCACCATGGCGTTCGGGCCGGCACTGCCGTTTTATATCGCTGCCGGTGCGCTGCTGCTCGGCACGGTGGGCGTGCTGGTCTCGATTCCGTTCACGCCGGTGGCGCCGCACCCGCACCGCTGGTGGGCGATGGCGCGCGACCGCCACGCGCTCACCCTGCTGCGCCATGCGCCGCTGCGCACCCTGTTCACGGTGCACCTGGCCTATTGCTGCGGCGTCGCGGCGCTGTATGAATTCTTTCCACTGTGGCTGGTGGACGTAGGCCGCTACGACGCGCGCCAGATCGCCTTCGTCAATATGGGCATGTGTGCGCTGATGACCACGGCCGCGCTGTTCGCCGGCCATGCCAGCCGGGTCGAGGGCCGCCTGCGCGCCGGCTGGTATGCGACCATGGCCGCCGCCGCCGTGCTGAGCGTGGGCTTTGGCAACCTGTGGGTCGGCATCGCCGGCATCATCCTGTTCGGTGCACCGCATGCCTTCTACAATACCGCGCTGCAGACCTGGTCAGCCGATGAGTTCGCGATGCACGGCCAGGGTTCGGTGATGGCCCTGCTGTCGACCATCTTCTGCCTGGCGAACATCCTCATGGCCCTGGCCGGCGCCGTGCTCACCCTGATCGATACCCGGCTGGTGCTGGTCGCCGGCGGCCTGCTGACCGCCTGGGCGTCGGTGGCCCTGCGCCGCTGGAGCGCGCGCAGCCCGCATCCTCATCGGGAATCGCCATCGGCGTCCCCATGAAAAAGGCGCTGTCCTCGTTAGCTGTTGATGACTCCGAATGCACTGCGCAGCAATTGCTCGACAGAAGTGACTCGCCCGCCATCGAGCGCCCAGTGCCAACCCAGGTAGTTGGGTAGCCGGCGCGACGCCACGCCATGGAAGCGCGCCAGCCATTCCTTGAATCGCCGGTGGTAGGCATTCACATTCTGTACGTGGAAGGCGCCTTCAGCGCTATTTCGGACCCGTTCGCCGGCACTGAGATTGACGGCTTGGTGTGCGATGCTATGGGCTTTGGCGAACGCCGGATAGGCGGCGTTGGCGTCAGTGACCAGCAGCGCCTGGGGATCGAGTTTTGGCAACAGGTGCATGGTCAGCTGAGAGACTTTGAGCGCGCCACGGCCGGTGACTGCATCGATGGTCTGGCCGCTGCGATCGCGCGCCACCAGGATGCAGTCGAGGTGATGGGAGATGCCGCGCAAGGCGGCCCTGCCTCCGCGTTTGCGCGGCTGGCGATCGAGCTTGCGTGAGCCCTTCTGCGATTCCAGAAGGTACATCTCGTCGGCCTCGACGATGCCGCTGAGCCTCGCCGGCCGGTCATCCTTGACCCGGTCAAGAAAGCGATGGCGCCAGCGAAATGCCGTGTTGCGATGCACTTCGACGAGCCTGGCGGCGGGGCGAACCGCCCGTGAGTCCAGCACGGTGCCGAGATAGTCGAGCCACTTGCCCTTGTGCCTGAGCCGCGCCAGCGGCGTGCCGGTGAGGTCGTTGAAGGTGCGGCCGCAGGCGCAGCAGCGAAAACGTTGCAGGTCGTTGGCCTGGCCATGCCGGTGGCAGCGCTCACACGCACAATCCGGGCAGCGCCGGGTGTTTGAGCGGATCTCGTCGATGAGGGCGACTATCCGGTCCAGGCCGGCTGCCGGATGCAAGGCAGCGAGCACCTGCGTGCGTTGCTGCTGGTTCAACAGCGACAATTGGGCAAACAGCTCGGCAAACCCCAACGCTTTCATCGTACGCTCCCGATCGATGACGACGGGGATTGGACCGTGGATCAGCTCAGCAGTTCAATGCTCATCCATATTTAACGATGACAGCGCCATGAAAAACGGCGTCCTGCTGGACGCCGTTCCTGGCTTACATTCTTGATTTACTTGCGGGTATCGATGCGGCCATCGTGATCGGGATGGGAGCGCACATGGGTCACGCCGTACCAGAGGTGTTGCCACCAGTGATCGCGCGAACGCACGGTTAGCAGGCACTTCTTGTCGAACCCCTCCTTGAACACTTGATCAGGACAGAGGTTCGAGGCCATCGCATGGCGCTGGTTTTCGGCATTGACAAGCGCAATGCCGAACCAGGCGGTGGTCAGGACGAAGATCAGCGCGAGCGTCCACGCGACGTGATTCACGTTACTGGTCTCGAACAAGTTTTCCTCTTTGGGCCGGGACCCTTCGTAAATCTTGAGGATCTCGCCTTCGACTTTATCGCTCATTTTTCCTTGGCTGCCTTCGCCACCAGTGCGTCGAGAACCTGGCCGGTCGCCGTCATCAGCTGGCCCATGTCCTGGATCTTGTTCGATTGCGCCACCGTTGCCGGCGACACGATGTATTTGCCGTCGATGATGACGGTCGGGGTGCTGCTGACTTTATACGCTTCGGCGATCTGCGGCAGGCGCTTGAGCTTGGTCTGCACGCCGAACGAGTTCCACGCTTCGGTGAACTTCGCCTTGTCCAGGCCGTTCGAAGTCGCCCACGCGATGATGTCGTCGTCCTTCATCAGGCGCTTGCGCTCGACGTGCACGGCGCGGAACACGCGATGATGGTACTCCTCCAGCTTGCCCATGGCGTCGAGCGTCAGGAACAGGCGGGCCTCAGGGTCCGATGCACCCTGGAACGGCAGCGGGATGCGGCGCATCACGATGTTATCGCCCTGCTTCTTGACCCAGTTCACCAGGCTCGGTTCGAACGCGTTGCACGCGCCGCAGTGGTAAGCAAAGAACTCGACCACTTCAACCTTCTTGCCTACCGTCTGGGTCGGCTGTGGCGAAGCCAGCACGGTGTATTCGGCGCCAACCTGGGGATTGGTCGGCGAGGCATTGGCGAAACCGGCAACCAGGGCGGCGGCAACGAGGGCAAAACGCAGGGTGCGCATAAAATCCTTCCAGAAGAATGAACGAACGACCGCGAGATTACCACTTTTTGCCTTTCCCCTGTCCTGGGAGCGCAATTTATTGCATTTGCTTACGGCTGAAACAAGCACGTGGTGACTTTCAATATACGTTGGCGCTGGAAATGGTCAAGTCCTTACCTCAGCGGACGCCGCCCGCGCGCCTGTTCGAGCATCGCGCACAGCTGCGCCGCTCCCTCGGCCGTACGCGGCCCCGCCCGGTTGGTCAGGTCGCCATCGATCGTGAAGATATTGTCGCGCCTGACAGCGGTCATGCCCTTGAACGCTTGCCACATCTTCCCGCCCGGATCGTCCGGATTATTGCGCCCGCCGACCAGGATGACTTCGGGGTCGGCTTCGATCACCGCTTCGACGCCAACCTCCGGCGCGATCGTTTTGAGCGCGCCGAACAGATTGCGCCCGCCGCACAGGCGCACCATATCGCTGGCGATGTGGTCGTCGTTGAGCGTATACAGCGGCTTCGGCCAGACCTGGTAGAACACATCCACTTTCGGCCGGCCCGCATAGCGCGCCTTGAGCGCCGCGATGCGCTCGCCATAGTCGCGCGCCGCTGCCTGCGCGGCCGGCTCGGTGCCGAGCAGCCGGCCCAGGCGCAGCAGGCTGTCGCCGATCTGGCCCAGCCGCCCCGGTTCGCTGTGGTAGACCGGGATGCCGAGCCGTTCCAGCTGCTCGACCTGGCGCACCGGATTACCGCTATGCCAGACCACAAGCAGGTCGGGCTTGAGCGCCAGTACGCGCTCGAAATCGAGCTTGTTATAACTGCCCACCTGCGGCAGCTTCTTCGCCGCCTCGGGATAGTCGCTGTAGTTGACGGCGCCGACCACGCGCGCACCGCCGCCGGCCGCAAACAGCAGCTCGGTGACGTGCGGCGCCAGCGACACCACGCGCCGCGCCGGCTGCGCCAGCGTGACCGTGCGGCCGACGTCGTCGACCACCGTGACGGCGGCGCCGGCGACGGCCGGCAGCACAGCCAGTACCAACCCGAACAGGCGCTTCATGCCTTAGAAGTCGAAGCGCGCCGACAATTTCAGCTGGCGGCCATCGCTCGGATAGATGCCGCTGCGGCAGTTGTAGGCCTGGCTGTAGTACTGGCGGTCCGCCAGGTTCAGGCCAGACACGGCGACCTCCCACGGGCCAAAGCGGCGCGCATAGCGGGCGTCGAGCGTGGTGAACGACGGCATGCGGGTGCTGCAGCTGTTGGTGAAATCGTCGCCATAACGCTGGCGGTCGACCCACTGGGCGCCGATGTCGGCGGTCTGGCCATCGCCCGGGGTCCAGGCCAGGCGCGCGGTGACGACGTGTTTCGGCACCAGCACCATATCGCGGCCAGCGTTCGGGCCGTCGCGGAACTCGGCCTGCACGTACTGCCACGAGCCAAGCAGGCGCCAGGCATTGGCGAAGGTGGCCTGCCCTTCCAGCTCCACGCCCTGGCGGCGGGTTGGATCGAGGTTGGTGTTGGCGCCGAAGCCGATAGTCGGATCGTAGAAGATCTCATTGGTCAGGCGGTGGCGGAACACGCGTGCGGTCGCCTTGCGTGCTTCGGTACCGGCGCTGACGCCCAGTTCCAGGTCGCGCGAAGTTTGCGGCTCCAGCACGTCCAGGGTCGAACGGTAGCTGTTCTCGTCGATGTTGGCGATGCGATAGCTGCGGCCGGCCTTGGCGAACACGGTCACCAGCGGCATCACGTCGATGCTGCCCTCGACCGTCCAGGCGTTGAGCGACTGCTTGCGGTGTTCGCCGACCACTGGCGGGAAGCCCAGCGGGTCGCTGTAGTCCTTCTCGAAGCGCTCGTGGCGGCCGCCAACGGCCAGGCGGGCGTTGTGCGGGGCATTCCAGCGCAATTCATCGCGCAGGTAGAACGCTTTGGAATCCTGGCGCGCGTCGCCGGCCGAGAAGTTTGAGGTGACGTCGCGGTCCCAGCGCATCAGGTCGATGCCGGTAACGAACTCGTTGCGCTTGTCGCCGAAATCGACAGTGTGGCGCAGGCGCGGCGAGAATTGGGTCTGCTCGGCCTCGTAGATCGATGCCGACGTGCCGAACAAGGGAGAGACATAGGTCGACCCGACCTCCCGCTCGCGGTGCGACAGCTCGGCCGCCAGCTCGAAGGCGCCGACGCGGTGCTCGACGAAGGCGGTCACGCGGTCTGTGTCGAGCGAGCCGAAATCGTCCGGCGTGTTGGTCTGTCGCGGATTGGACAGGAACTGCTCTTCGGTCAGCGAGCCTGGCAGGCGCGAATCCGAGCGCGAGCTCTCGAAGCGCAGGCCGGCGCGCCCGTTCGGTGCATAGGCGTACTGCACGCCGCCACTGAAGCTGGTCTGCTCGTACTTGTTGTTGTCACGGTAGTTGTCGGTGCGGCGGTCGGCCACGGCAGCGTCGAACGACCATGGGCCGGCGCCGTGGGCGATCGAGGCGCGCATGTCGAGGTGGTCAAAGCGGCCGCCTTCGACGAATACCGAACCATGCGTACCGGCGCCGGCGTCGCGGCGGGTAACGATGTTGATCACGCCGCCGGTCGCGCCGTCGCCATACAGCACGCTGCTGCCGCCGCGCGTGATCTCGATGCGCTCGACCGTGTCCACGGGAATGGTCGACAGCACGGTGTGGGCCAGCTCGTTCTCGTTCAGGCGCACGCCGTCGACCAGCACCACCGTGTTCTGGGCGCTATTGGTGCCGAAGCCGCGCAGGTCGAGGCCGAAGTCGGGCGAGCCGTCCAGGCTCTGGCGGCCGAACACGCCGCCGATCTTGCGGATCGCCGCATTCACATCGCTGGCGCCGGCGCTACGGATCTGCTCCGCGCTGATGACGGTGGCGCCAATCGGCGTGGCCTGGGCCGGGAAGCGCGGGCCGGTGATGAGGACCGACGGGACGGTGTCCTGGGCGGCGGCAAAAGGAGTGGCCAGGGCGAAGGCGCAAGCCAATGCGAGTGGCGCGCGGCGCGGTGCGGCAGCAAAAATCATGATGAATGTGTTCTCGGTAAAAGGCACCGGCCCGCGTCCCCGCAGGCCAGAGTCAACGGAAGCACCGATGCAGTGCTTCCACCTGTCCTGGCCGGTATCCGGGCTGGCAAGCATGGCGGCCTCACCTTCCTGCGCGGCATGCACAGTGGTTGTCGAGACCGTCCGCCGCCCTGCATCAATGCAGGCGCGGCGCTTGTTGACCGTTGCGGGGGCAGCACACCTCCATGGCGGCGCGTGGCGCGGCCATGTCGTGTTTCCCGTTTAACTTCGCGCACCTGGATGCGCGCGAGAGCACCAAAACGGGGCGATTATACCTTGACAAGGTGCGCCCCTGCCCGGCCGCCGGCAGCTTGCCGCCGGATCGGCTACCATCGTTGTTTTCATGCTTCACAAGGAGCGGCCATGACGCGTCTACCCACCTATTTCGTCTCGCACGGCGGCGGCCCCTGGCCGTGGATGCGCGAGCAGTATGGCCAGGCCTACGACCAGTTGGCCGCCTCGCTGGCCGCCATGAGGATCGAAGCGGGCGACACGGTGCGCGCGGTGCTGGTCGTGAGTTCCCACTGGGAGACGCCGCAGTTCATGGTGTCGTCCGGCACGGCGCCGGGCATGATCTACGACTATGGCGGCTTTCCGCCGCATACCTACCAGGTCAAGTATCCCGCGCCGGGCGAACCGGCGCTGGCGCGGCGCGTGGCCGAGCTGCTCGACGCCGCCGGCCACCCGGCCGCGCTGGACGCCGAGCGCGGCTTCGACCATGGCACGTTCTCGATGCTGTATCCGGTCTATCCGGAAGCGCGCATGCCGGTGGTGCAGCTGTCGATCCGGCGCGACCTGGATCCGGCCACCCACCTGGCGGCCGGCCGCGCGCTGGCGCCGCTGCGCGACGAGGGCATCCTGATCATCGGCAGCGGGCTGTCGTACCACAACCTGCGCCAGTTCGGACCGAATGGGCGCGAGGCGTCGCGGGCGTTCGATGGGTGGTTGCAGCATGCGCTGCTCGAACTCGATCCGGCCGAACGCGAGCAAGCCCTGTTACGCTGGGATGAGGCGCCGATGGCGCGGGCGGCGCATCCGCGTGAGGAGCACCTGATTCCCTTGATGGTGGCGTTGGGGGCGGCCGAACAAGAGGCGGCGGCCTGCGTCTATCATGAAGACGCGTTCATGGGGAATCTGGCGGTGTCGAGTTTCAGGTTCGGGGCGGCGCCGCAGTCATAAGCAATCTGCCGCGCCTCTACGTCGTACCCGCGAAGGCGGGTACCCAAGTACTGCCAGAGCCGTCGTAACGCTTGCAAACTTAGGTACCCGCCTTCGCGGGTACGACGTTTTGAGGCTAACTGTGGAAACCCGCGCTAGTAGCGCGCCTTACGTCCCGCGCTTGCCGCGCGCCGCTTCTTCGAGCTTGGCGGCCGCCTTCTCGGCTGCGATACGGGCTTTTTCGGCCATCTCGGCCTCATGCTGCGCCAGGCTGGCGGCGCGCGATTCCGGGGTCTCGAGGCTGATACGGCCGAGCGCACCCTGGCGGTAATCCTGCAAGAGGGTGTGCGCGGCCTTCTCATAGTCGAAGTCGCCGCCGCGCACGCGGAAGCCGCGGCGCTGGGCCACACCCTCGACCACCGCCACGCCGTCCATGCCCTCGGTCTTGAAGCCGTAGCGCGCGGTCAGCAGCTGCGGGTAGCGCTGCAGCAGCAATTCGCCCAGGTATTCGGCCACTTCTTCCTCGACCAGGGCATTGGTGCCGATCGCGTGGCTGGCGGCCAGCATCAGGCCGTCGCTGGCCATGGCGATCTTCGGCCACAGCATGCCGGGGGTATCGACCAGCACCACATTCTTGTTCAGGTACAGGCGCTGCTGGGTCTTGGTCACGGCCGGCTCGTCGCCCACCTTGGCCACGCGCTTCTTCAGCAGCGCGTTCATCAGCGTCGACTTGCCGACGTTGGGGATGCCCATGATCATGATGCGCAGCGGCTTGGTCGGCACACCGCGGTGCGGGGCCAGCGACAGCGCGAGCTCAGGGATGCGGGCCACGTCGGCCGGCTTCTTGGTCGTCATCGGATAGGCGGTTACGCCGTCCTGGGCATCGTAATAGGCTTTCCAGGCGGCGGTGGCGTGCGGGTCGGCCAGGTCGATCTTGTTCAGGACCTTCAGGCAGGGGCGCTGGCGGAACTTGCGCAGCTGGTCCACCAGCGGGTTGCAGCTGGCCTCGGGCAGGCGCGCATCGAGGACCTCGATCACCAGATCGATGTTTTCCATCTGCTCGGCTGCTTCCTTCTTGGCCGCGTTCATGTGGCCAGGGAACCATTGTATCGACATGCTATTGCTCTCTTAATCTTTCGTCCAAGGCGCTATTTTACGCTGAGCGTCGACACAAACGTAGCGGCGCAGCCACAAGGCCTCTTTCCATCGCGCCTACCGTTGAGCTATTGCAACACTGGTGACATATTCTGCGCGCACACTACCCTCTTGCCTGCACAAGACGGAGATGGGAATGCGCGTACGGGAAAAACTGAAACGGTCGCTGGCACGCTGGTATGGTGTGCTGATGCTGTGCTGCGCCATCGCGGTGTCGGCAATGGTCGAGCAGTTGCCCCTGCTTCCCTACTGATCCGTCCCGCCCGGCCTGTCCATCGTGCAATCGGCCGGCGGCAGCGCCGCCTGCGGATCGACGCGCGCCAGCCGCGCGCGGGCCGCCGCGCGGTCCTTCGCATACTCGGCCAGGTAGCGGCTGCGTTCCTCGCTCTGCCACTCGACGTCCGGCACGCCGTTCAGCGAACGGGTGCGGCTGGCGAACACCTCCCCCTCCAGGCGCGGCAACAGCAGGCGGTCGGGGTCGAGGTTTTCGCGCAGCAGATAGCCCTCGACGTCGCGCAAGGTCAGCGGCAGGCGCGGCGCGCCGTCGTGCAGCAGCTTGCCGTGCACCTTGAGCAGCACCTGCTGCGCGCCCTGCCCCAGCACCTCGTTGAAGCTCGCCAGCGCGAATGGGCGGCCGGCCGCATCGTCGACCCGGCCCGAGACGACATAGCGCCCGGGCAGGCGCACCTCCAGCGGCAGCGAGAATTGCAGCGCATCGCCGCCGACTGCTTCGCGCGGCGCGCCGTTCCAGCTGGCCGGCAACTGCGGCGAGTAGATGACGTCGAACAGCACGAAGCCTTCGCGGCCGCCGGCCTGGTAGCGCACCTCGAGCCGGATGGTGCCGTGGAATCCGGCCAGTGCCGTCTGCGCCGGCGCCAGCTGCGCGCTCCAGGTGCCGCCCGCATCGGCAAACGGCACGGCGACCTGCGGCGCCGAACGGCTCGCCCCATACGTCATGCCCTGGGCCAGCGCGCGCGTGACCACCAGCGCCAGCGGCTGGCCGCCCGCGTCGACCGCGCGCAGCGAGAAACCGGCCTGTTCGCCCGCCGCCAGGTAGACCCGCGACTGCGCGGTCTGCAGCTGGACCTCGGGATGGCTGTCGCCGCCCCCGGCCCGCATCGGATTGGTCTCGAGCACCGGCTGGTTCGGGTATAGCTGGTCGGGATGGTGGCCGGCCGGGCGCGACTCGTGCGGATAGCGCGAGTGCGCCAGGTAGCTGCAGTAGGTGTGGTCGGTCAGGCGGACCTGCTCGACCAGCTGGCGCCGGCGCGTGGCGCGGTCTTCTGGCAGGGGCGTGACGGAGCGAGCCGCCACCATGGGTGGCGCCGACGGCGGCGCCTGCGCCACCTCGGGCACCGCCTCGCTTCGGCCCACCAGGACGATCCACCCCAGGCCGATGCAGGCCGCCACGCCTGCCGCGACCGGCCAGCGCCAACGCATGCTGTGCCCCCTTAGTTGGCGCTGCCGACCATCGCCTCGCGCACCACCCCGATGATGCCCTCCCAATTGCCGTCGCCGTAGTGGTCGAAGTCTTCGCCGTCGTCGCGGAAGGCAACCGAGTGCCAGCTCCACTTGACTCTGCCGCCCT
>Ga0265797_10011457_pt1 | contig 11100 bp, 13 predicted proteins | sample P2T30metagenome_FD_192433 | JGI IMG/M metagenome (GOLD analysis project Ga0265797, IMG submission 192433) | Plant litter microbial communities from East Loma Ridge, Irvine, California - P2 T30 | ecosystem: Environmental > Terrestrial > Plant litter > Unclassified | place: USA: California... | reverse complement strand
CTTCACCCAGTTCGCCGAAGTACTGCACGATGTTGTAGGTGAAGGAATCGTAGTTGTCGATCATTAGCAGCATCTCAGAGCTCCCCATCCAGTCCGTCTTGCACCTGCTCGGCCGCGCGCAGTACGGCGCGCGCCTTGTTTTCGGTTTCCTGCCATTCCATCTCGGCGATCGAATCGGCGACGATGCCGGCCGCGGCCTGCACGTACAGATTGCCGTCCTTGATCACGCCGGTGCGGATTGCGATTGCCACGTCCATCTCGCCGCCAAACGACAGGTAGCCGCAGGCGCCGCCGTAGATGCCGCGTTTCACGGGCTCGAGTTCGTCGATGATTTCCATCGCCCGCACCTTGGGCGCACCGGTCAAGGTGCCGGCCGGGAAGGTGGCGCGCAGCACGTCCAGGTTCGACAGGCCTTCTTTCAAACTGCCCTCGACGTTCGAGACGATGTGCTGCACGTGCGAGTATTTTTCGATGACCATGCGGTCGGTTACCTTCACACTGCCGGTCTCGGCGATGCGGCCGATGTCGTTGCGCGCCAGGTCGATCAGCATCACGTGTTCCGCGATTTCCTTCGGGTCGGCCAGCAGTTCGACCGCCAGTTCGGCGTCGCGTTCCGGCGTCGATCCGCGCGGGCGGGTGCCGGCGATCGGGCGCAGCGTGACCTTGCGTTCGCCGGCTGGCGAGGTTTCGTTCCTGACCAAGATCTCCGGCGAGGCGCCGACGATCTGCATGTCGCCGAAGTTGTAGTAGTACATGTAGGGCGACGGATTCAGCGAGCGCAGCGCGCGGTACAGCGACAGCGGCGAATCCACATACGGCTTGCGGATGCGCTGGCCGATCTGCACCTGCATCAGGTCGCCGGCCATCACGTATTCGTGGGCCTTGGCCACGGCTGCCAGGTAGTCTTCCTTGCTGAAGTCACGCACGGCTTCGGTCCGCACCGAGCCGGTGGTCACGGGCACGTCGACGCTACGGCGCAGCATCACGCGCAGGTCTTTCAAACGCTGGCGCGCCTTCACAAACGCTTCCGGCTGCGCCGGATCGGCGTACACGATCAGGTACAGCTTGCCGGAGAGGTTGTCGATGACGGCCAGTTCTTCCGTCACCAGAAGCTGGATCTCGGGCAGGCCGAGGTCGTCTTTCGGCGCGCTGCCGGCCAGCTTGCGCTCGATGTGGCGCACCGTGTCGTAGCCAAAGTAGCCGGCCAGGCCGCCGCAGAAGCGCGGCATGCCGGGGCGTAGCGCGACCTTGAAGCGCGCCTGGAATTGTTCGATGAAGTCGAGCGGGTTGCCTTCGTGCGTCTCGACCACCACGCCGTTCGTCACGATCTCGACGACGTTGCCGGTGGCGCGCAGCAGGGTCTTGGCCGGCAGGCCGATGAAGGAGTAGCGCCCGAAGCGCTCGCCGCCGACGACCGACTCCAGCAGGAAGGTGTTCTTGCCGGTGTCTTGCGACTGGGCCAGCTTCAGGTAGAGCGAGAGCGGCGTTTCCAGGTCGGCAAAGGCTTCGGCGATGAGCGGAATGCGGTTGTAGCCCTGGTTGGCCAGCGAGCGGAATTCGAGTTCGGTCATGTTCTTCTCCGGGCCGCCCCTGTTGGAGGGAGGTGGGGCGGCGGTAGTTCAAAAAACCTGCCGGATGCGCGTGCAGCCGGCAGCAATCAATACAGGGTTAGTTAGCCCAGGATTGCCAGCGTCGCCACAGCCAGGCCTCAAGGGCGCCGGTTTGGTTGACAGTGTGTTTTTTGGTGAAGAACATGTATAGATAAGTAGGTTTTAAGCGCCGTTGTGCGCACGAATCAGGGCCGCGGCATCCAGTAGCGAATTAACTATACCATCGGAATCGATCTCTTGAACAGGCCTTCCGTGGTTATAACCATATGGCACTGTGAGCACGAAGCAACGCGCGGCGCGTGCCGCTTCGGCATCGTTCGACGAGTCGCCGATGGCCACCACCTGCTGCGGCGGCAGGTCGAAGTCGCTGCAGACCTGCAGCAGCGGCAGTGGATCGGGCTTCTTTTTGGGCAGCGAATCGCCGCCGTAGACCAGTTCGAAATAGGGCGCCAGGCCCTTTTGCGCCAGCAGCGGCGTGGTGAAGCTGATCGGCTTGTTGGTCACGCAGGCCAGGCGCAGGCCCATGTCGCGCAGGGCTTGCAGGCCTTCGACCACGCCCTCGAACAACACGCTCTTTTCGCCGTTGATGGCGAGGTAGTGGCGCTGGTAGGCCGCCATCGCGTCCTCGTACACGGCCTCGACGCGGTCAGCGTCGAAGTCGAGCGACAGCACGTCGCGGATCAGCTTTTCGGAACCCTTGCCGACCATCGGTTTGATGGTGTCCTGCCCGATCGGCGCCAGCGAGAACTCGGCGCGCATGGCGTTCAGGGCCAGTTCGAAATCCGGCACCGTGTCGAGCATGGTGCCGTCGAGGTCGATGATGGCGGCCCTGATGGCCGCGGCGCCGGCCCGCATTACTTGCCTACGGTTGCCAGTTCGGCGCGCATGGCGTCGATCACGGCCTTGTAGTCGGGCTTGCCGAAGATGGCCGAACCGGCGACAAAGGTGTCGGCGCCGGCAGCGGCGGCAGCGGCGATGTTCTCGGCCTTGATGCCGCCATCGACTTCCAGCATGATGTCGCGGCCCGATTCGTCGATCAGGCGGCGTGCGATGGCGATCTTCTTCAGCGCTTCCGGGATGAAGGACTGGCCGCCGAAGCCCGGGTTCACCGACATGATGAGGATCATGTCGATCTTGTCCATCACGTGTTCCAGGTAGTGCATCGGCGTGGCCGGGTTGAACACCAGGCCGGCCTTGCAGCCGTGGTCGCGGATCAGCTGCAGGGTGCGGTCGATGTGGTCCGACGCTTCCGGGTGGAAGGTGATGATGTTGGCGCCGGCCTTCGCAAAGTCCGGAATGATGCGGTCGACCGGTTTCACCATCAGGTGGACGTCGATCGGCACCTGCACGTGCGGGCGGATCGCCTGGCAGACCAGCGGGCCGATCGTCAGGTTCGGCACGTAATGGTTGTCCATCACGTCGAAGTGGATGATGTCGGCGCCGGCTTCGACGACGTTGCGGACTTCCTCGCCCAGGCGGGCGAAATCGGCGGACAGGATGCTGGGAGCGATGCGGTAGGTGGTCATTGTGGTGACGGGTCGTGATCGGGAATCCGGCTATTTTACGCCGAGCCGGCATCGAACCGCGCGAACCGGGTTTTTGCCGGCCCTGTATGATTGTCGTTTTGCGCATATTCTTGCTGCCGGCAAGCCGTGATATCCGCGCGAGCAACTAATAACAGAAGAGGGAAACCGATGTCCGCCTACGATTTCACCGTGACCGTCCGCACCCAGCACGTGCCCGAGCAATCCAGCCCGGAGCGCGACAACTATGTGTTTTCTTATACGATCACGATCCGGAATACCGGCAGCGTGCCGGCCCAGCTGATCTCGCGCCACTGGGTAATCACCGACGCCAACAACCGCACCCAGGAAGTGTCGGGCCTGGGCGTGGTCGGGCACCAGCCGCTGCTCAAACCCGGCGAGCAGTTCGAATACACCAGCGGCACCCATCTGGCCACGCCGCAGGGCTCGATGCGCGGCGAATACTTCTGCGTGGCCGAAGATGGCCACCGCTTCGAGGTGGCGATTCCCGAGTTCGTGCTGTCGCTGCCGCGCAGCCTGCATTAATTTATGGCGTGTCCGTATCGCGCTTCGGTGGCACCTGGCTGTCGTCGCGCAGCGGGCGCTTGCGGTCCTCGGGACGGCCCGAGAACATGGTCCACCAGACGATAAACACCAGCAGGAACAAGGCCACGCCGGCTTCCAGCATCAAGATCCACATACTTTAGTCCCATGCAATCGATACGCCGCCTTAGTGTACCTGCTTCAATCGCCGCCGTCGCCCTTCTTCTGGCGGCCTGCGGCACGGCGCCGCAGAAGCCTGTACCCCTGCCTGAACCCTCGAAGCAGCCCGACATCGTGATGCCGCCGCCGGTGGGGCCGATCGCGATTCCTGCACCTGAGCCGGCGCCCACCCAGCCGCCACCACCGGTGCCGGCCATGACGCCGGTCTCATTCGACGCATTGCCGGGCTGGCGCCAGGACGACCTGCGCCAGGCCTGGCCGGCCTTCCTGTCCTCGTGCCGCGTGCTGGCGAAGAAGGCAGAGTGGAAGGGCGCCTGCGCCGCGTCCGGGCGCGTCGATCCGCGCGACAACGCCGCCATCCGCAGCTACTTCGAAACGTACTTTGTGCCGCAGCAGATGCGCATGCCGGACGGCGCCGACACCGGCCTGGTCACCGGCTACTACGAGCCCATGCTGCGCGGCTCGCGCCAGCGCGGCGGCGCCTTCCAGACCCCGCTGTACCGGGTGCCGGACGACCTGGTCACCGTCGACCTGGGCAGCGTGTATCCGAACCTGAAGAACATGCGCCTGCGCGGCCGCCTGGCTGGCAAGACCGTGGTGCCCTACGCCACCCGCGCCGAGATCGAGCGCGCGCCATTGAAAGGCAAGGAGCTGGTCTGGGTCGACGATCCGGTCGAAGCCTTCTTCCTCGAAGTGCAGGGCTCGGGCCGGGTGCAGATCGCCGAGACCGGCGAGACGGTGCGTATCGCTTTCGCCGACCAGAACGGCCATCCGTACAAGGTGATCGGGCGCTGGCTGGTGGAGCAGGGTGAGCTGCCGGCCGATGGTGTGTCGGCGCAGAGCATCAAGGCGTGGATCGCGGCCAATCCGGCGCGGCGCCAGGAACTGCTGAACGTGAATCCGAGCTATATCTTCTTCAAGGAAGAGCGCCTGCCGGATGCGTCGGTGGGGCCGAAGGGTGCGCTCGGCGTGCCGCTCACGCCGGAACGCTCGGTGGCGGTCGATCCGTCGGTCGTGCCGCTGGGGGCGCCGCTGTTCCTGGCGACCACGCATCCGGCGACCGAGGCGCCGCTGCAGCGCCTGATGCTGGCGCAGGATACCGGCGGCGCCATCCGCGGGCCGGTGCGGGCGGATTTCTTCTTTGGTTTCGGTGGAAATGCAGCGGAATATGCGGGGCGCATGAAGGCGCGTGGTGCAGTGTGGGTTTTATTGCCGAAATAGCAGGTTCGTATTGCACCGATAGCCGGTATCCGCTAAGGTTGTGTAGTTACTATTAAACAACGTTTGGCGGCATGCTCCATGCCGGCTCATCCGATTGGATAGACCATGCGCACATCACGTCGCTTTGCTCCCCTCCTTGCCCTGCTGCTGTCGGTCTCCATCGCGGCGCCGGCGGCTGCCGATGCGGTGATCCCGTCCTGGGCTATCCCGTTTGTGTTGTCGATCATGCCCTTCCAGATGTCTTCCGAAGGCGCCAAGAGCTTGTCCGAGAAAACCTCAGGCGACGTCGAGAAGAACAGGAAGTGGCAAGTCGCGGCAATGCACCAGGAGGGCGACAAGACCGCGCTCACCTTGCGCAGCCAGGATGGGACGACCGATGTCGATACGGTGGTGAGCAGCGCCGCCGCCCGCGCCCACGGTGTGCAGGTGAACGATATCCTGGACATTGAAACCATCGGCCAGGCTGGTTTCGCCCTCAAGAAAGCCGGCGCGACGGTAGGAGTCATGCTCCGCCCCGACACCGGTCTCGTGCATTCGCGCGTGCGCACCTGATTGGCCAGATGATGCGTGCAGCGCCTCTTTTCGCCTTGTTGCTGTCCGCCGTTATTGCAACGCCGGCCGCCGCCGAGGCGGTCATGCCGGCCTGGGCCATGCTGTCGCTGACACCCTCCTTGATATCTGCCGATGCCTCCGAGAGCTTGTCCAGGACCATGCCAGGCGACGCCGGGAAGAACAGACAGATGGAGGTCACTGCCATCCGCCAGCAGGGCGACCGGACGGCGCTGACCCTGCGCAGCAAGGATGGCGTGACGCAGGTCGACGCGCTGGTGAGCAGCGCTGCCTCCTACGCGCGAAGAGGATGTGAAAAAATCGTCAGGGCAAGGCGCCGAGTCGAAGACAGTACGAGCGTACGGCGAGACGAGGCAACGCAGCCATGGCGATTTTTTCACATCCTCGAAGGGTGCAAGTGAACGATATGCTGGATATCGAAGCGATCGGCCAGACCGGCTTCGCCGTCAAGAAAGCCGGCGCCACGCTGGTTGTGCTGGCCCGTCCCGACACCGGTCTCGTGCACTCGAAGGCCCGCACGTGATCCTGCGCCGCCTGCTGCTGGCGGCGCTGCTCGCCTCGATGGCATGCACGGCGCTGGCGGGGCGGCAGTGCGAACTGCGCGAGATCGAACCCGAGAAGTCGCGCCTGAGCATGCAGCTCGGCGACGTCACGCGCGCCGCGCTCGGCACGATCGACGACGACGTCGTGCTCATCGCGCGCGTCGGGCAAGACCTGGAAAAATACGGGCTGACCTATTCGCACATGGGGTTTGCCGTGCGCGAGCATCCGGCGGGAGCCTGGTCGGTCGTGCACAAGCTGAACCGCTGCGGCAGCACCGAGTCGGCGCTGTACGACGAAGGCCTGGTGAATTTTTTTGCCGATGCGCCGCACCGTTACCAGGCCGGCATCTGGCGCCTGGCGCCCGCGGCGCAGCGCCGCCTGAAGGCTGCTTTGCTCGGCGAAGAGGCCGGGACCTACCACCAGCCGCACTACAACGTGGTGGCCTATCCCTTCGACACGCGCTACCAGAATTCGAACGGCTGGGTGCTTGAGATGCTGGCCTTTGCATACGCCGGGGAGGGCGAGGCGCCCGACCGTTCGGGCGCCCAGGCCTGGCTGAAGGCGCACGCGTACGTGCCGACCCAGGTCGAAGCCAACATCCTGACCCGCTTCGGCGCGCGCTTCGTCAACGCGCAGATCGTGTTCGACGACCTGCCGCCGGCCCTGCTGCGCGCAGGCCACATCCAGGTCGTCACGGTCGAATCGGTAATCGCCTGGCTGCGCAGCCTGCCGGATGCCTGCCAGGCGGCGGGCTGCCCGGAAACGCGGCTGGTCTTGCCGCCATCGACGTGACGGCCGTGCCGGCCGCTCAGTCTTTTACCTGCCCCAGCCGGGTGGCGCAGACTGCGCCGGTAGCAAGCAGCAGGCCTCCCGCCGCGATGCACATCAGCCCGGTCCTTACGCTGAAGCGCTCCGCCAGCGCGCCTGCCGCCAGTGCGCCCAAGGGGGCCGTCGCTACCGTCAGCGCGCGCATCGTCGCCACCATCCGCCCCAGCATCGCATCCGGCGTCACGCGCTGGCGCAGCGCGATGTAGGGCACGAAGAACAGCGTGGCGCCGCAATCGAGCAGGAACACGACGATGGCGTAAGCGATGGCGCTGGTGAACGTGCTGCCGAACAGGGTGGCGGGAACCGCCGGCATCAGCGCAAACCCGAGCGCGCAGCAGCACAGACCGGCCAGGATCGCGCGCCCTGTGCCGAAGCGGTTCGACAGCGGCTTGACCAGCACCGAGCCGGCCAGGATGCCGGCCCCGCCCAGCATCTGCGCCGTGCCCATCACGCCCGGCGCCATGCCCAGCACGCGGGTGGCGAACAGCACGTGCAGCGCCATGTAGCCGTAGAACAGGAAGTGCCAGGCGCCGGAGGTCCAGGCCAGGGTGCGCAGCACGCGGTGGTTCCACACGAACGCCAGGCCGTCGCGGATGTCGCGTAGCGGATGGGTGTTCGACGGCGCCGGCTTCGGCTCGCGCGCGCGGATGCGTTTCAGGTTCGCCAGCGAGATCACGAAGCCGGCTACATTGCACAGGATCGCCAGCGGCGCGCCCATCAGCTGCACCATGGCGCCGGCCATGCCCGGGCCGATCAGGCGCGCGGCCGATTCGGTGGCGGCGAACTTGGCATGGGCATCGACCAGGCGCTCGCGCCCGACCACGAACGTGAGGAAGACCTGTTCCGCGCTGCCGCCGATCACCAGGCCGGTGCCGAGCACGAAGCCGACCGCATATAGCCAGTGGATCGTCAGGGCATCCAGCCACCAGGCCAGGGGCACGCTGGCCAGGGCGGTGGCCACCATCGCATCGCTGCACATCATGATCGGCAAGCGGCGGCAGCGTTCCAGCAGCACGCCCGAGGGCAGGCCGAACAGCAGGAAGGGCAGGGATTCGAGCGCACCCAGGGTGCCCATTTGCGCCGGCGTCGCATGCAGCATGAGTACCGCGCAGATCGGCAGGGCGAGCAGGGTGATCTGGGCGCCGAACTGGGTCAGGGCGCTGGTCAGCCAGAGACGGCGGAAGTCGGCGCTTTGCAACAGACCGTCGCCGAGGCTGTTGCCAATGAGGCGTTGCAGGAGGTGGCGTGGGTGGAGGGTCACGAACTGGCGCAAGACATGGCGGAGCCGGCAATGATACCGTCCTTTTTGGCCTGCGGAGGCGCTACAATCGCGGCAGAGAAGTTACATAGATAAGTCACATTCTGGAGGAGAGTCCATGGAATACGCAGACCTGCTGATCGAAAACCACGGCAAGGTGGTTGTCATTCGCCTCAACCGTCCCAAGGCGATGAACGCGCTGAACGACAACATGATGAACGAGCTGGGCCAGGCGCTGTACGCGTTCGACGCCGATCCGGCGGTGAACGTCATCGTCCTCACCGGCAGCGAAAAGGTGTTCGCGGCCGGCGCCGACATCGCGGCCATGGCCGAATACACCTATGCCGATACCTACGGCGGCAACTACATCGGCCGCAACTGGGAGCACATCCTGAATGTGCGCAAACCGGTGATCGGCGTCGTCGCCGGCTATGCGCTGGGCGGCGGCTGCGAGCTGGCGATGATGTGCGACTTCCTGATCGCGGCCGACAGCGCCAAATTCGGCCAGCCCGAAATCAAGGTCGGCGTGACTCCGGGCGCCGGCGGCACCCAGCGCCTGCCGCGCGCGATCGGCAAGTCGAAAGCCATGGACATGCTGCTTACCTCGCGCATGATCGACGCCGCTGAAGCGGAGCGCACCGGCCTGGTGTCGCGCATCTTCCCGGCCGAGAAGCTGATGGAAGAAGCGCTGGCCGTGGCCAACACCATCGCCGAGATGCCGGTGTCGGTGGCCATGGCGATCAAGGATTCGGTCAACCGCGCCTACGAGACCACGCTGACCGAAGGCGTGCGCTATGAACGCCGCTTCTTCCACGCCGCCTTCGGCACGCCGGCCCAGAAGGAGGGCATGTCCGCCTTCCTCGGCAAGCGCAAGGCAAATTTCGAAGGCATGTAAGCCGCCATGCGCGCGGCGCTGCGAATCGGAGCCGGTGTGCTGGTCGTCGCTGCGGCGGCGACCTACGGCTGCACCTCGCTGCCGCCGCTGGGGCAGCGCACCGCCAGCGCGGCGCTGCTTGATACCGCCGGCACCCGCCTCGGCCAGGCCATCGCGCCGCTGGCAGCGGAACATCCGAACCGCTCCGGCATCCATGCGCTATCGGACGGGCGCGACGCCTTTGCCGCCCGCGTGCTGCTGGCGCGCGGCGCCGAGCGCAGTCTCGACGTCCAGTACTATATATGGCGCGACGATCTCACCGGCACCCTGATGCTGGATGCCTTGCGCAGCGCCGCGGCGCGTGGCGTGCGGGTTCGCCTTCTCCTCGACGATAACAACACTGCCGGCCTCGATCCGGTACTGTCCGCGCTCGACCGCGATCCGAATGTCGAGGTCCGCCTGTTCAACCCCTTCGGCTCGCGCGGCTGGCGCAGCCTGGGCTATCTGACCGACTTCAGCCGGCTGAACCGGCGCATGCACAACAAATCCTTCACGGCCGATAACCAGGCGACCATCGTCGGCGGACGGAATATCGGCGACGAATACTTCGGCGTGGCCGGCGACATGCTGTTCGTCGACCTCGATGTGATGGCAGTAGGGCCGGTGGTGCACGAGGTGTCGCAGGATTTCGACCGCTACTGGAACAGCGCCTCGGCCTATCCGGTTGCGGCGCTGGTCGATGCGGCGGAGTGCGAGCCAGCCGATGCGCTGGCTGCGCGCGCGGCGGCACTGCGCGCCAGGCCGGAAGCGCAGCGCTACCTGGAAGCGATCCACACTTCTCCGTTTGTCGAGCAGCTGGCGCAGCGCCGCCTGCCGCTCGAGTGGAGCAAGACCGAGCTGGTAAGCGACGACCCGGCCAAGGCGCTCGGCGAGGCGCCGCCGGATGCGCGCATGGTGGCCGACCTCGGCAAGCTGCTGGGCGAGCCGAAGCAGCAGGTCGATCTGGTGTCGCCGTACTTCGTGCCGAGTAAAAAGGCGGCGCAGGCCCTCGTCGATATCGCCAGGCGCGGCGTGAAGGTGAGGGTGCTGACCAATTCGCTGGAGGCGACCGACGTCGCCGCCGTCCATGCGGGTTACGCGAAGTGGCGCCACGAACTGCTGCGTGCCGGTGTGTCCTTATATGAGTTGCGCCGCCGCTGGGGGCCGGAGCTGCCGGATGCCGGGCGTGGCCGCTTCGGCAGCTCGGCATCGAGTTTGCATGCCAAGACCTTCGGCGTCGATGGCCGCAGCGTGTTTGTCGGCTCCTTCAATATGGACCGGCGGTCGATCGACCTGAATACGGAGATGGGCTTCGTTATCGACAGCCCGGCTTTGGCCCAACGCCTGAGCCAGACCCTGAACGAGAGTATTCCGGAAACCGCCTATGAGGTGCGCCTCGACGGGCAGGGCAAGCTGTACTGGATCGAGCACAGCGATGGCAAGGTCCTGCGTCATGACCAGGAGCCGGGCACCACGGTCTGGAAGCGCGCCGGCGTGAAGGTGCTGTCGATCCTGCCGATCGACTGGCTGTTGTAGATAGTTCGCGACAGGGTCTTGCGCAACTGCTCAGCCGTTTGCTATAGTTCGCCTCCGCTTCGGCGCTGCTGTAAAAGGTCAACGAAATCAAGTAGTTGATCTTGCAACAGCGAACTCAGGAAACTGAGACGAAGCAAAGAAGAGGTTGACGAGAATCAGAAATTGCTTCATACTCTTCTTCCTCTGCTGCTGACGAACAAAACGATTCGCAGAATACAGCAAGGCAGTACCGCCCTCGGCGGGAGCCAAAGTTCTTTAACAATTAACAGTCGATAAGTGTGGGCGTTTGATGAAGGTGCCAGCTGAACTTGTTCAGCTGATTACTTAAATTATCAAATGTTCACAAAAAAGAAATACGTTGTCTCAGCAATGAGA
>Ga0265797_10011456_pt1 | contig 11101 bp, 6 predicted proteins | sample P2T30metagenome_FD_192433 | JGI IMG/M metagenome (GOLD analysis project Ga0265797, IMG submission 192433) | Plant litter microbial communities from East Loma Ridge, Irvine, California - P2 T30 | ecosystem: Environmental > Terrestrial > Plant litter > Unclassified | place: USA: California... | reverse complement strand
GAAATTCGGTTGGTGTCGAAGGGAAGCCGAAGTCGGGGTTTTGGGTATCTTGTTGGTGGTGTTGTTGGATTGCATCTGGGTTGTATGGTGTGTTGGCGTTGGGAGGTGGGGAGATGCCTTGCAGGGCGTTGAGGGCGGTGTTTTGCGCGGTCGAGATGTCGAGGCTTAGGGCGCGGGAGCGGCGCTTTTCGTGGAGAGTTGGGTGCGGTGGGAGGTGGGGAGTTTCTTTGGTGGGGAGGGTGGAGGGGTTTGGGGAGTGGTCGCGGGAGTCTGGGTTGGAGATGGTGTGGTTTGGTGAGGGGGAGAGGTAGGCTCTTGATGACTTGAGGTGGGCTTCGGGGAGGGGGCGGAGGCGGTCCTCTTTCTCGACACGGAGTTCTTTCTCGCGATCAGGATCGCCGCCGGCTTCATCACGGATCAAAGCTGAATGGCGGTGGGAAGAGGCGAACGAGTAGCGGTTGCTGGCGATGTTCTGGAACATACCGTTGACCTTGTCGTGGAACACCATGCTGACAGGCCTTGTAGGTGTCTGGGCGCTGACGATCTTCCCGGTCATGGTCTGTCGTTTGGCGGTTGTGATGTAAAACTGACAGTGCACGCTGTCAACGGGAGCGTACTCTCGGCAGATTCGTAGTTCCTCTTTGAACCACTCCATGGTATCCGGTCGCTTGAGTGCCCAGATGACATGGACAGTCTTGGTGACAGCTTTCGCGTCTCGCATCCGTTTGATCAGGTCTAGTAATTGAGATACCAGAGCCGTGATCCCACTGCCACCAGCGATTAGGACTACATGGTCGAATGAGTCCAAGTTTCGCCTCATACCGCCATAAGGACCATCGATGAAGGCACGGTAAGTGTGCCACGGCCCATGATCAAGTGCGTTTTCCAGCACTTTCTTAGTGAACCCACCAAACGGCCGGAACACGAGCACCATGTCTCTGTACTCCTCGCCGTAGCCAGATGGGAAATCATCGCTACATAGCGAGGCAATGGTGAACGGGTGATTTTCGAAGATGGAGACACCGGGCATGCGAAGGTAGACGTATTGACCAGGCTTCCACTTCATCTGTGTCGGGATCGTGACTTTGATTGCGTCTTCGGGCAGCACGGTGACTGCGGCTTCCTCGCCGACAAATAGGGACATGCGCCAGGGATTGGTCCAATTTAGATAGAATAGGCGTACCGCATATGACGAAAGCCATATGGCCACAGTGGACCAGAGATATGACCATGATGTAAGGTAGTTGTTGCAATGCCAGAACAGCATACCGAGAAACACGATCGATATTGGGACGTGCGCAATAACGAAGATTTCGTAGAAGCGACGTCGGAGTGGCGGGAGCGAATGTACACACAGCACGATCAGAGGGACGAGTGCCGCAATACCTATAGATGATCAGTCAGCATGGTCAATGATTGTGAATCTCCATCGGTTACATACCTGTGCCATAGATCACCCTACCAGTCCCTCCAAAGTATGATTGGTAGACGTCCAGTCCTCCGTGTTCCCAAACGGGTTGTACGTAGAACGGAACGGTGTGGATCAAACTCAAGAGCAAGCATATGTAAGCCAACCAACGGTGGAGAACGTTCAGTCGTTCGTGGCCAATCCCCGTCAGCATTGCAATGAAATTAGCTTTCATGCTGAGAGCGACGATCCAAGGCATCATCGCTACTGCGATCATACCTGCGCGGACTGCCAGTGGAGGTGATCCAAAGCGGATGCTCTGCCAGTATAGCGGTTGCGGTACGAAACAGTATAGCACTGTAAAGACCAGGGCGGGTACGACGACGAAGAGAACCCCAAGTGGAGGCAAGACGATCGGTCGCCATTTCTTCCCGAGACGGATGTTCGGTATAGGATAGTAAGCGACGTATCGACAGAGTGCGATCGCACAGTTCAGGACATGGCTCGACGGAGCCGTTGATTGAGGTTCTGCAGGCGTGGGGAGCGATCCATCACGCGGGAAGAACTTCGTTGTTGATTTATCGGTACCCAGCGCGGACAGCTCGTAGTCTGTGTCGGGAGATTTGATGTGAGCGCTATTCAAGAGCTCGTCCTTGTGAAGTGCCGTCCGGATTTTGTCTGACCAGAGGTGATACAGACGGAAGAGTATCGTAAGGACGAGTAGTATGGCGCAGAAGTACACCCATCCCAAGGCGTACTTTCCAGAGTCTCGCCATGGATCGATTGTATTCGCTTCTATCAATCCTGGCGGACTTGACTCGTTGTATGGTATATCGATGCGTTTCTCTAGTGACAGGATCGCATTGCTTGTATCCTCACTTGCTAATGAAGCGGCTTCTTCTATTATTTCCAGCGCAATGCCTGCACGTTTTGCTAGCAGGTCGGCGAGCGCAGGCATGTTGAAGATTTGTTGCCAATGCGATTTTTTCTCGAGTTGAGGTTACTTTTGACGTGAGGAGCTGGCCGCCTTGAATGCGACCGCTTGGTGGCTGGTAGCAAGATGTCTCGGGAGGTCTGCAGCTCTGCAGTTTCACAAAGATCGAATGTGGCGCTTTCTATGTCCAGAACGATGCAGATCACTGAGAATACTTGACATGCCTCGAAGAAGGTCGTGAAGAATTCGTGTCAGTGCGATGTGGTGGTATTAGGGCATAACGTGAGTTGAGAGAAGACCAAACCTCGCATGAACGAGAGAGTGAGATAACGATCGCATATGAGGATTCCCAAGCAGGCACGGAGTGACGAGTGACGATCGGTTGGTTCAATGCAAGGGCCCTAGAGCACCTAGGCTTGGACCCTATCACATATCGTGGACCCACCTATGGGCACGCCTGCTTAACTCTAGTGACTCTTCCTGGAGAGGCACCCTGGCATTCTCGGCACGCCGTTCAATGATATGTGCACATGGTCAAATGCGCCACGCGATGCTTCATTAGCCGGTGCTTGGTTACATGGTACTCGAAAGAGCAATGCGGGGCGCCGTGATGGGGGACTCGTTGAGCGCTTCTTTGGCCTGCTAGATTGGTGCTTCCATACCTGCACAGCACAAGTAGTGTCTACGCCTGCAGATCTGCTAGATTAACAATATGAGGTCCGGTCCGGTCGGCTCGAAGGAGTTATATGCCCTGCAGCACGGCATCGTCCTACCGGTTGACAGGCGTGAAGTAGTGACGCCTCGCGTTCGCCGGGTCTTCAAACATCTTCAGGTCGCTGGTATACGCACAGTCCTCGTCACCTTGTGCGATAGCAGATCCGATGCCTCGGTGTCAGCCATGAACGTGCCTCGTGAGCACTCTTCTTCCATGCCAGCCATGTCACCACGATGGCATCTCGGGAAGTCGGCTGGACGGTCCATCTATCGTAGAGCGCGTGCGGTGCACAGCATCAAGACTCGAGAGGTCGCGTATGGTCTTGGACGAATAAGACGATGCAGACGGTAGTGAAGATGCGGAGACGCTGCAGTGTCCTGCATAGGCTCCGTTGATGGTTGCGGTCTGGATGCGCGTGCAGAAAGCTGGCGTCCAGTCAACTCGAAGCTTTACGCGCCTGCCTCCGCCAAGAATCGCTTCATTGGCTGCCAACTTGCGAGAGAAACTTGAGGATGGGCCAAGTCTACATCACGCTTGCAGGATACTGTACGAGTCGTGCAAACGATAATCGAATCCATTCCCTTTCGCCTCTCATCTCTTGTGTGCTGTCGTCGGTCTTGCGCACTACACCACCGTTATTTTCCGTTAGCGAGGTCTTGAACTCATTCGCTAAGCGAGCCATTTGCAACTGGGCCGTCTGATTTGCTGGACATCAAAGCAAACAAGTTCCATGGCACAGGTGCACCGCTTGATAATATTAATATGTATGGAGGTCGTTTGCGGAGATACGTAGCATTCGTATGGAGTCGCTACACCGCAAGACCTGGTCTGTCGAATCAAAACTCGGTGACTTAGCTGATATTGCGAGTAGGGATCAGAACATATGCGCGACACCGCTGTCATAAGACACCTCATTGGAGTTGTGTGAGCACTATCAGGTTCAGACACGTGTGTGTTGAGTTGTTCGTCAAAAGACGTCCACTATGGAAAGGTTATGTTGGAACCTCACTTCACGACCTCACTTCACGACCTCACTTGGCTCTGATTGGCTGCGGGATATCCGGCGCTAAGAACGGACCAGAAATTGGGATCATGCCTCCCAAATACACCTTGCACATTGCATACACGTAACTCGATCACCTTTGTCCCGATTGGAGTATCGTTTGATTTAACCTGGAGCTGACGATGGAGGTGCAGACCCTTGTCTTCACATTTCGATGCGTCCGAATTTTTTTCCCCAGCCTACTACTACTCTGGCACAAGACACCACCAGCAACCAGCGCACAAAAGTCGCGCCGATTACACGCCGATCACCCTTCACCAGACGAAAAGGAAAAACCTTCGTGCCTGCGCAGATTGCCATACCAGCCTTCAGTACAAGAATACAAGAGTCAATCACTCAATCACTCACAGCCAAGGCTACTGCAATCTCTGCACACACGCACCCGAAAAGGCGCAAGTACACGCCAACTTTTCTTTCGTCTCTCCTACAATCAGACACCAACTTCCATTTACACGTACATGGCTCCCAACGACGAGCTTAGTACCGACTCACCAAGCGCATTATAAGCCGCTCAACAGACAGCTCGTCAGAACCGCCGAGGTACCATTTACCAAGTGCGCGCCGGGCGCCACATCTCTAACAGCAGGACTCCCGTTCCTGGCCGTCACCTCCAAGAGTCTCACAACAACTCCCTCCTCGTCAACGATCAAGCCAGCTTCAGGCGTCGAAACCGTACCGATCAAAGAACCCAACAAGAGCAAGGGCGCAACACGGAGGACACCGAGCTGGGAAACAGCCGTGGTCGCAGCATCGTCTCTGGCAACCATGGCTCTGACAACGGGTTTCCCAACCGCAATCGCCGTGACAGCTACTCCGAAATCTTGAACTCTTCAGTCTTTCATCAAACTCGGCTCGACGCCCTAGCCAGCATGCCAAAGCGCACTGCTGCTACAACCGACCCTTTTGACATTTGGAAGTACCACAATCAATGAACAATCATTGGAAAATCAAAGTGGAAGAAAGTGATCATATAGAATCATCAAATACGTAAGCTCATACGACAATAGACACGCAAGCCATGCATCGCAAGCCAATATCAGAACACCAGAAAAGGAAAAAGCAGAGAAGCCAAGGATGATCATCCTCACCTCTTCTCCATCGTCGAGATCTCCTCGTGCTGCACGCTCTTCTTCCTGAGCGCAGCCGACTCCAAATCGGTCAACGAGGCGTTCCTCATAGCACCCTGCTCGGAAACATCCTTGACGTCCTGGAAGCTGAGCGTGGGCACGAAGCCCTTGCTCTGCCACGCCTTGTTCACCTTGCCGTACAGCTCGTCGACCTGCTCGAGCGAGAGACCCTTGGTCTCGTAGATCATGAAGTAGACGAAGGCGATGCAGATGAAGCAGAAGCCACCCCAGACGAAGAAGACCTTGGCTTGCAGGTTGGCGTTGCCGGGGCCGTCGTCGACCATGTACGGGGTGGCGTAGGCAATGGCCCAGTTGAGGAGCCAGTTGGAGGCGGTGGTCATCGACAGAGACTTAGCGCGGACCTTAAGCGGAAAGATCTCTCCAGTCACCACCCAAGCGACCGGGCCCCATGAACTGGCGAAGAAGAAGATGTAGATGCAGACGAATGCAATGAGGGCGCGCTGGGCGACGAGGTTCTCGATGCCGACACCGGTGCCGACACCGGCGACGATGAACTGGCAGACGGACATGCCGATGGCGCCGAAGAGCAGGAGAGGGCGACGTCCCCAAGCCTCAACGAGGTACAGACCGGGCAGAGTAGACGCGACGTTGACAGCGGACGTGATCATCGAAACGGTGAAGGAGTTCGAGATTCCGGAGCGCTTGAAGAACGAGGTGCCGTAGTAGAAGATGAAGTTGACACCGGTCAGCTGCTGGAGCGCCTGCAAGAGGCAACCGGTCGCAAGACGCTTGCCAAGGTTACCACGGAAGCAGTCCAGGTAGGTGGCCTTGCCCAAGCTCATCTCGTACTCGTGGTTGGCCATGATCTCGCCGAGCTCCTCAACAATAGCGGGGTGGTCGGTGTCGAGTCTTCGGAGCGTGGCCAGCGACTGGGCCGCCCTCTCAGGCTTGCCGCGCTTGATGTACATGCGCGGGGTCTCAGGAAGCAAGAGCATGCCGAAGAAGATGATCAGAGCCCAGGCGAACTGGACAGCGATGGGAATGCGGTAGCTGCCGGTGTCATCGCGGTTCTTGGTAGAGTTGTCGACAATGGCGGCGATGAGAAGACCGATGGTGATTGCCCACTGGTAAGCACCAACGACGGTACCGCGGATCCACTTGGGTGCGGTCTCAGACTGGTAGAGCGGGATGAGAGCGGAGACCATACCGACGCCGTATCCAGCGAAGAATCGACCAGCAACGAAGATAGGGATGTCGGTGGCAATAGTCTGGAGGATTACGCCGAGGCAGAAGACGATCATTGTGACCATGAGACCGTAGCGACGACCGAAGAAGTCACCGCATGGTGCAGCTGTGAGTGCGCCGAAGAATGTGCCAGCAGACTGTGTTGGACGTTAGCAAGAGTCGAGGTCGATGAGGGCCGCGATGGCTGCGAAGATACTCACAAGAATGGAGACAATCATTGATGATTGCGAAGATGTGATAGCGGGCATGCCGTCGGAATCAGTGTAGCCGGTCGAGAATGTCTTGAGCCAGTATGGCATCGCAAGGATACCACCAATGGTACCAGTGTCATATCCGAAGAGCACACCACCGAATGCAACGAAGAGACCGACGCAGATGGCTGGCCATGCTGCACCAGGTGTTCCCGCAGGAGGCTTGAGTTGGAGAGGCATCTTGATTCAAGTGGCTCGAGGACTTGATGTGAGGTGTGAAGGAGGATGTTCGATGAGAGGCTGATGTTCCAAAACTCCTACCGTTGCTGCGGGCAAGGCAGTCTTTATGGTCGCGTGAACAGGACCCACCTCACAGGGACCACCACACACGCACCCCATAGTCCCCCATGGTTGGAGTCTCCAAGATCTGGATGCTACAATGTGGGGTGCTAATTCTGGCTTAGCCTCGTACTCTGATCGGCCCTTTACAACTAGCGCTCACGCTCCTGACTGGCCTGTGCAAAAAAGACAGTCCAAAGTAGTCCAGACTGCCGTGGAGGAAATGGAGAACCCCGCCGGGGATGGTTCACCCCGGCGAATTCAGTCTATCGAGACTCGAGATTGCGTTCAGCGTGGCAGAGCTTGTCTTGCGGAAGCTCAAATTTGCCGATGTCAATGGGAAGTAGGCCCAAGGTTCACATCCGTACCGTTGTAGTCAACGACTGATGCACTGAAGCCCGCCCTACGGTACAACACTCTCGGCAAGGCATCCTCATGGCTGAGGGCAGGACCTGCCGTCTGACAACCCCCAAGGCACGGGATCAAAAGCACAGGCTGTCTCGCGATGTCGAAAATCTAACTCTCGTTTGTCGGTTTATGAGAGGGGAAGCTATGCTGCGAGTAGGCTAGCTCTCATGCGACGGCAAGAGGCGAGAAGGTGGGTGAGCAAAAACGAGGTGTAGGTTAAGCTTGGAGAGGCATAGACCCGGCGTTGCTTGATGCATGTGGCGGCGCAAACGGTGTGTCGGTTGGCCGGCGAGAGGTCGTTCTCTATGGCCCTTCTGCGGCGAAATGTATTGCATTGCGCGGCACGGGCATGCTTTCTGAAGACTTCGTGACCGGCCGTTAATGCTGCATGGTTCTTAGTCCTTTGCACCCATGCTCGCGAGCCGTTCTGAGTTGTCGAAGGTTTCAGAAAAAGAAAAGTCTCGAATTCAATTCTGTCGGGTCCGGACAGGGCAGAAATGCCGAGGCTTCGACGTAAAAGACGCGGTAAGCTGAGAAGGATGCAGGAGGGACATACCAACGTACTGAAGAGATGCAACCTCTAATCCTTACCAAGACATGCTGCCGAAACATGCAACAAGGTAGTACAGAGTCAAGTCCGCCTCCGATGTGCTTGGCCTGGCCAAGTCGTTGCTTGGGACAGCTTGGCTGTGAGTGGCCGTTCGTTCGGGTGAGATATAAGCTAGTATCGGATGTGCTAACCCTTCTGGTCACAGCGTCTCGTGTCTTGTAAGAGTCTCGACAGTCCCTGGAAATGGAATAATCAACAGAAGCGCGGGCAATGTTCTAGCTTCAAACCCTGATTGGTGCTGAAAGTATCCTCCCGAGCCTCCTCCTCTTCTTCACTGCTGTGATGTCTGATGGGCCACTCCTTGCCCTTGAGATCAGCTGTTATTCCACCAAGAGCAAACGCGGCCGCCGGTTCTCAGCTCAGATGTGCCGTCCTCATCGGCAAGATCGCAACTCGGGTGAAGTGGTGGCGTTGACAAGTCTTGGTAGCTTTGGCGGGACGCGACGGCATGAAGCGTCTCGCATAGCGGGCCAGTCCAGTCCAGACCTGTCTGTCCTCAAATAACAATGCCTCCTCCAAGCCTCCACGTAGGTGGACAGTCAAGCATGTAGTCATCGCATGTACGACATCAGCCCTACAGACAGAGTAGCGGGCGATGTGTGCATGAGTGGGTGGGACGATCAAGGCCAGCCACGAGGAAAGGCTTTTGCCGCACACCGGGAAGAGTGAAAAAGTGACATGCCGGACGTGAGCCAAACTTCATGTTCCTTCATAACATTACAAATTTCATTAATTTATTTCTCTAAAGATGTCTCGTTGGAGGGCATCAAATCTAGGTATCGTGCACTGAAACTATTCGGTCTATTCCGTTTTAATCGTCACCGTCGCCGTCGCCGTCGCCGCCGTCGTTGCCATCACCATCGCCATTACTACCCAAAACGCTCCTTTGGTCAACCGTCTATTGTTTCGCCTTCATGCCGTTCTCGGTCATCATCAGCTCGCCGTCCCTCTCCCTCTCCAACGCCTTGTACTTGGCCTCCGGGATAGTCAAGCACTGAATACCGAGGTAGTCGCAGATGGCGTTGATGACCACGAACGCCCAACGGAAGTACACCACCATGGCGATCAGGAAGTAAGACCAGAGGTAGCCAAGCTCCACTGTGGCAGAGACGGGTGGCAGGCCGATCAAAGGCAGCCAGGCGAGGATGGCACCTCCTCCGAGCGGCGCGAGGAGCATGGTCCAGTACGGGAACGGTTGTCTCGTGAGGTGGGCGAGGATGATCTTGGTTGTCATGCGGCCGAAGACGAACGACAAGATCAAGCACAGCAAGACGAGGTGGTTGTCGGGGAGAATGTGCGAGTGAGGCGATCCGAGCCAAGCACACAGCGTTCCTACGAAGAAGAACATCGAAGTCCACTCCAGGAAGACTGGCGCCACCGCAAGGCCCTTAGCCCGACGTGCTTGTGCTACGTTGATAACGCACGAAGGCAGATGCGCTGTGCAGAACGCGAACAGGATGATTGGCACCCAGAGGTCCAGGAAGCTGATTTTGCCCAGGAATGCCTCATTGCCAAACAGCTTCGCCAAAGGCTCCTTCCACATCTCGGCGCCCCAGATACCGCTCGCAGCCATGATCAGACTGGCGATCAGAAGGCCTTCAGTAGGGCCGTTGAAATATCCCAGGTACAAAGTGTGGGTGTGGTAGGTCTCCCATGTGCTGAAGAACATGGGAAGACAAGGTACGAGGGCTGTGAAAGCGCCCAGTCTGGTGGATCCAAGGCCCATCGCACTGGCTTCGAGCAGCGAGGCAAGGGTGCAGTTCAAGCTGTCAATGCCGTGGTCGAAAAGCTCGCCGAGTCCAGAAGAGGTACCAGTGCGGCGGGCTTGCTTGCCGTCAATGTTGTCCATGGTGCTGTACGCCCAGACTCCGAGACCGTATGAGTAGCACACCCATGCTTGCTTGGGACTGAGAAGGTCTGGGTCCATGAGCTCCAGGAGACCAACATTGAAAATAATGCAGAAGAATCCAAGAAGGGTCACCATATTCGGTGCCAGCCATAGTGGTAGGAATTCGACGCAGAAATTCCACTAAAAGATACCTCGTCAGTACTTCCGGACTTGTATAAGTTACATCAAGACTTGCAGGGTGGGCGTACGTAGTGTCTTAGGATATGCTGTGAAATTGGCGACTTGTCCACGGAGGAGTACTTGTACGTCCTGAAGTGCTTGAGGGCATCGTCGGAGACGCACTCGCGCTGCGCCTTGCCTATCGTCCGGGTCAGAGAGTTCATTATCGCGTGATATTATTATCCCAGAGGCTTGAAGACGTGTGGAAAGACCAGCGTCCAAACTTTGGTTTCTCTGCGGAGTGCGGATCAGGGGCACCAACTTCTCTGCTGCTGGGGCATTTTCTCGGCGCGCTCACGGTCCGTGTTGTGAAGCGTGCACGTTCCGAACGGTTGCCACTTGGTAATTATGCGAGAAATAAAATGCGACGGCGGACGAGTGTGTGTCGTGAAGCCGTAGCAAGCATGAGCCTGCAAGTTGTTAGGACGGGATAATTTCGAGATGGGAAGCTGCACGATCGTTCCTGGGTTGTGCCGAGGAGGAGGTGAGACGAGACGATGTTGCGTGTTATGTAGGCTGAAAGCCTAAAGAGCGGCCTGCTGAAAATAAGGTGGGAGCGCCCGCTTTGCTGGCATCTTCACCTTGTTCGCTTAAGCCGACTGACATGTGAGAGGATGGTCATGATCGAGGACAACAAGAATTGCATATCGACATCTCTTACTCAGTCCGGTTATTGCTGGGATGATTCGTTATTGAATCTGCATTGCGGTGACTGGCAAATGTATTTGACCTAATCGTGTCAGCATCGAAGAAAGTATTAAGGTAACTCGCAGGCGGCAGATCTGCTCATTCGACATGCATACGACAGCGATCGACACTGTATGGAAGAGAAATTGATAGTGTAAACAAGGTGCTTGATTGTTATTCCTCATTATCCGAGAGAAATCTCAGACAACCATGTTCTCACGTCGAAGCGTTGCATCCGACCGCATACAGCACCTGGACAAGCCAAATACTTTGGCGGGCTATATTGGGTGCACACAACGCTCAAATCGTGCAACCATGCTTATTTCGAGTACAGTATGACTGTTG
>Ga0265797_10011455_pt1 | contig 11101 bp, 11 predicted proteins | sample P2T30metagenome_FD_192433 | JGI IMG/M metagenome (GOLD analysis project Ga0265797, IMG submission 192433) | Plant litter microbial communities from East Loma Ridge, Irvine, California - P2 T30 | ecosystem: Environmental > Terrestrial > Plant litter > Unclassified | place: USA: California... | reverse complement strand
CAAGCTCAAGCCGGTGGATGTGTCCAAGATCCACTTCCGCCTGGGTGAGGCGTTGAGCCTGCCGTGGTTGTTCGAGCAGGTCGATGCGCTGGAGGTCAACGGCCGTTGGCATGCCGTGGCACGCGGCGTGCTGCGTGACGAACTGGCGGCCCACCACCGCAACCTGGCCGGCCAGGTGCTGGCCACCAAGGGCGGCACGGCCGAAGCCAAGGTCGCCGCATGGGTCGGTCGTGACGACAACAGCCTGCGCTTTACCCTGGCCATGCTGGGCGAACTGGCCGAACAGAAGACCCTGGACTACCCGACCGTGTCGGTCGCGGTGCAGCGCCTGGGCCAGCTGGCCTCGCACGGGGGGTAAGCCCCCCGGTGACCTGGCTCGCGCCGGCTGACCCGGCTCAAGGTGGGTGACCTGGCTCAAGGTGGGTGACGACCGTTGGTCGTCACCGCCCCGCATCAGCCAACGTGGCGCGGATTCCGCCCCACGTCCGGTTATGCTCTACCGGTACCCGCGCACCACCGGACATCCTGCATGAGCGATTCCCCCCGCATTGCCTTCCTGGCCAGCAACACCGAGCCGGCACGGCTTGCCCTGGCCGCCATGGTGGCGCGCCACGGCGAGCATGCGCCCGACGCGGCGGACGTGCTGTGTCCACTGGGCGGCGATGGCTTCATGCTCCAGACCCTGCACCGTTACGGCCACCTCGGCCGGCCGGTGTTCGGCATGAAACTGGGCACGGTGGGCTTCCTGATGAACCAGTACCGTGACGCGGACGACGTGGCCGCGCGCATCGCACTGGCCGAACCGGCCCACCTGCGGCCGCTGCAGATGACCGCGCTGACCGAATCGGGGACCTCCACCGGATCGCTGGCCTACAACGATGTCTCGCTGCTGCGCCAGACCCGGCAGGCCGCGCACATCGGCGTGGACCTCAACGGCCAGGAACGGGTGGCTGAGCTGATCGGTGATGGCGTGCTGGTTGCCACGCCGGCCGGCAGCACTGCCTACAACTATTCCGCGCATGGCCCGGTGCTTCCGTTGGGCTCGGCCACCATCGCGCTGACCCCGTTGGCGCCGTATCGGCCCCGCCGTTGGCGCGGGGCGATCCTGAAGGCCGATACCGAAGTACGCTTCCGCGTGCTCGATCCGTACAAGCGCCCGGTCAGTGTCACCGCCGACTCGCACGAGACCCGCGACGTGGTGGAAGTGACCATCCGCGAGTGCCGCGACCGCCAGGTGACCCTGCTGTTCGACCCGGAGCACAACCTCGAAGACCGGATCCTGTCCGAACAGTTCGTGTTCTGAGCGACAATAGGCCGCCGGCAACCGCCGGTTGCTGCAAGGAATTCCCCGATGGGCGACAACACTCCCCGATTGCTGACCGTCGCGGTGACCTCGCGCGCCCTGTTCGACCTGGAAGAGAGCCACGCGTTGTTCGAAAGCGACGGCGTGGACGCCTACGCCAAGTACCAGCGCGAGCACGAAGACGACGTGCTGGGCCCCGGCGTGGCGTTCCCGGTGGTGCGCAAGCTGCTGGCGCTGAACCAGGGCGCCGGCCCGGAGAATCCGCGCGTCGAGGTGATCCTGTTGTCGCGCAATTCGGCCGATACCGGCCTGCGCATCTTCAATTCGATCCAGCACTACGGGCTGGGGATCATCCGCGCTACGTTCACTGCCGGCGAGCCGACCTGGCCCTACGTGAAGCCCTTCGGCACGGACCTGTTCCTGTCGGCCAATCCCGAATCGGTACGCAGCGCGCTGCGCCACGGCATCGCTGCGGCGACCATCCTGCCCAAGCCACCCGGCGAAACCGCTGCCGCCGCCGCCGACCAGGTAGTGGATACCCGGCGCCCGGCCGGGCAGCTGCGGATCGCCTTCGATGGCGATGCGGTGATCTTCGGCGATGAAAGCGAGCGTATTTCGCGCGAGCAGGGGGTCGAAGCCTTCGGCCGGCATGAGCGCGAGCGCGCCCGCGAAGCCTTGAGCGGGGGCCCGTTCCGCGGCTTCCTGTCGGCGCTGCATACGTTGCAGGAAGTGTTCCCGTCCGGAGAAGACGCGCCGATCCGCACCGCGCTGGTGACCGCGCGCTCGGCGCCTGCGCATGAGCGGGTGATCCGCACGCTGCGCGAATGGGGCGTGCGCCTGGATGAAGCGCTGTTCCTCGGCGGCCGCCACAAGGGCCCGTTCCTGCAGGCCTTCGGCGCGGACATCTTCTTCGATGATTCGCAGCACAACATCGACAGTGCCCGCGAACACGTCGCGGCCGGCCATGTGCCGCACGGCGTCGCCAACGAAACCTGACCGGACGGTTCATGGCAGCGCCGAGCCATGCCCGGCGAGCGCGCAGCGCGGGGTGTGTCAGCTACCGACCTCGGGTCGGCGCAAACGGTTCACTGCGGCACCGCGTTGCGCAGGTCGACGACCTGCCAGCGCAGGCCCTGCGGCTCCAGCACAACCTGCAACGGTGGCTGTCCGGGCCCGCGGTCGAGGTCCACCACGAAGCGGTCCAGCCGCTCGAAGCGTCCCTTGGCCTGCTGCAACGGCTGCGCAGGCTGGGTGGGGCCCCAGGACTCGTTCCCCTGCAGCTCGTTGCGGCCGCGTTTGTACAGCGCGTGGCCCTGCAACAGCGCACCGATCCCCATCGGGGTGATCACCGTATCCACCGCGGCGCCGCCCAGCTGGTCGCCGAGGCCATACAGCAGCGCGCCGAACGGACTGCCGGCCACGTCCGGACCTGCCTGGCGCACCATGTAATCACTGACCTGCGCGCGCAGGCTGAGGCGCACGCGCGGGAAGTCCACGTAGCGCTCCAGCCGCGTCGCGTCACGCTGCTCGATCGCCTGGGCGAGCCCATGCACAGTGAGGTAGGGGCCACTGAACCACCAAGCGGCCAATGCCAGCAGCAGGACCAGCACGAAAGCGACGAACTTCTTCATGGCAGCAGGGCGTTGAGGGACAAGCTCACAGCGTGCCGCATCACGCGCGGACGTGGGTTAAGCCTCAGTGACTGGGTGAGCCGCTGCCGTCCCCGAACGCGGCGACCAGACGCGCGCGTTCGGCCTCGCCCAAGCGCTCCGGCACGGTCTGCAGCACTTCGTCCAGGCTGCCCACGCGGGTGGTACCGAGGATGCCCGCGGCCACCCCGGGATGCTGCAGCACATAAGCGAACGCGGTCTGTGCCGGGCGCTGCGAAGGAATCGCGGCCACTGCCGCGCGCATCGCGCGGGCGCTGCGCATCAGCCGCCGGCTGCTTGGCTTCAGCCAGGCCCGCGCGAGATACCAGGCATCGGCGGGCCGTGGCAGGCGCGGTCGCGTCGGCAGCAGGTGGCCCTGGGCCAGCACGGTGCCGGCCAGCACGCCGATGCCGGCCGCGTGCAGCTGGCTGATGTGTGATGCGCGATCCTGCTGCAGGGCGTTGTAGTCCAGCAGCACCACGTCAAAGGCCTGCGGTCGCGCCAGCATCCAGTCCAGGGTCACCGCCGAATGGGTATTGATGCCGGTGCTGCGGATCAATCCGCGTTGGCGCAGCTGTTGCAACGCGTGCAGCAGCTCGTCGGTGACCTCTTCGCCCGCGATGCCGTGCAGCTGGTATACGTCCAGGTAGTCCAGGCCGAGGTTGCGCAGCGAGGCTTCGCAGCTGGCGGTGATCGCTCCGGGTGAGAAATCGCGCTGCTCGGCGCCGCTGGGGCCGGCCTGGCCGGTCAACGTTCCGCCTTTGCTGGAGATCACCAGCGAGTCACGCGGGAAGCGCGACAGCAGCGGCTTGAGGATGCGCCCGAGTCGCGGCTCGGCGTTGAAAGCGGAATAGTTGTGGCCGGTGTCGAGCAGGTTGACTCCCCGCTCCAGCGCATGCGCCACCACTCGTGCTGCGTCGGCTTCGGGAAAGCGGCGATGGCCCCAGAAGCCGGAGCACCCCAGCCCGATCGGCGATACCTGCAGTCCGCTGCGTCCCAGCGTGCGGCGCTGTTGCGGAAGTGGCGTCGCCATCGGGGTCAGAACTCCAGATCCAGCGCCGCGCACAGGTAATCCACGAACGGCCCCAGCGCGGCAAGGTCCTTGCCCAGCGTGGACAGCAGGCGGGGCCCGGTCATGGTGGCATCGTCCAGCTGCCGCCACATCACCCAGTTGCGGTGCTTGAGATCGTCGATGAACTCGAAATCCGCCGGGAAGCCGCGCGGCGGGCGCACCAGCTTTTCGGTCTGCTCCATCTCGAAGCGACGGCGCAGCGCCGGGGCATGCGCGGCCTGCTTCCAGCTGCCGGGATTGTCCAGGATGAAGTGGCGGATGCGGCGCTGGGTATCCGGCTCGGGATGCCACACACCGGCACCGACGAAGCTCGCACCGGGCTGCAGGTGCACGTAGAACGACGGTGCGGCGACTTCACGACGGCGCTCATGGAACAGCCGCGCGCCCTGCCAGTTCTTGTACGGCGATTTGTCGTTGGAAAAGCGCGCATCGCGGTAGATGCGGAACAACGAACCGCCCACGGTGCGCGTATCGGCACGGAATTTCGGGCTGACCTCGGCCAGCGCCGGTTGCAGGTCAGCGAGCAGGCGCAGGAACGGCTGTCGCACGTGGTCTTCGTACTGCTGCTTGTGGTCAGCGAACCACGCCTTGTCGTTGTGCAGTGCCAGTGCTTTCAGGAATTTGAAGCTGGCATCGGAAAAATAAGCGCTCACAGGCTGTCCTCCAGCTGCTTGCCCCAATCGCGCAGCGCCTGCAGCAGCGCCGGGCGGCGCAGGTCGTCGGACGGCTCGGCGGCAAGCGCATCGATCTGTTCGTTGTACTCGGCCAGGTTCACTTCGCCGAGCTTTTCACCACCGCGCAGGCGCCGCTGGCGGTAGGCCTGCCAACGCGCGCGGGCGTCGGCATCCAGGCTGCCAGGATGGTTGCGCGCACGATAGCGCAGCAGCAGTTCCGGCAGGCGGGGATCATTGAACTCACCTTCCAGCGCGCCCAGCGCTTCCGGCGGAGTGGTGCGCACGCGTGCCAGGAGGGACTTGTCGCCGGCGCCGAGGAAGCCATCGTAGATCGAGGCGTCGACATCGGATGGGCCGCCTTCGCGTGGCCGGGCGAAGACCTGGCGCGCCTTCTCGGCCAGCTGCGCAGCATGGGGACGCAGCTGTTCGACCTTGGCTTCGATGGCGGCGATGTCCAGCCCAAGGCGCTGGTGGTCATCGGGTCGAAGGTGGTTCCAGGCCACCAGCGCGGGCACCTTGTTGGCGTGTACTTCCTTCAACGGAATGCGCTGCACGCCTTCAGGCAGTTCACTGGCTCGCAGGTACAGGCGCTCGGCGATGGTCTCGGCCGGCAACTGCAGCAGCGCGTCAACATCGCCGTCCAGGTCGAACACGATGTAGCGGTTGGCGATGTGCGGATGCACGGTCAACGGCAGCACCGGCGCGGCGCACAGGCGGCTGGCCGGATAGCGCATCGAGATGTGCAGCAGTGGCCGCAGGGCGGTGACATCCAGCAGGCTGGTGACAAAACGCTTGTCGCGCAGGCGCAGCGCATAGTCCCACAGGCGCGGCTGCGCATCGCGGAACAGCCGGGCCATGCCGATGGTGGCGCGCACGTCGGACAACGCCTCGTGCGCATCGCCATCGCGCACGCCGTTGGCATCGGCCAGGTGCTCCAGCTTGAACGAGGTCGCACCGTCTTCGCGCTTGGGCCAGGTGATGCCGTCGGGGCGCAGCGCATGCATCAGCCGCAGCATGTCCAGCAGGTCCCAGCGCGAATTACCGTTGCGCCATTCGCGCTCGTAGGGGTCGAAGAAGTTGCGGAACAGCCCGTGGCGGATGAACTCGTCATCGAAGCGCAGCGTGTTGTAGCCCAGCGCGCAGGTGCCGGGGCGGCTCATCAGGTCATTGATCCGCGCCAACGCCTCGGATTCACCGATGCCTTCGGCCAGCGCATGCTGCGGGGTAATGCCGGTGACCATCGTGGCATACGGTGAAGGCAGCAGGTCATCGGCCGGGCGCACGTAGAAACTGACGGGGGTGTCGATCTCGTTGAGCTGCGCATCGGTGCGGATGGCGGCGAACTGTGCGATACGGGTGCGGCGAGGATCCTGGCCGAAGGTTTCCAGATCGTAGAACAGGAAGCTGTCGGCCATCAGTGCGCGCCCTCCAGCACCGGCAGCTTGGCGTGGACTTCGGCTTCCAGCGCGCGCCAGTCGACCTGCTGCAGGGAATCCAGGCCTGCGGTGGCGTTGCGCAGGATGCGGCGCTGTATCCGCGTGCGCTCCAGCGCGACGGCGTAGGGCGTGTGCAGGAAAGTAACCATGGTGTAGTGTGGCACGAACCGCGTGGGCCACCGCTGCTGCAGCGCCAGCTCCAGTTCACGCTGCAGCAGGAACCCCGGGTCGGCCACCTGGTCGCGCATCTCCGTGTAGTTTTCCAGCGCCATCTGCTGGATCGCCCAGGCATTGGGCGAACGCTCGATCTCAAACGCCGAATACGCGCTGCGCAGGTCGCTGGCGGTTTCCAGGTGCCGGGCCAGCGCGACGCAGTCTTCGAAGGCACAGTTCATGCCCTGGCCGTGGAAGGGCACCATGGCGTGCGCGGCATCGCCGATCAGCACGGCCTTGCCATCGGTATGCCAGCGCTCCAGGTACAGGGTGCCGAGAAGGCCGGGCGGATGTGCATCCCAGTCAGCGCGCAGGTCCGGTATCAGCGCCAGGGCATCGGGGAATTCACGGGCGAACAGTGCTTCGGCCTGTTCGCCGGTGGTGACCGTGTTGAACCCCGGATCGCCCTTGTTGGGCAGGAACAGCGTGACGGTGAAGGTGCCTTCGTGGTTGGGCAGGGCGATGCACATGAAGCGGCCGCGCGGCCAGATATGCAGCGCGTTGGGGTCGATGCTGAAGGTGCCGCCCGGGCCCGGCGGGATCTCCAGCTCCTTGTAGGAGTGGTCCAGGAATTCGATGCGCTCACCCAGTGGCTGGCGGCGGTTCATCGCCGCGCGCAGCGCCGATCCGGCGCCGTCCGCGCCGACCAGCGTGGCGAAGCGGATGTCATGCGGGGTGTCATCGCGGTCATCGATGAAGCGCGCGTGCTGCGCATCGAAGTCCACGGTATGCAGGCGCCGGTGGAAATGCACGACGGCGCCGGCCTGTTCGGCCAGCTCCAGCAGGGTGACGTTGAGCTCACGGCGATGGATCGACCAGATCACTTCGCTGTCGTCGCGGCCGTAGCGCTGCAGCGCGGGGGCGGCGTCGTCGCGCAGGTGGACCATCCGCCCGCGCATCATCACGGCACGCTCCATCACCGCCGCTTCCACGTGCGCGCCGGCCTGGCGCAGCGCGTTGCGGCCGCGTTCGGCCAGCGCCAGGTTGATCGAGCGGCCACTTTCATAGCCACTGACGCGCGGGTCGCCACGGCGCTCGTACACCGTGATGTTCCAGCCCTGCCGGGAGAGCAGGATGGCCAGCAGCGAGCCGGCCAGCCCCGCACCGACAATGGTCAGCGAACGCGGGGCGGCAGTGTCCAGCGATGTGTCCTGCACGGCGTCAGTGCCCGGCCCAGGCATCGACTGCGTCAACGAAGTGGTGCAGGTCCTGGTAGCGGTTGTACAGCGGTGTCGGCGAGATCCGGATCACGTCCGGTTCGCGCCAGTCACCCAGCACGCCCACCGCGCGCAGGTGTTCGAACAGGGCCCGGCCGCGCTCACGGCCGCCGATCACACGCAAGGACAGCTGGCAGCCGCGGCGCTCGCTGTCAGCGGGCGTGATGCGTTCCAGCACGTGCGGCAGGCGGCTCTGCACCAGCGCATCCAGCATCCCGGTGAGGGCCAGGGACTTCTCCCGCAGTGCGGCCATGCCGGCGCGTTCGAACAGGTCCAGCGACGCACGCAGCGGCGCCAGCCCGAGGATCGGCGGGTTGCTGAGCTGCCAGCCTTCGGCGCCGACGGACGGCACGAACTGCGGCGCCATCTGGAAGCGGGTGGCTTCCTCATGGCCCCACCAGCCGGCGAAGCGCGGCAGGGTGGTGTCGCGATGGTGGCGTTCATGTACGAAGGCCCCGGCGACGGCGCCCGGACCACTGTTGAGGTACTTGTAGTGGCACCACACCGCGAAGTCCGGCGCCACCTCATGCAGCTGCAGCGGCAGGTTGCCGACCGAATGCGCGAGATCGAAGCCGATGTGGGCGCCCTGGGCGCGTGCCAGCGTGGTGATCGCCTGCAGGTCGAACGCCTGGCCGGTGCGGTACTGCACGCCGGGCCACAGCACCAGCGCAAGGCGCGCGCCGTGGCGGGCGATGGCCTGCTCGATGGCCTGCAGCGAGATCGTGCCCTCTGCTTCATCCGGCTGCACTTCGACCAGGCACTCGGCGGGATCGAACCCGTGGAAGCGGATCTGCGCTTCCACCGCATGGCGATCGGTCTGGAAGGCGCCGGCTTCCATCAGGATCACCGGGCGCTGCGCGGTGGGCCGGTAGAAGCTCACCATCATCAGGTGCAGGTTCACGCTGAGCGTGTTCATCGCCACGACTTCGCTGGGCAATGCGCCCACCACCTGCGCCAGTTGTCCGCTGACCAGACGGTGGTAGCCCAGCCATTGGGTCGGGCCGGTGAAGTGGCCCTCCACGGCCAGCGTGGCCCATTGCCCCATGACCTCCTGCACCGCGGCCTGCGCACCACGTGGCTGCAGGCCCAGCGAGTTGCCGACGAAATAGGTCTGCTCGCCGCCTTCGTGGCGGGGGATCAGGAATTCGCCGCGCAGGTCGCGGAGCGGATCATTGGCATCCAGGGCCAACGCGTGGGCACGGCTGAGCGGTTCGGACATAGTGAAAGCCACACGATTTGACGTGTTCGAAGTGTACCGCGCGCGGCGTCGTGGCATGCCGGGGCGGGTCAGCTGCCGGGCAGCGGATCCACGTGTCCGCATTCACTGCAGGTGCGCAGCTGCAGATCGCCCTGGTAACGGGCGAACACCTTCGGCAGGTCGGTTTCGATGTTCTGCAGGGTGAACCACTCTTCATGCAGCTTGTGATTGCAGCGCTCGCAGTGCCAGACCACGCCATCGCGTTCGTGCGCCAGGCGCCTGCGTTCCACCACCAGCCCGATGCCGCCCGGCGGGCGGCGCGGCGAGTGGGGCACGTTGCCTGGCAGCAGGAAGATCTCGCCCGCACGGATGGGAATGTCCCGGACCTGGCCGTCTTCCTGCACCTTCAGCACCATCTCGCCTTCCAGCTGGTAGAACCACTCCGGGCCCTCGTCGATGTGGAAATCGGTGCGCGAATTCGGGCCGCCGACCACCATCACGATGAAGTCGCCGTCCTCGATCATCTTGTTGCCGACCGGCGGCTTCAACAGGTGCCGGTGTTCTTCGACCCAGCCCATCAGGTTGATCGGTGAAGCAAGCATGCGGATGCTCCGGTTGAGGCTCAGTCGCGCTTGCCCTTGCGCGGGACGAAGGACAGCGCTTTCTCATAACCCGGCTGCAGCGCTTCCGGGCTGTAGACGTCGATGCCCATTTCGCGGACGCGGCCATCGCGCAGGCTGTAGACCCATCCATGCACGGTCAGCTTCTGCCCGCGTGCCCAGGCATCGCGCACGATGGTGGATTGGCAGGCGTTGGCGACCTGCTCGATCACGTTCAGTTCGCACAGCCGTGCGTGGCGCAGGTCCGGATCATCGATCGCATCGAGGATGGCCGAATGCTTCTGGGCCACGTCGCCGACATGCCGCAGCCAGTTGTCGGCCAGGCCGACACGGACGTTGTTGAGGCTGGCATGCACGCCGCCGCAGCCGTAGTGGCCGACGATCAGGATGTGCTTCACCTTCAGCTGGTCCACCGCGTACTGGATCACGCTCAGGCAGTTGAGGTCGGTGTGCGCCACCACGTTGGCCACGTTGCGATGCACGAAGACCTCGCCCGGGGCCATGCCGATGATCTGGTTGGCGGGTACGCGCGAATCGGAACAGCCGATCCACAGGTATTCCGGATGCTGCTGCGTGGACAGCCGGTCGAAGAACGCGGGGTCTTCCTGCTGGATCCGGTCGGCCCAGTCGCGGTTGTTCTGCAGCAGCTTTTCAACATCTTTCATGTGGGGTCCCTGACGTGGTGGGGGGCAAGGCGCGGCGGGCAGAGCCGCGTCGTCGCGGGAATCAACGGAATACTTCAGTCGCGCGCGGTGTCCGGCGCGTCCAGGAAACGGCGCATCCACTGCGCCAGCTCGTGCGAGGTGGGGCAGGGCAGCCGTTCCAGTTCGGCGATGACGGCCTGTTGGTTGGCCACCGGGTGGTTCTGGCTGAGCTTCATTTTCAGCTGCACGGTGTCCACCAGGAAGCGGAAGCCGATGATGCCGCGCAACTGGCTGCGGTGGTCATCGCGCTGCGCCTCGAACTGCCAGTCACGGCCTACCTTCGCTTCGTACAGATCGCCGGTATCGGCGACCACCGCAGCCAGCGCGTCGGTGTCCTCGAAGCGGTGCAGCTGGCCGCTCAGTTCAGCGGCGGCATAGTTCCAGGTAGGCACCCGTGCCATGGCCTCCTTGTCCGGATACCAGGATGCCGACACATACCCGTGCGGGCCGTCCACCAGCACCTTGGCGGGTCCGTCGCGTCGCGATTGCGGATTGGCCCTGGCCCAGTGCCCGCGCAGCTCGATCGCCTGCCCCTGGCGGCGGTACAGCACCGGCAGCCGGGTCAGCTCTGGCAGGCCATCGTCACCGGTGGTGAGCAGGGTAATGAACGCATCGCGGGCAAACAGCGCGTCCAGCCACTGCAGGTCGGTTTCAGCGAAGGCGCGCGGGGTGAACATGCAGCTAGACCGTGCGGCCCAGCGACTGCACCATCAGGCCACGCAGCCCTTCATCGGTGCTGGCCCGGGGCGGCTGCACTTCATGCAGCGAGAAGCCACGCACCAGCGCGTCTTCTTCGTCCAGTCCGTCGTATTCCACGAACTCGGCATCGAACAGCTGCGCGCGCGCGGTGTCTTTACCGTCGTAGCTCAGCGTGTTGCCATCGCTGTCCAGCACTTCGGCGGTGCCGGCCGGGCGGATGCGCAGGCGTGCCCAGATCAGCGTGTTGCCCAGGCTGGCCAGCCACCAGCTGTCCTGCGGAAGGGAGTCGTCATTCATCTCGTGGTTACCAGATCGA
>Ga0265797_10011453_pt1 | contig 11103 bp, 11 predicted proteins | sample P2T30metagenome_FD_192433 | JGI IMG/M metagenome (GOLD analysis project Ga0265797, IMG submission 192433) | Plant litter microbial communities from East Loma Ridge, Irvine, California - P2 T30 | ecosystem: Environmental > Terrestrial > Plant litter > Unclassified | place: USA: California... | reverse complement strand
CCCCACGACCTCTACGACGAATGTCCGGATCTGTTTCCAGTGCCCATCAGAATCTCCGTCAGGGTATACCCCCAAGCATGACGGCTGCAACTGCGCTAGAGTCGATTACCAAACATTGTGAAGAAAGTAAATGGAGCTGGATAGACGGAATTCTCTTGGGTGGTTGTCTAGCATATGCCCTAGGTGACTACCAAAAGGCTCAAGACTGGTACAAACACATCCTCACATTGGATAAAGAGTGAGTCCTCGACACCTGCAAGCAGTGCATACATACCACTAACGCCGCATAGTCATGTCGAAGCGATTTCGAACCTCGCAGCTACTATGTTAGCTCTCCAGCAGAAGCGTGAAGCCGAGAATTACTGGAGACGTGCAGTCAAGCTTCGTCCCAGCTACTTCGAGGCCGTCGAGCATCTTATTGGCTTACTTTGTAGTGACCAAAAACACCGAGAGGCTGTGCAAGTCATCGAAGAGGTTGAACGTCAGTTGAAATTCGTCAGGCGGGCAGATGCCATTCGCAGCCTCGAGATTGAAAGCGAACGCTCGACTTCTGACCTCAGCGAATCAAGCGTATCGGAGGCATCGGATCGGCCTGTTTTTGAATTTGAGGGAGACGACGAATCTGTGTTCAAGGACCTGGACGAGCTTCCCGGATCGGACCAACCGGGCTTTGGTTCAAGCGGCTACGCCATTGCCGGTTGCGACAACGGTCGCGTTCTTGCCTTGGTACACGCCAAAGGGAACATGCTCTACGCTCTTGGTGAGAATGCCGGCGCTGCCAGAGCTTTCGAGAACGCCGTCCTTATCGGAGCTGGACCGCATCCTAATGGTATCGATGGTCTCATCAAGCGCATTCTCACTGTTGTTGGGTATGACGTGTCGGAGCGTTCGCCAGATGGCCGGCGTATGCCTCCGTCATCGGATCCTATCTTGTTACCGCCCGAAGCGGCTACTAGGACAGCTCATCTTTGCTTCCCAGCTCATGGCCAACTCCCTGGTCTCAAACATGTTCCCAGCGAAGGCCTCTCTAGGAAAGCAGCTATATCAACCATGAGCAACTCCTTGTTGTCTCTAGCGAAGATTTTCCAGGATGGCATGGCGACGAACTCACCCAAAGTCACGGTGTATCAAAGCAACTATGGAGTACGGGAAATATTGGCCCTGTACTACTTGTCACTATCATTACAGCCCAGCCCGTCAACAGCCAACAACGTAGGCATCCTCCTCGCTAGTGTACATCAGTCCGCACCAGCGAAAGCGATTCCCATGTCACATGCTTTCGCACAACATCTCATGCCTGGGCTAGTGCCAGGCAGTGGGGTGCACCTTGCGCTTGCTTACTACTATTACGGACTTCGACTTGACCACTCCCACGCACATCTCTACACAAATCTGGGCAGTTTACTCAAAGACATAGGTCACCTGGATAGTGCCATTGAAATGTACGAAAAGGCAGTAAAATGCGACCAAAGTTTTGACATCGCCCTCGCCAACCTTGCCAATGCTGTCAAAGACAAGGGCCGAATCGCCGATGCTATCTTCTACTACAGGAAAGCTGTAAAATCCAGCCCAGACTTTGCTGAAGCAGTCTGCGGACTGGCTAATGCTCTAAACTCTGTGTGCAGCTGGGCTGGTAGAGGTGGCATTGCCGAGGATAGTGGCTCAAGAGATCGCTGGCATGTCAACGAGAGCGGTATGCTCCTGGATGCTAGAATTCCAGGTGCATCCAGCTCTGGATGGATTCACAAAGTCGTCAAGCTGGTCGAGAAACAGCTTGGAGACGGCGAGGAATGGGGAAGAGGCATCATGGACGACCATTTCATTCGAGATATCATCAGGCCTTTTGCTCTTACTGCCGGAAATCTACAAGATGTAAAAGAGAAGGAAGACAGCATGAAGTCGGTGCTGTTAACTTGGAAGGGCCAGAAATGGGAAGGCGCTCGAATCGTACGTCTTGTTGAACGCGCCATCAGGTGGATGACTTGGCAGTGGTATCAGGATCGCTATGTTCTCGGAAAGCAACGACCAACAGCATCATACAGGAGGCCACAGCTGCCGGCAGCCTTGACAGTACCTGCGGCACCTACTGTCCTCCCTTTCCACACGTTCACCTGTCCCATGTCGGCCAAACAGATCCGTCTGATTTCACAACGCAATGGCCTGCGCATTTCATGCTCGACACTGAGGGTTCCTTGGCTACCACCGACTGTGTATGAGCCTCCCGCACCACCAAGGCCGTACTTGAAGGTTGGTTACGTGTCCTCTGACTTCAACAACCATCCCCTAGCACATTTAATGCAGTCGGTATTTGGACTTCATAACCCAGCCCGCGTCAAGGCTTACTGTTATGCAACGACACCGAGCGATCACTCGGAGCATCGCAAACAGATTGAACGAGAATCGCCAGTCTTTTACGATGCCAGCAGCTGGTCAGCGGAACGACTCGTCCACCAGATCACCCGCGACGGTATCCATATCCTTGTGAATTTAAACGGCTATACAAGAGGAGCACGGAATGAAGTGTTTGCTGCCCGCGCTGCTCCTGTTCAGATGGCCTTTATGGGTTTCGCGGGTACTCTTGGTGCAGAATGGTGCGATTATCTGCTCGCCGACGATACCGCGGTACCCCCAGATACCCTCCGACAGTGGCGCCGTAACATTGATCTCGAAGACGCTCTTGTTGACGACAATAGTGGTGGTGACGACGAAAAATGGATTTACGGAGAGAACATTGTTTTCTGTCGGGATACTTTCTTCTGTTGTGACCACCGACAGAGTGCTCCAGATTCGCAGGGCTGGCAACCGAACTGGGAAGAAGAGCAACATCGGAGGTGGGCCATGCGTAAAGAGATTTTTCCAAATCTTTCTGACAATGCGATCATCCTTGCCAACTTCAACCAATTGTACAAGGTAAATCAACATATGACACGTTCCAATCGTACGCCTTCACTAACCATGTTGATCAGATCGAGCCCACGACCTTCCGTACCTGGTTGCGCATTCTTGAGAAGATCCCCAATGCAGTTCTTTGGCTGCTGCGATTTCCCGATCTCGGCGAGACAAACCTCAAGCAGACAGCCCACTTATGGGCAGGTGCTGAGGTAGCAAGTCGCATCATGTTCACCGATGTGGCGCAGAAGCATCAGCATATTTCTCGCGCACGTGTTTGTGATCTCTTCCTCGATACACCCGAGTGCAACGCACACACAACAGCCGCTGATGTGCTTTGGTCGGGAACACCTCTGCTGACGTTACCACGTTACAAGTACAAAATGTGTTCCCGCATGGCTGCTTCCATACTCAAAGGCGCGCTACCAAAGTCGCCAGCGGGTACGCAAGCCGCAAAAGAACTCATTGCCAGCAATGATGATGAATACGAGGAGATGGCTGTTCGTCTGGCTCGCAACTGCATCTACAACGGCCACCGTGCGAGTGGTCGACTTAGTGAACTCCGACGTATGCTGTATGAATCGCGCTGGTCGAGCCCTCTCTTTGACACCAGACGATGGGTCAGAGACTTGGAAGATGCATATGAGATTGCATGGAAGAAGTGGGAGAAGGGAGAAGGTGGCGACATTTGGTTGAAGAACCAGCCGCCTTCGCCAGCATAGCCACCCTCAACATTCTGCTAGACCAAGGGCATTTTCAAATCTGGTATCCGTTCACTTTTGGGTTAGACGCGCGACTTCTGGAGGCTTTGGATTTCAACGAAGGACGCTGTCATTACATTCTGTTGTTCTGTTCCTATACCCCGCATCTATTTTGTATTCGATATTTCGGTTGGATTTACTTTGTGGTCTTTGTTTTACCCCTTGTCTAGCAAGCCACACATTATTTGCATGCGAGATAGACACATCGGTCGCTCTCGTTGGGTATGAAGTAAGCATCTAAGGCGTTTTTTTGGGATAGCGTTCAGGGAATCAAGAACACTGTTTCTCGCCTTCCTATTTGTTTCACATGTACAATAATATAGCTAATGCTATCCTGGAGTAGGGGTGACGAATATACACTCATCGAGCATTGGTATTTGTGTGTTTCTCAAAGAGATCTTTGGGTGAAGTCGGGGAAGGACCGACGACGATCATCTAGATTGTTTTAATAGGGCAAAGGGCGGAGTCCAAGATGATTGTACGATTCAAGAGACATATCATAGTCTGGATGGGATAGGTGTGCAGGTCAGATCTGGCAGCGTTCTGACCAATGCGCGATTGCTCCCACTAGTCAAGGGTTAGCGCCATCTGCGCGTCTCTGGCGCTCATTTCCCCTTACACGAAGAAATCCTGAGATTGTCGCTTGCGCCTTGTTAGCAGCTTTGGTAACTACATTGTTCATCTGCTACATCTTCTTACTGAACGCTTGATTCATTTGTCACGTAACATGCCGCCACGCAAAAAGCCATCAGCGAAGGCCCTGGTGTCTGCCAAATCTGTTGCGAGCAAAGCGTCACCCATCGCGGCTCCGGCAGCATCTCTCCCAGTAACTCTACCACCAGCGCGCATCCATCTTGCCTCATATCACTACCCACAGCTGCTTGCCGATCGATCATCATGTGACGCGCTGTTAGGCTGGTTTGACGGCGTTGCGGAGACACGCAGCATGCCTTGGAGGAAGAAATGGATTGATCCGGCAGATTTTGAAGGCAAAGAAGAAGAGCTTGGCAAAATACTTTCCAAAAGAGCGTATGAAGTCTGGGTGTCGGAAGTTAGTAAGTTGTGACGCGTCCGGGACGCGAGATCGCGGGGTCACGTGGCCTGATCTCCTTGGTGTTGCAGTACTACTGGGTCTTGTACTAGCACACATACTAACAAACTCTTAGTGCTACAACAGACACGGGTGTCCACCGTGATACCGTACTTCAACAACTGGATCGCAAAGTGGCCGACGGTTGAAGACCTTGCTGCTGCGAACCATGATGACGTACTCTCCGTCTGGAAAGGCTTGGGTTACTACTCTCGCGCCACCCGTCTTCATGAAGGCGCCAAGAAGATGATGTCAGCGTCTGGCGATGCGGGTATCATTCCCAGCGGGGCCGCTGAGCTACAAGATTTTCCCGGCATCGGGAGATACACCGCAGGAGCCGTCTCCAGTATTGCTTTTGGTGAAGCCGAGCCTGTCCTTGACGGAAATGTGGCGCGAGTGCTGAGCCGGCAGCTTGGATTATACATGGATGTCAAAGACAAGAAGGCCACAGATATTCTCTGGGATATGGCTGATCAGTTGATCAAGTATGCTTCCGACTTTCCCAAGACAAAGACAAGTGCCACGCCGGGGCTTTGGAACCAAGCGTTGATGGAGCTGGGTTCCACTGTCTGCACACCGCGGCCACGGTGTGATGACTGTCCCATACAGGCTACATGCAGGGCCTATAGCGAGGGCAAGGCGTTATCTGACAAGCGCCAAGCCCCGACCGTCGTCCCCGACATTGAAGATGCATGCTCAATATGTGCACCACTGGATCCTGAGGATTTGGTAACGGTTACCGAAGACGTAGCAGAGGAAGAAGTACCACGAGTGACCAAGAAGAGAAAGGCGGCAACCAAGCAAACCAACACCCTCTCAAACTACTTTGCTATTAGCACACCAAAGTCAACTGTCAACACAGAAGACGATGCAATGGACCTTGGTACTCCGCCAGTCGAGGAGTCGAAGAAGCGGAAAACACCCCCGCCTACAGCAGGGTCCAAGTCTATATCGACATACTGCTCGCTCTTTCCCAAGAAGGCGGAAAAGAAAAAGGTGGCGGAAGAAGAGTGTGTGGTGTGCATGGTCGAGCTACACCTATCAGACGGAACCAGCAAATGGCTGATAGAGCAAAGGCCAGCAAAAGGTAAGCTCTACGTCCTATTGGTTATTAATTCGCTGACGCTTATCCAAAGGGCTCCTCGCATCCTTGTGGTACGTAACAAGCGCGCGCGCACAATCACATGCTGACTTTGACAACCGCCACCTACCCCCGGCATAGCCCGTCATCTAGACCCGGGCGTTATGCTGACGATGCATAGGCAATTCCCGCAGAAGCCGCTCACAGCGTCGCAGACTACACCCCAGCAGCGCAAAACATCAGCCACACAATACATATCCGGCCTTGGGGCCGGTGCCGCAATTGATATGAGCAAAGCGCGTTATGTCGCCCATTTCCCGCCATTGGTTCACGTCTTCACGCATTTGAAGCTTACCATGCATGCCTATCAGTACCGGGTTGATGCCGACGAGGCCGAGAACGTGGACCTTGAATGCAGCGGGCCGTGTGCCCGCAAATGGGTCGAGGCTGCGGCAATGGGCGATGAGACGTTGTCGACCGGGATGCGCAAGTGCTGGGAACTTGTGTCTTGAAGAGCTCTTGTTGGATGACCTGTGTACAAGTACGGTTTCGAATGTAGCAGCCCGATGGAGGGCGGATGCTGTGTCGAGCCCCCAATGAACCCCACGTTTGTGCTCCGTTATCTTTTGCCAAGCGATACGCACAACCTGTTCCCGCCCTCCCCTCCACTTGGCCTTCTCCACTCCGCCTTGGTACTTCCTGGGGAAGTGGAACGATAAGAGGAGCTGCTTTGGTGGGTTTCTTGTACTATGCCGATGACGGCGATTTATTCCTTTCCATGCTACGGCTGTTCGCTAATGTAACCTTAATTGCTTATCTTGGGACGCGTTGCACAAGGATGGACAATGTGCAAATAAAAGGCAAGGCAATTCCCCGAGTGTCCCTAGGACAATGGGTTGTTCTGTGTAGAAGGGTACCCCATCCGTATCACCTGGTCCATCATATCCCGATAAATAGAAAGTCATGGCGTCCATGCCAGCGCCGACACCCATCACAGAATGGCCAGACTACGCTGTCGATCCTAATGGCGGTAATGTCATGACTACTGACCTCAACGCCCTTTACGACAAGGGTGACCTTTGCTGGATGTTGGTCAGCACAGTGTTGTGCTGGTATGTAGTATCTCGTGCTGGAACGGTCACAGCTCCCCCTACTCACATGTGTCGACCAGGCAAATCACCCCAGCAATCGGCTTTCTCTACGCGGGCATGCATCGCCGCAAAGCAGCACTCACCATGATCTTCCAATCGCTCTTCTGTGCCTGCGCCGTCGGCATCCAATTCTGGGTCTATGGCTACTCGCTGTACCAGTCCCACACCACCAACCCATTCATTGGCGATTTGTCAAAAGCTGGCTTGCACAACACCCTCGGTTATCCCTCGCTGGCCAATGCCGATATTCCTGATATTCTGTACGCGTGCTTTGGTTTCACGTTTGTTACTTGTACAGCAATGATTCTAGCTGGCGCGATGCTGGAGCGCGGACGGCTCTTTCCATCCATGCTTTTCCTACTCTGCTGGACCACGTTTGTATACTACGTCTTGGCGTATTCCGAGTGGAATCCCAGTGGCTGGCTGTACAAGCTCGGTGTTTACGACTTTGCTGGCTCGGGTCCGGTGCATATTGCTTCGGGCTTTTCAGCTCTGGCCTGGGCGGTCATGTTGGGCCCGCGTGTTGACTTGCAAAAGGAGGCAAAGTTTCCGCACTTCAAGCCGCATAATCCGTTTCTGGTCGGGTTGGGGACGATTTTGATTTGGTTTGGCTGGTTTGCGTTTAATGGTGAGTTCTGACGTGGTGGCCTACCTGGTTTTGGAGATGTGGATACTAATGGCTTTTGGCAGGTGCTTCGACGGCAAATATCTCAATTCGGTCCGTGTACATTGTCTGCAACACCAATCTTGCGGCCTGTGGTGGCGGCATGGCTTGGGTGTTGCTGGAATATGTCTTTACGCGGAAATTCTCGATTATTGGATTTTGCTCCGGTATCATTGCTGGCCTCGTTGGTATCACGCCGGCGTGCGGATATGTGCCCATTCAGACCGCGGCACTCATCGGAGCCCTTACCTCTTGTGGATCCTTCTTCACTGTCAAATACAAATACCTCCTCCATGTCGACGAGGGTCTTGATATCTTCGCCATCCACGGCGTCGGTGGCTACATCGGCGACATCCTCACCGGCTTCTTCGCGGCACCCTACGTCCCCGCCATGGACGGCGTGAGCAACACGTACGAAGGCGGATGGTGGGCCAGGAACTGGAAGCAAATGGGATATCAGCTTGCTGCTGCAACATTCTGTGCTGCATGGTCGTTTGTCATCTCCATCATCTTGCTCTTCATCATCAACAGGATCCCTGGATGCCACATCAGAGCTGCCGAGGATGATGAACTCAAGGGTCTGGATTACAAGTACTTTAGTGATGCGGATGGCGATATGATGGTTTTGACGGGGTTCGGTGCTGCGACGCCAGGTTTCACGGCTTCGGGGGTTGTAAGCGGGGCTGGGAGTCATCAGGATGTTCCTGTCGAGCCTGAGAAACGGGACTGAGGAAGGGTGGTGCGTTGCTTTACCCTCTTATTGTTTTGATTGTCAGTTCCATATTCGGTATGATGTGAGGCCGCCGTTCTTACAACTCTTTTTTTTAGTACGATATGGGTATGATGTTCTTGCTTTTAGGCGTCCTGCATTTTTAGCCCTGTTGTTAGAGATACCAATGTTTTGATGTGTTTTTACCGCCACACCGATTTCTTATCAATTTTCTGATATTCCTTCTATTCAGATTTGGTGCATTCTTCATTTTGGTTGCAGCCTTGTTGTTCGCTTTTTGCTTGGATAATCCGTAGTGTGGCTTTGAATTCGAGTTGGTATCGTACCTTCCCTTGCGACCTGCCAATCTAGACAGCTCGACCCGACTCTGCTTGGGTGGGTCGGTGGAGAAAAGGGAGTGTGTTAGCAAACACCAACACCAAAATGCACATCAATGCTTGGCAGTATACGGGAAAAAGTGCTAATCACCTGGAATTTAGTTGTCAATTCGCGCACTTGCGACTACCCAGCAGTAGTCTCGACTTCAGGCTCCCTCGCTCAGTGCTGTGGTAATGGCATAGAGTGTGTCTTCTGGTCTTCGTGTAGCGTCGCCACGTTGTTCGCGCAGTCAATATTACTGTTCTGCGACCAGGGAACCTGCAATACGGGGGTTTTGGTGCCGACTGTAGGTGCAAGCGAAGGCGTGAGTTATCTCAGGTGTTGGCCGCTGAATTTTGAAACGGCGGCTTTCACAATGGTCATGGATATTGGAAGCGGTACGTTCATCACTACACCCTCCCTGGATTTGGATCTGGTGCTTGACAGTCTTGCATTGCTCCACAGACTGTTGTTGCCCTCATCATTGAGTTGCGATTGAAAGCCTCACATTGGGTCCTAGTGATGGCGACTTGAAGATGCAGGCCATATTTGTGGACATTGTTTTTTGCTAAAGAACTTGTAGCTTCTGTTGTGTCGCCTTCATCCACTGAGCCTGGGTCTGGACAGTCGAGCAGCTAGGGCAGTTCTGCGAGGGGTACTGCTACTCTTACCGCCATCTCGGATTCTACCTCGAGTAAAGCTAGTAGTGCGGCTATTTCGTGTCCTACTTCCAAGGGCGCTGCTGCTGTCGATACTGTGGAGCGAACGACTGGCATTATCGGACTGGCGGCCATGCTCTTTGATATGCTGTGAATAGACAAGAGTGTGTGGGACTGCAGTTAATAGCACTGGCTTTACTCGATGCGGATAACAAGCTGTGTGCGGGAGATACAAGTACTATCCAGGCCCTATGTTCTGTTATCCATACGTTTACTCCCTAGTTACACCAAGGCGAACAGCGAGTTCTCAACAGGGTAAAAATCCGCAAAGTTTTTTTTCCGTGTGCCGATATAGCTCTCATGTCCTTTGATTATAGCACTATAAGAGTGCGGAAGTGACGCCGATGATATAGCGGCAGTGTTTCACTACTCAGTGAGTAGTAGCAATATCGGAAAGCAATCAAGGTGGTATCCGAGCGGATGTAACAGCCCAGGTCCGTGGTCCTGGACACGACCGTCATGCTATGGCTTGCAAGTTCACTGTGGAATCTTTCTAGCCTGATTTTGGGATGGTCTATCGCGTCTAATGCTAACCTTCTCTCTTGGGTAACCACTCTAGACATTAGGCACGATCGTTGGAGTAGAGAAAGTCTATGCCACGTGGTTGTCATGCTTGGCGTAGATTCTAGGCTCGCACTGTCATCATCATAGTAGTCACTAGTCAACGGCCAATACGAGCTCACCGTCGCCAACGGTTTTTATTATTGAGGCGTCTCAATACTTTAGCGGACGCTGTCGGAGCAACTAGCCCACGCCAAGGCAACAGCAATTTACCGTCAATATACAGTGCGGATGTATCCAGACGCTGAAACATGAGGATATGAGATCGGGCTTGTTGTTAATGAAGTTGAGGGATTTAGTCTCACACTACAAGAAGCCGTGACTGTGAGTTTGACGCAGGGACCCGATCATCACGTTAGACGGATCCGGCCGGCGCAATCATCTTAGAGTAGCACCGAACTTTGCGGTCTGTCTAGAATGAGGTTTCGGTGATGGGCGTGGGATAGCTTTCTTCGTGAGACTGCCAACGGTGGCGTATGCAGGCCCTAGCCTCCCGCGGCATCGTGCGGCTCTTTTGCATGCATGTACTCGACAGGCTATGCAAGACTGGATGGAATGCGGCTTCTTTGGAGTACTGCTGTTTGAAGATGGGTGTAGGTGCGGCAGGGGATTTGACTCGAATGGAGTCCTACCACGAGCCTGGGGCTTGGTATCTGTGCTTTGAACAGGAATGTCTCGGATTCTGTTATGGCGGCCAGCACCGGAGGAGCTGCCCCGGAACGTCGAGATAGGCTTTGGTGGGTGTTTCAACCGACCTCGCTACCAACGATGCTTTCGGTGTGAAGATGGGCTTGGAAGGCATGGCGCCGAGCTAGCGCTCACGTGATGTGTCTAGCAGGCAACACCTGGAACAACACACAACGACGGCTGGGCTTGCAACTGACGATGCTCTCAACATTCCAGTGTGTTCTATCTTCCGTTGCGCCACGTCGATGGCTACTGCACAGATGCCGTCATCTGCTTGAAAAGCCAGAGGGTGTCGCGCTAGATTGAACGCCTCCGTCCCAATGCGATGTTAGGCAGTGGGCTACCACTATACGGCGAGCGCGCGCGGAAGAGTCCAAAAATACTTTGGCTGCCTCAACCACTAACCTTCTTTC
>Ga0265797_10011452_pt1 | contig 11104 bp, 9 predicted proteins | sample P2T30metagenome_FD_192433 | JGI IMG/M metagenome (GOLD analysis project Ga0265797, IMG submission 192433) | Plant litter microbial communities from East Loma Ridge, Irvine, California - P2 T30 | ecosystem: Environmental > Terrestrial > Plant litter > Unclassified | place: USA: California... | reverse complement strand
CCTTTTGTATGGTGAAAAGCAACCTCACAGCCGGCCTCAGTAACATCTCACAATGCCGGGAATCAGCAATAGGAAAATGGGCCAGAAGGTCGACCTGGATTTCACTCTCCGAAAAGTGTTTGGCAAAGTGTCATTCAGGTATGAAGTCCACACCGCCGTCCACCCGAATGTGCTCGTCTGACTCTTAGCAGACCTGTCCAGCGAGAAGTCATCACAGCCGCGCTCGAGGGCCACGATGTCTTCTTGCAAGCCGCCACCAGTTTCGGCAAGAGTTTGTGCTTCCAGCTGCCTGCTGTCGTCGACTATGGCATCACGATTGTCATCTCACCGCTCCTTGCCTTGATGAACAATCAGATCGCTTCCCTACGCGCCGCCGGCATCAACGTCGCCACAATCAACAGCACGACTCCCCACTCGACCAAAACGGCCATCTTCGACGACCTCAAAAGTGGTCATCCTCACACACGTCTGCTCTATGTCACTCCTGAGTTTTGCATGCTGGATCACTTTCGAAGACACCTTCGCACCGTCTACGAGCAAAAAGAGCTCGCCAGGATCGCCGTCGACGAGGCTCACTGTATCTCAGAATGGGGTCATGATTTTCGCCCAAGCTTCAAGCAGCTCGACTTCTTCAAAAAGGAATTCCCCGACATTCCTATGATCTGCTGCACCGCAACTGCGACCAATAGCGTCCGAGACGATGTCATCAACATCCTGGGTCTGGACCGTACGAAGCTCAAATCTTTCACCATGACCACCAGTCGACCGAACTTGCACTACGAAATCCGGTTTACATCTCACGAGGAGGACCGTTACGACGACTTTCTCGCTTGGCTGAAGAGCACACACGCTCGCAGAGCCAACAATGTCGCTCGCTCGCAAGAGCTGACCCAGCGCAACGAGAGAACCACCAACGTTCCCGGCATCATCTACACGATCACCCGCCGTGAGACTGAAGAGATTGCATCTCGCCTACGCAATGATGGCATCGGCGCGAAGCCATATCACGCAGGCCTCACCACCGAGCAGAAAGACGACCACTTGCACGGCTGGGTCGCCAACAAAGACGGTTACGACGTCATCGTCGCAACAACAGCATTTGGCATGGGCATCGACAAGGACAACGTCCGCTTCGTGGTCCACTGGCAGATCCCCAAATCCTTCGAAGGCTACTACCAAGAAGCCGGTCGTGCCGGTCGCGATGGCAAAGCTTCCATTTGCATGCTGTACTACAGTCGCGAAGACCGCGACCGCAGCGCGATGATGATGCAGAACGAGATCGCCAAGAACGCCCAGTCCAAAAGTAGCGCAGCAGTGCGCAGCCGCCACGCGATGCACAACCGTGGCCTCAGTCTGCAGGCTTTGATCGGCTACTGTGAGAACATCAAGGCTTGCCGGCATAAGCTTATTGCGGCATATTTCGGGGACCAGTCAGAGACGCCTTGCGAGTGGGCTTGTGACTGGCACAAGGACGCGAAGGCGTTGATCAAGAAGAAAGAAAAGGGTCTTGCGAGCGAAGAGTGGTGCTCGACTCAGAGAGAGACGGGAGCGTATGGGTACGATGAGTATGATTGATCTGATGAATGAACAACCGACGTATGTTGGAACACTTTCACCAATAATTCACCTCGCCATTTTCTGTTGGTTCCGACTGAGTAAAGAATCAGAACAAACGGGTGGATCATCAAAGCACAATTCTCCAAACATAGCATGACGACTGGAGAGAAACGTCCCTTTTCCTTTGATGGCTTTTCAACCGCCTGGTCACCAAGGTGCGGACAACAAAAGATTGTCAGGCTGCACCCAAAGTCTTAGGGGACTGTCAACGTTTTGCTTTCCGGGGGATGGTCACCTCGTTGTCAGATTATAAACCCAACAACTTCATAGCGGACAAGGTCGACTTCCCGCCAAATTAACAGGTTATGATCCGGCAAGAAGCTGAACCGCGCGTGTCGGAGTGCCACCGCGGATGCGCAAAATCCACAGAGGACAACCCACAGTCAACTCCAAACAAGACGCAGAGGCCGTGGAGTCGAGTCTGGGGCAGATTTGCTAGGGAACACTAGGCCATTGAGCTGGTATGAATCCGTGCGACGCCAGATTGCCACACAACAGAGCCTGTCGACCTGGAGGGGTGTGTCGGATTGCAAGCATGCCATGGGAGGTGATCTTTTTGCTGGTTTGACACTTGCCTGTGACGCCGTGCTACAGTAACTAATCATAAGTCTGCGTACAGCTAAACATACTTTGGAGCGGATAATTACCATGACGCTAGAATATCACATCTACTACTCTAGAACTGCCAAGGTTTGCGTGCTTGTGCTTGTGCATCTCGCGGGGCAGGAGCGGGAAAACTCCGTTCTCGGCTACAGTGTGAAGAACCCTTGAACGGCCTAACACGCTCCAGCGGCTGCCGTACTTACTTGGTACTGAACTACTCTTGGTCGAAAATTGGTGTTCCAGCTCTCGAATGCCTCGGGTCATCCGGTGTTGTCAATACTGCCGTCTCTGTCGTATGTGCCCATTGTCGACCAGATATACGCGACGCGTCCTTGTCCAAGTTGCGATTAGAGGCAATGAGAGTACAAACTCCAGACGCTTGTATGGAACAGGTTGAGGTCGCACAGGAAATGAATACGAACACAAGGTGAGGTTGATCAAAGGTTGTAACGGGTCTTCGCTTGCGCTGCAATGCTCCTAAGCGGCAGTGATCTGGGTGGGTATACTCTGGAGCCGGTGCCAGATCCGCCCGATGGGATCTGGCGATCCTATCGTGCCTATAACCCCGGCCTGCTGGATCTCACGATCACTACCTACGATCATCGACTTTAGTTTGCCTCATTTCGTGTGATATTATTAGTAGCCGATCATGTCCCTCTTCCACAACCCCGCCGGCCCTGCAGACGACAGGAAGTACGCGCCTGCCCACCTGAGCAATGTCCGGACAGCAGCAGACAGCGCGTTGACATTGACTGTCAAGGGGAATACTGTGTCAACGGCTAAGACACAACGTCGACCTACACGTCCGCCATTCAACAGAGCGGCCTGGACGACATGGACTCGTCTGTAACAAGAGGGCGGGGATCGCCTGCCTCGTCGACCCCCAAACCGGCCAACAACAATACACATGCGGTCAGCAAACGCGAGCAGGTCCCTGTTGCGTGTTCACGCTGTCGCACTCACAAAGTCAAGGTATGACACGCCTCCGCGCTCATGCGACTGAACCATCCTCACCAATCTCACAGTGTGACGGAGTACGTCCGGCGTGTGCTCGCTGCGAGTCTCGCCACACGTCGTGTGCCTACGATGTGGCAGCTGGGACCACGCGACAAGTCGCCATCAAGCGCAAGGCTTCATCTCTCGAAGAAGAGAACCACCAACTACACACACTCTTCGCTTGTATCCGTACCCGACCACCAGATGAGGTCGCCGAGATAGTCAAGCGAATACGAAACAGCAGCGACCTGCTCGAGGTACTTCGCTTCGCCCAGGACGGCGACTTGACACTGCAACAACGACTACAACGCAAATTGCCGGATCCGCGAATGATTCGTTCAGAAGCAGACTCGCTGCAAGAGACTGGTCTCCGGGTGCCCGCCCGGCCTTGGACAGCGGTGGCAGGGGATGGTATCGTCTCCGACCTCGTCTCTCGCTTCTTCGACATAGACCAGCCGTTCTATTGCGCCATGGTGGATCACTCGGCATTATTATCTGACATGAGGGCGTCAGATACGGCAGTAGCAAGATATTGTTCGCCGATCCTGGTGAATGCGATATGTGCACTCGGAGCTGTAAGCAGTACTTTTAGACCTACTTCGGCACAACGCGTTTAGCTGACGGACTATACTAGTTCACCTCGCCATACGCGCGTGCAATCGACGTCGCCGGTGAAAAGAAGCTTTCTGAACTCTTCTTCGACGAAGCCAGAAGACATCTCGACCGTGCAGAAGGCAAAGCCTCGATCACAACTGTGCAAGCGCTGTGTGTGATGTTCCTGTATTGTATGGGCTTGGGCAAAGACCGGTTAGGTCAGATCTACCGTTACGCCTGTTGCGAAATGTACAAGCGTATGAAGGCAGGAACAAGATTCCCAAAGGACATCGCTTCGACAGCTTCGTCATCCAAACACCGACAGCTTTTCAGTCGCTTCTCATGGGGAGTAGTTCACTTTGAAACGTATGATCTGCCCGCAACGATCTGATCATAAACATCGACTGACTAACATCTCGTGCAGGCACGTTTCATCCACTTATTCACAGCCGGCGCTGCTCGACATACCTACAATACCCTGTGAATTTACCGACAATTTACCTGCACCACCTCAGTTTCACCGGTCCGGGACGATTGGCTCTGCGAGAATCTTCACGGCGAAATGTCGAGGTACAGTCGTATTTGCGAAGATTGCAGCGGCGCAGATGTCAAGCCCTGGCTCTGCGCAAGACATTTCGTCCAGGATGGCCCTCTACAAAGAACTCAATCACTGGGCGGAGACTCTGTCTCCTCTGGCTTGCTACCCGACAGGCAGAGCTTCGGAATACCACTTCCTCAGGTACTGATCTACCCTTATTTGCAACCTGAACGTACATACTGACGATTCCCCAACTGCAGCGCAACATACCATATCTACGCTCTACTACTCTTCCGCCCGCTGTCGCATCTGGACCTAGAGATTGACGCTCCCATCTCCCGCCCAGAAGACTTCTGCCTGAACGCCTGCAAGCACATCCTGGCGGAACTCGACTACTGGGAACGCGTCCCCCCCTACTCCTCTTCCCATGGCACTGTATCGACCGTGTGGTTTTACTTCTTCACCAGCTTCACGCTCATCACTCATCTCGGATCGAATCCCGCCAGTCACGAGCCCTTGACCCGCGCCTGCCTCAAGATGCATAGCTTTATTCCTTACTGGCCCGTGGTTTCCGTACTTCTCAGTGGCATCCAAGCCTTCGCGCAACAGCTCCATACCAAGCTGCCGCCCGAGACGCTGGCATGCTTCGTCGATGTCGGCAAGAATCTGCCAAGGGATGCTGACGGCGATGTACCTGTGGCTTGGGCGCTGCCGCAGCATAGCGACTTGCTTGAGCTGATTTCGGATGATGGCTACGATGATGACGGCGACTCGCAACGAATTACTGCTGTCGGCATGGGACTGGTTATTGCTAGGTGGAATCGATTGACGTTGGATGGATAATCCTGCTGTGAAGCGCCAGTGGGAAGTCTGGGCTGGATCTGCTTCCATCCCGATCATCGAATTGTTCGCCACAATACACAGCACGGAGGGCATCTGCGATTGAGAAGCAACGGGCGGCTAGCGGCCATAAACTGCATATACTCATCCACCACGATATTCCGGATTTAGCTTCCTTTGAGGACTACGAAAGAACGAACACAATCTTCGCAGGCCACTTTGGCTCCAAGCCTTCGATCTTGCTTCTGCCCTCTCTCAAACCGAAGAACTATTATTCCAAGCAAGGATTATGTAAGCAGAAGCGGCCGCACCACGACACGTGGCGCGGACTTCACGCGAGGTTCTTTTCTCAAACAAGCAAAAGCGGACCACACCCATGAACATGATCTTGCAAGGATGTTCCGATCCCCTCGAAGAGCACTAAGGAAGGCCGTGCGTGCTCAGAGAGACCCAATTTTACCATTTCCTCCCTCCACTAATCCACGTCTTTTTAGCGAATGCAAGCGCCCTTCTCGCCCTAGTCTCCATCATGACTGATAGCAGATTGTAAAAAGTACACGTTGCGTCACTTTGCATATGCTATGTAAGGGGACGTCTTTCACCACTCGAGCTTTGCAGCTGATGCGATTTTATTCCTTTTTTTTTTTCATCCGGACATCTAGCATCTAGCGTAGCGGGACTCTTATCACGATCATGCCGGCACCAGCAACCCCATACAGGCCGTACCTCTCGCGGTTCGAAGATCCGCAGGGCCCAGGAGACCAACGTCCAACAGCAGCCGAGGTCATCAAGGACTTGAAGGCAGAAGGCAGCTTGGAGGGCAAAGTCGTGCTCATCACGGGTGGCACAGGCGGACTCGGCCTGGAGACAGCCAAATCTCTCCGTGTGACTGGCGCTAAGATCTTCATCACTGCTCGTAGCGAGGAGAAAGGGAAGGCTGCTGTGGCAGCTCTCTCCGGCGATGGCAAAGGTGCGGCCGTCGAGTTCGTTGTCATGGATCTCGCCAGTTTGAAAAGCGTGCGGTCTGCTGCGGCTGAGTTCGAGAAACGGAGCGACAGGCTTGATGTTTTGATCACCAACGCCGGTAAGTTTACTCCATTGCGAAGCAGAGCTCATCCACGGAGCAGTGCCACTCACAAGTATGAACAGGAGTCGCGTCCTGCCCCTTCGGCCTCACCGAAGACGGTCTCGAAATGCAAATCGGCAGCAACCACTTCGGCCACTTCCTCCTCTTCCGCCTCCTCGAACCCACCCTTTCCCGCTCCGCGACCCCCGGCTCCCCAAGCAGAGTCGTAGCCCTCTCCAGCACCGGCCACCGCTTCAGCCAAATCCGCTTCGACGACCTGCACTTCGCCAAAGGCCCCTACGAACCCCTAGCTGCCTACGGACAGTCGAAAACCGCCAACATCTGGATGTGCAACGCGATCGAACGGCGCTACGCACCCACGATCCGCGGTCTCTCGGTCCACCCTGGCGTGATTTTGTCGACGGATATCCTGCGGCACGCCAGCACGGACATGCTGGACCAAGCGGGCGACATGGAGCATTTCAACAAGACTGGATGCGATGTGAGCCAGGGCGCCGCTACGACTGTCTGGGCGGCGTTGGAGCCGAGGTTCAATGAGTATGGTGGTGTGTTTCTGGCTGAGGTTGGAGAGGCTAGAGCTGTCGAGGAGGGCGAGAAGGTCAACGTCCCGGCCTATATGCCGCATGCTTATGATCCTGAGGGCGAGGAGAGGTTTTGGGAGGTGAGTTGTCGGGCTGTTGGGTTGGAGGAGGCTACCGCTTGATCCAAGGGTCCGAGTTAAGGCCGTACTGTGGTGCTCATTTGGTATGTAAGCCGTTGTATCGAGTCCAGGAGTGCTCAATTGGCCTCTTTTCTCTTAGTGCCACGACGAGCTGCCTATGAGGGTGTGGCTAATTTTACACAAGCTCGATGAAAACGACACGACTTGAACAGCACAGAGCCAAGCCGGAACTATCGGTCGAAAAAGGTTGGCATTCTTCGTCAGCCAATGATGTGGAATGGATGAATTGATTGAGTTAGCGGAGGGCAGATGATCATCAAGACCTTGGCTCTTGTCTGAAGGCCCTTGGGCTGAGCAGCCATTAGCAGTCGCAACATGTGCCAAGTCGCCCTATACTTGGTATCATCCCGCAGCTGTGCCAAGTAGCATTCACCAGAAACGTTCAAGAGCAGCCGCCACGCACCTTCAGTGATATACTAACGACAGCACAAGGACATAACCAATCGATCAAATCACCTTCTCCAACACCTGATCCGGTCCCAGTCCCAGTTCCAGTTCCAAGCCCCTCGTCTACCAACAATAATGACAACTCCCAACTCCTCCACACCAATCCCCGTCCCCGCCTCAACAGACCTCAGCGCCACAGTAAGCGCCTACATCCAACAGCACCTGATCTCCACCCATAAAATGCCACCTTCAGCAGCCCACTCCATCGCCCACCAACACACAATGCACGGCGCCGAGCTGCGGGAGATGAAACTCGCCCGCCACCGCAGACTGTTCGGCGACGTTATCGCTCGGACGCTGTACACAGAGGTCCGGACGCAGGTGCTAGAGGAGGAAGCGGAGGAGCACGAGCGGAGAGAGGCGACAAGGCCGGCGCGGGGTGCGGTGCGAAGTAAGTGTCAATCCCTAGCCCAGGAGAGCCCCATCTGGTCGTGTTGAGAAATTCGTGGTGGTGGTGAGTGGCTGGAAAGCGGTGGAGTCGATCGGATTATATTGGAATTCGCATGTCTTCGAGATCGCAGCTGCTGACCACTTGTCGTTTTCCCAGATGTCAAGGTCTTTTGTATTGTGGCCGGCCAGGGCATTGTGACTTTGCTCTACCTGTACGTGTTCATGTTCTCGGCCGGGTTGGCGATCTTCCTTTTTTGGTCGTTCGGTTTATGTATGCTTCTCATTGCAGTTGTTGATTCTCTTGTTTCTAGTCCTGGGCCGGATGAGCCGGGTGAAGTGGTGGCATCCGAAATTCGAAAGGAATTTGGGGGTCTGTGAGGCTGGTAAGTACTCGTTGTGTGTGTCTTTCAACGGTGGACGTTGTTCCTTTCACTTTGGGGATTTGGGGTATCAGCTCAATGACGCGGGAGGGTATTTGAGAGCATGAGTATCAACTCCTGCTCTCTCAATGGTGAATGTCCTCCCTTTCATGTAGGGTGTGTGCAGAGGCAACACGAGAACCGAGGAGACATGGAGGTTTTGGCCAAGTCAGGCCGATTAGCAGCTGTACATATCGTTACTTTTTTATGAAGCTATGTGATCGGCGTAATCATGTCGATGTCGAAAGCCATCTATAGCTCATCCTTCAAATGTCCTCTTGGTCAAAGTGGCTGATGAAGTACTGTCCAGTAGCAGTGTTGTTGGTGACGTTCGAGATCTGAATCTGGCCGCCCTTCAACGAACCAGTCTCGGTCATTCCACCAGCGATAGGGCGAGAAAGTTTGTTCTCGTCCTTCTTGACGGTGAAGTTGGCGAGAGAGATCTCGTAGGGGTTGCGGGTGACGATTGTAGGCAGACCAAAGTACTGGGCCTTGACCTCGTCGTGAGTAAGGCGCAGTTCGAAGTATCCGCGGTAGTAGATCTCGCTCCATTGCAGCTCTGGGTTGTGGGTTGTGAGCCAGTCAGAAGCGTTGTTGGCGTTCTTGAGTGTGATGTTCTGGCCGTAGGGCGACGGGGACGAGACGGCCGTTCCTGCGAACTCGACACCCAGACCACCGGCGCCGGTCGACGGGGAGTAGTCGCTGTGGTCGAGCCAGACAAGGTCAGAAACCCAGTTGGCGTGGCTGTCTCCGGAGATGACTATGTTGTTGCCAATGTTGTTGTCGGTCAAGTGCTTCAACGTGCGGTTGCGGTTCGCCTGGTATCCATCCCATGCATCGTAGTCGAGAGGGTTGACGTTGCCGTAAGCTGCCGATTCATTGACCTTGCTGAACACGGTCTGGCTGCCAATGATTCTCCACGCGGCACCACGCTCGGCAGATGAGGACAACGTGTTATAGAACCAGTTCTCTTGGCGGGAACCCATCAACGAACGACCCGCATCGTCGGAAATTGAATGAATGTAGTCTGTGTTCCAGTAGAGATCGGTGATGGAACGGTCGTACTGGCGGGTGTCGAGCATGACGAGATCGAAGAGCGATCCAATCGAGAAGCTGCGCCAAATTCTAGGTAAAGTTAGAATTTATTTTTCTTTTCTTAGCGTGATTGGAGTATCATGCCTGAGGTTGTCATCCATCTCTACTTGGCGAATGGGCATCCACTCGAAGTAAGCCCTCACAGCGTTCTAGAACAGTCAGTAGAGTTCATATGTTGTTCCGAGTGCAAAAACTTACCATCTTTCGTTGGTCGACCGAAACACCACCATCCTGAACGAAGGAGGATTCCGTGTTGTTGAGCTCCGATGCACCATCGCGGTACGTGTTGTCTGAAACCTAGTAACATGATGAGAATCCTGCAAACGTTTGTTGATTTGTTGATCTGAAAAATTGGATACTTACCTCATGATCATCCCAAACGGGGATCCACGGGAAGCTCCCATGGCTGAGCTGCAAGTCCAAGTCACTCCTGTAAGTGGCATGACGCTCGCGGTAGTCGTTCAAAGTGTAGATAATTTTCTCCGGTTTCGGAATTCGGTCAATGGACGCGCCATATCCATAGTCACCATCACCAGCATACTCGTAGATGTAGTCTCCGAGGTGAATAACGTAATCGACGCTGTCCTTCCTCGCCGGGTTGCCGTACGCGTTGAAGAATCCGAAGGGGTAGTTGGCACAGCTGTAGACCGCAAGGCCAACTTCGGTAACGTGGTCGTCCATGGCCGGTGCAGTCTTGGTCTTGCCCATGGCACTCTTCTTGTCGCTGTCGCAGACATTGAATTGGTAGAAGTATCTTGTGAATGGCTTCAGACCGGTGGCTTCAACTTTGACCGTGTAGTCGATGTCACTGCTGGTGTATGCACGACCCTTGCAGTCCACGTTCGTGAAGTCTTCTGTCTCTGAGACCTTGTAGTCCACGCACACCGGAGCAGTAGAGACCGTGAGGTTGGGACCATGGCTGTACAAGGGTACTGTGCCGCTGACGGTGGAGTTGTCGTTGACATCGTCGTACTGCGGGGAGATGCGGGTCCAAAGGATCACAGACTCGGCGTATGGATCACCAGAGGCCACTCCATGGGTAAAGTTCAACTGAGACGCAGAGAACTTGTCCGGAGTGTTACGCTTGTTGACCTTGTGGAGCGCAATACCGAGACCAGGGTGATGTTCGGACGGCGAACGGTAGTTGAGGTTGCTGGTCCAGCTTGCCGAAACGCATGAGGCCAGAGACAGCACAGCGAGCGTAGAGGACACCATGTTTGCTGGAGGTGCGAGATGAAACAACTAGGCTAACGAGAGGCACTTGCACACAGGGCCGTTGGGCGACGCGATGCTTTTTGTAGCTCTCTCAGCGGTGCAAGATGGCCGTGCCATGGTTGAAATGGCATGCAAAAGCTCCGAGCAGTCGCGGCTCAATCTGCCCATTGTCCAGTCAAGATGGACGTGACCGGCACGCCCTCGAAGCTTAGCATGGCCCTTAAGCATACCATCTGAGGCTTGTCCTAACCGACGGGTTCGCGTATTGAAGAGATGACATGGGTGGAAAGGCAAGCGACGTGAAGAAGTTCGAATTGAAGCAGCACGTGTCTGGTCAGCGGGGAAGACGAAGCCGTTGATTGGCAGTCTCCATCACCGCCCAAGAGCCCACCATCCGGGAGACACGGAAACGTTATCTCTATCTTGCTCGTCATCATCGTCTGGCAGATGCCGGATATCCTTCCACGTGCAGAGCTGTGTCGATTCTCAGGGACCTTCCGGATGCAAGTACAGACTGCAGAGACTTTGGGGATGCGACCATG
>Ga0265797_10011451_pt1 | contig 11104 bp, 8 predicted proteins | sample P2T30metagenome_FD_192433 | JGI IMG/M metagenome (GOLD analysis project Ga0265797, IMG submission 192433) | Plant litter microbial communities from East Loma Ridge, Irvine, California - P2 T30 | ecosystem: Environmental > Terrestrial > Plant litter > Unclassified | place: USA: California... | reverse complement strand
CCGGCGATAAAGCCCTCCCCAGCCAGTCGCTGATCGAAACGGCATCGTGCGCAAAATCACTGTGCGCCTCCCAGACGCTGATCGTCTTGCCCATGTCTGCCGTGGCTTTTGTTGCTGCCTGCCAAGGCCTTTGGCTTGGCGGGCAGGATCAATTGCGTGGCACGCAGGTGAAAGACTTCCCCCTCCTGCGGTCATCTTAATGCGCCCTCGACCTAACCATGCTGGGGAATATAACAATGGAGCACACACTGAAACCACGCACGCTGTCCTTGGCCGTCGGCCTGGGTATCGCGCTATTGATCGGCCATTCATCGGCCCAGGCCTATGAGCTGTATGCCGACGAGGACACTCACCTCAATGCGGACTTCCTGGCGGTCTACGGCCTGTTCAACAGCCGTCACAACTACGACGGCACAGCGGGCGGCTCGACTTGGCGCGAAGGGTTCATCAAGTACGGGGTGAGCGGCGACCAGGGCCTGCCGGGCCACGGCACCGCGTATGGCGCGCTCAATTGGGTCAGCTCCGGCACCTGGGGCGACGGCGACGCGGCGGGCAACACCGATGGCAGCGAACGTACCACCAAAATCGAAGACGCCTACCTGGGATGGCGTTCAGCCGACCTGTTCCCGGCGCTGGGCAAGGACGGTGTGGATTTTTCCGTCGGGCGCCAGGTGGTCAAGATCGGCCGGGGTTTCCTGATCAACGACGACGGCCCCAACCTGGGTAAAGGTCCGGCTGACGGCGCGCTGAACCGTGGCGGCGCCTATTACTTGGCGGCGCGCCACGCCTTCGACCGCACTGCGGTGCTGCGCCTGGGTGGGCAAGAGGGCCTGCACGGTTCGGTGCTGTGGCTCAAGTCGGACAACCGTGCCCAGGCTGAAACCGAACTGGCGGCGGGCACCCTCGACTACACGGCCGCCGCCGGTACGCTGGGCTTGACCTGGGTCCACGGCATGAACGTCACCGACCAGTGGGCCAGCGACTTCCAGAAACAGCGTGAGGGCCTGGACACTTACAGCCTGCGCGGTGAAGGCAGCGCCGGTGTCGACAACGCCAGCTTCGCCTTCGAATACGCCTGGCAAGACAAGGACGCGGGGCCGGAAAAAGCCTGGTACGCCGAGGCCGGCTACACCTTCGCCGATGTCAGTTGGTCGCCAAAAGTGACCTACCGCTACACGCGCTACTCGCAACAATGGGACCCGCTGTTCACCGGGCTCAGCACCGGCTACGGCACCTGGTTCCAGGGTGAAGTCGCCTCCAACTATGCCGGCCCATTCAACAGCAATACCGGTATTCACCACATCGGGCTCAAGGCGACCCCGCTGGAAAACCTGACGATTGCCGCGCTCTACTTCGACTTCAATACCTTGCGTAAAAACGACGCACTGAACCTCGACGCACGGGAGTTGGACCTGTATGTGGAATGGGCAGTCAACAGCCACCTGATCATCAGCCCGCTGGTGGGCATCTACCAACCCAAAAAAGATGCCGACTCCGGCGGCAACCAGATGGGTGGCAACGGCACCAACCTCTACAGCCAGTTGACGGTGGCCGTGCCCTTCTGACCAGCTTCAGGAGCTGTGCAATGCAGCTCCGTCCGACGAATCTGAGCGCGAACCGAGCGTGATTGCCTGTACGAGCCTGCAACGACTTTACGCATGGCGGCCATCCAGAAAAAGCCATGCGTCTGGCGCCATCGTGCATCTGTAGGATGGTGATCGGCTTTTAACAGGTCGATACTTGTCTCCAGGCCCTGCCGACGTCCAAACGACGTTCCGGCCCTTAATGACTTCGTGACGAAAACAATAAAAATGTCGCACAGAGGTACATACGAATGAGCCGCCATGATCATGGTCACGCCAGCCTCCTGGAAGCGTTCAGTGCGATGACACTGGAGCTTCAACGCCTGGCGCAGGACAAAGACATAGAGCACTTTCACGAAGCGGCGCTGAGCTGCATCAGCCAGTTGCTGCCTTTCGACAGTGCCTGGTGGGGCCGGGCTGCGCTGCTTGACGGCCTGCCGGAAGAACACAGCGCCTACCTCTACAACCTGCCCCGCAGCTACCTGGCCGACTGGCAATCGATTCGCCATATCGATGTGACCATCGCCAGGGTCCACGACGTGCCAGGGCAAGCGGTCATCGTCGACATGCGCAGCCCCGCCAACGGGCCCGGGCTCAACTGGCTCGGCACGTGCTACGCGATTGGTGAATTGCTGTGCGTGGTGTACATCGACCCGCGAACCCACCTCAGCGATCACCTCGCGCTCTACCGTGCGCCCGACACCGCATGCTTTACCGAGCAGGACTGCCTGCTGCTGAACAACCTCATGCGGCATCTGGTGGCGGCGGTCTCGGCCAATCAGATTCGTACGCTGGTGGCCATGCGTGAAGCCCTGACCCACCCGCGCAATCTCGCGCTTGCTGTGTGCGACCAGCGCGGCACCCTGCACTGTGCGGAACGCGGCTTCGTCGACTTGCTGCTGAGCGAGTGGCCGGACTGGACCGGCCCTTGCCTGCCGGTAGCGATGGACGCCTTGGGCTATGACGGCAAGCACCTGCAGATCGAGGCCTCGACAGTCGGTGATCTGCTGCTGCTTGCCGCCCGTAGCCGTACGGTGCTGATGCAACTGAGCCCTCGGGAGAATGCGGTTGCCCAGGGTTTCGGCAAAGGCAAGACCTACAAGGAAGTCGCCCGCGACCTGGGCATGTCGCCCAATACCGTGCGCCATCACATCCGCGCCATCTACAGCAAACTCGGGGTCAAGGACAAAGCCCGAATCGCGCACCTGCTGCACGCCCCGCCTGATTGATCTGCACCACTGATCCGCGCTGACTTTTCGCTGTGGTTTTGGCTGCCACGGGACACCTTTGCGCTTTTTTTGTCCCCTCTGCCCTCACGGGCCGGCAGTTCGCCATACAACAACTTAAAGAAGAGATGCCATGACCCTGATCCACACCGCCACCCGCAACACCACATTGGCGCTGCTCGGCGGGCTGTCGAGCCTGCATGCCAGTGCGGCCGACCTCAACGCTCGGGACTTTTTCGGCGCCCCCTCGGGTACCAGCCTGGGCGTGCTGTACCTGCCGGCAAGCCGTGCCAGTGACTTCCACGGCCCGGCCGACAGCACCGGCAAGGCCGACCTGAAGGTCAACGCCGTGGCGTACCGCCAAGTGTTCTTCACCGACCTTTGCGGCACGCTCTGCACCCCACAGTTCATCTTACCTTTCGCCGATATCAACGCCCGCCTGCCGGGTGCCGGCCAGCGCAGCGCAGAAAGCGGTTTCGGTGATCCCCAGGTCGGCGGCACCGTGTTTTTCATCACCGATCCCGCCTCGCGCACCTACAGCGGCCTGCTTACCTTGATTACCCTGCCAGTCGGCGAATACCACGGTAACAATCCCGATGTATCGCCGGGTGCCAATCGCTGGGGCACCACCTTCGTTTACAACTACACCCAGGGCATCGGTGAAAAATGGGTGCTGGAAGCCAACCTCGAAGCCCAACTCTATGGCAGGAACGACGACTACTTCGGCAGCGACCTGAAACAGGATCCGCTGTATCGCCTGCAAGCCTTTGCCTCCTACGACTTCACATCCAGCACCTACGGCGCACTGCGACTGATCCACGCCGATGGTGGCGAATTGCGGATCAATGACCAGCGCATCAACAACACCCACAAGCGCTACACCCAAGTGGGCTTCGAGGTTGGTCACTGGCTGAATAAACAGAACCAGTTGATGTTCGGCCTCTCGCAGAACGTCGCCACCGACAATGGCTATCACAGTACCGACGCGCTGCTGCGTCTGGTCCATGTGTTCTGAATCCCCTTATCGGAGCGTGCCCTTGATTACCCGGACCCAACCGCTGCGCGCTGAGCGCCCCCACGCCTCATCCCCATTGGCATTGCTGGCAGCCATTGTGCTGTTCGCTGCCATCACCCCGACGATTCTCATGACCGCACCGGCCGTGGCTGCGCAACTGGCGACGCAATGGCAGTTAAGCCCGTCACAGATCGGGGACCTGTTCTCCACCGAACTCGGCGCCATGAGCCTGGCCACCCTGCCCGCACTGTGGTGGCTCAAGCGCGTCGACTGGCGCCGCGCCGCTTTGCTGGCCGGGCTGATGTTCATCGCCGCCAACCTGTTCTCGATGCTGGCCCACGACTACCCGATACTCCTGGCGCTGCGCTTTTGCAGCGCCCTGGCCGGTGGCTCGTTGATGATTATCTGCCTGTCCAGTGCGGCCTCCATGGACAATCCCGGGCGTGTCTATGGGTTATGGGTGATGGGGCAACTGGCGGTCGGGGCGATCGGTCTGAGCATCCTGCCCCGGCTGTTCGAGCACTACGGGCTGTCAGCCTGCTACCTGATCCTCGCCGCCTTGATGACGCTCTTTCTGCCCCTGGCGCGGCACTTTCCCAAGGGCAGCCTGGGGCCTGAAAAAGCCATCGAGCGTATCGCCCTCGCTTCCCGGTGGAAAGCCGCACTGGGCATTCTGGGCATGCTGAGTTTCTACGTCAGCCTGAGCGGTGTGTGGACGTTTATCGGTTCCATCAGCAGCCACGCCGGTCTCTCTGCCGAGGCCAGTGGCGAGATTCTGGCGCTCGCCACGGTGATGGGCATTGTCGGGGCCGGTTGTGCCTCACTGATCGGTGATCGTCTGCCACGCCTGTTGTTATTACTGCTGGGGTACGCGCTGATGGCAGGCGCCGTGCTGTTGCTGCTAGGCCAACTCGACATGCTGCGTTTCGCCGTGGCGGCGCTGCTTTTCAAGTTCACGTGGACCTTCATCCTGCCACTGATCCTGGCCTGTCTGGCCGACCTCGACCGCTGCGGAACGCTGATGAACGCCTCCAACCTGGTGATCGGTGGCGGCCTGGCCATCGGCCCGACTGTGGCTGGCCGGATGATCGAAGCCAGCGGCGGCTTCCAATCGCTGCTGATCGCAGGGGCGTGCACCACCCTGCTGTCGCTGGTGTTGATGCTGAGCAGCCGCCCGAATGCCTGACGCCCCCTTTACCCCAACGAAAATGGAAAAACGATGAGCCGAAAAAGTGCATTTTTCTTCGACGAACTCAGCCTTTGGCACAGCGCCGGGTTGCACGCCTTGACCTTACCGGTGGGCGGGTGGGTGCAGCCACCTGCCGCCGCCGGCCACGCCGAGTCACCGGAAACCAAACGTCGCTTGAAGAGCTTGCTGGACGTTTCCGGCCTGACCCGCCACTTACAGGTGCGCAGTGCCAGCGCGGCCACCGATGAAGACCTGCTGCGGGTGCACACGTCCAACTACCTGCAACGCTTCAAGGCGATGAGCGACGCCGGCGGCGGCGAGCTGGGGCCGCACGCGCCCATCGGGCCTGGCAGTTATGAAATAGCCAAGCTCTCCGCAGGGCTGGCCGTGGCGGCCGTGGATGCGGTGCTGTCCGGCGAAGTCGACAATGCCTATTCTCTGTCGCGCCCACCAGGCCACCACTGCCTCGCCGACAACGCCATGGGCTTCTGCTTTCTGGCCAACATAGCCATCGCCATCGAAGCCGCGAAAGCACGGCGTGGCCTGGGTAACGTCGTGGTGATCGACTGGGACGTGCACCACGGCAACGGCACCCAATCGATCTTCGAAGAACGCGGCGATGTGCTGACAATTTCCCTGCATCAGGACGGCTGTTTCCCGGCAGGTTACAGCGGTAAAGCCGATCACGGGCGCGGCGCGGGGCTGGGTGCGAACATCAATATCCCGCTGCCCCCCGGCAGCGGTCATGAGGCGTATATGCACGCGATGGAGCGTATCGTGATTCCGGCGCTGGAGCGCTTCGAGCCGCAATTGATCATTGTTGCCTGCGGCTACGACGCCAACGCCGTCGACCCACTGGCGCGAATGCTTTTGCACAGTGACTCGTTCCGGCACATGACCCGCCTTGTACGCCAAGCAGCTGAACGTCTGTGCCAGGGCCGTCTGGTGCTGGTGCACGAAGGCGGCTATTCCGAAGCCTATGTACCGTTTTGCGGGTTGGCGACCATTGAAGAATTGGTGGGTGTCAGGACTCAGGTCGGCGACCCCATGCTGGAGTTTGTGCAGCTGCAGCAACCGAAAGCGGCGCTGGCGGCATTTCAGTTGTGCTTGATCGATAAGTTGGCCGAAGCCCGCTGAGCGTGACGCAAAAAAAATCCGATGCCGGTTGCCGGCATCGGATTTTGAGCAATCAGCAGTGGCTGATCAGTTGCTTCAACACCGTTTTGAAGGTTTCGATCTGATCCTGGCTGAACGCGGCGAACACCTTGTCCTGCTGTTCCCGGGCAATGGCCCAAAGATCTTCGGTCTGTTCAATACCCGCAGCGGTCAGGCGCACGCCGTGTTCATCGTCGTCGACCAGCCCCTTGCGCTTGAGGTTGGCCACGGCATCATCAATTTCCCGCACCGGCATCGCCACTTCCCGCAGCAGGTCGCTGGCGCTGAGGCAGGCGTCGTTCTCCAACACCATCAGCATCCGCGCCTCGTTGGTGCGCAGCCCGGTGGACAGTTGCCGGGGCTGGTAGCTGGACTGGTAGGCGCGTACCGCCTGGGTCATCAGGTAGTACAGGTTATGGCTCAGGCGCCCCTGGAAGTGGCTGCTCGGCGGTTGGCTTTCGTCACGCTTGGTCATGCGCGTATGGGGCAGGACCATGGAGTAGGCGCCCTGATGGTAAAGCAGCGGCGAGCGACCGAAATCGTCGAAGGCCACCACCTTGCCGATCATGATCCAGTGATCGCCGCCGTCCACCTGCATGTATTTTTCACAGTGGAAACGTGCCGCACAATCGGCGAACACCGGTGCCCCGCCCTCCCCCGGCTCATAGGCGATCCCGGCGAAGCGGTCGTCATTGGGCCGGGCAAAATTGTTCGAGAGCTCAATCTGGTCCGCCGCCAGCACGTTGACCGCGAAGTGGCTGGCCTCCTCGAATACCCCGTGGCTGCTGGAGCGTTTGTCGATGCTCCACAGCACCAGCGGTGGGTCCAGGGACACCGAATTGAAGCTGTTGGCGGTAACGCCCACCTTGCGGCCGGAGGCGTCGGCGGCGGTGACCACGGTTACGCCCGTGGCAAAGTTGCCCAGGGCACGGCGAAAGGCGCGTGGGTCGAAGGTCGATTCAAACATGCAAGACTCCTGGGCTGCGTCAGGCGCAGTCCTGATTGTTGTTTTCAAAAGCGCGTTCAGATCATGCTCGGATCGGGCTCCAGCCCCATCAACTCGCGGCCGAGGATCTGTGCACAGACGTCGTAGTCGGTATAGGCATGGGCGCCGGTCATGTGCGAGTCGCGGAACAAGCGCTGCATCTCGTTGTGCTCAAACCAGGCATTGCCGCCGGCGGCTTCGAACAGACGGTCCACCGCCTGGATGCACATTTTGGTTGCGTAGGCCTGGTTGGTGCGCCAGAACGCCAGGGTTTCGCGGCTTGGGTAACGCTGCTGTTCACTGTGTTGGGCGTGTTCGTCCCAGGTTTTTTCGAGGAAGGCGCGAGCGGCGGCGACTTGGTGAGTCGACTCGGCCAGGCGCATCAACGCCGGGGTCGCGGCACCGACCGCCGCCCCGGTATAGGCGCGAACGCGGGTCTTGGTTTTTTCGCGAAACACCGCGAGCATTCGCTCGGCGACGCCCAGGCTGACGGTGGAAAAGCCACTGGCAAAGTAAGGCCGATACGGTGAATAGAAAATCTTGCTGTCGGGGTACAGCCCGAAGCCTGCGGACTTGCCTTCCATCATGTCCTTGGCTTTCTGGATGCGGTGCTCAGGCACCCAGGCCTTGTCGATGATCAAGGTCTTGGTGCCGCTGCCTTTCATGCCGGCGGCAAACCAGTCATCGCGAATCTGGTAGTCGCTGCGCGGCAGCACCGCGAAGCAATAATCCTGGGTGCCCTGGGCATTGCTGCGGCGGAAACCCACGATGGCCCACTCGGCGTGATCACAGCCGCTGCTCCAGCCCATTTCACCGCTGAACAACACGCCACCCTCTACTTCCTCGGTGCGCCCGAACGGCGCGATGCTGCTGCTCGCAGTAGCATCCGGGTCAGTACCCCAGACCTCCTGCTGCAGTTGGGCCGAGAACAGTGCCAATTGGTGGCTATGGGTACACAACAGGCTCATGGCCCAGGCCGTGCTGGCGCAGGCCCCGGCGAGCAACGCAATGCAGTCGGCAAACTGCGGCAGCGACAATTCCATGCCGCCGAACACTTTCGGCTGAAACACACGGTGCATGCCGATGCTTTTGAGCAGCGCAATATTCTCGGCGGGCACCTTGCGGTCCTGCTCGGCCACGAAGGCATTTGCAGCGATGGTCGGCAGGATGAACTTGAGGTCTTCGAGGAGCGGGTTTGGCTTTTTCATGGATGGCCCTGCTTATTATTGGATGTCCGGGCACTGCCAAAAAACGAGGCGTAGCGCCGAATGCAGGACCAGTATGGAGCGAGCCTTCCTGGCAGGACATGCACCTTCCAGAGTCAAGATTGTACTTTTCAACAGCTCAGGCTGATTCGTCGTGCGCAGGCGTTGGCAGCCACAGACATGCCACTCGGCAGCCACAGTCAAGCCCGTTCCGGCCACTGGGATTAACCTCGGGCTTTTCAAAGTCTGCCACCAGGAAAATCCCATGAGCGATACTCCACTGCTGCCCCAAGTTGAAACCTTCCTGCGTCGAGCTCACACGTTGTTCATTGACGGTGGCTACGTCGAGAGCCATTCCAACCACCGGTTGGAGGTGATCAACCCGGCGACCGGCCAAATCATCGCCGACGTCGTCGACGCCAACCCGGCCGACATTGACGCAGCTGTGGCGTCGGCGAGCCGAGGCTTCAAGCAGTGGTCGCAAGTCGCACCGGCGGTGCGCGGCAACGTACTGCTCAAGCTGGCCGACCTGCTGGAGCAACACCGCGAAGAACTGGCACAGATCGAAACCTGTCAGTCGGGCAAGATCATCCAGATTTCCCGTGCTTTCGAAGTCGACCAAGCCGCCCACTTCCTGCGCTACTACGCCGGCTGGGCCACCAAGATCAGCGGCCAGACTATCACTCCGTCGCTGCCATCATTCGCCGGCGAGCGCTACACCGCGTTCACACTGCGCGAGCCAGTCGGGGTGGTGGTTGGCATCGTACCGTGGAATTTTTCGACGATGATCGCCATCTGGAAACTCGCTTCGGCACTGGTGACCGGTTGCAGCATCATCATCAAGCCCAGTGAGTTCACGCCGCTGACCATTCTGCGCATCGCCGAACTGGCGATTGACGCCGGCCTCCCCGCCGGTGCGTTGAACGTATTGACCGGCGGCGGCGGCGTAGGTAAAGGCCTGATCGAACACCCCGGCACCGACAAGGTGTCGTTCACAGGCTCCGTGCCGACCGGGATTGCGGTGGGCCAGAGCGCCATGGGCGCCGGGCTGACCCGGACCACTCTTGAGCTTGGCGGAAAAAACTCGGCCGGGTTTCTGCGCGACGTGGACCTGGACAAGGCCGTCAACGGCATCATCGAAGCGGGCTTTTTGCATTCCGGGCAGATCTGCGCCGCTGCCGAACGCTTCTTTGTGTATCGTTCGCAGATCGAAACAGTCATGGACAAACTGGCCAAGCGCCTGAGCACCCTGAACATCGGCTCGCCCCTGGATGAGCGAACCGAATTCGGCCCGGTCACCAACCGCCAGCACCAACTCAAACTCGGCGAGTTCTTCGCCAAGGCCCGCGCCGAAAACAACACCTTCATTCACGGTGGCAACCTGATCGACCGTCCTGGCTGTTACGTCGAGCCGACGATCATCCTCGCCAACAGCGTCAACGACACCCTGCTCAACGAAGAGACCTTCGGCCCTATTGCCACGTTCTTCCCGTACGACAGCGAAGAAGAACTGCTGACCTTAATGAACAACACACCCTACGGCTTGAGCGCCAGCCTGTGGACCAACGACCTCAGCAAAGCCTTGCGCATGGTGCCCGCTATCGAGGCCGGCACGGTGTGGGTGAACATGCACACGATGCTGGACCCGGCGGTGCCTTTTGGTGGCAACAAGTCCTCAGGGGTAGGTCGGGAGTTCGGCAGTGCCTTCATCGATGATTACACCGAACTGAAGTCGGTGATGATTCGCTACTGACAAACCTTATTGTTGGACCCACGAATAAGGCAAAAGAGGTGCCTACGGGACCCGAAGCGATTCAGCTTGCTGGATCGCTGTATCCGTCAGTTCGGTTTTCATAGGACGGAACGACCATCGTTTTTGCCAGCAGCCGTCACCATCAGGGACGGGCCGTCGAAATCGCCGATTGTTCAGTTTCTATTGGCAGGTCGGGCATGCCGAATTGTCATACCTGAGAGCGGCATGGTGAGCTCTCTGTTAGAGAGTCAGCGCCCGATGATCGTCTGGCGACCTGGGAGAATCCAGCAACAATGCAGATTCGAGTCTGTCCGTTAGACAGTAGTTAAAACGATACTTAAACGTACCGGATTACCCTGGACTCCAGTGGCTTTCCGCAGAAACGAAAAAAGACGCCTAAGCGTCTATTTCGATGATCTCCAGAATCCAGTCGATGTCTGCAGATCTATATTTGGAGCGGGAAACGAGACTCGAACTCGCGACCCCGACCTTGGCAAGGTCGTGCTCTACCAACTGAGCTATTCCCGCTTGGTGATGCGCATTCTATAGAATCCTTGGCACCCGTCAACCCCTTGATTCAAAAAAGTTTTATTTCTTTTCCACCGTGGTGCGCAAGTGGGGCCAGGCGGCGCGCAGGTATTGCAGCATGGACCACAGCGTCAGGCCCGCGGCGATGAGCAGTAAGGCGTAGCCGGTGAGCACCCAGAACGAGAAGTCCGAGGGGTTGGCTAGCAGAATGACCAGCGCGAGCATTTGCGCGGCGGTTTTCCATTTGCCCATGTTCGACACGGCGACGTGGGCGCGGGCGCCGATTTCGGCCATCCATTCGCGCAAAGCCGAGACGACGATCTCGCGACCGATGATCACGGCGGCCGGCAAAGTCAGCCACAGGTTGCCGTGTTCCTGCACCAACAGCACCAGGGCCACGGCGACCATGAGTTTGTCGGCCACCGGGTCGAGGAACGCGCCGAACGGAGTGCTTTGCTCCAGGCG
>Ga0265797_10011450_pt1 | contig 11104 bp, 13 predicted proteins | sample P2T30metagenome_FD_192433 | JGI IMG/M metagenome (GOLD analysis project Ga0265797, IMG submission 192433) | Plant litter microbial communities from East Loma Ridge, Irvine, California - P2 T30 | ecosystem: Environmental > Terrestrial > Plant litter > Unclassified | place: USA: California... | reverse complement strand
ACACACATATCCACGCTCTCCGCCCATCTTTTCCACTCCTCCCTCGCCGTATCCTTCCCCGTTCCCTGCCTACCCACAACCCATTCCTTCTTTCCCACTCTATCCTCACCCCTCAACATTTCCCTAACCTTCCACTTCCCCGCCCCATTAACCCCAGGCTCCATATACAGCGCCGTATACGCAATAACACTCGCATTCAGCAGCGCCGCAACGGCGTATAAGTAGTTATACGACGGGGACATGATTGCGAGGAGGGTGTTACTCGCCAGGCCGAGGAGTATGAGTGGTGCGACGTAGACGGGCGCGAATTGGTATGCTTGGAGCCATTGTCTTGCGAGGAGTTTGGGTGGGGCGTGGCTTAGGAGGGGGGGGAGGAGGGCGTGGGTGTAGGCGAATGTGAAGCCTGTGTAGAGGGAGGGGGCGATTAGAGCGGTGGATTGGAGGAGGGGGGGAATGATTGGGGAAGAGAGCATGGTGGGGTGGGTGTTTGACATGAGGACAGCGCAGAGGACGGGATGGATTCTTTTATGTGATTGTTGCGTGTTTGACTAGATGTGAACGGGTGTTTGGAGTAGTAGTAGCACTGGGTTTACGTCATATGTCGGCGTGTCGGGAGGTTTGGTGTGCCGACTTGACTTGCACTGCGAGATTCGTTTCGATATTTAATGCTCTGGTGGTACGACCTTGGGACTGGACGGGACGATGTCGCTCGACGCGAGCTCGAGGCGTTTAAATAGATTGCTGGCTGTAGGCTTGCAGGCAGGGGCTTGGGGGAAGTAGAGAGGGCTACGATTCGGTACTCAGTAGACCATCACAAGGCTCTAAATCATGGTACTTGTGAGGAAGACGAAGACTATTTGCAGTAGGGACCTGCGTGTCATGAATCAGCCCAATGTGCCGGAGTTGGCGTAGCGAAGTGGCTTCCCTTCCAACTACCCCACTTTCCAGAGACCATCACCTCACAGGCGGATCTTCAGCGGCCACTTACACCTCGCTATACTTTTCAAGATGTGAGTAACTAGCTGACACTACAAGTATCTTACTTGTGTTGATATTGATGGACTCAAGTGCACCTCTATCACTACCATCAAAGTTACAATAGATAACGAGGGCAACCGACGGACACAACGAGTGCGAGAGCAGAGAGATTGCGAAAACAGTACTTGTCGTACATCTGCGCGATACGTCGCGCCAACGAATACCTCAACATCTTCCTCGGGCTAGCTAGTAGCACACAATATGGTCGATATGCACTGGGTAGATAAATAGGTGTTGAAGAGGTGGACACTGTTCAACTGCTGATACAGCCGCATCTCTATACCAATAACACTATCCTCCCACGTTGTCCTGTCCTTGCCTTTCAAGCCATGCTCGGATTTTGCTTGATGCAATTTCATCGTGGTTCTGCGCTGAATGAGTGAAATCCTCCTCAATCCATCCTGGTGTACCGGCAGTGATGAGCTCGCAGCCAAAAGGTTGACAGGAACCAAAATCAATGATGAAAGGTGTATCGTCATCGTCGACCACGATATTCATAGGCGTGGGGTCGTTGTGGGCTAGCTTAAGCGTGTGAATGTGGCTGATTGCTGAAGTGATCTTGCTCATGCAAGTCTCGACATCGAGATAACGCATACTGTCCTTGAGTCGCTGCTCTAGGGTCATAGAGTGCCGGTCCAAGACAATGCCAACAATGCGACCACGTCTGATTAGACAGCCGTGATAACAGATGATATTAGGATGTGGAGTGTGCTGGAGGAGTTCCAATGTCTGTACTTCCTGCAAAATAAGCTTCGGTAAGAGTCCTGTGCCGATGAAAGATGTGTATAGCTTCGGGCCCTTTAGAAATACGGTGCCGTCCATAGGTATCATAAAGGTTGTGATATTCCCGGGCGCCTCAGGGTAAACGTCTTCGTCAGGAAGACGCTCTAAGTTTTCCTTGATATTCTTCGAGCTCAGGTCGTACTTTCTGAGCTCAGATCGACCAAAGTAGGTAGTGAAATCATCACTGATGAACCCAAAAGAGGAGTATATAAATATCGGATTGCCGTGTTCGTCGTCTTCCTCAGAGAACGCTTCATAAAGTGAGGATACATCTCGAACAGATTCTATTCGTAGCGCGGCATTACTTCGACGTGGCAGGGCGTAGTAGTAATGTATGAGAGGCGTAACGAAATCGAATTAGGTAAAATCCATTGTTAGCAATGCATTGAAAGCTGGATGCGATTTTAGTACCAGGTTACTTGCACACTTCAGACGTATCCACAAATAATGTATCCATTTGCGCAGCATATGTATCTTACGCAGGACCACGAGGTGGTATCGCGCAGAGGCGTGACGGGCTTGTAGGTTGTAAACGTGCGAGATTGCTGGTAAGACCGCGAACTTGGTGTCGGCCACAGAGGTGTCAGCCACAGTTAGCTAATTACAATACGATGATTACGTGGATCGTGCTGAGCTACTTGCTACTTAGCGCCAGCCGAGATAACTGGCCGTACAGTGTTGCACATCTTCTCCCATCCATACGTTTCAAATGCTGCAGCCTCTACTGTGGCAATCTCTTGCGAATAATTTCCCAGGAGAGTGGAAGTCAAGTCATTCTGGAAGGGAGAAGGTGGGGCCTAATTCGAGGCTGCCTGTCACAACAGACCAAGCGTTGCGAGTACAGGACCTCGCGGGAAAGCAACGCCTGACTAAGCCGGACATCAAGTAACTTAAGTATCTCATTAACTAAAGGACTGGAACCATCAGGAAGTACGCCTCGATGATCTGGACGATCTCGCAAGCCGCATATACGATACCCAAGGCGCAATCACTCTGCCCACACCATTGCATGCTAAAACTTCGCCTCATGTTAAAGTCTTTGACACACTCCTGGCAACTATTTCCCGAATCATCGATAAGGAACTGTCACCTCGTGAAGCCTTCCAATACCCCAAACATGCTATAGAGGACCATGAAGCGATGCGGCACCTTTCGCGGCAATGTATTTCTGTGTACGTGCGTGTAGTGAGCATGTGGAGACGCTCATGGAAAACTTGAAGTTTTTGGAACTATTCAGCTTGATTTTGATCAGAATATTACGCTCGAACATGCCGCTTTCCAGGGTAGGCTCGACATGATCAGATTGCTCCAGGATTCCGCTTTCAAAGTTGACGGAAACGAGACAAGCTGACCTCTTAGCGCTGCTATCGTAGGATGAATTCTTGATGCGGTGAAGCTACTCATCGCAATGGCCGCAAAGCTCGATGGAAAAGACTGAAGACCCATCGTCAAACAGCATACGCAGAGTCCAATTATCATCGCCGCATTTCACCACATGCAAGCATCAAATGTCTTATTAGTCTAGGCTTACCTGCCAGATAATCGAACAGGGCTTACGACGAGTTGACTGTCGCCCTGGCTGACCGTCAAGCTGAAATGATAGCGTCTCTCCTCAAGAGCGATATTACCTTCACAAATGCCAATCTGTCGCTTAAGAAAGGCTCAGGGATAGCTGTAGAAATGGAATGGAAAGCTTGCTGAGCTACTGCTTGAAGCAGGCCGCTGACCCCGATGCCAAAGAATGCTGCGTTAGTCCCAAGTCGTTCGGCAAGTGGGACTACTTGCCTCAGTACGACAGGAGATTTTACGGTACACTGTTCCAGTGGACGTGTGCGAGAGGTCGCGACGAGATGGTGCGGGCGTTCCTCGAGCACGGCGTCAATATCCACAAGCCCATTGTGTCGTGGGCAAATTGGTACGAGAGCAGGCCGATATATGTGGCATGGATCTGTGGGAATATCAACACGGTCAATCTACTTCTTGAGTACTACGAGGGCGTCGAACTCATACAGCTCGCGTGCAACGCAATTGAAAGACGGTATTCGTTTCTCGTGGAATTGCCGGTCGAAAACAAGGGATTCAAGAGTCAGGCTTCGTGGCTGCTGAGGAAGTGCCTAGAAAGGTTACTGTGGCGCACCTGAGATGCTCCATCACGCCTGTACGCGCATCTGAGAAGCGCCTTTGGCTGTATCACGTGTATTTCCTTGCTTACTCAGCGCTTCTCGCCTATATAGACTGCCCTTTCTCTCCTACAGAGAAAGGCTAGTGATCTCATCTACGATCACCTGAACCTACCGTTTCCGGTGCTCCTTCTCCTCCACAGTTGCATTGTTGGACAATATCAGGTACATACGGGATGGCTTCGGTGGCAAGGGCAGCGAGTTACACGGAGACGATTAAGGCTCTGATCTCTGCTGGCGCGTGGTTGCCGCCAGATACGTCTTGGTACGTGTCGGAGCAAATGCTCTCTCGGCTGAGGCATAAGTTATTGGAAAGCTTGCTTGAGGCATGCTCGCCATGATTGTAAAAGGCACATGTGAGTTGCGCGATGCGTCCTAAGTATGATGTTGTAAATTCAGTATGTTGTTCGACGAGCCAGTTCCAGAATTAGGGCAATATATGAACGACAGCCACCCCCACCGTCTACAAAGGAAATGTACTCCAGCATCAAGGCTCCTTGCGATATGCGACTCGCACCCTTAGACACGATTTTCCTCAGCATGTACAGAGTTGATGAGCCAGTACGCGCCACTCGCAACACCTGAGCCCAGCAGCGGTCCAAACCAATAGATGTAGTGATAGTCTGTGAAGCCAATGAAGACACACGGCCCAAAGCTTCGAGCTGGATTCAAGCTGCCACCTGTGTAGAAGGCACTACACAATTCAGCGACGAACAGCGACATGCCAATGTACATTGGCTTGGATGGTCCACCCTCGAGCATGAGTATAGTCAAGACCAGCATTGATGTGACGAACGCTTCCAGGAAGATACCACGGGCAACAGACATGGAAGCATCGAGCTTGGTGTCGATGTTAAGCGGGCCGGGTAGCAGAGCACTCACGAACCCTGAGGCAGCAATCGCGGCAATGACTTGGGCGACGATGGTTTGAATGGCGCGGAGCCAGGGGATCTTGCCGGTGATGTAGAGTGCTGTGGTCACCTGAGCACATTTTGGTTAGTCTTTGTTACACATGGCCGTTGAGCCATGATGACGGTGACCGTGCTGAACCTACAGCAGGGTTGAATTTTCCGCCAGAAAGATCCGCGAAGATTGCGACATTGATCGCCAACGACACGCCAAATGCAAACGCGATGTAGAGAAGCTTGCTGACATCGGGCTTGGCTTGGGAGATGCTTGGAGTCAGATCTTGGATGCCGACTGAGTTGAGTGCGATTTGAGTCCCGGCGAATGCGAGCGATAGGAACATGAATGTTCCGATGAATTCTCCGATGAAAGCAGTGGCCTCCTTCCGTAGAGTGCGGCGAGGCAATCGAGTTGGCGATGAGGGAGCGGTCGAGGGCTCGGGCAAGCCGAGCTCGGTTTTGCTGGTTACACCGTGGCTTGACATGATTGCTGGTCTGCCGCGCAAAGTGTTCGATGAAAAAATGACTCTGAAAGAGGTTTGAAGGAAGCCTACCTCTGGCATAGAGAAGCAGATGACACTATATACACCCACGACCATGGAATGGTAGCCACCAAATTCAACTCTGGCTCCGTGTGACAGTGCGAAAACCATCACCTCTCATGCCTTGAGAGATCACAATCGTCTCCATCGTGCTCGTCGTCGTCTGTCGTCTGAACGGGTGCTTCATGCGACCTGCCGAATCTGGGACCATCACTGGCATGGCGGAAAGCCCATAATACAAGGATCGTAGACATTGCGGAGATCGGAGCGTCCATTTGCTCGGCAAGGTGTGACAAAACGTCATTCTTTGCTGGGCTTTGCGCCCGTCGCGACGTTTTGTGCTCTGTGGCCGCTCAGAAACACCAACTCTTTTGGAGCCATCGCTGGCAACGAGCAAACGATATCGAGTACGAGGGCTAAGGACTTGGAGATGTATAATGCTGCGAGGCATCCGTTCAGATTATTGCACGACTGAGTAGAGTAGGACATACGCGATTCGGATAATGTTAAAGCGTGATGACTGACAGGTTGTGCTGCCAACGTGGCGGCTACAACAGTTCGCGGTTGTGCTGCATGGAATGCCAACGGGAAGATGCTTCGTCCAATGGACTGCCATCAAATCGCGCGTGAATTATTCGGGGACAAAGTGCGAGACGAAGGAAGAGCCGATGGGACATGCTGTGCTCGGGACGACAACGACGTGGGCAATCGAAGGATGCCGACGCTTTAAGCTCGAAGTCGTTGTTTGGGAAGTTCGTCTGAAATATTTCGAACGAAGTTGCGCAAGCGCATCCTGATCAGACTGTAAGTCGAAAAGGCGATCACTCTCGCGAAATGTGTTTGTAGGATGAATGAGATCCACGTAGGCGAGAGAATGCCGTGGCCCGTGCGGTCCACGATCTTTGCGGCCACGGGAAGCGACGTAGTCTACTCAACGCAACATCCATCAACAACGCAGCTCCTGAAACAGTCCCGATTGCTCAATATCACTTTGTGCTTGCTTGAGCGACACCTTCGGCGCTTCATCTGGAGCCTAATGGGGGATCGAGGGCATGCGGGGTCTCCACCGTCGGTCTTGCTAGCTGACACCAGCTCAGCTACGCCTCCTCCGACAGCGAACTCAATTGTGCATATTGCGCTTCTTACTGATGGCGTCGAACACGCTCCTGTACCTGAAGCTGTGTGGAAGCAGTTACTTTATCGTTCACACTCAACGCTGGACTACCTGCGCTGCCTTTCGTTGTGTTCGTTCTTTCGGAATCGGTCTTCCTGTTTGGTGTCAAGATCATTAGCACAGCGGACATGAAGCTATGCTTCGACATGTCTGCGCAAGAGAGCATCAATTGTTCCCGCGGATGTCCCGACCACTTGAACCTGGGGTTGCGGCACTTTCCACGATGGTTTCGAGCCTAGACCGATGGCTTTGTGCTGAAATTCAGCAAAGGTTCTAGAAGACAGCGCCTCACCCGGAAACGTGAGTAGGAAAATTTCAAGCGCGCTCAACAGCTTTGCGGTTAACCATCCTCGACGAGGATCTTGGCGTGGAGTCGTAGCTGCGGATACTGAATGTACTGCAGACGGCAAGATTTCTGGCCTGGCCATGAACGAGAAAGAGGAACTGAACAACGAGCATTATCTTCATACTTTGTAGCACCCGCTGCGTTGGGCTTGCATCTCGCTCGAGTGGTGTCTAAAGACTTGCACCTTCGGAACTTCTAGTTCTTGGGGTGCATCGAACAGGCAGGAGAATGTTGGTGCAATCGTCACGTCACAACTCGCGAAGCATTTCACTATATCGCTTTTCCTTTCTTTATTCCATTGATGAGCGCAGTTCCTAACCCAGCCCGAAGAAAATGTAGCACGTGGGACTCTGTGCCTGTGTGAGTGGAAGTAAAAACGAAGCCGGACCAAGCTCCGCTAAGCCTTACAGCACAACGTCCCGATTCGTGAACGACGCATGTCTGTGGGGCACGATCGTAGCAACTGAAGCTCATATTTTCATAATGTACTTTGCATCCAAAATATTGGCTGCGGCTGCGGCTGAGAAGCGACAGGCACACAACACCCAATCACACTGCGGGATTGCGAGCACGACTTTCAGCCTCGCGATGGTGATATGTCACCCTACGACCGCACTCCACGATCCAGCCCAATACGTCCAAACTCGCACGGTAGCTACCTCGGTGTTTCTCTCTTGGCTGAGACTTTTCGATGCTCCAGCTCTCGGTGATCGCGGTCGCTCAACTACCTAGATACTTGATCGCCAGCCACCGACACGCCTCCTCTGTAGGCTTTCAGCCCCCATCATAGACTATCTGGAGCACTACAACCAATCAGTAAGACGAATAACCCCATGTGAGCGCCTGAATGCATCCTAGCACTATTTGGTCTTTACAACTTACTGCCTAGATCTCCTCTACAGCTCCATGTTTGGAATGGGCGTGCGCTCTGCGAGCATCGGTACCGGCATCTGGCGACATATTCAGCATGAAGCACGCATGCCATGGCTTTCAATAGAACGACTGGATCAAGAGTATGAGCTGACCTGGCCCAAGATCACACATACATAAAGACCTCGCATCGCATCCCAAACAAATTCCATTTTGCAAACATACAATCGCTCGATTGATTCAAAAGCCAGTCACTTCATAAATCAAAACTCAACGCATAATCACTTCTGAAAGCTCATCTTTCTTAGCTCAGTCAACATGCGTTTCTCCATCGTTGCCCTCCCAGTCCTTGCCGGCCTTGTTGCCGCTCAGAACCCGTGAGTCACCTCAGGCTCGATGCAGGCCCATGAACACTTTCTAACATTATCATAGTGTTCCTTCAGTGGTCGCCTCAGCCCTCTCTTCAGTTGCCGGTGCAGCGTCATCTGCAGCCGCGTCTCGCGCATCATCCGCGGTCGGTGCGGTCTCCTCAGTGCTCGCCTCTGCCTCATCTCGCGCATCGTCCGCCGCTGGTGTAGCCTCATCAGTCGCTGCATCGGCCTCCAGCCGCGCCTCTTCCGCTGCTGCCGCTGCGTCCAGTGCTGCCAGCCGTGTCACCTCCGCTGCCGGTGCCGCACCTACCAACGGCACTCGCCCAGCCTCTACCACTTCTTCGCGTCCAGCTCAATTCACCGGTGCTGCCGACTCTCTGGCCGCTAGCGGTCTTACTGGCATCGTTGTCGGCATGATTGGCGTCGCTGCTTTGTTGTAAGAATGTCAAATGTCGATGGAAGAACTTGTATACATTGAACAAACATTTCATGGGCTGATGTAATACTGGACTGATGAAAATGGGAGTGACATAGACTATTCTAGGGCACAAGACAATGATTATTCACCAACCATTGTTTTGGCAGTACAGCGTGGTTTCAAGCCGGACCGACGGTCGTTGCATCCCTTCTTTGTAATGAGCATGTTGCGTAATCAACGCCTCGGTCTCGTTACACTCATCTCTATCCGCTTACTTGCACAACAGCACCAAAGCACGAACTTGTCACAGCCTTGCACGAGCTTATCGCGCCGCGTATGCCTTTCTTCCAAGTTAACGAGTCGTACTTCGGCCCCGTGTCGTCTGTGTAAGTGAATTTTTGATTACATTGTCAGGCTTCGCGACGTAAGCTTGAGCACGCCCGCTCTCGAGCCGTATGTGTACCACTGGATTAACGAACTTTTAACGAATTTTCTCATTAGCCAACCGTTCGCGGGTTCAATCTTCAGGAAGCGACGTGTCACCCGGGCATGGGGTGCACGCTCTTCTTGTTGACCGCTCAGGCAGCACCACCGACTATCGTTACCACATCAACGTCCGACGATCCAGTGAGACGCCGCATCTAGAATTGATTTCCCAAGGAGAGAGCCGTTGAGCATGCAAGCTGGCGGGCAGGTGCACCTACACCGGCTTTCGTATTCGTCGCACTGCGACGTCTTGTAACGACAACACCTGCAAGTACGACGATGCTTAGGGGCTGGTGCGTGTAGCTCATTTTGACCATATGTCTGCTGGGTACATATAGCGGGACTTCGAGATTCGTCGTCTTCTATCAGAGTCACTCCGCATTTACGATCTTCGATCAGCTCCACAAGCACAACTCGCAGCACCTTCTTACCGTACTAATACCACCGACTCAACGTAACCCGCTACCATGCGTTCCACCATCATCGCTCTCTCTTTCCTCGCGGCTTTCGCAGTTGCCGACTCGTCCAGCTCGTAAGTAATCTTCCTTCCTTTACCTTCCCGCTTGTGAATTTATACTGACATGCATCCACATAGTACTCCGGCCCAGCAGACCGTCACAATGACCACCACACCCACCGGAAGCCCGACCGCAACCGTTACTGCGACCACCATGACTCAAGACCCATCTTCTTCTTCTGGAAGCTCAACGAACACTTCAGCTCCGGCTAAGTCCTCAGGCGCTGCTGGTGCTCTGAACGCTGGAGATATCGGCAGCGTTGCGGCCATGGTTCTTGGATTCGCTGCTTGGATCGTCTAAGTTAGTGATGGGAAGACTTCAACGCCAGGGAGAGCAGGGAATTAATCTATGGTCCGCGTCGTTGGCGGATTTCGGGTTGAAGGAAAGGCGCTGTATGCGATGGGAGTGTAGGGCGGGTGTTGTTAAAGGGTAGATCGGTTGAAACATGTACTTGTAGTAATCAAATTGTCGTTGAGTCTGGTCTTCTCCATATGAACTGCCAAATCCACATGCTAGAGAGAATATATACGCTACCAGGCTTCGTCGACGCGCAATACCCGCCGAATTGGCCAAGGTCTTCAATCTCGTGGGGTGGGTAGCGCAGTGCTTAGTCACGACATGCTTTCACAAGCCATACACTAGGCCACTAGTACAACTACCAAGGGTGAATGATTCATGATTCATGATTCTGTGCCATAGTCTGCATCGTACATTGAATTGATCCGTGAGATCCGGAAGGGCAAAAGCCAGCTCGAGATGGGTTTAGATGCTGAAATAGACTGCGGAGATCACGCAAGCCACGTTTACCGGAAACACCTCCGCGCCACACTTCGGACAACGGCACACGTCAAATGGCTTGTTCGGGTGCTGCCGGGTCTAGGCTATACGATGAACATTCGGAACATCTTTGAGAAGTACGCAGTTGAAACAAGACGAGCACATTGGTTTGCATTGACATTGAAATTTGAGCCACAAGATATTGGAAACTAAGTCGCTGCTGCGCAAACTTAGTGAGAGTCCTTCTGTATCCCCTCGAATGCTCCTGGAGGCAGTATGCTATGTTTGTGGGCGTTCACAAAAAGAAAACTTCACAGTCGACGGAGTTGATACCGTCGAACACAGCTCAGTCCACACGCCTACTCGCAAGGACCCTGACTACCACCTGTGGCCACGCGGCTACATTGTTTGACTTGCGTATAATGTGCTAGTACTACAAATAGTAGTGCCGAGTATCCGGAACTGATAGACTGAGAAGTATAAGGATATATCGCTCAATTTGTCGTTCGTGTGCAGATCCAGGGGTATCGCGTTGTAGAATTGACTGAACATATATATATATATATAAGTTACCTCTGGTGTTATGTCTCGAGGACACTCATCATCCCTGTTACCTGATACACTCTTGTTTTCAACTCTAACTATTACACATACACACTCATTCCTTGGCGATCCCATAATACATACTATCATCAA
>Ga0265797_10011449_pt1 | contig 11104 bp, 13 predicted proteins | sample P2T30metagenome_FD_192433 | JGI IMG/M metagenome (GOLD analysis project Ga0265797, IMG submission 192433) | Plant litter microbial communities from East Loma Ridge, Irvine, California - P2 T30 | ecosystem: Environmental > Terrestrial > Plant litter > Unclassified | place: USA: California... | reverse complement strand
TGGCTGCGTTGGCAGCTACAGTATTGGCAGCTCCAAGCGGTCATGTCGACAAGCGTGCGCAGACCGTATATCTAGCCGGAGACTCGACAATGGCGAGAGCAAGTGGTGCAACTACAGGTACACCTCATCACTCATCCCCACACCAGAACCCCCTACTAACAACATCCCACGCAGGCTGGGGCGTCTTCCTTCCCAACTCGCTCACCCTCCCCGTCGTCAACAAAGCCATCGGCGGCCGCAGCTCCCGTTCCTACACCGTCGAAGGCCGTTTCGACGAAATCGCCAACCTCGTAAAGCCCAACGACATCGTGATCATTGAATTCGGTCATAATGATGGCGGCGGCCTCGGAAGCGGCGACAATGGACGCTCGGTCTGCCCCGGCACTGGTTCAGAGACGTGCCAGTCTACGTATAATGGCCAAGCTGTTACAGTTCACACATTTCCTTACTACCTCACCGAGGCGGGCAAGAAGCTTATTGCCAAGGGCGCTAAGGTTATTGTGAGCAGCCAGACGCCTAATAATCCTTGGGAGGGCGGCAGTTTCTCGTATACGGATGGTGGGAGATTCGTGGGTTATGCGAGGGATGTGGCGAAGGCGCTGGGGAGCAATGCCATGTATGTGGATCATGGAGCGTACACGGCGGATATCTTCAAGACGCTGGGTAAGACGAAGGTGGATGCTTTCTTCCCAGTGGATCACACGCATCCTAGTCCGGCTGGCTCGGATGCTGTTGCGAAAGCTTTTGTTAAGGGTATTCAGTGTGGCGGTGGAGGGTTCTTGAATGGGTTTGTTAAGAATGCTACTGCGAGCATTCCGGGGAAGTGCTTGTAAGATGTCGATGAAGAGAAGGGGGTGAACTTCCATGTAAATATTGAATTAACAAATGAGAAGACCAAACTATACTCCGTCTGATTACCATCCAAGACCTTGTTCACCACTCCTTCATAGCCACTTCTCACCCTTGCCAAGGTGAGAGTAGAAAGCACCACCATCTCCATTGGCAACGCTGGAAGCTTCAACAACACTCAGCACAGCCTTGACCGACTCTTCCGGCGTGATAGGGCCCTTGAAGTCTGGTGCGTACGCTGCAAACTTCTGCGACATGATTCCAAGCTTTTGCTGGTCTTCGTCCGAAAGATCGGCGTAGACATCCGTGCCCACAACTCCAGGAGACATACTCAGGAACAGCACACCATCTTTGGCGTACTCGGCGCTGAACTTTGCAACCGCCATGCTAACTGCCGCTTTGCTGATGGAGTAGGGTGCGTCCTCGGAAATATTGTACTTGCGCACTAGCTCCATGTCGCCCATGCCGCTGGAGATGGTGACGACCTTTTTGACAGTTCCCTTGAGGACGAGTGGCATGAAGAGATTGAAGAGGTGGATGTTGCCGGTGACATTGACGTTGAATTGGCGAGTGAGGCTGGCTGTGAGTTTCTCTGGGTCGTTGCCGAGAACGGAGAAGGAGTCGAAACCACCCTCTACCAGACCGGCATTGGCGATCAGGTAGTCAAGAATTCCATCGGTAATCTTGGCTGTAGCAGTGGCAGCACTCTTGAGCGACTTGTAATCCTCAAGATCGCCCTGCACGAAGTGGATGTTGCTTCTGTTCCAAGAAGCGACCTTGGCTTCGGAGGCAGCTACGTTGCGTACAAGGCCGATGACGACGTTGCTGGGGTTGCTGGAGATGTTGTCGAGAAAGGCGAGGCCAATTCCTCGTGAGGCTCCGGTGATGAGGTAGGAAGGCATCTTTATTTGGTGGTTGAGAATGCTGAAGATTCTGTGTTTTGAAGGTTGAGAGTATTGAAGATTGAGTGAAGAGGATTGAGCGTCTTGAAGGTTGAGAGTATTGAAGATTGAGTGAAGAGGATTGAGCGTCTTGAAGGTTGAGAGTGTTGATGATCGAGTGTCTTGTAGACTGGAGTGTTTGATACTAAGATGTGAGCTGATGCTGATACTATCGAGGCCGAGCAAGCTCCTTTATACCAACTCTATGAGACGATGCCATTCCTCCGTTTTGGAGCGGCAGGAGCGTTCCTACCATCATGGCTTCGTAAGCAAAGATACTGAGCTCGCGGATTTTGACTACAGTCCTGTTTGAAGGCATATGCGGTCGACTAAGCTTGCCGCGATGGATGCGCCAGAGCGATCGTGCCTGTGGCTTGCAGGAGATGGTTTGACGATGCATGCTTGGCAGCTCGCAGATAGTTGCTTCGCGTCCATTTTGGGTATGGCGCCGCTGGAGTCGCTTACGTGTGATTCGTCGAGAACTGCGGGGCGGGGCGTTTTAGGGCCTCCACGGGCTGGGCCATCTCCCACCTGCAACTCCCGCCTAGCATTTCCAGCGCCCTGTTGTTCGCTTGCGTGTTTCTTTCGTGAACTCTTGATTTCTAATATGCGGCGTTACGATCTCTTTGCAGCACTTACCCGAAACGTGTACGCCTTTGTCTGTCCGAGCACCACGCGATACTAATCTAGGATGACCGCGACGAAGGGGTGTTGGACATGCAAAGGTAGTGCTTGATCTCCTGAAGTTCTGGGTAGTTTGCCTTGTTAATATCCTCCGTAGATCGCAAGATCTCGTGTGACCGCACTGTCCCTGTGTGCATCAAGTGTTCCAAGACCAAGCGAGCATGCGGTGGTTATGGCATTCGTCTCACATGGCCCCAGAAGGATCAACAAGAGAGGTCTCTGCCAACGTCTGCATGTTCGGGGACGCAGCGCACGATAAGCCGACAGAGGACTGAGCAATGGATCAATGTGTCGCAGACCGATGTCCTCCTCCATATCCTTGCTAGAGATGCTAAAGGCGGAGGTACGGCGTCTCAAAGCAAGCTGTTGACACGACTTGACGTGTGATTAGTAAAAAGCGAGCATATTGAGAGATATAGGCTTGCATTGCCCAGGCTTACCCAGACCATGGTCCCGGTACCGAAAACGATCATTGCTAGCGATGCGGATCTAATACGGTATTGTATGTCCTCTTGTGGGAGATGACTGTTTCGATATTGACTAGCCGCAGTTGAGAACGTGATGATCGGTATCCTACCGACCCTGGGCCGTGAAAAAGCAGGCGTTGGACGGCTATCATTGCGCATGGCCTTATCCGGACGATCAAAAGCGTCAAAAGCTTTACTGCTATCGGTTGTTGCACTGGCCTCGCGTCATCGCGGCCACAATGCGGTGCATGCGGCCCGTGCGAAGAACGCAGCTATAGACGCGCTGATAAGTGCCACAAGCTCTGAAATGGACCATGATGCCAGTATTGAGCACATTGCCACAGGGCTGACTTTGTGTTTGGTAGAGGTGAGTACTCATCCGGAAAAGACGAGGACGAGACTGACGCATTACCGTCACAATCATAGACCAATCTCGACTGCGATTGGATTGGCCATCTCTGCGGCGCGAGGAACGTCCTACCCACCGTCGAACAGAAAGCATACCACATTGGCAGCGATGCAGCGGTCATGCTAGAGTGGCTTTACTACTTCGTCACATTTACGCGCTTTAGCTTCCGACATTGGCGCACCTATATGATTCGAGCAACTTCGCAAGAGCTTGGTATCAATGGCGCAAGCCCCCATTGCGTCATGCAATATCGTATTGCTCGAACGTTGGTAGCAAAGAATATGGCAGCTATCTCAACATACGTTCATCCGGTAGTTCAGCTTCTCGCCGACGTCTTAGACACACGGCTGTACGCTTTCGATCCGCACTATCATTCGGTGGAATATCAACAGTCACTGGATGATCTCAAGGTTCGACTTAGCGACATTGAAGTCGTCAGTCATAAGGACGGAGAAGACGACGATCAGTCTCGCTGTCTAGAGTTAACTCGACTAGCTGGCCTGATGTACCTTGAGCGCGTATCTCGAAACTTCTCAGGTGAATCCACCAGGCTAGAAAGCTGGAAAAAAGATGCGGTCTCCATACTTGCCAGCCTGAACACATATCCGCCATCATTCGCTGTGTTCATCGTCGGATGTGAGACGCATACAGACGAAGAGCGGATGGTCATGCTTGACTTCTTTACGAGACTGGAACAGCATCCTCAATTGAATAGCTTACTGGAGGCGAAAGGCTTAGTACAAACTGCTTGGATTCAGCATGATCTCGGGGCAGAAGGAGAGCTTGACTACATTCACAAGCTCAACTTGGTATTGAGCTCGCGCAACGTGATACCGAGCTTCATGTAGCCGACGACTTGATGATAGTCATGAGTAAGCAATGGGCACGATAAAGTCAAATTGGGCTTCTGATATAGCTATTCCCTATCGGCGTCACAACATGTTTTCAACCCCATCTCACACTGAATCCCTAGGGTGTCGATTTTTCACATGTCTCAGCATGTTATCTTTCCTTGTGAACTGTGCCATGCAACCATGCACCAGACACTTGACCACAATCTTTCCTTTCGTACTGTGCTTTGCCTGGATGTGTCGTTGTAGGTCTGATTCGAAACCAAAAGGCTTTTGCATACAGTTCTCGTACGGGCATCTGGCGCGTTTGTTGTGTATACGGTTGGTATGTTTACTATGATACTGTTAATTGAGATCGTGGTTATGTGAAGGCGTTCTACATACTTCAAGTCGCAACGACGAGAAAATTTCTCAAGGCAAAGGCAACAGAAGGAGTACGGCTCTTCAGATTGTGTGATGGGGCCCGTGACGGAATCATATGGTGATGAGTTTGCCGAAATACTTCTTGCCGGATTGTCTAGCCAGTCAAATGAGAGATTGTCGGACGATGCTAACGGTTTGGAGGATGTAAACAAGATAGTTTCGATGTTACTAGCGGCAACCCCGGTCGGTGAGCAGTCTAATGACACCCCAGGCGCAGGATCTGTAGCCCCAAAATACTGCGAGTCGTTGATGTAAGGCCGATGTATAACAGGGTTGATGTCGTATTCGAACGCGAATGGTGAGAAGAGTTGGCCAGTGGCTGGGTTCGAGTTTTGGACGGCGACACAACAAGAATCTTGTAAGTCCGCATCCGAGACTAGCGCGCCACAGGAGAAATTGTGGAAATCTAATATCGAAAAGCCATATGGCAAAGACAGGGCGGCTAGGAATGGGGCAAAGACGATGAACGCCCTCGCCAACAGCTGCGTAATTATAAGAACAAGGTTTCACACAAAGCCAAACACCTCGACGGTGCGGCTGCGGGAAGTATGGGAGCTAGACTGCCCTTGGAGGAAACCTTCCAATAGAAGACTAAAGGCCGTCGTGAGGGATGTTGTGTAACAGTCAGGGAAAGCTAGCGTATGGATCTTATATGCTGTGTCACTCGAGAAGCACGCTACGGGCAGGATACAAAACTACTGGACGGCAAAAGGCCACGCATCACTGCCCAACCAGAAGCTTTACCGGCCGTTATGCCTCTCTTCTCATGCACCCGTAGATTGCGCCGGAGGCAATGAGCACAGTGGTACAGCTGGCGCAAGAGTGAGAAGCCTGTTGGAATGCCTCGCGACACACCGCTCATCGAGAGACGTGCCAAATCTTTTGGCCTCAGCCGAGTAAGTAGTGGTGTTGATGGCGAGACCCGGCTATTTCCTGTCATGTTTTCGGCCCCTCCTCTTTGCACAATGCGCTAGTGTCGCGAGGAGTTCGGAATTGTTCGATCCCACATCGATATGATCTACATGAACATGCCTTTTGGAAAGGTGGGGTTGAGCAGTGTCTTTCTAATATAGAAACATTAGAATATTGTCTCCAACTTACTGCGCAAGGCTGTCGGGTCGCAGGTATCCTGCGGCACAGAACGGACACGCGTATGCCAGACTTTGATAAACAGTACCATCACGAATTATCTCAACCTTCCTATTGTTATCTTCACCTCCTTCACTGCCCGTGAAGCTATATACTGAACAGTAGTTTAGTCTTCGGAGATAGTGGGCTCTTAGGTAAACACGGTCGTTGACAGGTAATGGCCACAGTGAATTATGGACACGAAGCTCAACCGTCATGTTAGTCAAGGTTAGAGGCTACGACAAAAACTGTTCGAGTATACAAGGTTTATATGCAGATTGAACGCATCTTCATCAAGGAATACACATCAGCTTTTGCAGTCTCAATGAAACCCAGTATGCCACGATCATCTCCATAAAGCTTCAAGTTGGACGTACACATCCACGTGCAATCCTGACTCAATACCAATCGATCTCTAAAGATATGTTTGTGATCTAAGGGTGTAGCCGCAAATATCAAACGGGCCGCGCGACATGTATGTTGTATCAGATGCACAGTAGGCTCAGAAGTGCTACCGCTAATGCCATGGACTCTCGAGGAGGCGATAGCCAGATCGATTCTGACACTATGTGGCCCATGTGAGTGAATCTATGGAGAAAGGTTTGAGGATGACCCTTGCGCAGGCATTGCTAGTAGCTGTTAGATCCCACCATGTGGGAGCTTTCATGTGAAACACTTACCCCAAGACCGACCTTGTATGTATTGTCTTCTTCTAGCCTCTTCGATAGACAAGGCTGCATGTCTTTCATTGATCGGGAGGGAATTTATCCTTGCTTTCTCTTTTTCGTGGCGAGCATTCTCTCTTTGGTCCTCCAGCGCCTTCGAATACACGGTATCTGTTGAACCTGCCAAGATGGTCAGACTTAGGACTTCAACGATGCAACCATGAAAAATAAGTTACTGACTACCAACGGCGGGCTTTGAGCGCTTTCTCATATTGATCTTTTCCCTTAGCTTCGTCACCGAATCGTCAATGACGCTTTGGACTCGGATGGTATTCACTGCTGCAAGTCCAGTAGCATCGGTAGCCAGCATCAGTATATGATCGTTGTCAGAGAAGACTCTGAGTTCCTCCAGACAGTGCTCGCCGATAATGACGTCGTGACTTAAGTCATCTAAGACCAAGAAATCGACCTTGATAGCCGCTTTATTAACCGGCAAGTAATCCTCGTTGAAGTGAGTCGGAATTGATAGCGTTGCTCGGATGTAACCTTCGCTTGTAACGATGCTGCCGTCTGCCAGTTCAATCTTTTCTATCCGGGAGTGAACTTCAAAACCTCGAGCAAGAGCGAATTGAGGAGAAACAAGATCGACTTCAGATCCAGAATCTGGCACTGCCACCGTGAGTACGTTGTTTAGCTCACAAGCCATGTGCAGCTTTGGTTTGCCTATAGAACACACGGAGGACGCTTGTCGATGGGGTCGACGAAGAGTCATTAGCTTGTCCCTATGTTTGGTCATGATCTCTGTGGGATTCAGAAAAGGCATGCCCACCAAGACGGGGGTAGCGGTCTTCGGAAGTACATAGAATGTGCAAGATGTTGGTGCTAACTCAAGATTGGGCCTCCTACCGAACCATATTGTTGCATCGATCTGGCCGACAGGACAGACGATTTTGCTGTTGGCGAGAGTGAATTGTGTATCCAGTGGACAATCATCAAAGAATTCGTAACCCAGATCCTTGGCAAGTTCCACTGATATGACATTGACATCTGATCCTGTATCTACGCACGCATTGGCCACCTTGGGGCCGTCCTTCGTGCGGAAGGTGAGCGGAAGGACCACACTGGTTTTGATACGTCTGGACAATGATTGCGCGAAGGTGACTGTAGCGATAACGGCATGTTCGGATGGGTGGAACTCGAACTCGCGAGGAGTTGGAGCAGATACAGCCTTCAAAACTTAGTGATTCCCATCGTGTCAGTATGAACAACTCACCCGGCGACTACGCCTCCTTCGCTCAGCACTCCCATTAGAGTCTTGCTCGTCGATATCGCTGTCGGTATCACTGCCGGCAAGATGCTCAGCAAGAGCGATACTGTTATCGCGTCGACTAGGGTCCATCTGGTGAATAAGAAGAGCGTTCCAGAACTGCATGTCTTCTACAAGTGGTTGAAACATGCCGAATTTCTTCATCCAAGCCGTAAAATCGGTCCATTGCAGGCCTTGGGAAGAGATAGGATCCTTTTGAGGTGAGACTTGGAAATTATGTCGCAAGTTCAAACTTACAAGAGGTGAGTTTTCGAGATCCTGAGGTAGCCATAGCGGCCCAAACGGAAGCGGTTGTGAGCTACTGCTACCAAGACTTGGTTGAAGCGCAGTCAGACCTGGCGATTCAGGTATATCTTCATAGCAGACGTAATCTTCCATTGTGTACTTTGAGAATCCTGGAGGGTGAGTGGACGTGGCGTCGGTTTTCGTCAAAGAGTTGGGGAAAGAGCAACGCCCAAAAGTGGAAGGCGGGGTGGCTGAGTCCAAGCCACCGTCGCTCACCGGTCTAGCTGCATAGACATAGGGTGGCGGAGCTTTTCAACTACCTTCTCCTATCATCATGGGACACGAGTGCTGAGACTAACTATCGAGACATGTCAACCGGCGTAAACAACGTTGAAGCTGGCATTGGGCGTTTGCCCGGATATCCATCGCTCGCTCATTTCGTTGCCAGCGATCGCGATCGCACGACTTTAATTTACAAGCGCTATGATGAGCTCGCCGCGAGGAATCTCCTCTATTTACAAAGTGAACTGGCGGAGCTCGAGACCAGGCAACGCAAACTCGACCAGCAGGACCTAGGAGCTGATATGTCTACATTACAATGCGCAAGAAGCTTCACTGATATGCATGAGGCGGTACGAGCCAAAGACGCACGACAAGAAGAGCGATGGGAATTGATCAAGCAGATCCGCGAGACTTTAAAAGAGTACCGGGAAGCACTGTTAGTTGAAAGTACATTGGCAACGCTTCCGAGACCGTCCAAGAGGGTCTTTAAAGCTTTCAAGACTGTATTCAATAACGAGGGCGATGGCAAAGCCGGTAGTTTCCCGACACTCGGCGGGAGTAGTGAGAATCTGTACGAGGATATCGACGATCTCGTTGCATTGCGAGTAAAAGACGATCAAGACCGATTGACCAACTTCGCGCATGAGCATCTGGCATTTTTGTTTCCAGTGAGTGGCCATTCATTTGAACTTCATTGCTTCCGACATCAGTACGATGCAGCCCAGAAATAGTTAGCGCGGACAGCTCGTAGTCAAAACTAGACGTGCCATTGCTAACAGAAGACCGTAGGATCGTAAGCGCTCTCGCAACGGCATAGCGTACGCTTCGGACCGCACCATTAGTTCGTTCGTAGCGTACTTCAGTACCTTCTTAGCAGCGCTTCTGCTCATAGGCGCAATTGTCGTACTTTACAAGGTAACATCTCCAGACTGGAGATTGGGGCTGATAGCGACTTTCACCACCTTGTTCGCTGCGAGCGTGGGTCTGTTGACGAATGCGCGGAGGGCTGAGTTGTTCGCAGCGACAGCGGCGTATGTATACCCTTTACCGATTTCTCCAGAGGGTGTTGCTAACTTGGATATGCGTAGGTATGCTGCTGTCCTCGTAGTCTTCGTAAGCGGGGATCTAGGAAATAGTCAATCGAGCATGGCGCCTCCAGGCTGAATAGATGAATAATGATATTAACAATGTTACGACACGAACCTTACGTCTATATGCTGGCTACCATCCAGAAAGGCCAAGATCTCAAGTCATCAACTATATCAGCGTTCCGAGACAAGATCCTTCGTCGTCGTATCTCAAGCGCGCGAAGAAACCGACGTAGGTCTAACAGACCCCGCACCACTCTCCCTCCTCCCCCAATTCCTAGGTTGCCTCTTCAAAAACGCACCGACAGCGCCAAGGTAACCCTCATGCCTCAAAAAGTACGCTTGCCGGGTATCCTTCGACCAGAAACGGATAGCATATGACAGCGTATTCATCGTCTGCGAGTGACCACCGATGAAAGAACCTCCAAAGTATATCCTAGGCAATCCATGTTTCTCAGCATGTAGATGCGCCAACTGACCGATGTTGTTCGAGACAGCGTAGAGGAGTGATCGCGCCATATCTTCCGGTCGGAAGGAACCAGGATCGTGGGAGAGTTCTGCGGAGCCTTCAACGTGCTCTGCTTCTTCCCGGCGCTTGAGATCGCCGTTGCATCCATCTTCTGCTTCCCGTTCCGCCGCGCGCTTCATCTTGTAGACTTTGCCGAATGACGACGCGATATGTGTGCTCTTGAGTCCGATCTTGTTGTACGCCTGTCCGTAGATGTCTCCAACGAGTAAATCGACAGTGGAGTTGTCACCGTTCTCGGCAAGTCGCAGCATGTCGTCGAAGCTGCGTGCGCCGGTGAGCAGCGATAGGAGTCCCCAGAGTGTTCCGCCTCCTAGTGATGTTCCGCCTATACGCTCGTATTGTCGGGGCCCTGAGACTTTAATCATGGATACGCCGGAGCCGATGTTGACGAGGAGGTAGGGGTAGATGTTCGGCGGATCGGGAGGGTGTGGCATGAAGGTCATGGGGCTGTCTTCGCTGTATGTGAAGACTTCGTTTGGTATCTCGTTGATGAAGAAATCGAGGCCTACAAAGCGTCGAAGTTAGCACGTCGATCCCCTACTCGTACACAACGTCCTGTTCGTACCTATAATCAAGCACTCCATCTCGTCTTCCCGTATGACTTCTACATCCAGCGCCTGCTTTATCTTGTCGTGGTACTTGAACGCACCACCTCCAGTCGCCATGATACATAAGTCCGGCGACCTGGATCCATTGTCGTGTTTCTGATCAGCCTGGAGCTTGCGCATGAACTCTATGCACGCATCTATCCGGTCTGTCTCGAACTTAAAAAAGTTTAGGCGTCCGCCGATCGCATCGTCGCCCGGTTCGCGCGAGAAGTATACAAGTTTGGCTAGAGAGCCTCCTATCTGCGTTGCACACGATGGATTAGCATGCTGCTATGACTGCAAGGGGCTGGTCGCTGTGGATGATCGCGTGCCACAACCAATCAAGCACACGACCACGCAGGTACACTCACATCGACGGCTACATGGCTGACTACCGAAGTGTGGTTCGGCAGTCTGATGTCGTGCGGGTCGTGTTCATAGTCCTCGCTCTGCGGCGTCCCCGGTTGCTCCTCGTCTACGATAAAGGCCCCCTGGACGTTGATGCGCACGTTGCCCGGGTGCTGTATCGTGTCCTGGATGTCGCTCTGCGCGGTAGTCCGTCTCGGGCGTCCCGGTTCCGGGGTCGACGATGTCTCTATAGGATGCGCACGCGATCCTTTGGTGCCGGTTTCACCCGTCGCGGGGTCCA
>Ga0265797_10011448_pt1 | contig 11104 bp, 2 predicted proteins | sample P2T30metagenome_FD_192433 | JGI IMG/M metagenome (GOLD analysis project Ga0265797, IMG submission 192433) | Plant litter microbial communities from East Loma Ridge, Irvine, California - P2 T30 | ecosystem: Environmental > Terrestrial > Plant litter > Unclassified | place: USA: California... | reverse complement strand
GTCCACGCCGACCCCGACGCAGCGCTCGCCACGATCGTCGGCCGGTTCGCCCAGGTCGAGCGCCAGTGCGACGCCGTCGTGGTCCTCGGCTCCGACTACACCGACGTCGGCAGCCCCACCGAGCTGTCCTTCAACGCCAAGGTCGCGGCCAACCTCGGTGCCCCCGTGCTCCTCGTCCTCGGTGGGCGGGACTCGGCCGGACGCGCTGCCAGGACGCCTGCCGACATGGGCCAGGTCGCGGACGTCACGACGAGCGAACTCCGCGCGGCGCACGCGCAGCTGCTGGGCATCGTGGTCAACCGTGCCGACCCGGAGGCGCTGGCCGCGATCTGCGACGGTGTCTCCGCAGCCGTGCAGGACCACCACCCCGACACCCTGGTGTGGGCGATCCCCGAGGACTCGGTCCTCGTCGCGCCGACCGTGCGCGCGCTGCTCGCCGCGACGGAGGCCACGCTGGTCCGCGGCGACGACGCCCTGCTCGACCGCGAAGCCCTCGGCACGGTCGTCGCGGGCATGAGCATGGAGAACGTGCTCCCGCGGCTGATCGAGGGCGGCATCGTCGTGGTGCCGGGGGACCGCAACGACGTCCTCATCGCCACGCTCCTCGCGAACCAGTCGGACACGTTCCCGAGCCTCGCCGGCGTGATCCTCAACGGCGGGTTCGAGACCGCGCCGCAGATCACCCGGCTGCTCGAGGGCCTGTCGAGCTCGCTGCCGATCGCGAGCAGCGACCTCGGCACGTACGACACGGCACTGCGCATCACGCAGACCCGTGGGCGTCTGGCCGCCGACTCCCCGCGGAAGGCCGACCTGGCGCTGTCGCTGTTCGAGCGCCACGTGCAGGCCGACGCGCTCCTCGCCCGCCTCCAGGTCACGCCGTCGGGCGTCGTCACGCCGCTGATGTTCGAGCACGGGCTGCTCGACCGGGCGCGCGAGTACGGCACGCGGATCGTGCTGCCCGAGGGCGACGACGACCGCATCCTGCGCGCGGCCTCGACCCTGCTGCAGCGGCAGGTCTGCGCGCTCACGATCCTCGGCGACCCGGCAGCGATCCGGGCGCGGGCGACGGAGCTCGGTCTCGACCTCGAGGCCGCGCAGCTCGTGTCGCCCTTCGACCCCGAACTCCGCGAGCGCTTCGCGGAGGAGTACACCACGCTCCGCGCACACAAGGGCATGAGCATCGAGCTCGCCCGCGACACCGTCACCGACGTCTCGTACTTCGGCACGATGATGGTCCAGCTCGGGCTCGCCGACGGCATGGTGTCCGGCGCGAAGCACACGACGGCGCACACCATCCGGCCGTCCTTCGAGATCATCAAGACCCGTCCGGACACGTCCATCGTGTCGAGCGTGTTCCTGATGGCGCTCGCCGACCGGGTGCTCGTCTACGGCGACTGCGCGGTCATCCCCGACCCGACGAGCGAGCAGCTGGCGGACATCGCGATCTCCTCCGCCGAGACCGCCACCCAGTTCGGCATCGAACCCCGCGTGGCGATGCTGAGCTACTCGACCGGGGACAGCGGCTCCGGAGCCGACGTCGACAAGGTCCGCGCCGGCACCGCCTTCGTGCGGGAGCGCCGACCGGACCTGCTCGTGGAGGGGCCGATCCAGTACGACGCCGCCGCCGACCCGACGGTCGCGAGCACGAAGATGCCGGACTCGCCGGTCGCCGGCCACGCGACGGTCTTCATCTTCCCGGACCTCAACACGGGCAACAACACCTACAAGGCAGTGCAGCGGTCCGCCGGTGCGGTCGCGATCGGTCCGGTGCTCCAGGGGCTCCGCAAGCCGATCAACGACCTCTCCCGCGGGGCGCTCGTCAGCGACATCGTCAACACCGTCGCGATCACGGCGATCCAGGCCGGAACCGCGCGGACGGACGGCAGCACGCCGGTCGACCCCGCCGCACCCACCGACACCGCCGCACCCACCGACCCCGCTGTGCCCACCGACACCGCACCCGGCGCTCGCTGAGCGCCGGACGCCACCCGAGCCTCCAGACCGGCCCCCGGGCCATGCACAGAAAGCGAGCCATCGTGACCGCCGCCCTCGTCGTGAACTCCGGATCGAGTTCGTTCAAGTACCAGCTCATCGAACTCGACGGCGAGCGCGAGCTCGCGTCCGGACTCGTGGAGCGCATCGGCGAGTCGACGGGTGCGTGGAAGCACACGAACGCGCTGACGGGGGAGTCCTCGTCGAACGACTCGGCGTCGGTCCCCGACCACGCCGCCGGGTTCCAGGCGATGATCGACGCGTTCGCGAAGGTGGGGCCGTCGTTCGACGAGCACCCGCCGTCGGTCGTGGGGCACCGCGTCGTGCACGGTGGCACGGCCTTCGACGCCGCCACCATCGTCACGGACGAGGTCGAGCAGCAGATCGAGGCCCTGTCGAGCCTGGCGCCGCTGCACAACCCCGCGAACCTCGAGGGCATCCGCGCCGCGAAGCAGGTGTTCTCCGACGTGCCGCACGTCGCCGTGTTCGACACCGCGTTCCACCAGACGATGCCGCCGCACGCGTACACGTACGCGATCCCGGCCGACCTCGCCGAGCAGTACCAGATCCGCCGCTACGGCATGCACGGCACGAGCCACAAGTACGTCTCCGAGCAGGCGGCCGTCTTCCTGGACCGCCCGCTGTCGGAGCTGAAGACGATCGTGCTGCACCTCGGCAACGGCGCGTCGGCCGCGGCGATCGACGGCGGCCGGTCGATCGAGACCTCGATGGGGCTGACGCCGCTCGAGGGCCTCGTCATGGGCACCCGGTCCGGGGACCTCGACCCGGCCGTGCTGATCCACCTGCACCGTGAGGCCGGGATGTCGTTCGACGACCTCGACACGATGCTGAACAAGCAGTCCGGGCTGCTCGGTCTGACCGGCAACGGCGACATGCGTGACGTGCAGGCCGCGGCGATCGACGGCGACGAGACCGCCGAGGCAGCGCTCGCCGTCTACCGGCACCGCATCCGCCGCTACGTGGGGGCCTACACCGCGCAGCTCGGCGGGCTCGACGCCGTCGTGTTCACCGCGGGCGTCGGGGAGAACAACGCGCTGCTGCGTCGCCGGGTGCTGGCCGGGCTGGAGCACCTCGGGATCGAGATCGACAACGACCGCAACGAGCTGCACGCGAAGGACGCTCGACTCATCTCGACGGACTCCTCGCGGGTCGCCGTGCTGGTCATCCCGACGAACGAGGAGCTCGAGATCGCCCGGCAGTCGGCCGCCGTCGCGCTGTAGTCGCGCTGTCGTCGCACCGTCGTCGCGCTGTCGTCTCGCACCGGGGGCGTCGGCGTCGGCGTCTCGCGGGGGAGCGCCGCCCGCGTCAGCCCAGCGCCGCGAGCGCCGCCGGGATCGGAGTGTTGCCGCTCGTGACCTCGAACTGCACGCCCACCGCGGTGTCGTCGAGCAGCGCGTGCACCACGACCGCGGCGACGTCGGCGCGGGGGATCGACCCCCGGGGCACGGTGCGGCCCACGGTGACGGTGCCCTGCGGCGGGGTGTCGAGCAGCCCGCCGGGGCGCACGATCGTCCAGCGCAGGCGGCGCGCCCGGAGGTTCGCGTCGGCCTCGGCCTTGGCGCGCAGGTAGACCTGGAACACCGCGTCCTCGTCCTGCGCGGGCACCACGGCCCGGGTGGCGTCGTACGTGTCGGCGCCCATCGCGGAGATCATCACGTAGCGCTCGATGCCCGACCGCACGGCGGCGTCGGCCAGCAGCACGGCACCGTCGCGGTCGACGGAGAGCTTCCGCTCGGCCCCGCTGCCCGGTCCCGCTCCTGCGGCGAAGACCACCGCGTCGACCCCGCGCAGGCGCAGCGCCAGGTCGTCGTCGTCCAGCTGCTCGAGGTCGGCGACGATCGCCCGCGCACCGGCCTGTTCCACGTCGGCGACGTGCGCGGGGTTGCGGACGATGCTGAGCGCCTGGTGTCCGGCGTCGGTGAGCTGTCGGGCGAGGAGGAGGGCGATCTGGCCGTGTCCTCCGGCGATGGCGATCTTCATGGCGTCAATCCTGCTCCCTGTGATCCGGTAGACTTCTCGGCGGCTCCTCACGTGACGCCATCCAGGCCAACTCCCCCAGGGCGGAAACGCAGCAAGGGCAACCTGGCTCTGGCGGGTGCGTGAGGAGTCTTTTTCATGTCCGGGCGGGACAACGTCCCGATCGTGTGTGAAGATCATCCCAGGAACCACCAACCAGGGTTCCGACCACTCCCGACGAACCATCGGGAGGATCAGCCCCTCCGGCTCACCACCGGCGGGAATCCGAGGATCAGGTGGCGGGCGTGCCCGTCAGGATGAGGAACACACATGCGCAAGCACGTGTCGCTTCGTGGTACCCGAACGCACGGGACCGGCGACAGGACAGGACGGCCCTCCGCCGACGACCGACGACTGCTGCTCCGCAGCGGCGTCGTGGCCACGGTCACCGCGCTCATCGCCGCGACCGTGGCGATCCAGCCAGCGGCGGCGGCCCAGACGGACCGCACCGAGGGCGAAGGCGTCCTGCTCGGGGGATCGGGCATCGTCGACGTCGACACCCTGGCGCAGCTCGCGGGCGCCTACTCGGCACGGGGCGCGACGAGCGGTGGCGGCACCACGAGCCAGCCGCTCGACGTCACGGCCCTGAACGCGCTGAACGTCGACCTCGGGAACGACATCGACCTGCTCGGGCCGAACGGGATCCTCCGGCTCGGGGCCGCTGGGCAGTACGCCACGACGTCGGCCACCGGTGCCACGGCGTCCTCGGGGGTCATCACCGGCAACGGGGCGATCGGCGTCGGCTCCGGCACGAACGGGTCGAGCGCGACCGTGAACCTGAACCCGCTGCTCTCCCGCGTCGGGGCGGACGCATCGGTGCTCGCGGACGGGCGGCTCACCGTCGGGGCACTGGCCTCGACGATCTCCGCCGCGCGTGGCTCGACGGTCACCACCACGAGCGACTACCGGATCGCGGACGCGCAGCTCAGCCTGCAGAGCCCGGCGGTCGCCGGGCTGACCACGTCGCTCCGCAGCGACCTCCGCACGTTCTCCTCCGGCGTGAACTCGACCCTCGGGGCGAACGGCGCGCTCTCCGGCCTCACCGGGCAGCTGACGACCGGGCTCACCGGGGCGCTGTCGTCCCTCGGGGTCATCTCCCTCAACGGGACGACCGTGCGGGCGACGGTCGACCTGAACCTCGACGACACGCTGACGCAGGTCCTCGCGCAGCCGCTCACGTCCGGGGCGGTCACCCTCACCCCGTCGACGGGCGCGGTCACGGTCGACCTCGACCAGCTCACCGCGCTGAACGGCCAGCCCGCGAACACGCCGGTGCTGACGCAGCAGGCGGTGACGTCGATCAACACGGCGATCGCGGACATCCTCGGCCGCCAGCTGCCGACGGCGCTGCAGACCGCCGTGGTCAACACGATCAACTCCACGGCGATCTCGATCCGCGTCACGGCGAACGCGACGCTGCTGGGACTGCCGGTCGCACCCCTCGTCGTCAACGTGACCTCCACGCTCGGGCAGGTCCTCGGCACGACCACCGGCACCCCGGTGGTGACCGCCTCCGGCCTCGGGCTCCTCGGCTCCGCGCTGGTCCCCGTCGTCACGCCGGTCGTGACCACCACGCTCATCCCGGGCGTCCGCGCCGTCGCCGGGCCGCTCCTCACCGGGGACGCCCTCACCACGCTCGGGACCACGCTGACCGCGACGACCACCGCGGTGTCGCGCCTGCTCTCGCCCGTCGTGCTGCTGCTCCGCCAGGTGATCGACCTGACCGTGAACGCGCAGGACACCACGACCGGGTTCCGTGACCGCCGGGGGACCGACGCCGGCACCCGCAGCGTCCACGCCCTCCGCCTGTCGATCCTGCCCGGCGCAGACGTGGCGACCGTCGACCTGGCCACCTCCACCGTGCGGGCGGCAGCGATCGCACCGGTGACGATCACCGCCCCGACGGCTGACCAGTCCTTCAGCGTGCCGACGGCGACCGCCACCCGGTCGATCACGGTCAGCGGCACCGGCGACCCGGGCGCCGCGGTCGCGGTCGGCCTCGGCGACGGCCGCACCGCCACGGCCACGGTCGCCGCGGACGGCACCTGGACGACCGCAGTCGGGATGGTCCCGACGGGCACCCACACCGCCACGGCCACCCAGACCGTCGGTGGCACCGCGGCCGGCACCGCGACCCAGACCTTCGAGGTCGTCGCCCAGCGGGCACTGACCATCGCCACGCCGACCGCCGGGCAGACGTTCACCGTCGCCGGTGCCTCGGCCCCGGTCACCCTGACGGGCTCGGCGACGCCGAACGCCACGATCGCCGTCGACCTCGGTGACGGCCGCACCGCCACCGGCACCGCCGACGGCACAGGCGCGTGGTCCGTCACCGTTCCCGGCGTCCCCGCCGGCACCCACACGGCGAGCGTCACGCAGACCGTGGGGGACATGACGTCCGCCCCGGTCACGCGGACGTTCCGCGTGGTCCAGGCAGCGGCGCTGACCGTCACCACCCCGACCGCCGGGCAGGAGTTCCCGGCCGCCGACGCCGCAGCCACGCGCGACGTCCGCGTCTCGGGCGCCGGTCAGCCCGGTGCGACGATCGCCGTCGACGCGGGTGACGGTCGTACGGCCACCACCACCGTGGACGCCGACGGCTCCTGGTCGACCACGCTCCAGCGGGTGCCCGTCGGCGACCACACCGCCCGGGTCACCCAGACGGTCGGCACCTCCACGAGCGCCGCGGTCACCCGCGCGTTCTCGGTGACCGCTGCTCCGGCGCTGACGATCACGGCACCGGCGGACGACAGCACGATCGTGGTCGCCGACGCGTCGTCGACCACGCCGGTCACGGTCCGCGGCACTGCAGCGCCCGAGGCCCGCGTCGACGTCACGATCGGCGGCGCGTTCGTCGCCACGGTCACCGCCGACGAGGACGGCGCCTGGACCACCACCTTCCGCGGCGTCCCCGTCGGTCCCCGGACCGTCACGGCCACGCAGACGGTCGGCGACTCCACGTCCCGCCCGGTCACCTCGACCTTCGCGGTCACGGCAGGCGACCCGCTGACCATCACCGACCCGGCCGACGGCGACGTCGTCACCGTGCTCGGCGAGCGCACCGACCTGCCGGTCACCGGCACGGCGGAGGCGGGCGCCGACGTCACGGTCGACCTCGGCGGCGACCTGACGGCGACGACCACGGCGGACGACGACGGCGACTGGACCGTCACCGTCCGCGACGTCCCCGTCGGCCGGCACACCATCTCGGCGACGCAGACGGTCAACGGCACGACCTCGCCGGTCCTCGAGCAGGTCGTGACGGTCCGCACCGCCGCGCCGCTCGCCGTGACCGCCCCGACCCAGGGAGCGACGACCACGGTCGCACAGGACTCCTCGCGCATCGACGTCCCGGTCACCGGCACCGCCGAGCCCGGGGCTGCGATCAGCGTCGTCCTCGACGACCGTGACCCCGTCACCACCACGGCCACCGACGGTGGCACCTGGCGCGTGACGCTGCCGGCGGTCCGCACGGGCGACCACACCGCCTCGGTCACGCAGACCGTGGACGGCGCCACGAGCACCGCGATCGACCGCGACTTCTCCGTCGAGGCCGGCGCCGCGCTCGAGATCGACACCCCGACGGCACAGCAGGCCGTCCCCGCGGGCGGCGACCGCACGGCCGCCGTGATCGCGAGCGGTTCGGCCGAGTCCGGCGCCACCGTCACGGTGCGCTTCGACGACGGCGACCCGATCGTGGTCACCGCCGGCCCCGACGGCCGCTGGACGGCCCCGACGACCGGTGGCACCGCGCTCCCGATCGGTGCACACACCGTCACCGCGACGCAGACGGTGAACGCGACGGACGGTCCCGTCGTCAGCCGCGACTTCACCGTCGTGCCCGGCCGGGCGATCACGATCGACACCCCGCCGACCGGCCTCCGGTTCGTGGTGGTCGACGAGGACGCCACCACGGCCGTCCGGATCACCGGCACCGCGGAGCCCGGTGCGGACGTCGTGGTCGCCGTGGGCGGCAGCCGTCTCACGACGACGGCCGACCCCGACACGGGCGACTGGGCGGTGACCGCGCGGGACCTCGCGCCCACCGGTACGTACACCGTGAACGCCACCCAGACGGTCAACGGCGTCGACACCAGCGCGCTGCCGATCACGTTCCAGGTCGTCACGGCGGCCCCGGTCCGGATCACCACGCCCGGCGCCGACGACACCACCACCGTCGCGGGCGAGGACGTCACCACCGACGTCACCGTCTCCGGCACCGCCCAGCCCGGCGCGTCCGTCACGGCGACCACCCCGGGAGCCCCGCGCCAGACCGTGACCGCCGGCGACGACGGCACGTGGGCGGTCACGTTCCCGGACCTCGCCGTCGGTGACCACCGGGTGTCGGTCACGCAGACCCTCGGCGGCGCCACCTCGGCCGCCGTCGCCCGCACCGTCACGATCACGGCCGCCGACCCGGTGACGGTCACGAGCCCGGCAGCCGACGACGTCCTGTACGTCATCGGCGACGACGGCACGCGCGACGTGACCGTCTCGGGCACCGCCGCGGCCGGCGCCCCGGTCACGGTGCGGCTCGGCGACGACGAGCTGCGCACCACCGCGGACGCCGACGGCGACTGGACGGTCACCTTCACCGGCGTGCCGGTGGGCGACCAGCCCGTCACCGCGACCCAGACGGTGGCCGGCACCACGGCCTCCAGTCCGGACCGCACGGTCTCGGTGCAGGCAGCCGACGACGTCACCATCACGACGCCGGAGGACGGCACCCGCCTCGTCGTCGCGGACGCGAACGGCACGGCTGACGTGCGGACGGGAGGCTCGGCGCAGCCGGGCGCGTCCGTCACGGTCCGCCTCTCCGACGGGTCCACGCACACCGTCACCGCGGACGACGACGGTGCCTGGACGTGGACGTTCCAGGACCGGCCCGTCGGGGACCTGCGGGTCACCGCGACCGAGCGGTTCGCCGGCCAGACCTCGGCAGCGGGACCCGTCGCGGTCTCCGTGGTCGCCGGTGCGCGGCTGACCGTCACCGACCCGGCGGGTGCGACCCGCGTCACGGTCGCCGACGACGACGCCACCACCGACGTCGACTTCGCGGGGACCGGCCAGCCGGGCGCCACCGTGACCGTCGACCTCGGTGCCGGGGGCTCCGCGACCGCCACCGTGCGGGGCGACGGCTCGTGGGACACGACCGTGCAGGACGTGCCGACCGGCTCGTACACCGCCTCGGTGACCCAGTCGGTGAACGGCACGACGAGCGCGGCGGTCGAACGCCCCGTGGACGTCGTGGCCGCGGCCGACCTGACGATCCGCCAGCCCGACGCCGACGAGCCGGTCACGGTCGCCGACGGCGACCAGACCACGACGGTCGTCGTCGCCGGTGACGCCCAGCCGGGCGCCACCGTGACCGTGACGGTGGACGACCGCGACCCGGTGCAGGTCACCGCGGGCACGGACGGCACCTGGACGGTCGAGGTCCCGCGTCTCGGCGTCGGCGACCACGACGTCAGCGTCACGCAGACGGTCGGCGGGTCCACCTCGACGGCACCCGTCGCCTCGACCTTCGAGGTCGTCGCCGGTGCACCCGTCCGGGTCACCGCACCGACCGCCGACGCGGAGTTCCATGTCGGTGACGCCGGCGCCACCACCACGATCCGCGTCAGCGGGACCGCGGAACCCGGCGCGAACGTCGTCGTGGACCTCGGTGGCGGCCGGAGCGAGTCCACGACCGTCGACCGCGACGGCCGCTGGACCGTCGACGTCACGGACGTCGGAGCCGGGGACCCGGTGGTGTCGGTGACGCAGCGCATCGGCGACACACGGTCCGCTCCGGTCACGGTGCCGGTCCACGTCGTCGTCGCCGACCCGCTCACGATCGCGGTCCCCGCGGACCAGTCGACGATCCGCGTCGCCCAGGACGACTCCACCACGACGGTCACCGCGAGCGGTGCGGCCGCTGTCGGAGCCACGGTCCGGGTCCGTCTGGACGACGGCACCGAGCGGAGCACCACCGCGACGGACGCCGGCACGTGGTCGGTCGACTTCACCCGGGTCGGGACGGGGCGCCACACCGTGCGCGCCACCCAGACCGTCGACGGGTCGACGTCGAGCCCGGTCACCTCGCGGTTCACCGTCGCCGGTGCCACCACCCTGGCGATCGACGCCCCCACGGCCGGTTCGACGATCACCGTCCCCGCCGGCACCATCGGCACGGACGTGGTCGTCAACGGCACCGGGCAGCCCGGCGCCACGGTCATGGTCGTCGCCGACGGGGGCGACCCCGTCGCAGTGCCCGTCGGGACCGACGGCCGCTGGACGACCACCCTCGAGGGCCTCGACGCCGGTGCGCACCAGCTGTCGGTGACGCAGGTCGTCAACGGCACGACCTCCGACCCGGTCGGCCGCGGCTTCACCGTCGTGGTCGCCGACGCGGAGAGCATCGTCGTGACCTCGCCGGCAGCGGGCACCGTGTACCGCGTGCTCGGCGGCCCGACCGACGTGGTCGTGACGGGCACGGCAGCGGCACGCGCCGCGGTGTCCGTGACGGTCGACGGCGGCACGGCGGTCACGACCACGGCCGACACCGACGGCGCCTGGCGCGTCACGGTGCCGGGCATCGGGACCGGAGCCCACACGATCGCCGCGACGCAGACCGTCGACGGTCGGGACAGCGCTGCCCCCGAGGTCGGGTTCTCCGTGGTCGCCGCGACGCCGGTGACCGTGTCGAACCCCACCGACGGCCAGGTGTTCCCGGTCACGGGTGACACCGCGACGGTCCCGGTGAGCGGCACGGCCGAGCCCGGGGCGAGCGTCACGGTCGAGCTCGACGGACGGACGGTCACCACCGTCGCCGGCGCCGACGGCTCGTGGACGGTCACCCTGGACGACGTGTCGCCCGGCACCCACACGGTCTCCGTGACGGAGACGGTCGGAGGTCGCACGTCCGACCCCGTGACCGTCGACGTCCGGGTCGTGATGGCCCAGCCCGGCGACGTGGTGATCACCTCGCCCACCAGCGGGCAGCTCATCGCGGCCACCGGGCCGGAGGACACCGGGTCCTTCCGGGTCACCGGCCACGCGACGCCCGGCGTCATGGTCACCGTCACGCTGTCCG
>Ga0265797_10011447_pt1 | contig 11104 bp, 13 predicted proteins | sample P2T30metagenome_FD_192433 | JGI IMG/M metagenome (GOLD analysis project Ga0265797, IMG submission 192433) | Plant litter microbial communities from East Loma Ridge, Irvine, California - P2 T30 | ecosystem: Environmental > Terrestrial > Plant litter > Unclassified | place: USA: California... | reverse complement strand
GGAATGGTGCGTCCAATGCTGGTGGAGCACATGGCGCTTGGGTATAACGACGCTACTGTACTGTATCATTAGGTCAAATTGGGCGGATGGGTGTACGACTAGTGTGCTTTTCGAATGCTAACTATGATTAAACCGCTGCCGTGTGTTCGTTCCTAAGTGAAGTGACGTATTGTGTAGTTTCGTGTCTAGTGGATAAGATTGAGTCGAGCAGGGCCTTTCCTCTCTATCATGTTTCGTCTCTTCGCCTAGTCTACATCCGGTGAGAAAGCCTCAGTGTTCACCCATCGCTAATCGACTACAGCGCACTACGTACTTCGTACCACCGCTGTTCCTCTTCTACACTAAAGATTGCAGTGCACCGCCCATGTCCGACGTTATTTTCAGGCAACGGTACACGACCCAAACTCCCGGGTATACCGAGTGACAGCTGGGTACAGTTATCGCCACAGCATTGGGTGTTCCCCGCGCGTGTACCACGGTACTACAACTTCTTCTTCGTAACCGGCTCTAAGCCTCGATGTTGCTTCGCAATCATCTGATCAAGCCTCGCATAGCAGTCCAGCGACATGAAGATACCTAATCGCGTTAGCTTATATTCCCCTCGAACAACTTCTATGACATTTCTCATCAGGCACAGCACTTACCAGCAGCCAGATACCCTCCATACATACCACCCAGCCCCTGCGCGCCCCTCTGCACCGACGTCAACTCCTCCCAACTCAGCATCTCCGCCAGGCAGACCAACGTCGTCAAGCTCGTCTCTAGACCGAAGACTAGTAGAGCGAGAGGAACGCGTGGGTCGTTACGCAGCAAGGCAGGAATGGCCCAGAGAGTGAGAGGGAGGTGGTAGACGAGTTCAAGGAAGGTCAGGACGGGGAACCAAGCTGGGGCGTTGTAGAAGAAGCGGTCGCCATATGTGGATATATACCAGTCGCGAAGCGAAGACATCCAGAGGGGTTTGATTTGGATTGGGTAGTAGGCTGTCAAGTCGAATGCTGTGGTTGAATTAGTCTTGGTCAGTCCATTCATGAATACGGTAGTGTGATGTATCAAATCCGGAAGCATCGGAACGACTGATAGAGGAGATGATTCAAAAGATCGGGCCCTCGCATATGTAACACTGCTACGCTATTGCAGCGTGACAGAGCCTCCAGCCTTGATATTCCTTCTCGGTACTCACCTAGCATCACCGGCAGGTGCACGAGGAAGAAGACGAAGTAGATGAAGTCGCGCTTCCGCTGAAATATTGAGACCGCCATGATTGTATACGCCGATGACGAATGTTTAGCAGCGTGGGTTGAAGTCGGTCGTTGTGGTAAAGTCACATTTGTTGGCAAGCGCGTCGTACGCGTTTTCGCGCGTGGGGCATCCACGGTCCTTTCCCCATACCTATGGGGCCGCACTCTTGGCTTCCGTCTCTCATCACTCCCCCCACGACGTCCAACTCGAATCGAATGGACAAACTCGACAACCGGGAATTTTCGATGGGCTTCTCGTGATTTTTCCGCGAAGTCCCAATGCGGGTCGATGGTGCTCCTGCCAACCGTGCCAGACCAAAGGCTACCGATACTATATGCGAACCGCTTCCGCGTAAGCTCCAGCTCTAAGAGATCGGCGTCTGAAACATGACTACTGTTCATCGCAAAGCACTTTCCTGCTTTGACCAGTCTTTCGTCCGAATGGCTATACAACTCGGACATCGGGTTGGCTGTTCGCGATCAGTTGAGCGCCATGCCAAGCGCGTATGTCTACGTGCATCCTGCATCAGCGTTCCGCCTTTAGCCTTCACACCTGATTTCTAAGATTCGGTTGCCACCACATCTGGAAGTCGATGATGCTACACGTGTGGAAACAATGGTCCGTACCTCTCACGAGTCGATCGCGCTATCGAAACTGCCGTCGCAACCGTCAAAGGATTCCTCGGAGCCTCGTCAAGTCGGCGCTCCGCTGCTACGAATTTACTCATGACCGATGACTTTAGCCTAAAGCTTTCCTCTGATAACCCTTGGCACCCGGCCCACAGCAACCGAACGACATCAGCGGCGGATGAAGCACGAACGGCACATGACTGCCAAGAATGGTGGATGCTTACATCGGTTTCCGTGTCCAATTAGTGTGCTCGAAGCCTTGGCTTGGCGGTCTTCAAGCCGTCTTTAACATGCTGCCCAGCAGCCGTTTCCTCTTGGTATGCTGAAGGGGTTAAACAGCTCTTATTACCGATGATCTGGAAAGAGTATGGGGGCCTGTTTCCCCACAGTGCTGCGATACGGCCACCGGGGTGCTGGATGATTATGCACATGGTGGTGCGGGCTCCTGTGGCCCCCCATACATAAGCCTGGGGTCTCCGAGTAAAGGACCGTAAGCTTTTTGGCAATCTGGGGTACTACTCAGACGGCTTTTGTTCAAGACTTTCGCCAAACTCTTCAAGTGTTTCGATTATCGGTAATCGAGCATCATCATGGCTGGAGGCGGCGGCGGTGCATCTGGCTTCGATGCCGCGCTTCAAAGGCGTCAGGCCCTGATGGGCGCCAGTGGTCCTAGGGCTCTTGTGAAAAACGGCAAGGTCTTCCTGATCGCCTTATTTGCCTGTCTCGGAGGTGTATTGTACGGATACAACCAGGGCATGTTCAGTGGTATTCTGGCTATGCCGTCTTTCGGAGCACGTACGTACTTTTGACTTCCACCATCAGCTTGCGCTTATATCGAGTAGAAACCGACGGCTACGTTGACAATCCAACACAGAAGGGATGGCTGACCGCTATCCTGGAACTCGGAGCTTGGTTCGGAGCCGTCATGTCTGGTTTCGTTGCTGAGGCAATGTCGCGCAAGTACGGTATCTTGATCGCTACTGCAATCTTCATCATCGGTGTCGTGGTGCAGATTACTGCTATCTCTGGTGGTCATGAAGAGATTCTGGCTGGTCGCTTCATCACGTCAGTGAACCATCACTACAAACCTTTCAGCATTTGCTAATCAAGCGTAGTGGTATCGGAGTCGGTGGTCTTTCCGTCATCGTCCCTATGTACAACAGTGAATGTGCACCTCCGTAAGTACACCCAGAAGGAGCTACCTCAGTACATGAGCAACATGCTGACGCGTCTTAGTGAGGTTCGTGGTGCCCTAGTAGCACTACAACAACTTGCCATCACCTTCGGCATCATGATCAGTTTCTGGATCAATTACGGAACCAACTACATCGGAGGCACCACCCTCGAGACGCAATCCAACGCAGCATGGCTCGTACCCATTTGCCTTCAGCTCGTCCCAGCATTCGTCCTCATCATCGGAATGGTGTGGATGCCGTTCTCCCCACGTTGGCTGGTACACCATGGACGCGAAGAAGAAGCAAGAAGCAACCTCGCCTCTCTCCGCAACCTTCCCGCCGACCACGAGCTTATCGAGTTGGAATTCTTGGAAATCAAGGCACAGTCCATGTTCGAGAAGCGCAGTGTTGCTGAAGCTTTCCCGCATCTTCGCGAGCAGACTACCATGAACATCTTCAAACTCCAATTTGTTGCCATTGCCTCGCTCTTCAAGACAAAGGCTATGTTCAAGAGGGTTATTGTCGCGACTGTCACTATGTTCTTCCAGCAGTGGACTGGTATCAACGCGGTAAGTGCGATCCTAGGACATGCTGATCAACTACATCCGAAACACATGCTAACTTGCCCACTCCCAGGTCCTCTACTACGCGCCTCAAATCTTCGAGCAAATCGGTCTCCAAGGAACCACGCAATCCCTCCTCGCGACAGGCGTCGTCGGCATCGTCATGTTCCTCGCCACCATCCCCGCAGTTCTCTACATTGACAAGCTCGGCCGCAAACCTGTGCTAGCCGTCGGAGCCCTCGGCATGGCCTTCTCCCACTTCGTCATCGCGGTCATTCTCGCAAAGAACTTTGATAACTTTGAGAACCACCGCGCGGCGGGATGGGCAGCAGTGGTCATGGTCTGGTTGTTTGTCATCCACTTTGGTTACTCTTGGGGTCCTTGTGCTTGGATTTTGATCGCCGGTAAGCACTTTTCCCACTTGCTCAAATGTGAGTTTTCTCATGCTAACATTTCCGTCAAACAGAAATCTGGCCCCTCTCCACGCGCCCCTACGGAACAGCCCTCGGCGGCTCCTCCAACTGGATGAACAACTTCATCATTGGACAAATCACGCCCGAGCTGCTCGAAAACATCACCTGGGGCACCTATGTCCTTTTCGGACTGGTCACCACACTCGGAGCTGCATTCATCTGGTTCTTCGTTCCTGAGACGAAGCGCCTGACGCTCGAGGAGATGGACACCATCTTTGGTAGTGAGGGCGCGGCGCTCAAGGATCAGGAGCGCATGGCGGAGATTAATCATGAGATTGGTCTGGCGGCGTACTTGCATGGCGATGCAAGTAGTGGGAATGAGACGAATGTTGTTGGGAATGAGAAGGGTATTGTGTAAGCGCTGCGTTGCCTATGGAGGAGGGGTTTTGAGTAGGAAGTGAGATTGGAGGTTGAGATTAGCTTAGTGGTAAATTGATGCTTGTAACTATTTGAGTTCTTTCGATGATGCTATGGAATGAGTATATATGTGGTGTTTGCATTCTTTCGCTTCGCCATGTTTGGATATATGTCGCTTCTAGTGGACTGAATCTTGATCCCATCTACACACACGGACAGTTGAAAAGTGATGAAGTGATAGGGGCATAAACGAAAAGATTTAAAAGACGTAACATCATCTGAATGGCTCTTTTCTCTCGCACAAGATATTGTGGTGTAGCGATCAGTCACCTGACCTAAGAGTGAGAATATGTACTCTGGTCGCCCTTTAGTATGGAGAGCAGCTTCCTCGGATAAGAGTAAAACCGTGTTCGCGTATTGCCTTTTGCTTTGCTCTTCTATCCTATTAATCGCCGGTGGAGTACCTCCTGCCTCTGCTCGGAGTCCGGTCGTGCACTAAATGAGATCGGTGACACATCAGAACCATCGAAGTAGTGTATATCACCATCATGTTTGCACCACCAGCGATCTAGAACTGGAACAGAGTCGCCACTTTGCCCAGCTGTGCTTGCCGCAGTTGCATTTGCCAATTGCAAGCCCATCTCTGGAATGATATCTCGCATTAATGGTTTTCGCCTCGTCGCTTTGATAGATCCCCAGCTGACCTCGATTTCTTTTCCCGCAAGGAATTGTCCAGTGGATGATTGCGCCCGTACTCTAATATATATGCGGTCCGAATATGTATATTGGACATTGCGTATTTTCGTGCTTAGGTATACGTCTAGGCAATATCTGAGAAATGTATCAAGACCAGGAAGAGATCGCTCGGGTAGACCCATCGCTTCTCCCAGGAAGAGAAGCGTGGTGCAATAGGAGCGCGGACTAGCCAGATCTCTCAAGTGTTTTGGATACAGACACTCTGGGTCTGTAAGGTCGAACAACTCTTCGTACAGAGCCGCCACTGCATCGAAGTATACCTCAAGCACTTCTTTTGTGTAATCAACACGCACTCGCCATCGTTCAGGTGTGAGCCCCAACAAGGCGTACACCTTGTCGCGAGGATCAGTGCAAGTGCTCCCACAATGTAGTAGGATACATTCTCTCAGGGTACGCCGTTTTCGAAAACGGCCATGTCCACAGATGGTTGCCCAGGCGGATGCTGGTAGGCTTCGTGGATTTACTCCTGCGAGGCGTACTTGATACAAATCTAGCTCAATTCCTCCGCAAACGACACGAGGCGAGCTAACACTGAGCGCAATTTCCTGAACGACCCATATCCGTGAGAAGTATGGGTGGGCTAGTAGAGTAGTAATAGCCCCCCTTTGGTCATCTTCCACGTCTCGCAGCTGACGCGCAGCCTCGATCATGGTAGAGTCGCACCCTAACCATATGAGTACCATCTTCGCCTTTTTGTAGATCTTGTCCATGATACGGACTTGGTCGCTGCGCTCAATCGGGTCATCTTGATTGATGCATATCTGATCGATCCAATAAAACGACGGCTTTCCGGTGCCGCTCATGCCCCACGGCTCGGTAGTGTAGGCATGTAGGAAATCGAAAAGATTTTGGCGTACTTCCAGATCCTCTCTGTCGACTGCTATCTTATGGGTCGGCGTCGGGTCGCCCCAGGTATATGATAGAGCGATGAAGTTAGGACAGTGTAAAAGTTCGTAATCTAGTAAACTGCATTGCGGCTGATGCGTGCGAGGGTCTTTACTGATTCGGAGTAGCCGCAACTCTGGACCGAATGCCTTGTTCAGAGGTCCGTAACTGTATTTAGGCATTCTTACGGTGTGGTAGAAGTTGGTAGTGGTGAAGTCTAAAGAGATGGGCCAACGCGGGGTAGTGGCTTTTCACTAGGCTGCCACTGCCTTGCGATATCTAGCGCTGACGAGAAGGCTACTTAGGTATTAGGCTGGGTAATGCCATGCCTTGTTTGTCAGGCAGGACGTCTCGATCTCTGCTTACAGCATGGCACGTACTTTGTTGCGACGGCGTACTGAGGGGAAGCCACTTTCGCCGGGGATCGTAACTGCAGCTTTAGCTGCACATTACAATTCCTTCCTAAGGTTATTAATGTCACAAGATACTGCATCTTATTAGCTTATCAAGCTCGGCTCTTGTTTATCTAATGTATCTGAGATGTTAGTACGCCTGCATTGAGTTAGGACTGTATTCAAGAAGTAGGAGCGTCTGTAAGTTCAGAAACAATCGAATGCGCTTTTTGCTCAGACTGCCGCGATCTTGTAGAAATGCGACCAATGCAGAGTGATATTTATGGCCTTACTGCTAGTCGCAAGCACTGCAAATTTCGGTTGGTTGAAGGTGTAGAGTAGCATACTAAGTTTGGCGCCGGACTTCTTCGTTCGACTCTCTAGTATGCCGGACGATAGCATCTTGGGTCTTGTCTGAAGACACCATAATGCCGGATAAGGAGCGAATATCACTCGTAATGTTTCTGAAGCAGGTGCGCTCCTCACTCTCGCGCGTCGTCGCTCCTCCCACGGCCCCTCGCGCTTAGCCTGCACACTCACGACCCGGCGGTCTACTTAGATCTCGCAGACCTCTTCTCACCGCTCTACTCAGTTGCCTAAGATTGACTGCGAAACATTTACCAACTCGGCTGCATTATGTTGGGTTTCCAAGGTTGGCTCGATGATCATACTTAGGTCTTGGTTACATGTATTGGGAATAAGCTTTCACACAGTTAGCAGCGCAGGCACGAACAATGCAATACCTTTGTGCGATGTCTTTTAGTATGTACATTCCTAATGCATTAACACTTCGCCAAGGATAGTCATCTGCCTGCATATACGCTTGAGCCGCACCTCTTTTTAGCTCCGTTTACAAGCTGTCAGGAAGGTCTTTTGAGTCGCTCTTCTCACTCTTAATCTACAGCATCCGCAGCACGCCCTCAACGCCGCCGAACCGCACCACCCTTCATTTCTCTTGAACAAAAACACTCGATCACTGCCCACCACCCAGAGTAGTCATCAAACTCTGCCTAAACGCCTCCTGATCCACAGCCCTCCCAATCAGCACCAACTTCGACTCCTGCGCCCCATCTTCAGGCTTGGCATCAAACTCATTCGTATCGTAAATCGCCCTAACGCCCTGTGTAAGAAGAATCTTGCCGTCCTTGACCGGAACGCGTCCCTTCAAGCGATGAATCTCAAAAGGCTTGTGTGCAGTTCCATTCGGTAACGTCTCCTCCCACAAGATAGTGCGAAGGAAGAGATCGAACTTGTCGACTTGATCGCGAGTTAAAGCCGGGAAGGAGATTGTTGAAGTGGTGATTGTGGGGTCGAGGTGGCTGTGTCCTTTACTCGCGAACTGTAGGTCTGTATCTGTGACTTCGTCGTAGGCATGGAGATCCAAAACCAGCCCTTCAAGCTGCGGGACCTGGCTTTTCGTAGTCGTCTTGATGCGCGCGAGGCCGTTGATAGACCGGATTCGCTCGGTGACTTGTTCGAGTTCTTGCGCGGAAACAAGATCAGTTTTGTTGATGATAATGACGTCTGCATGGCTGATTTGCAAGTGCGCTGTTGTGAGTAAGGGGCCGTGTTCGTCGTGCGATGCTTTCTTTCTCTCTTCGATGTTTTCTTCGTCACCGAGACCTTCGTCTAGGCTCTTTAGAACGTTCTTTGCGTCGACGAGCGTGACGATGCCGTCGAGGAAGATGCTGCTGCCTAGGCCATCGTCGAGCCAGAACATGGGTGCGATGTTTCCGGGGTCCGCTAGACCGGTTGTTTCAAGCAGAATGTAGTCGAATAGGCCGGATTGCTCCATTAGGTTCTCGATGGCTGCTACGCCGATGTCTTTTACCGAACAGCATATGCAGCCGTTCGCGAGTGGGACAAAAGGTGCGGGTTGGGCGGATGTGGAGTTTGCATCGGAGACTGTGAGTTGTTTTTCGATGTCAATTGCTAAGCCATCTGTCAGAGTGATGTCTTATTCTTAGTGGAAAGTGAGCATACAATCACCGAACTCATTCAGAATGACGGCAATCTTCTTTCCATGTTGTTCAGTCAAAATGTAGTTGAGCAAAGTTGTCTTTCCCGCACCAAGATAACCTGTCACTATGGTGATGGGCACTTTGCCCTGGGGTGCCTCCTCCGAGGTCGCCACAAGATTGGGTATTTCCTCATCTTGGTCGTCGAGGACTTTTGTGTTAGTCTCTGGCTGAACTAGAGTGGGGACTTCATCGTCTGATACGTTTCCGTCCATGGCCGGCAAGCTGTTACTAGGTAGTGATTCGAATGTCGAGGAGGGGTGCCAGAGCGTCAAGATACAGTCCTAGAATGAGTTAGAACAGATGATCTGGAGGCAGGTGCTCAAGAACATGCAACCCTAAGTACACGATTCACCCATAACGACTTACCTAATCGCAGCTACTTCGGGATTTTGGAGGCCAAGAGAGACGGCAATGACGTCGTGGGGTGGCAGAGTCATGTAGAAAAATGGTCCACCGCGACTGACGCGCGATGAAGCTAGCGCCGTCGCGTATTTCCTAGTTGACAAGACCCCTGCCCATGCCCTGCATCCGCAAGCTCCAGGTATCAACAACACACGCCGCCCCGCCTACCTGTCGCCAGACGTCTACTGTGATCGCAATTCACTCACTACCACCCATCATTCCGCAAATATGACGTCGCCCGCTTCGCCGCGCCTTCCCAGCCCGCCTCCCATCCCAGAAGACCAGCTCTCGCCTGTATCCGCGTCGCCAGAGCAGCAGAAGCTCTTCAGCAATCTCGACCATGCCGCCGAAAGGAGAATACGACCGGGGACCAAGGCGGAGGACATGGCAGAAGGACCGCCACTGGTAGAATTATCAGAGGTGTGCGAAGGCATACTACAATAAAGATAGCGCCTGGCTGACAAGATGCGCAGATTGACTCGGCATTCCAACTTACAGAGCACCTCAAAGCCCTCCACTACTCGCTCACGCACCCCGCCAGCTCGGATGGCACTGTGCCAGTAGACAGAAACATGGCATTGAAGATAGCACAATCACCTGCCAACGTGGACAGGACGCTGTGGCTATACGAATTGTGCCGCTTCCTCATACAAAAGGTCAACTCCATCATTACCGCTCTCTTCGCCGACGACCCACCATGCTCGTCCCTGACGTGTCCCGAGATGCGCGCTTCCGAATGGCAGTACCTCTGCGCCGTACATGACCCGCCAAAATCATGTTGTGCTATCGACTACTGCTGCCACACGCTCGACTGGGCGGCTAACACCCTCACATCACCCAAGCACTTTCCTTCGCGGCTCGCGCTTGGCACCGACTCGTCAACGCAACACTCACAAATGCGCCAGTTGACCAACATCTTCAGACGCGTATATCGGATCTTTGCGCACGCATGGTACTCGCACCGAGAAGTCTTCTGGAAGGTCGAGGGGCGCACAGGCCTATACATATTCTATAAGACAGTCTGCGATGTATATGGTCTGGTACCAGAGGATAACTACACCATCCCTCCTGAGGCTGAGGGCATCGAGCCATCAACAGAGGTCAAGCCGTCAGCGCCACCTCTGATCATGAAGCGAGAGCCCTCTGATTCGACATCAGAGATTTCAAGTAACACACTGGCAGACGGAATGTCTGATCATTCGCTATCAACAGCTGGAACAACCAAGCGACATAGGCATTCGCCATCAGTTGGAGCCACGGCCGTTCAAACAGTTGTAGAAGAGAATGAGGAAGAAGAAGAGCGCCCAATTCTCCAAGCGCGACCAGTCACTCAAATCTTCGAATCGGCACAGGAGGACGAGGAAGAGGAGGAAGGCGACAGTGATGGGGATGTCACGGCTATCGAAGATAACAACGAAGATGATGATGACGAAGATGATGACGAGGACGAAGACGAAGACGAGGCTGAAGCTGCTGAGGAGATAACACAAGCAGATGCTAAGGACCCCACGACTGAAGCAGCCCAAGAAGGCGCAGGTGAGGGCAAGGTAGCGGGTACCTCGCCCGAGGAAGAAGAAAAGAAAGACAAAGATGCCGCCACAGAACCAGCGACCGCCAAGGCCACTGAGGTCAGTGCTCCAGACGCTGAAGACAGCGAAGAGGAACCATCACAAGACGATACCAAAGTCAAAGACGACAGCAAGCCAGATGCTGAAGGGTCAGAGGAGGCGAAGAAGGTTGACTCGGCTGCAGAGTCGGCTGATGAAGAGGGTGATGCGAAGGCCCAAGATTAGGTTATCACGGGCAAGGCTGAACGGGTAGTATTTCAGAAAGCGAGCGTCGTGTACATTAGGCGTAGGAATAGGACGGAATAATGACTTGGCAGGGCAGATCGGGATGCTATCGTTTGCATCAGCACACATAGATATCACGCACGGCATGATATGGCTTAAGGGAGCCGCATTACTAGATACTAGTAGCTGATGATAGTCGAGATCTCAGATGAGTGATAGCGGGGCTTCATCGAAGAGACATGCATTAATGCCCTCGGGCTTTACCTCCAGCCTCAAGAACCAACCAGTACGCAGTGGCTCAGCTAGCGCATGTGTATAGCCTCCGCGGAGGACCCATCTCAGCTCACGAGACAAGTATAGACTGGGACCAGGGAATTTCCTGCCCAGTTTGGCAATATACTGGCCTTGAAACATGAAGG
>Ga0265797_10011446_pt1 | contig 11105 bp, 11 predicted proteins | sample P2T30metagenome_FD_192433 | JGI IMG/M metagenome (GOLD analysis project Ga0265797, IMG submission 192433) | Plant litter microbial communities from East Loma Ridge, Irvine, California - P2 T30 | ecosystem: Environmental > Terrestrial > Plant litter > Unclassified | place: USA: California... | reverse complement strand
TACTTCACAACAGCATTTCTCTAATCCTCTCTACTGCTTCCCTACACATACCAGAGATTTCCTCATTCCCTCATCAAAACCAACAAAGGACACATGGCCTAATGGTAAGGCGCCCGCACACAATGGCCTAGCGTCACTCGGCACCAGCTCCAAGGAGTCAATGACTCCAAGGAACCAGCGGCTTCGAAGAATCAAAGACTTCGAGGCACCAGTCGGATGTGTGTGTGTGTGGTGTGTGCAACAAAAGTCCCGTAAAAAGGAACCAGTTCGCCGGGGGCGTGATGCGGTGAATGCAAGTTCGAGTCTTGCTGTGTCTATTCTTTTTTGCTGTCTTTTGCTGACGGTTGAATGTCGATTTGGGTATTCTAGGATAGCGCGGACGTGATAGTGGGGTATGTGAGTTGAAGGTGAGAGAAGGGCTTTGAAGATACGCATAGTCTAGCGAATGAGTCTTTAAGACCATTGACAGCGCTGTTTCACATAGTTCCACTCCATAGCGCTCATGATACCGTACCAATGAGCGATGGCACTTAGAACAATAAAGACGTGAAACAGCTGATGTGATGCGCCCCAGAAATCGTATCTCTTCGGTCTCCAAGATTCTGGGAAGTGTGTCTATTGTACCAGTCAACGAAGGTTCAGTCTTGAGAAAAAGGACGTATCGATGAACATGCTAGCCTTACCGCATAGAATCCAACTCCAATCAGTATCAAAATACCTTCAAGGTAGTAATATCGCAGGCCAGTCTGTTTGTCAAGCTGTTCATGACCGAAGATTGACACGCCATGGAAGATTGGTGCAAACGCTGAAAAGCCCGTTGCGATGAATGTTGATAAGCGTAAGGTCTTCCATCTTGGGCCGTGAAGACTGGGGTTGATGACCGTGGTTGCTGTCAGTGTCCCAAGTGTGATGATCTAGAAGGGTTAGTCCAGCCATACAACATCTCATCAACGCCGTTCTATCAACATACCATAGACCAATACAGTTTCTGCAACCCCGGCTCGCAGTAGAATCCAAAATAAATGCCAGGTATGAATGATCCTACAATCTGCCCGATGATCGCGACATAATCTGCTTTAACCCACAGACTTGCATAGCCTTCCGAATGGCATATCAGCGTATGGTACGCTGCCGAAGTACCAAAGCAGACCACAGAGGCGGTAAGGAAGATGCGGAAGACGAGTTGATCGCTCCATGTTGCCTGAGGAAACCTTGCATTGAAGTAGCGATCGAAGGAGTAGCTGGCTAGGAGGACGAAGATGCCGGGGATTAGGTGCGTGTAGATGTTTACGGTTTCGTTGTGCAGTTGGAGTAGGCTGCGGAGGCAGAGGGGGATGGATTTCGTGACAGGGCGATAGCCTGTAAGGATGAACGAGTTATGCGCGTACCAAGATGGCACCTCATGGCTATCCTGCAGTGTAACTGAAGTGTCGATTCGTGACGTTTCTTGTGGTGGTGAGTCTGTGGTGCCGCGCGTGGCCATGGCGCAAGTACTCAACGAATAACGGTGTTGTAGCGACAAGAAAAAAGACGTTGAAAAGAGAGGGGTTTGCGCGAAAATAGCATGAATTAGTATGGAAATTGAATCGGCGATAGAAACGCGAGGGTTCGGCAATTAAATCCGTCAATCATTGCGGTAGCATCGCGTCGCTTGAGTCAGCGCGTTGGGCGGTCGGTTTGGCACGGACATGTTAATCAGAAAACGGTGCATAGACGCTTCGACAAAATCTAGACTGACTCCCACCTTTCTACAGAGTTGATGATTGTGCGTGTTGGTGATGGCGATGTCGGTTGCGGGATTGCGTGGGTGTTTCGAGGATTACCAAATATGGCATGACGTCAGGGAACATTGCCGTGCTGTCAGGCGCGTCGAGGCGGGACGGCGTACCTTCCGTCTATCGGCATGGACGTAGACAACTCAAACCAACAAGCCAATGGAATCTGAGATACACCTACTGTGGGACGAAGCGTCTCTCCAGGCCCACGGCCACGATAATCACCGTCGGGTTTTATCGTGCGACACAGGTGTTGCCCCAGCTCGAAGACGTCTTACCTATGCGCTAGTATCGGCTTGGCGTCTACACAGCCTACCTCACATAGTATATAGGTAGGCTGAAGAGAATCCAGCCTTGTGAATATGGTATATAGGTAGGCTGAGGAGACACCAGGCTTGTGACTAACCACTTTCGCAGGGCTAGCGCACCAAACGTATGCTAAACGAGGGTCCCGCGTGTCAGACCCGTTACTTATGCAATGCTCTTGGGTCTGGTCTTGAATACATCGCTCGCAGCGAGCTTCCGGTTGGCTTGAAAACCATCTCACCGGCATGCGATACCTCTCGTCAGGATTCGGGCACGCTCCGAGGCTGTTTTTGGGCAGAAGCGCCTGTGTTGGCTAGCGTGTATCAGTACATATATGTCTTCTCCGCGCTGCATGAAATCTCTTGGATAGAGAATAGCAGGAAGCCCTAGAGCAAATCGTGCTCACGACTGTATCTTATTCTCGACAGACTGTTCGTTCCATGCGTTGCATCATATGTTGCATTTTGCCTCTCCCAGTGCAAGTAGCTTTCTCTTAGCCTCCAACAACGACTCTATGGGCCTAACCGGTCAACATCAGAACCAATAATATATTACTACGATGTCGTTCTCCACCAGCACTACATTCACCAAGCAGACTGGTATCGAAACCGAACTATCTGAGCGGCCCAAGAGCGACTTCAGTTCACCTCAGCCAGTCAACACCAACACCGACTCTACGCTACCCACGCATCACCTACCGTTACGCACCTACGCTCTGCCTCCTTCGTACATTCCAACGATACACTCAAGTACCAACGAAACCTTGACTGTACCTGCTGAGACAAACACATGGCTCAGCCATGTCAAAGAGTACGCTCCTGTCGTTGGAGTCGTTGGCACCATCACCGGTGTCGTTGTCGCTATCATCACTGTTGCGATCAAGTGAGCCAGAGAGGAAGCCTCGCTGAGCCTTTGAACTACAGCCCGTTACTTTGTGCTGAGGGAGGATTTCTAACAAAAAGCGAAAGGCTGTCAGGCATAGCATAGCGAGACCCACAGTGGAAGTTTTGCGAAGAATGAAGAAACTTGAATGTTTCCACACATAATATGATTATCATTTAATACTATGTGCCAGCTCATCCAAATCTAGATGCTTTGGAAAAGAGCTGTGTCGTGAGGCTCTTGTCCGCAGGATCGACGCGCCCGGATCGTGACATGCCGGTAGCGTTTTTGGCTCCGGAATTGCGCGCTCGTATTTAAGGACTCCACAGCCTTGCCCCAATCAAACACCTGCAAAGTCCGGACAGTTAGGCCGCTACAGGATGTACAGGTGTAGGAATATACTAAGTGTTTACCGGTTTACACGACTGAGCCATAACGAAGAAGGCTAACAGCCTCCAGCCAGTCTTCTGCCTGACTTTCTTCCGCGCGCTGAGTATACGGACTTCTCAACACAACAAAGCCGAACCGCGAGATCAGAACCTTTGCCAGGGTCTATGGTGCGCGTATAACGACCCGTACTCCATTCTGTGGTGTACAATTTTGTCAAAGTTCTTGCAACATGATGAATGTAGAGCCAATTGTTATCTAGGGCAAAGAGTAAGATCGCTTCACTGCTGTGTAACGGAGGCGCCCGCTAACATAACCATCACCTGGGCGTTGTTGCTGTTTGGCCAGTATGCTACCATTGACACGGTTAGGTTAATTTCTCGTGATATCACCATCCATTGGCAGATGCTGCTGGTACACGTAGTCATAAGAACGGCACCGGTACCTCTCCGTGTAATCCTCTTGTTCATGCCCAGCTGTGCAAACTTACCTTACCGCAAGGCTGACCGCCGTATATACTTTGCAGCATCGTCACATATCTTCTTCAAGACCGTAGGTACCTCTCTTTGGTGTGTCCGACTGAGCAGTCCCATGCGCTAACTTGCAATAGTCAAACTAGTCATTACATCTCGTTCTTTGGATTCCAACCGCCATGTCCTCCATCATGACTGCAGCCGAGCAGGTCAATCAGAACACCTTGCTACCCATGCATCACCAACCACCACGCGCCCAGGTTCCGCCTATACTCAATGCCAATTCGTTTGATGATCAGCACACAATCTCCAGGGCTTATGCGGTGGTATCTGGCGTCTCAACGTGGTTTACTTGTATCAAAGAATACGCCCCCGTCATTGGTATCTTCGTCGCCACCGTCTCGCTCGTCGTGACTGTCATCGGAATCGTGGTCGCTGCTGTCATCACTGTCGTAATCAAGTGAGCTATGAGTGCAGAAGGATCAACTCGAAGCAGCCCGCAGCGTCTTATGTATCTCAACTGCGGGACGGACTAAGAGAGGGTTGACAAAGAATGGGTTTTGGAGAACGTGATGGGTGAGACTGTAGATTGGGATGAGCCAGAGAGGTATACATACTGTCGCGTCGCGTAGACGTCTGGGTGGACTTGTCAGGTATCTGCCACATTTAGACTACGCATAGAATGTTTCTTTGGGTTCTTCTCGTTGCATAGTCTCTTTCGCGCTACACACATATATAGCCACATCGTGTGCCAGTCGCGTATGATTCTCGAAACTGTAGATGAAAGGGAGATGTCTTCAACATTCGTATTTGCTGAAAGTCCTTGAGTTCGCTATGATATTGCGGCCTGGAGATTTATGAGATCCTCATACCTTAGAAATCCATCCCGATGCATTCGCTGTAACGTGGTCGAATATTTTCAGTCCAACACTTCCTGGCTTTATTTCTCAAAGGCTTCTTGTGGCGAACCATACAGCTCTTCTGGTCCTTCCAAGGCTATGCAACATCTCCACCAAACAGTGACTGCTGTCAGACTGCCCAGGTGATTTTAGGACTGGAACCTCCGATGAGCTACGCTGCATAAATTCAGTTGTCTTGAGCATCTACAAGGCAGGCGCGAGGTCATGCGTTACTTCTTTATCTATGGAAGTGGACGTTTCATTTGGTTGGTTCTGCCAAGCAAGCGGCTTACCGGTCGACAGGGACCGAGACAGCTGTGTGGACTGCGCCTTCTACCCGACCTCGAACAGCCAATTGGATCTGTACGCCTAACCAAGGTGGGCATGACAGGACGAACTGTGCGTCTTTGGCAGATAGCCCGAAAAGTACCAACGCCATATGCAACGAATAACGCCACGCAGGCCCGATGATATTGTGAGGAGAAAAGCACTGAATTTCCCCATTCATCTAAGACAAACTCCTCAGATACCTATCCAACTCTGAAATCCAACTCTGAAATCGATTTGGTGCTAAGTATATTCCATTCCATACTAGGTACACTGCGCAACTGTGCAATCTTGTCACTGTATGTACAGTTTAGCCGACCCATATCTGATTGGCTGTCATGTTGTGCTAACTCGTGGGTACTCGAAGCTTCGCCATGAGTTCTCCCTCTACCACTGCAGACGGGCACACCAACATCGACTCTTTGCTACCTACACACCTGCAACCACGACGCGCATACACTTTACCTTTGCTCGACCAGACACTGCCACCAAGGCATCTTCAACCAGTCAGATTCGTAGTCCTGCCGGAGTCTGGCACGAGACGGTGGTTCGCTTACATTGTCGGGGTCGCTACTATCATCGGTCTTGTCGTCGCTATCATCGCTATTGTAGTTAAATGAGCGGGTGGGACAGGTTAGGTGGTTGTTGCTTGCCAAGATTCAGTGGAGAACATGATGTGCTGGGCTGTGAATCGAGATAGACTAGAGAGGTATACCTAATTAAGTTTTGCGAGAAAGAAGCGTGTTTAGTACTTTCACTTATGTGCATGATCGAATTGGATGATCCATACGGTCGTTGCTTGACGTAGTCCTGGACGGAGTATCAGCAGGGCTGCTCTCGGGAACTCCGAGTCGAATAGCAGCTCATTGGGCGTCAAATGGTAAACGAAAAAGACAAAGGAAGACAGACCTCGCATGGTCGTTTTGTTCTGAAGACGCGACATGCACCGCTTTGTGTCGTAACATTTATTAGAGTTTTACCAATGTACGCCTCGGTAATAGCAATGTTAGCTTTAGAAATGCGCTGTTGTTGTGCATCCAGTAGACATGGCGTGAAGGAATGTCTGTTGTCAGGCGGCTTGTATAGAACGGCATGTCTTCTACCTCCATAACCCTCAAGTATGCGAACCGTGGCGATTTCTCGAGCGAGAACTCCTATGAGACTGCAGGTGTGCGCTGCGCGTCACATGCTTTGAGGCGCGAGACACACACAGCTAATCCTGCAACGTGCCACCCCCACGTGCGGGCCGACGAAGGAGCCGGCTTATAGTCAGCATGATTGGCCGTACCCGAGAATGCTCGGACCATGCCAAGGTGTATCCCGTGAAATTGCTACAGGTGCTCGTTCACGACCAAAAGGATCGTGGGGCGCACGACTACATTATAAGATGCAGAGTCGCAACACGTTCGCCTTTACTCTCAGCACCTTCCCGGGGTTTCGAAGGAAGAAGATGCAAAAGCTCAACGATAACAATTCTATCTCTACTTTGAACATCTGTCGCTCAACATATTGAAGCGATTTACTAGGATCATCGTATGTAGTTTAGCTCGCTCGCTCTTGATTGGCTGACTTGATACTCACCCATCGTAGTTCCACGAACCTCGCCATGCCCTCCTCCACCTCCACAGCCACCACCGCGGCAGATCAGTGGGATAGAGATGCTGAGCTGACTGAACTGGTCAATACCGACTCGACCTTACCTACGCATCACGTAACGCCACGCGCTCACACTCTACCTCCCGCCTACGACCCCGATCCCTATAACAACAGCAACAGCAATCAGACAATAGCCTTGAGAGCGAGGACTGCTATTACAGCCAGGCTTACTGAACGAACGTGGTTTCTTCATATCGAGAGATACGCCTCCGTTATTGGACTTGTCATCGCTGTTGCTGCACTTATCGTCACTGTCATCGGAATCATCGTCGGCGTCATTGTTGCTGTTGTGGTCAAGTGACTCACGTTGGAGAGACGATTTGAGATACTACCTGGGTAAGTAGCGTTGCATCCGTAGGCCGAGTGTTTCGAAAGACAACGACTTCTCAGCGATATCCATAAGGGTTCTTCCTGGATGGTGATAGACTAGATTCGAGACTGGGATAGACGGAAAGAGTTCTACATGAGAAGTGCGTGCGGAGTGTAAACAGTAGGATTGTTGTTAAGATAGACTGGAGTAAGATGCCCAATGTAATTTCTGCGAAAAGAAAACCAAGTTTGCGTGCCACTAGATATACCATGATCATTTGGAAGAGCCATACGATAGGTAGTCTCTAGAGAGTCAACGCCTAGTGCCCGTGCCACAGTGATGGCGTCTGTAGACCTTGCGAGATACTTATGCGCATTCGCGAGGCATGGCGCCAGGAAATTTAGAATGCTGTCAGGCGTGACCAAGCACAACTGCAGATTGAGCTCTGCGCAAATCAATGACTTCGTCCTAACATGAATCTACGACCTCTCAGCGAAAGCAACAGGTAGGGTTAGGGCGGACATACATCTCTGTAGCTCTTCACGTTCGTTTTTGGATCTCGCATCGGTGTACTCATAACGCAAAAACGAACACCTTGCAGTAGCATTCTTTCATGGTCGGGCAATGTACGGGAGGCTTACCAAAGATCGATCAAACGTATATTAGCCTGTCGCAAAAGGGTCCCGCAGCGCCTCACCTCTTGCGCCCGCCTATTGGCTCCAGCCTCGATTGTACGCTAGTAATAAGCTTGCATGGTGATCACCTTCGTGGTTGGATGCGTATGGGCCGTGTCACAGCGAGGGCTGCGAGGTGCAGATGGAATCCATCATCGGCTTACGCCTGCTGCATGTGCGCCACATGTTCCTCAAATGGCTAGCACGCGCCGCCCGAGGCCAAAGTGACAGTCCTTATTGCAGAGAGAAACAACATTACAACTTCGAGTATCCTGCAATTAACTACAGTATGTTCAAAGAAGGATTAGACCATTCTAGTTCTATCACTACATACAGTTGAGTTTCTATATCTTATTTGGCTATGCCAATTCGCTAATCCGTCATCTGGGCTTAGCCATTAGAGACTGCGACGCATCTTAGTTTTTTGAAGGCTCGCTGCACACTGCAATGTCCCTTCCAACCACCACAACCTCCGAACAGGTTAACATGGACTCCTTGCTACCTACACACATCAGGCTACGACGCGCCCATACTTTCCCTCCCCTCGAGTCCCGTAACTCCTACCACGAGACGATACTGTCACGACGCGATCCTGTAGGGGCGTCTGTAGCGAGGAGATGGTTTACTCTGGTCAAAGAGTATGCCACTATGATCGGAGTTGTCGTTGGTATAATTGGAGTGATTGTCGCTATTGTTACTGTTGTGATTAAGTGATCTGGATAGAATATTGGGTGAGGGTAGTGTGCTGCAATGAGGATGCCAAGGAATGTTGATCTGACTTGGGAAGAGAAGATGAGGAATGAATACCCAACGAAACGTTTGCGAGAAAGAAAAGAGAAGAGAAGAAAAGACTTCGAGTATGTGCCGATTGAATGCCGAACGATCCACGATATTTGTTGTTACATCTCTGTACCTCATTAACGCCGACGCTGATGATAAATACCAAACCGGTTCAATCTCAACTTCTGCTCACCAACCTTGGCTCTGGCAACTCCAGCAATGAGAAGCTTTACTCAAACTCCCCATTCCAATTCCCATCCTCTTATGCACCTACTCCACACCCTCAGCCCTCTTCCTATACCCCTCCCTCCTCTCCAAGCTCTCCGGCTCCTTACCCGCCGCCTCGATAATATCGACCTTCGGCTGTTCCTCCGTCATGTCAATCCTGCCCGGCCTCCTGGGTCTCAACTGCGTCCTCTGGGTAATCGGGTAAAAGTACGCCGCCCGCTGCATCTTGCTGTCACGCAACGGCTCATTCGCATGTTTCTCCGGGTCATGCAGCGCAAGCGCCACAACATCGCCGTAGGTATCGCTGGGGTCGCCGACTTGCTGGCTCGTCTCGTACGTACGCACGTTATCGTATTTGAAGCATTTGCGCGGCTGGCCTTCGTCGTCTTCGGCAATGTCGAAGTCGATGTCTGCTTCGTTTGTGGGGTCGTGCGTGGTGAAGTTGCGTTTGATGCCCCGGACCTTGGTCTTGTCGGAGGGGAGGAAGTATTCGAATTGCCAGCGGGGGATCGGGGGTGGGACGGTGGGGTCCAGGCGGTGCGCTTCGCGATCTTCCATGTACTTTTCTTGGTCTTGGATTGTTTGGCCGGCTGGGCGGAGGAGGGCGACGTCCAGACGCGGGTCGTAGGATGGGTCGAGCGGGTTGTTGATCGGGGGTGCGGTGAACTTGAAGACCATGTAGCCGCCGGTGTCGGGCATGGCGTCCCAGTCTGGGAGAAGAGGGTAGGAGTCCACGAGGGTCAGGTTGGGGTTCCGGGGGTTCTTGGGCTTGTTCCATGCTAGTCGCTCTTCGGGCGTCGATTCTGCTGCCCGGATGTTTTCGGCGCCGTCCTGTCCGTTGTAGGCGTCTGCTGGGTACGCGATGTTGAAGCTCTTCAGGATGTGTCTCGCGATGTTGGTAGGGTCGTCTAATGAGGTCTCTACTTGCTTTCGCTTCCTCCGCAGGCGCATCGTGTTGGACGAGTTAGACGACTCGAACTTGGAGCCGCCGGTTGTGCTGGAGGTGACATATTCGGTTCGTCGCAGGAAAGTCGCGCCAGAGGCATTGGTCTGCGTCTTGCCGAGCTGGTTCGGCGGTCGCATCAGCGCCCTGTCTGCTGTGCTAAGCGGTGGCGGGTGAGGCATCGCCTAGATAGCTATTGGACGCGTCAGTCGCTGCCAGGGCTTTGCGCCACGGGTTCGCTCTTACCAGACTCGTCTCCATCGAATACCTTGGGGATACCCACCAAGTCGATGGGCATTCCCAGCTCCGCATCAGCCTCAATGTTCAGCGACTGTTCTCGCGCCAGTCTTGACGCAAAACCCGCTGATGTGTATTGGCCGCTCGAAAGACCAGTGTTGGGGATGTCCAGCAGCTTTGGCGGACAGGGTGGAGGAGGCAGCGCATTCGAATATCGGATTTTTGCAATGTAGTCCTGGTGGACAACAGGGCGCCCGGAGCTCATGATGCTGTCTTTTCGCGCGCCGTCGTCTTGGGGTGGTGGAGGTGATTGCGCGGTCGGGTAAGGTTAAAGAAAGTTGACGAGCTCGGAATGTAGACGCGCCAGGCACGCCGCGCCAAGACGGCGTTCCGCGCTATCACCAGGGGCCTCTTCACCGTTCACTGGATGTACTCTGCCCGCTGCTATTGTTTATGCACGTATCTTCGCGTCTGTAATCTTTAGAACTCATAAAGAAAAAGGAACTCGAAAGTGACGAAATAGGTTAACGTTCAACGTAACGACCGTGATGATAATATTAGGTAGATATTCTATAATGACCCAGCTCCTATTTACAACACCTCTCTGCCACCCATTATCCAGGGTCCATACTGTCATACTGTCTATTACCGCGACCAATATGCATGGCTGCAGTTTCCTATACCCAAAACGCCATGTCTCATAGCAGCTCCGCATCGAAGCGTGTAGGTAGTTACAGTCGGAAGAGGTTCTACCACCTCCCAACCATCAAGCGTGCGGCTAAAACCGACAAACACTCGTCAAAGATTGTAAACATGCGAGCAAAGATCGCTCAGTTGGCCTTCTTGAGCTTGGCAGCGGCCATCTTGCGCTCGCGGCGCTTCTTGGAGGCCTCGGCACCGGCCTCGGTGTCGAAGAGCAAGTCCCACCACCTGAAGCTGCTGGCGTAGTTGCCAATAAACTTCTCGTGGTGAACGTCGTGGTGCTCAGCGCCGGCCCAGAAAGGCAGGAAGTGGTGCAGACTCCATGGGAATTCGTAGCCGCTGTGCGCGTCGATGGCCTGGAACACACGGAGGCAGATCCACGCGTACATGGTCAGGATGTGGAGGTCCTTGGTGATGGCGCAGAAGACGATTGGGACTCCGACAGTACCGAACCCCAGAATCATAACTTCAATGGGCGAGGCGTACTCAGCGGCCAGACCGAAGGGGGCGGAGTATTGGTGGTGGA
>Ga0265797_10011445_pt1 | contig 11106 bp, 7 predicted proteins | sample P2T30metagenome_FD_192433 | JGI IMG/M metagenome (GOLD analysis project Ga0265797, IMG submission 192433) | Plant litter microbial communities from East Loma Ridge, Irvine, California - P2 T30 | ecosystem: Environmental > Terrestrial > Plant litter > Unclassified | place: USA: California... | reverse complement strand
AGCAGCTGCGCCTGGTCGTAGTTGGCCAGCAGTTCGTCGAAGGCCGTGCTGCTTGTGGTCCCGGCGTGCAGCATGTTCTCGATCTGGGTTTCCAGCGCGTGCGTGTGCTGGCCCAGGCGCATCGCACCGGCCATGCGGGCGCTGCCCTTGACCGTGTGCAGCGCGCGCAGCAGGCCGTGCGCGGCGGCGCTGTCCTGCGGATTCTGCTGCCAGCGGCGCAGGCCGTCGCCGATCTGTGGCAGCAGGTCGGTGGCTTCTTCCATGAACACCGGCAGCAGGTCCGGATCGAGTTCGTCGGCGAAGACCGGCTCAGTGGCCAGTTCAGTGGCCAATTCGGTGGCCAGCTCGGTGTCCAGCGGCGCGGTGTCGGGCTCGAGGTCCAGCGGCGCGGCTGCGGGCTGCGTGTCCGGAGATGCGGCTTCGGGCCCGGCGTCTGCCGGCTGGTCGCCGGTGCCGGACGTGGTGGCCGATTCCGCTTCGGTTATCGGGGCCGCTTCTGGTTCGGTTGCCGGCGCTGTTTCAAGTTCAGTTTCCGGCGCAGATGCCGGCTCCACCTGCGCAGGTGTTTCGTCCACCGGCGCGTCGAACAGCATGTCGAATTCGTCCGCCGGTGCACTATCCGGCGCCGGTGCGGGCGCGGATTCGGATGCCGGCTCGGGCGCCGGCTGCGCCTGCTCCAGCGACGGCGCCGCGAACGGGTCGTCGAAATAGCTGTCGAACAGATCGTCGACGGCGCTCACCGCCGTATCGGCCGGCTGTTCTTCGAACGAGCGCGGCGCCGTCACCGTGGTCTCGGCCAGCGGCAGCGGACCGCCGGGCAGCGGCGGCTCGGCCAGGATGCTTTCGTAGGCGGCCGCGAACAGCGCGTCCAGGCGCCCTGCCAGTTCGGCATCGGCATCGCCGAACACGGCGTCGGCCTTGCGCCGTCCCAGTTCGTCGCACAAGGCGTCCAGGCGCGCCAGCAGCTCGGGCTGATGCGGCGCCAGTTCGCCCAGCGCGAACACCTGCAGCATGACGCGGATGCGCTCCACGGTCTCTTCCAGCAGCGCGTGCTGCTCGTCGTTCAGCGGCGGCGTCGCCATCTGCAGCGCCGCTTCCAGCGCCACCGCGATGTCGTGCAGGGCTGTGAAGCCGACCGTGGCCGAGGTGCCGCCCAGCGTGTGCGCGGCGGTCAGGGCCTGGCTCGACACCGCGCGCAGCGGGTCGGCGCGCCAGGCGGCGAAATCGGCGGCCAGCGTGTCGACGATATCCGCGGTTTCGTTCAGGTAGATGTTATACAGCGGCAGCGGGATCTCGAGCTCGCCGACTCGCTTGATGTTGCCTTCGTCGGGCGTGTCTGCCGGCGCAGGCGCGGCAGCCAGGGCTTCCGGTTCGGCGGGCTCGATGGCGGAGGCCGGCAGCTCGTCGACCGCTTCATCAGCCACGGGTGGCACGTCGACAGCTTCGACTACCTCTTCGTCAGCCACGGGTGTAGCTTCGGCAGGTTCGGCCGCTGCTTCGCCAGCCATGACTGCCGCTTCAGCAGGCACCGGCGCCGCAAACGCCCCACCCTCCTGCACACGCAGCGCGGCCGCCGCCAGCGGCGCACCACTGCGCGCCGAACGGCCCGTGGCGGCCAGCTCGGCCACCCAGGCCGACAGCTCGGTGCGCGCATGGTCCAGCAGCGCCAGCAGGTCGGGCGTGGCGGCGCGCGCTTCCGACAGCCACAAATTCATCGTCTTTTCGACGGCGGCCGCGCCCACGGCAAATTCTTCCAGCCCGACCATGCGGCTGCTGCCCTTGAGCGTGTGGAAGGCGCGGCGCAGGCGCGTCAGCGTTTCCTGGTCGCCAGGCGCGGCATGGGCGGCCGGCAGCGTCTCGCCGACCAGCGCCAGCACGTCGCCGGCTTCCATCATGAAAATCTCGAGCAGCTCGGCTTCGATCGCATCGTCGGCCGACATCCCGGCAGGCGCGGCCGCGGCTTCGACCGCAACCTCGGCCTGCACCTCGGCCGCCGCTTCAACCGGGGCGTCGGCCGGGCCATCACCTTCCACCGCAACCGCTTCCGCCGGCTCAGGCTCGGCAACCGGCGCCGCCACCGCAGCAGCATCCTGCACCTGCGCATCGAACGGCAACTCACGGAACAAGGCCGCCGCCTCATCGAAACGGAAACGCTTGCGCGCCGCATCGACGTTCTGCGCCAGCGCATCGGTAAAGAAGCCGAGCGCGCCGATGTTCTGCGCCAGGTTGTCCAGCGACGCTGCACGCGCATCGGCGCCGGGTGTGCCCGTGGCGAGCGTACGAACCGCCTCGCGCACGTGCGCGACCGCGCGCGTGGCCTGCTCCTGGTCGAGGATGGCCAGCGCGCCCTGCAGCTGGTGCAGCAGCGGGTCGGCCTGTTCCAGCGACGCCGTGCGCGCCGGGTTGTCGTAGTATTCGTCGACCAGCTTTTCGATCTGGCGCAGGCCGGTGCGCATCTCGCCGGCCAGCACCGCCACCGTCTCGCCGTCGTGGTCGCGCGCCATGGCGCCCTGCCATTGCGGCATGGCGGGCGGGGTTTCGCCGTGGGCCAGGGCCAGCAGGCGCTGGCCGACCGCTTCGGCGTGCTGGCCGAAATCCTCGGGCAGCTGGCGCACCTGGTCCAGGCCGTGTTCGACGAACAGCATGGCCTGCGCCATCTCCATCTGCAGCTGCTCGCTCGGGGCGCCGGCCACCGATTGGCTGGCGGCCTGGCCCAGTTCGCGCAGCAGCTGGGCCAGCGCGGGCGCGCCCAGCTTCTCGCTGGCGCCGGCCAGCTTGGACAGGGCGGCATCGAAACCGTCTTCCTGCAAGTCGGCGGCGGCGCCTTCGGCACTGACGATGCGATCGAGTCCCTGCTTGGTTTCCAGCAGCGCTTCCTTGGCATCCTTCAGCGCAGCCGGGTCGATGCGGGCATAGCGCCGCTCCAGGTAATCCTGCGGCACCTGGCCGTCCAGATGCCAGGCGTCGCGCAGCAGGCGCGCGTCAGGCGTCGGGGCCGCGGCCTGGGCCACGAAGAACAGGGCGTCGCGCAGCAGCGCGTCGGGCAGGCTGGTGTGGCCCTGCGCCATGCGCCGCAGTTGCAGGTTGACCTGGCCGAACAGCTGCTTGACGTAGATGTCGCTCGGCACCTGGCCCTGCGCCACCAGGTCGGCGGCGGTCTGCAGCGCCAGCCAGAAGGCGTGGGCACGCGGGTCGGCCTGCACGCGCGTGACCGGCGCCAGGGCGTCGCGCATGGTGCCGGCCTGGCTGCGCTGGGTTTCGGGATCGGTACTGCGCAGGAAGAACAGCAGCGCTTTTTCGAACTGGGCGCGGCTGGCCGCGTAGTCCGGCGCCGGGCCCACCACGCCGCCGGGCAGCAGCGCCGGCGCCAGGTCGAGCGCCAGCATGTCGCCGGGATGCACCCGCTCGGCACCGAGCAGTTCCTGCAGCGCGCGGTAGTAGGGGAACAGGCGCACCGGCTGCTGCGGGGTCCCGTCCAGCAGTTCTTCAAGATATTCGACCAGCGCCCGGTAGGCCTCGCCCACCACCCCGGCACGCGCGCCGTCCAGCGCCAGCGAGCCGTCCTTGAAGCGGTCGATCGCCTGTTCGGCGATGCCGGTCAGGTGCTCGACCCCATGCACGTCGACCATCTGCAATGCGCCGTGGGCCTGGTGCAGGTGCGATTTAGCATGCAGCAGCAGGGTCGGCTGGGCTTCCGGGCTGCGTCCGGCCGCATCCTGCAAGGCCTTGGACGAGCGCTCGAGGGCATCGCGGATTTCACCCAATACCCAGGACAGGGGGCCGGTGTCGAATTGCGGAGCGTGGACGGGCATGGGTTCGGTCATAACGTCAATCGGGATTGTCCTCAGGCGGCGACGCGGAAGCGCGACACCGAATTCTTCAGCTCCTGCGCAAGTTCGGCCAGTTGGCGGATCGATTGCGCGGTCTGCTGCGTGCCACCCTGGGTATGTTCGTTGACGGCCAGGATGTGCTGCATATTATGCGCTACTGCGTTGGCCGAGGTGGCCTGCTGGCCGGTGGCGACCGAAATTCCCTCGATCAGCTCGGCCAGGCGGTTGGACACGCGCGAGATGTCGGCCAGCGCGGCGCCGGCGGCGTCGGACAGGCGCGCGCCCTCGACCACGCCCTGGGTCGACTTTTCCATCGCGGCCACGGCATCGTGGGTGTCGGTCTGGATGGTGCGTACCAGCGCGCCGATCTGCTTGGCGGCGTCGCCCGAGCGTTCGGCCAGGCGCTGCACCTCTTCCGCCACCACCGAGAAGCCACGTCCGGCCTCGCCGGCCGATGCCGCCTGGATCGCCGCGTTCAGCGCCAGCACGTTGGTCTGTTCGGTGATGTCCGAGATCAGTTCGGTGATCTCGCCGATCTCCTGCGAGGATTCGCCCAGACGCTTGATACGCTTCGAGGTTTCCTGGATCTGCTCGCGGATCTCGCCCATGCCCTTGATCGCGTTCTGCACCGCCGCCGAGCCTTGCTGGGCGGCGCTGACCGATTGGCGCGCCACTTCGGCCGACTGCTGGGCCGAGCTCGAGACTTCGGTGATCTGGCCGGCCATCTGCAGCACCGTCGACGACGCTTCCTGGATCTCGCGCGACTGCTGGCCGGCCGCCACCAGCAGCTCGCCCGACACTTTATAAGCGTCGTCGGAGGCGGTATTCACCTTGCCGGCGGTGTCGATGACGCGCACCACCAGGCCGCGCAATTCCTCGACGGTATAGTTGACCGAGTCGGCGATGGCGCCGGTGATGTCTTCCGACACGGTGGCGTGCACGGTCAGGTCGCCGTCCGCGACTTCCTGCAATTCGTTCATCAGGCGCAGAATCGCGGCCTGGTTCTGGTCGTTGGTGGCCTTGGCTTCTTCTTCCTTGGCCTGGGCCAGCAGGCGCGAGGCTTCCGCTTCCTGGCGCCGCGTGTCGGAGGCGCGGGTACGGTTGCGCGAATCCTGCAGCATCACGCGCGAGATACTGCCGGCCATCGCCAGCGTGAAGACCGAGGAAGCGACCAGCAGCCAGAACCAGCCGCTGTTGCCCTTTTCGCCGCTGCGCAGCGCGGTCTGCAGTTCGGTCAGCTGGGCGCGCAGGGCTTCGTTGTCGCCGAAAATGGTCTGTTCGGCGGCCTTGGCCGCGGTCAGGTCCGACAGGTGGTCGAGGAAGGAGGCGACCACGCGCTGGCAGATGTCGAATTTCGCCTGCACTTCGGTCAGTTTGTCGCGCAGTTCGGCGTCGTGCAGCGCGGCCAGGCCGAGCTGCTCGTTGCCGTTCAGGAGGCCGTCGACGGTGACGCGGAAGGTGGTGGTGTCGCGGCCCATCTGGAACGCGGTCTCGGGGCTGATACCGCCCGAGGTCAGGAATTCGCTGGCGCTGCGCGACAGGCGCTGGGTCAGCATCATCAGGCGGCCGAGGGCGGCCAGTTCGCGCGGGTTGCCGCCGCGGGCGGTGCGTTCGGTCAGGATCTGCTCGGTCAGCGCCAGCATTTCCGGCGTCAGGATGTCGAGCTGCTTGAGGTTCTTGTCGAAGTCGACCAGTTCCGGCTTCATCTTGAGGATGCTGGCCGCGGCGGTGGACGACACCGCCCACTTGGCGCGCACCTTGGCCAGCTGGCGATTCAGCGCGCCGTCGGCGGCCGGGATCGCGTTGCCATTGAAATCGCCGCCCTTGCCCAGCAGGTCGAGGTCGCGGCTCAGCGCCACCCAGCTGTCCTGCAGCTGGACGAAGGCGTCGGGCACGCCCTGCATCGCGGTCGGCGCCGCCTTGCCCAGGCGCTGCGAATGCATCAGGGCCTCGCCGGCGATCTGGGTCTGGCTGGCCGCGACCGCGCCGCTGTTCGCATTGCGCCACAGCGACAGCAGGGTCACCAGCACGCCGATGGTAAAGGCCACCAGCAGAATGCGCAGCTGGCGCGGCAGCGACAGGTGGCCGATGAAGGGCAGGCGCAGGGCGGCGTCGCCAGCGCTGGCGGCCGTGGCGGCGCGCTGCTTGCGCCGGGTCAGGTTGCCGAGCCGCAGGGCGGCGTCATCGGCCGAGCCGCCGCTGCCGGCCGCGGCCTCGACATCGAGCGCAGCCGGTGCAGCCGCCGATGCAGCCGCCATCGTGCCGACGCCGAACTGGGTGTCCGGCGAAGCCAGCACGGTACTGCCGTCGCCCTTGTCCTTGGGCAGAAAATTCATCGAGAGTTTTGAGGCGAATCCCATACCAGCTCCAGTCCAGAACCTGTCGTTTATCAGTGTTGAATATGTGCGGCCGCGCCTGCAGGCCGGCCTAGAGGCCGACGTGCAGGAAGCGCTCTTCGTGCACCAGGTCGGCCAGCGCCAGCGGCGTCCAGTCGAGGCCATCGGCGTCGCGCAGCCTGGTGTTGTCCGACGGCCGGATCGGCTGCATGTCCGCGGCATGGCGCAGGCCGATCACGCGCGTGGCCAGCAGGCCGCAGGGCACGCCCAGCGCCGGCGCCAGCGTGATGATGCGGGCGGCGCCTGCACTGCCCGTACCCTGCGCGCTGCCCGCGACCGGCGGCTGCTCGAGATACGCCGCCAGGTCGATCACGCCGACCAGGTTGCCGCGGATGTTGGCCAGGCCCAGGTACCAGGGCTGGGTCAGCGGCACCCGCGTGAGCGCCGGCACCGGCACGATCTCGCCGGCTTCGAGCAGGTCCAGCAGATAGCGCACGCCGCCGATCTCGACACCCAGCTGGTTGGCGCGGGCGCCGTTGCTGGTGCGCGCGGCCTGCATGCGTTCGAGCAGCTGCTGCTGGTACTGGCGCAGGCGGGTGCGCCGCGCCGACGGGTCGGTGCTGTTGGGAGCGACGTCGTTGGCGGCCATGGTCAGGCGCCGAGCGTGGCGATCCTGGCCAGCAGCTGGTCCGCATCGACCGGCTTGACGAAATAATCCTTGGCACCCTGGCGCATGCCCCAGATGCGGTCGGTTTCCTGGTTCTTGCTGCTGCAGATGATGACCGGCACCGACGACAGTTCCGGATCGCGCGCGATCGAGCGCGTCACCTGGAAGCCGTTGGCGCCCGGCATGACGACGTCCATCAGGATCAGTTCCGGCCGGTCGGCGCGGATTTTATTCAGCGCGTCCTCGCCGTTGTCGGCGGTGGTCACGGCAAAGCCGTTGCGCACCAGGATCTCGGTGAGGTAATAGCGTTCGGTCGGGGAATCGTCGACGATCAGGATCTTTTTAATGGCCACGATGGCTCCGGCATGGATGTTGGGGTGCTGTTTGCCGGATCAGGCGCCGGTATGGTCGCGCACGGTGGCAAGCAGGCTGTCTTTGGAAAACGGTTTGGTGAGATAAGCCGACGAGCCGACCATCGCGCCGCGCGCGCGGTCGAACAGCCCATCCTTGGACGACAGCATGACCACCGGCGTCATCCGGAATTTGGCGCTCTTCTTGATCAGGGCGCAGGTCTGGTAACCGTCCAGGCGCGGCATCAGGATGTCGCAAAACACCAGTGCCGGGTGGTGGTCGTTGATCTTGGCGAGGGCATCGAAACCGTCCTCGGCCAGCACCACCTGGTACCCGGCCTGGGTCAGGAATATCTCGGCGGAGCGACGGATCGTGTTGCTGTCGTCGATCACCATGATCGTCAGGCCTGTCGATTGGGTCGTCATATTTATTTCACTTCAGCATGAAACTGCACGATAGCATAGGGAATTGCCCTTGTGCGCGAAGTGTTGCTAGACGTCAACTCGACAGGAAACAAATCTTGCCGGCCTGATGTCGAACCGGCCAGATTCGTTGATGAAATGCTCAGATATGTTGTAGATCGAAGAAGATCCGGTCAGATCTCGGTCATTTCGAAATCGTCCTTGCGCGCGCCGCACTCCGGACAGGTCCAGTTCATGGGGACGTCGGCCCAGCGGGTACCCGGCGCGATGCCATCCTCGGGACTGCCTGTGGCTTCATCGTAGACCCAGCCGCAGATCAGGCACATCCAGGTCTGGTAAGCCTGCGTTTCATTGCTCACGTTTGCTTCCTTCAATCTAGTAAAATGGGAGGTCAGGTATCTTAATCTACGCGCTGTGCAAAACCAACTGTCTCCTCTCATCCTTACGTTCGGGCCGGCAGACCCGGTCGGCGCGCTCGGCATCCAGTCCGACGTGGCCACCTTCTCGATGCATGGTTGCCACGGTTTATCGGTGGTCACGGGCTTGCTGGTGGCCGATTCCGCACGCGTCGACGACATCCACCCGGTCGATTCGCCGATGGTGGCGGCCCAGGCGCGCATGCTGCTCGAAGACATGCCGATCGCCGCCATCAAGGTCGGCACCATGGCCAGCCTGGAGCAGATCGCCGCGATCGCCGAAATCGTCTCCGACTACGCCAACTTGCCGCTGATCATCGATCCGTTTACCTCGGCCCTGCCGGACTGCGGCATGCGCGACGACGACATCCTGACCCTGATCCACCAGCTGCTGGCGCCGCAGGCGACGGTGCTGATGCTGTCGCAGCCGGAACTGGCGCGCTTTGCCGACTGCTGGCGCGACCCGGCCTCCGAAGCGCCGCTGGAAGAAGACGTGGCCGAGCTGACCGCCCTCGGCTGCGGCCACGTGCTGGTCACCGGCACCGGCGGCGGCGACGGCACCCGTGCCGACAACCTGTACGACGGCGAAGGCCTGGTCGCCAGCCTGCCCTGGCAGCAACACCTGAAAGGCCCCTTCGTCGGCGCCGGCAACACCCTGTCGGCCGCACTGGCGGCGCAGATGGCGCGCGGCGTGTCCGCCGCCGATGCCGTGCGCGCCGCCCACGACTACACCACCGGTGCCCTGGTGCACGCCTGCCGCTTCGGCATGGGGCGCCTGGTACCGAACAAAATCTACAGAACGATTCCATGACCACCGAACACACTTCCAAGAACGACACTCTGTTTGCCCGCGCCCAGCAAAGCACCCCGGGCGGCGTGAATTCCCCGGTACGCGCCTTCCGCTCGGTCGGCGGCACCCCGCGCTTCATCACCCGCGCCGAAGGCCCGTATTTCTGGGACGCCGACGGCAAGCGCTACATCGACTACATCGGCTCCTGGGGCCCGGCGATTGTCGGCCACGCGCATCCGCAAGTGATCAAGGCGGTGCAGGACGCCGCCGCGAATGGCCTCTCGTTCGGCGCGCCGACCGAAGGCGAGATCGAGATCGCCGAGGAAATCTGCAAGCTGGTGCCGTCGATCGAACAGGTGCGCCTGGTATCCAGTGGCACAGAAGCGACCATGAGCGCGCTGCGTCTGGCCCGTGGCGCCACCGGCCGCGACAAGATCGTCAAGTTCGAGGGCTGCTACCACGGCCACGCCGATTCGCTGCTGGTGAAAGCCGGCTCGGGCCTGCTCACCTTCGGCAACCCGACCTCGGCCGGCGTGCCGGAAGACTTCGTCAAGCACACCCTGGTGCTGGACTATAACAACGTCACCCAGCTGGAAGAAGCCTTTGCCTCGATGGGCGATACCATCGCCTGCGTGATCGTCGAACCGGTGGCCGGCAACATGAATTTGATCCGCGCCACGCCGGAGTTCCTGACCCGCATGCGCGAACTCTGTACCGAGCACGGCGCGGTGCTGATCTTCGACGAAGTGATGTGCGGCTTCCGCGTCGGCCTGGGCGGGGCGCAGGAGATGTACGACATCACCCCCGACCTGACCGCGCTGGGCAAGGTCATCGGCGGCGGCCTGCCGGTGGCGGCATTCGGCGGCAAGACGGAACTGATGCAGAAGATGGCCCCGATCGGCCCGGTCTACCAGGCTGGCACGCTGTCGGGCAACCCGGTGGCCGTGGCTGCCGGCATGACGACGCTGAAGCTGATCCAGGAACCGGGCTTCTACGAGCAGCTGACGGCCACCGGCGAGAAGCTGGTCGCCGGCTTGACGGCGGCGGCCAAGGAAGCGGGCATCGCCTTCTGCGGTGATTCGGTGGGCGGCATGTTCGGCATGTACTTCAGCGAGACGGTGCCGAGCTCGTACGGCCAGATGATGGCCGGCGACAAGGCGCGCTTCAATGCCTTCTTCCACGGCATGCTGGACGAAGGCGTGTACTTTGCGCCGGCGATGTTCGAGGCGGGCTTTGTCTCGGCGGCGCATGACGATGCGGTGATTGCCGAGACGGTGGAAGCGGCGAAGCGGGTGTTTGCGAAACTGGCCTGATCCGCCATCAACGCAAAAAGCCGGCACAGGAAACCGTGCCGGCTTTTCTTTTTGGAGGCGCGCTTACACCTGCTGCAGCACGGCGCGGCGCTGCGTTGCCACCACCCTGCGCGACGCGCGCTTGCGCCACCAGATGATCACCCCGGTCACGCTCAGCATGGCCACCACCACGCCCATGAAGGAAATCAGGATCCGCCCCGGCAGCCCGAGGATGCGCCCCGAGTGCAGCGGGAACTGGGCCTGGACAAAGATGTCCGCCGCCGTGCCCTTCCATGGCTGGCGCTCGCCCAGCAGCGCGCCATTCACGCCGTCGTAGTACAGCAGGGCCGGCCCGACGCCGCCGGTGCCGTGGTCGCCGCCCGGCTGGAAGAAGCTGACCATGTAGATGCCGTACTCCTGCGAGTAATAGATTCCGCCGACCGGGTCGGTCCAGCCGCGCCGTGCGCCTTCGCCATTCGCGCCCTTCACCGCCTCGGCCATCGGCACCCTGGGCTCGATCAGGTGCTGCTTGTCGGCCATGGGGCGGGTGTCGAAGGGCGTTGGCGTCACCTGCGACACCTTGCTCATCACCGGATAGAAAATCTCCTGGTAGAGGTTCAGCGAAAAGGCGGTGAACGCCAGGATGAACAGCAGCACCCAGGTCCAGAGGCTGAAGGCGCGGTGCAGGTCGAAGTTCAGTTTCGACGAACCGCCCTTCCAGCGCACCTTCCAGGCCGGCTGCCAGCGCTGCCACCAGGATTTACCTGACGGCTCCAGCTTGCCCGCATTGGCTGAATCCAGCGCGGCCACGGCCACTGTCGCCTGGCGCTTGCGCGCCGGCAGGGTGAGGTAAAAGCCGACAAAACTGTCCACCATCCAGACGATGGCGATGGCGCCCATCAGCCAGATGCCCCAGCGGTCGATGCCCCACATCTCGGGAATGTGCAGCGTGTAGTGCAGGCGGTACAGGAAGGAGACGAAGGTCTCCTTGGTGATCGGCCA
>Ga0265797_10011443_pt1 | contig 11107 bp, 10 predicted proteins | sample P2T30metagenome_FD_192433 | JGI IMG/M metagenome (GOLD analysis project Ga0265797, IMG submission 192433) | Plant litter microbial communities from East Loma Ridge, Irvine, California - P2 T30 | ecosystem: Environmental > Terrestrial > Plant litter > Unclassified | place: USA: California... | reverse complement strand
CCGATGAGCGCGTGGTGTGCTCTAAAGTGGTATTTTACGCTCCTTAAAAAATTTTGGTGAGGCAAGGCGTCTCTCCTCTACCCTGAATCAACACATGCTTGTTCTTTTGTTCCGCCTCCTGTCGGTGCTCCCACTATCCGTGCTACATATGCTCGGCGCGGCACTCGGCTGGCTGGTTTACCTGCTTTCCCCCTCTTACCGCCGTCGCCTGCGCAGCAATCTGGAAGGCGCCGGGTATGGCGGCCAGCTGCGCGCCGCCATCGCCGAATCCGGCAAGGCCATCGTCGAGCTGCCATTTGTCTGGTGCGCGCCACAGCCGCGCGTCACCCGCCACGTGACGATGGAAAACTGGGAACTGGTCCAGCGCCAGCTCGACAGTGGCAAGGGCATCGTGTTCCTGACCCCGCACCTGGGCTGTTTCGAACTGACCGCGCAACAGGTGTCGCTGCGGGTCGAACTGACGGTCATGTACCGGCCGCCGCGCAAGAGCGCGCTCAAGCCGCTGGTCGAAGGCGCCCGCGCGCGCCAGCACATGCATCTGGCGCCGGCCAACCTGTCCGGCGTGCGCATGCTGGTCAAGGCCTTGAAGGGCGGCCAGCCGGTCGGCGTACTGCCCGACCAGGTACCGCAGCAAGGCGAAGGCGTCTGGGCGCCGTTCTTCGGCCGCGAGGCCTACACCATGACCCTGCCCGCCAAGCTGGCCCAGCTGGGCAAGGCCGACATCCTGCTGGTCTACGCCGAACGCCTGCCGCGCGGACGCGGCTACGCGATCCGCTTCGTCCCCTTCGAAGGCGAACTGTCCGGCACCCCGGCCGAACAGGCCGCCAGCATCAACCGCGCAATGGAACAATTAATCGCACGCTGCCCGTCCCAGTATTTCTGGAGTTACAACCGCTACAAACGTCCGCAGGGCGTCGCCGCACCGGACGCCGAGGCCGTCGCATGAGGTTCCTGATCGCCCTGCTCTGGCTGCTGCACTGGTTGCCCCTGCCCATCCTCGGCCGCATCGGCAACGCCGTCGGCTGGTTGATGTATTACGTCATCCCGAAGCGGCGCAAGATCGCGCTGACCAATCTGCGGCTGTGCATGCCCGAACTCGGCGAGGCCGAGCGCGTCGCCATCGCCAAGCGCCACTTCATGGGCTACTCGCGCAGCATCCTGGAACGCTCGCTGATCTGGTGGGCGCCGCTTCCGCGCCTGCGCCGCCTGATCCATATCGAGCCGGCGGTGCCGCAAGCCGAGATGGAAAGCGGCCCGACCATCCTGCTGTGCCCGCACTTCGTCTGCCTCGACGTGGCCGGCGTGGCGGCGCGCGTGATCCCGGTGTCGACGATTTATTCGCCGCAGAAGAACAAGGCCTTCGACGACCTGCTGCGTTATGGCCGCGAACGCTTCGGGCCGGTGCGCCTGTTCACCCGCGAAGACGGCGTGAAACCGATCCTGCGCGCGCTGCGCGACGGCCTGCCCTATTTCATGTTGCCGGACATGGATTTCGGCGAAAAGGACGCCAGCTTCGTTCCGTTCTTCGGAATTCCCGCGGCGACCCTGACCGCGCTGGGCCGCCTGTCGGCCGCAACCGGCGCCAAGGTGATCCCGGTTGTCGCCACGTTCTTGCCTAATTACAAAGGTTATCGCGTGGTATTCTATCCAGCCTGGGAAGACTACCCAGGCAAGGACATGATCGCCGCCACGCAACGGATGAACGACTTCATCGAAGCGCGCGTGCGCGAGCATCCGGCCGAATATTTCTGGACCCATAAACGCTTCAAGACCCGGCCGCCGGGTGAACCCTCGTTCTACGAATAAGCCCATCATGAAATTGAAATTCACCAAGATGCACGGCGCCGGCAACGACTTCGTCGTGATCGACGCGATCAACCAGCAGGTCGAACTGGGCCCCGACGGGTGGCGCCGCATCGCCGACCGCCGCTTCGGCATCGGCGCCGACCAGATCCTGGTGGTCGAACGTCCCGTCACCGAGGGCTGCGATTTCCGCTACCGCATCTTCAATAGCGATGGCGGCGAAGTCGAGCAGTGCGGCAACGGTTCACGCGCCTTTGTCCGCTTCGTGAGCGACAAGGGATTGACTTCGAAGGAAGCGATCCGCGTCGAGACCATGTCCGGCATCATCACCCCGCGCCTGGAAGCCGACGGCAGCGTGACCGTGGACATGGGCGCGCCGGTGCTCGAGCCGGCACGCGTGCCCTTCGATGCAGCGGGCCTGGCCGGCGTGGCGCAGGGCCGCGACACGCTGTGGCCGCTCACCGTGAACCAGGGCGCCGGCACGCAAGAGGTGCTGGTGTCTGTGGTCTCGATGGGAAATCCGCATGCGGTGCAGGTGGTCGACGATGTCGAGAGCGCCCCGGTACTGGAAACCGGCCCCCAGATCGAACACCATCCGCGCTTCCCGAAGCGCGTGAACGTCGGCTACCTGCAGGTGCTCCAGCGCGGCCACGTGAAACTGCGCGTATTCGAGCGCGGCGCCGGCGAGACGCTGGCCTGCGGCACCGGCGCCTGCGCGGCCGTGGTGGCCGGCATCCGGCGCGGGCTGCTCGATTCGCCGGTGCGCGTCGACGCGCGCGGCGGCACCCTCAGCATTGCCTGGGCCGGCGAAGGCGAGCCGGTCTACCTGAGCGGTCCGGCCGTGACGGTATTCGAAGGCGAGATCGAGCTCTAATATAAATACCGCCTAGGCCGCCAGGCCGTAGTCCGCATCGTTGCCGATATCGGGCAGCAAGGTGCGCAGGCGGTACAGACGCTGCCGGTAATTCCCTTCCGGGCCGCCCGGCCCGCAATCGACCGTGTCGAACACTTGCGCGATGCGGTCGAGCAGCTGGCGCTCCTGCGCCGTTTCCACCAGCACCAGGCGGCGCCGGCTGCGTCCGTAGCTGGCGCGGATGTCGACGACCAGGCAATGGCCGCGGTCGGCGTTCCTGACGTCCAGCAACAACGCTTCCGCCCGGCTCAGCCCGAAGGCCAGCGCCAGTTCGAGGCGCGCGGCCAGCAGCGGATGCGCCGACAGGTCGCGCCCCGCCAGCAGGGACTGCAGCCCGGCCCAGGCGTCCGGCGAACGCGGTGCGATCTTGCGCAATGCCGCAGCCGCCTTGGCGCAGCCCTGGGCGGCCGCCTTCTGCAGCCAGAACACGGCGCGCACATCGTTGCTCTCGTTTTCCCGGCGCGCGCGCCAGGCCGCGTTGCCGCATTCGAGCTGGGCATCCCGGTAGCCCATCTCGGCGGCACGCTCGAGGTATTTCTGCGCCTCCATGACGTTACGCTGGGAAAACTCGGGCTTGATATAGATGCGCGACAAGGCATACCAGGCTTCGGCCAGGCCCTGCTCGCCGGCCTGCGCCAGCCAGCGCACCGCCTTCTTGAAGTTGGCCGCGCCGCCGCTGCCGGGAATGCGCTTGCCGTCCACCCGCATGCGCGCGCACCACAGGCCGAGCGACAGCTGGGCGTGGCGGTCCTGCTCGGCCGCGGCCAGTTCCCAGAACGTGTGCAGTTCGTCGTCGCTGACGTCGTGGCCGGGCATGCCGGCCTCGACCAGCCGGGCGCAGCGTGACAGCAGGGTCACTTCGTCAGGTGCAAGGCGCGCGCAGGCGCCGTCGCGCGCGGCGTCGGACGCAGCCATGGCACGCGCCAGCGGCAGTGCGCGTTGCAGGTAGGCGCCCTGGTCGCCACTGTTCCAGGCCTGCTCCAGCAGCGCGAACTGGGCCGGCGCGACGCCGCTGTCGGCCGCCTGGCGCAGCCAGCCCTGGCCCGCCTTCCCGGGCGCGACCTGCGCCTGCCCTGCTCCAGCTGCACGCGTGGCTGCCGGTTCCGGCAGGGCGGCGCCATGTTCACGCGCCAGCAGCCATTGCGCCTGGGCGAACCCGGCGCGGCCGGCATCCTCGAGGGCGCGCAAGGCCTTGGCGCGCTGCCCCTGGCCGGCCCCACGCAGGCCGAGCACCAGCTGGGCGAAGACCAAGCCTGCGCGTACCAGGCCGCCGTCGTAGGCGCGCTCGTACCAGCCGGTCACGGGATGCGGGCTCTGCTGCGCCAGCTCAAAGGGAATATGGTTGCCGATCAGCTGCCATGCCTCGGCACAGCCCTGCTGGGCGGCGCGGTCGAGCCAGTGCAGCGCAGTCGGCAGGCTCTTGGGCAAGCCGTTGCTGCCAAAAAGATACAGTCGCCCCAGTGCCAGCTGGGACTCGGCCCGGCCGGCACGTGCCCCGCGGATGATCGCCAACTCTTCACGATTTGCCATCGCTCATTTTTTCTAGAAATTAAAAACGCCAAGGAAATACGTGCAGAAAGAAGCACGATAGCGCCCGTTGCCGCCAAACGGCGGCACATGCGGGCTGTGGGCGTTGGATGAGCCAGAGTCTAAGGCCGCGTCGGCGCGATTCGTTTGCGATTCCTCGGCCGTTTGAGCCCGCACAAATACTGCTGTGGTCCAAGGCTGGCATGATGACTTCTGGAAACTTAAACAAAGCTTAAGTTTGTGCCGGCATGACCCAGTCCGGCGTTTCGAAAATACAACAGCACGATTGGTTTTATTGGCTTTCCACCAAGTGAAACAGTCATAATTGACTAATCCGACAACCTTGACGCGCCAAGCATTTAAGGTTCAAGCATCCGAGTGTTCAGAAACTACAAGAAATCTCAATACTCTCTGGATTCTTTCGATTCAACTTACAAGGATAGAACTAGATGAAAAAATCACTCATGGCAGTAGCTCTGCTGGGCGCCTTCGCCGGCGTCGCACACGCCCAGACCGCCGTGCAGATCTATGGTACCGTCGACGCCGGCCTGGTGAAGCGTACCGACCAAACCCTGGCGATCGGCAAGCGTGCTGCCAATACCCTGGGCTTCAAGGGTACCGAAGACCTGGGCAATGGCCTGAAAGCACTGTTCCAGCTGGAAATCCGTTACGAGCCGGATACCGGTACCGTCGAAAACGGTGGCCGTCCGCTGTTCCAGGGCCAGAGCCGCGTCGGCCTGCAGGGTGATTTCGGTATGGTCCGTATCGGCCGTGGCCTGACCCCGTTCCAGGAAGTGGTCGGTTCGTTCGAGCCGTTCCACGGCCTGCCGACCCCGGCTGGTTTCTACACCGACATCAGCGTCGCCGGCTTCAACTCGGCACCGCTGGACACCAACACCAGCGGCGGCTCGCCGAACAACAACCGTATCTCGAACGCCGTGTTCTATAACTCGCCGGTGGCGAACGGCTTCCAGGTCAACGCTTCGTGGGCTTCGAAGGAAGGCAACGGCGGTGCAGTCGCCGGCCGTAACGGCGGCGCGTCCTACCCTGCGAACTCCGAAGGTTCGGCCAACCCGATCTCGGTTGCCGCGACCTACAACAACGGTCCGGCCGCTGCAATGCTGGCTTACGAGCGTAACGCCGTTGAAAGCAAGGTCGTCTCGGGCGCCGCTTCGTTCGCGCTGACCCCGGAACTGAAACTGATGGGTACCTACTCCCGCCAGACCCAGGACCATATCAGCCCGGTCTTCTCGGAAACCAAGGCATGGCTGCTGGGCGCGACCTACAGCATGGGTCCGGGCAAGTTCCTGGCAGGTTACGGCCAGAAGCAGCTGGAAGACACCCCGAAGACCAAGCAGTTCTCGCTGGGTTACGAGTACAGCCTGTCGAAGCGTACCTACCTGTACATCGACGCAGCACGCAAGAAGAACATCGTTGGCACCAACGGCGTCCTGGCTGCTACGCCGACCGTCAACCACTACGACGTGGGCGTCAACCACTCGTTCTAAGCTGACGCGGGACTTGCTCCCGCTCGGTTAAGTATCCACAAGGGCGGGCCTGGGCAACCAGGTCCGCCCTTGCTGCATCTGGGCCCTGTGCGATTCGCACAACGCTTGAGCCGGCTGCCTCATGCCGCCTCTGCAAATGCAGTTAACCATGGAGAGATGCGATGAACAAATACTTGCTGGCCGCGCTGGCCGGCGCCTCCGCATGCATTCCCGCCTGTCTTCCCACGCCTGCGCTGGCCCAGTCCAGCGTCCAGCTCTACGGCATCGTCGACGCCGGCGTCATGTGGCAGCGCGGCAGCCGGGTCAAGGTGATCAGCGGCGGCGCCGACGGCTCGCGCCTCGGCTTCAAGGGGACCGAAGACCTCGGCGGCGGCATGAAGGCGATCTTCAACCTCGAGGCGCGCGTCGAACTCGATACCGGCACCCAGGTCCCGACCCTGGTCAACGAGAACCAGGGCCTGTACCTGACGCGCGGCATGGGCGCCCTGCCGCCACCGGTCCTGGCCGCGGTGCGCACGGCGCTGCAGCCACTCGGCGGACCGGCCGTGAACCCGGAACGCGCGCTGTTCGACCGCACCAGCATGGTCGGCCTGGTCACCCCGCTCGGGGCCGTCCTGCTGGGCCGCATGTACACCCCGGGCTACGAGGTGTTCGCCGCCGCCGACACCTTCGAGGTCGGCACCGGCGGCACCTGGGGCAGCATCACCGGCGGCACCGGCGGCTTCACGGTGCTGGGCGCCGACATCCGCTCCCAGCGCGCATTGCAATACCGGGTCGCGCTGCCGTCGGGCCTGGGCGGTTCGGCCATGATCGCCGGCAAGGGCTCCGGCTACCTCGGCCTGTACGACAAGTTCTGGGGCGCCGCCATCACTTATAAAGCGCGCGGCTGGGACATCGGCGTCGGCCACAACCACGCCTACGATCCCCAAGGCAGGCCCAGCCTGCGCACCACGACCGTCGGCGGTTCCTACACCTGGGGACCGTGGAAATTCTTCGCCGGCTGGCACGACCAGCGCAACCGCAATTCTCCGCTGCTGCCGACCTATATCGCCGGCTGGGACGCGCAGATCGCGCCGCAGATCGCGCAGCTCGGCCCGGCCACGGCCGCCGCCCTGCGTGCGGTCTTCGTCAACAACATCACCGTCAACAGCCAGCAGGACGCAGCCAGCGTGCAAGCCGGCCTGCACTACCGCATCGGCCCGAATCGCATCATGGTCTCGGTGGCGCACCAGAGCGACCGCACGGCGTCAAGCAGCGACGCCCTGCTGTTCGCACTCGGCTACAACTACTTCTTTTCCAAGCGCACCGACCTGTATGCGGTGACCGCCTTCATCCGCAACGACAACGAGGCCCAGTACAGTCCGGCGACGGCCGGTGCCCCGGGCGGCTTCACGAAGGCGCCGGGCGACGACGGACGTGCCTTCCAGCTGGGCATACGCCACCGCTTCTGACATTGCAACTGCGCCACGGTGGGGCGGCGGAACCACCGTTTTCTCTGCGCCCCGCCGTTGCGGTCAGGTAAAATGGGCGGTCTAACCTATTTCGCAAGACCTTTCATGACCGCCCCCCTGGATTCCGCCGCCGTCGCCCAATACCTGCTCGACCATCCGCAGTTTTTCGAAGAGCATGCCGGCCTGCTGGGCGAGGTAAAGCTGTCGAGCCCGCTGACCGGCCGCGCGGTGTCGCTGCAGGAGCGGCAGATGGAAGTCATGCGCGCCAAGTACAACGCGCTGGAACTGCGCATGGCCGAGCTGATCCGCCGCGGCGAGGAAAACACCGCCATCGCCAACCGTTTCCACGGCTGGACCCAGCAGTTGCTGCGCGCGGACGCACCCGGCGCCAGGGCGGATGCCGTGGCCCAGGGCCTGGTCAAGCATTTCATGGTGCCGCAGGCCAGCCTGCGCCTGTGGAGCGTGGCGCCGGCGTACGCGGACGCGCCCTTCGCCCTTGGGGTGAGCGACGACGTGCGCCTGTTCACCAACAGCCTGCGCGCGCCGTATTGCGGACCGAACAAGGATTTCGAAGCGGTGCGCTGGCTCGGCGACGCGGACGGCATCCGCTCCACCGCCCTGATCCCGCTGCGCGCCGGCGGCAATGCCTTCGGCCTGCTGGTGCTGGGCTCGCCCGACGCGGAACGCTTCAACGCCGCGATGGCGACCGATTTCCTGGTCCACATCGGCGAGACCGCCAGCACCGCGCTGGCCCCACTGAAGGCGTAAATGGACACCCCGGCCGCCGACGACTGGACCGGCCGCTACCTGGCCGAGCTGGCCACCCAACGCCAGCTGTCCGGGCACACCGTCGCGGCCTACCGGCGCGACCTGGCCGAACTGGCCCAGCTCGCCGGCCACACCGAGTGGGCGCGCCTGACCCACTTCGATATCCGCCGTCTCACCGCCAAGCTGCATGCCGAAGGACAGGGGCCGGCCACGATCGCCCGCAAGCTGTCCGGCTGGCGCGGCTTTTTTGAATGGCTGTCGCGCCAGACACCACTGGACGCGAATCCGGTCGAGGGCGTGCGTGCACCGCGCCGCGCCAAGCGCCTGCCCAAGGCGCTGGCCGTGGACGACGCCGTGCAATTGATGGAAAGCCAGACCAGCGCCCATCCGGAACCCGCCGAACTGTGCAACCGCGCAATGTTCGAACTGCTGTACTCGAGCGGCTTGCGGGTGTCGGAACTGGCCGGGCTCGACGTCAGCCACGTGGCGGCGCGCGACGGCCAGGCCGCCTCGCTCGGCTGGCTGGAACTCGAAGGCGGCGAAGTCATCGTCACAGGCAAAGGCGGCAAGATGCGCCGGGTGCCAGTCGGCGGCCCGGCACGCGAGGCGCTGGCGGCCTGGCTGGCGGTGCGTCCGCCCGCGCGCGACGGCAGCGGCGCCCTGTTCCTGTCCGAGCGCGGCACCCGGGTCAGCCCGCGCGTGGTCCAGCTGCGCCTGAAGGCGCATGCGCAGCGCGCCGGCACCCCGGTCCACGTGCATCCGCACGTGCTGCGCCACTCGTTCGCGTCCCACGTGCTGCAATCCTCGGGCGACTTGCGCGCCGTGCAGGAGCTGCTGGGCCATGCCAGCATTACCTCGACCCAGATCTATACGGCGCTCGATTTCCAGCACCTGGCGGCCGTCTACGATAAAACCCATCCGCGCGCCAAGGCCAAATAGGCGTCCAGGCCGGGCTCCCGTATCCGGAATCCGCGCTTGCCGGGCACGAGCAGGCGGGTGGTGGCATTTCGTAAATTCCGGCATAATCCTCCGATTCTCCGCAGTCGATGCGGCTTTATTGAACGGATAGCGACATATGGAATTGATTCCCAGCACCATCCTGACGGGCTTCCTCGGCGCCGGCAAAACCACCTTGCTCAACCGTATCCTGCAGGAAGAGCACGGCCTGCGTATCGCCGTCATCGAGAATGAATTCGGCCAGGAAAACATCGACAACGAGATCCTGGTGCAGGATTCGAGCGAACAGATCGTCGAGATGAACAACGGCTGCATCTGCTGCACCGTGCGCGGCGACCTGATCGTCGCGCTGACCAACCTGGCGCAAAAGCGCGAAGCCGGCGAGATCCAGTTCGACCGCGTGGTCATCGAAACCACCGGCCTGGCCAATCCCGGCCCCGTGGCCCAGACCTTCTTCATCGACGAGGAAGTCGGCGCCCACTACCTGCTCGACGCGGTCGTGACCGTGGTCGACGCGCGCCATGGCATGGACCAGCTGGACCGCCAGGAAGAAGCCCAGCGCCAGGTCGGGTTCGCCGACAAGATCCTGCTGTCCAAGACCGACCTGGTCGATGCCGCCGCCGTGGAAACGCTGAAGGCGCGCATCCGCCGGATCAACCCGCGCGCACCGATCAGCACGTCCGATTTCGGCCGCGCGCCGATCAGCGAAGTGCTGGACCTGCGCGGTTTCAACCTGAACGACAAGCTGGAACTGGATCCGGCCTTCCTCACCGCCGAGGAAGCGCACGAGCACGATCATCACGATCACGACCACGTGCACACCGAGGCCTGCGACCATAGCCACGACCACCACCACGGCCACCACGCCGACGACATCGCCGCCTTCGTGTTCAAGAGCGAGCGTGCCTTCGATCCCGAGCGCCTGGATCAATTCCTCGGCAGCATGGTTCAAGTCTTCGGACCGAACATGTTGCGCTACAAGGGTGTGTTATCGATGGCTGGCGCGGAGCGCAAGGTGGTATTCCAAGGCGTGCATCAAATCATGGGCAGCGACCTGGGTGCAAAGTGGACGGACGACGAGACCCGCGCCAGCAAGATGGTCTTTATTGGTAAAAATTTACCGAAAGATGTGTTTATCCGCGGACTGGAACAGTGTTTGGTATAAACTACATCGGTTCTGTGTTGCATATTACGGCAGCCGGCCAGCGTGCACCGCTTCAGTGGTAACTGCTGAGTTAGCTGATAAAATGGAAACTCTGTCGTATCAAAGGTAAGTGAAGTCATGACTAAAACAACGAAACCGAATACCGTTGCGCAGCCCGAAGAACGCCTCCTGACGGAAGAAGAAATTCGGGCGATGAGCGACGACGACTACATGAACCCGGCCCAGCTGGCGTTCTTCAAGAACCGCCTGCAGGAGCTCGAAAAAGAGCTGCTCAAGAATGCTGGCGAGACCACAGAACACCTGCGTGAAACCGTCCTCGTGCCGGATCCGGCCGACCGCGCCACCATCGAGGAAGAACACGCGCTCGAACTGCGTACCCGCGACCGCGAACGCAAGCTGCTCAAGAAGGTCCAGCAATCGCTGGCCTCGATCGAGTCCGGCGAATACGGCTGGTGCGAGGAAACCGGCGAACCGATCGGCATCCCGCGCCTGATCGCCCGCCCGACCGCCACCCTGTCGCTGGAAGCCCAGCAGCGCCGCGAGCTGAAGCAGAAACTCTACGGTGACTGATCTTCCTGCGTTTCCAACAGGACACGCCGGAATCCGAAAAAAGCATGCGCCTGTCGCATGCTTTTTTTATGGAATAATTTCCCATGGGATACACTAGAGCTGGCTTGCCGGATGCTTGATGCAACGCAGGCGTGCGCGCCACCCGTTGCGCGCCGCCGTGCTACTGTCTCGACCGGCGAACGATAGACAAGGGACGACGTGGGATTTTTCTCCTTCCTGAAGAAAAAGAGCGAGGCGCCTGCGGCGGCGCAGGCAAGCCCGCGTCCCGGCGCCGGCAATCCCTCGACCGTGCTGGGCAATCCCAGCACGCGCATGCCGCTCGATACCGAAGCCGAGCGCGAACGCCAGCGCGAGATCGCGCGCGCCACCGCCGCCAAGATCGACGAGATCGAACTCGAGATGGCCTCCGACATCTTCGACGACGACGCCTGGAGCAGCCCGCGCC
>Ga0265797_10011442_pt1 | contig 11107 bp, 9 predicted proteins | sample P2T30metagenome_FD_192433 | JGI IMG/M metagenome (GOLD analysis project Ga0265797, IMG submission 192433) | Plant litter microbial communities from East Loma Ridge, Irvine, California - P2 T30 | ecosystem: Environmental > Terrestrial > Plant litter > Unclassified | place: USA: California... | reverse complement strand
GGATTAGTAAGTGCGGCGGGCGGGCTGGATTTCTAATCCTTCTCGAGTGAGCCCACGCGAAACTTCGTCACTGCTGCGGGGCCCATGCTCCGCAAATCGCGTTGCCGAGAAGGGTCATCCATTATCTGATCGAGCCGACTCATACAACAAACAATTACCTCCCCAATTACCTCCCACTCCCCCTCGTCTCACTCACATACCACCACCTACTGGTACAAACACACCAACACACCAACCATGGCGCCCTCATTCACAATAGACAACACCTCCGACTTCGAAATGCCAAACGCCACAACCCAACAATCCACCACCACCACCGCCACCACCCAAAGAACCCTCCTCCTAGCCCCGCCCTCCCTCTCCGCCCACCCCGAAGCCCTCACAAACGTCCTCGCCGCCCACGACAGAAATGCAACCGACATCCAAATGCTCGACCGCCTAGCGCTAGGCCTCGTCTCCCTGCCAGCGCAAACCTACGACGTCGTAATGTGCCTCACAGACGCCGACGGCGCGCGCTCAACACACCTTGACCGCGCCGTAGTAGAAAAACTGGTGCCCTCGCTGAAAGCAGACGGGCGATTGACAGCGCAGAACGGCTCTCTGGAAACCCAAGAAATCACCGAAGGCGTCTTGTCAGGCCTTGTAGCCGACGGCACCGGAGCGCTGCGCAAACCTCAAGCGGCGGCGGAGCAGACTGTCAAGCTGAGTTTCGGGCGCAAGAACAAAAAGGCGGACGCGGCTGCTGTGCCCGCGAATGCGACAGAGGCGATCAACACGGCCAAGCGGAAGAGCGTGGACATTTCTACTGCGGGCCCCGTCAAAGCCACTCCGGCAGGCGTAGGGTTCGTGGAATTGGGAGATGAGTTCGGCAACGACTACGACGAGGACGAGGACATGGAGATCCCGAGCAACGAGGAGCTGGAGCGCGCGGAGAGGATCGATCCGGACTCGTTGCTGACGGAGGAGGATCGGTTGAAGCCGCTAAACATCCGTAAGTGCTGGCCTAGTCAGGAGCAAACGAGCCAATTGACCACATGCTTTTATTCCGAGGTTACTAACAATACCACAGCCGAAGCCTGCAAACCCAACACCAAACGCCGCCGCGCCTGCAAAGACTGCAGCTGCGGCCTGGCCGAGCGCCTCAACGCCGAAGACGCCGCGAAGCGCTCCAACGCAGACGCCAACCTGGCAAAACTGCAAGCCGAGGACCTGGCGGAGGTCGATTTCACCGTTCAGGGCAAAGTGGGTTCTTGCGGAAACTGCGCGCTGGGAGACGCGTTCAGGTGCGATGGGTGTCCGTACATTGGTCTGCCCGCGTTCAAGCCTGGTGAGGAGGTCAGGTTGGTGAACAACGATGTGCAGTTGTGAGGGACTTGAACTTTGCCATCCCTGTCGTTGTTGTTAGAATGAAACCGGGATGGGCGGAGTTGAGACTAAGCGAGAGGGTGCTTTCTCTTTGCTTCGACATGTGCATATGATTCATGGCTTTTTCTCCTTCTCTCTTTTTCTTTTCTTTTCCCCCGAGCATCCGCACGATGGACAATGGAATGATGGTTAGCTTCCACTGAAAAATCGAAATGGGATTGACTCCAAGCTTCCATGAGATACATACACATGTACACACGAAAAACGGAAAACCCCACTTAAAAGGAGGACCGACTTTTTTCTCACAGCGCGCTCGGGAACACGCATTGGATCAAACATTACGGCGGCTGTATAACACCATTCATCCTCTCCACTTCGTCCAATTCTGGCCGGGCGCTGGCTGGCCACGGTAGCGTCTCGTCACATCGGATGTGCATTTTGAGCTGATGTTCGCGTACAAGGCCGGCCGGAAGTGATGACTGGTGATAAATGGGCGCGTACAGATGGATCTGATTCGACTGGTCGAGTCGAGTCTCCAGGCATTGCTGTTCCTGGCGTTTTTTTCCAACAAAGTAGCGATTGATGGATGGGCGTGACTCCTTCCTCCCATCAAGTTGACAGCAGGATGGGCAGAGCCAGTAAGGGTTGGAGAACCGTGAAGACCTTCCTCTGGTGCTCGATCTTCCTTGTTTGTCTTCGGGGTTTGACACGATGGCCAATCCGTCTGGTGCATTTCCCACCGTAGGATGCTTTGGCAGACGATGGACGGGTTACTGTGGTCGGAAAACACGATTCCAGTGAACTGGCCAGCTAGAAGTCTGACAGATACGTTCAAACGGCATCCAGAACGAGCGGCTCACAATCTTGTTTGACCTGTGGGGTGACACTCAGGTCTGGGCCTGGCGCTGTCGATCGATCGGGTTGGTGATGTCTGGTGCAGATGTCGTGGATGCAAGCCGGTCTCTTGGTATGGCAGATTTCTAGCCAGCCGGACGTCCAGTGCTGCCAATTCGCTGTATGCATCGAGTCGTCCAGCGGTCGCGAACTTGTTTCCGCGGCGATGAAGCATCAATACCGCGATCGGATGATTAGTAGATGTTGAATGGTCAACGCTGATAGCGCCAGCTTTCGAAAAAGTGAGGATAGTGAGCCCCATAACGGGATCACACCGAACCCCCCAGCAGACTCAGAATCCCTCCAACCAATTCTCCTTTTCAAAATCAACCTCTCCCAACCAAGACAGAAATTCCATATCATTGGTCGGCTGGAACAGCGCATCGATCTCGCCCACGGGGTACGAAGAGGGCATCTGATTCTGAGAAGAGATTGCCACTCGCTGCGGACACAGCAGGCGATCGAGAACTTTCCTCAAGGTCACCATGCCGAGTTCGCAAATGCTGCGGTTGCCGTCGTCAATGCGGACGGCCTCGAGGGCAGACGCCAGGACGCTGAGTTGTTGGATGATCTCCGAACGGGGTAGAGCTTCGTTGTAGCCGCCGTGTTGGTCGTGCTTGATGAGTTCGATTGCTAGGACGGCAGCGCTGGGGACGGCGTAGAAGGCCAACTATTTTTGAGAGTTGTTGGTCAGTTTCACTGTGCATGTTGTTGGGGATTGCGTGAGTACTCGTGATCTTACCCGTTCGGTTATGGGGCCTTGGTTGTGAAAGTACTCGCTGCTGGCTTTCCACTTCAAAGTCAAATCGAGCATGCTTCTCGCGGCAGCGATGAGTTTTGCGGGATCCACTTTGGACCGCCGAACTAGCGCTCGCTCGAGGAGGAAGTCAGTATATCTGCGCTCGCAGTGTATGGCAAGCAGCCAAAAGATATCCCGTGGCCTCCACGGGGCATTTCGCCCCGGGATCTCGAAGGTGAGACTCGTTCGTAGACGATCGAGGATTTGTTCCGGGTTCACACGGAGGAAAACGGGCATCTCTTCGCCGGATTTCTGGATTCTGTCGCGGATCTCATGCACGCGTGAGTCGATACTGGAGTGCGGATTCCCCAACACGATCTCGAGGATTTCTTCCCTGATGATGAAGTCTGCGATCTGGGCTCGACGCATTGTCGCTCGGTAGATCCTACCCGACCTCGCGTAGCCGTTGTCTAGCCTGGAGATGGCATCTGCCAGCTTCGTCTGGTCGCCGCACACTTCGTCATCGGACAGGTCTGCCGGTGACTGAACGATGCAATGGCGGTAGCAGATACGCGGTGGTCGCCCGAGATACGTTGACACGTATTTGTCGTGCACGTAGATTGCCTCGAACACACGTATGCGCAGCTCGCAGAGAAAGAAGGGAGTCTTGGCGTCTACGACTTTCTCTTTGTGGAGTCCAAGCTCCAGAGCAGTGTTGCAGACGTCGCTGAATCGAGTCCACGCTTCGGGTGAAATATCTCCTCGTATCTGTTCGACCAGAGGCGAGCGCTCGTATAGCAAACATACGAACAGATCGGTGCAGCTGCCGCAGATCCTGCTGTTGTCGATGCATTCGTCGACAAGCCGCAACATGAGCTTCTCAGTGGATGCTTGCTCTGTTGGGTGACCAGACTGGTGATGCACGTTGAGGCCCACGGCAGAGAAAAGCAATCCTACCGTCTCCCAGCGGAGGTTCTCGCCAGTAGCTTGGTGCACCCATTGCTCGACGGTGGTGTCTCCGGTTACCCTGATGGGTTTCTGCGTGTTCTCCCAGACCAGTCTTGAAAGCGTCAGCAGTCGCTCTCCGTGGGGCACTTCGCGAAGCGTGGAACCGAGATACCGCCAAGTGCTGGCAACGATGATGTTGTACACCGGACGGAATAGCAGATATCCGTCACTTTCGACCAGCCAATTCAGAAGATGCTGGAGTGAGGACTCGAGGCCTTGCAAGTGATACAACACAGCGGCTCCCTTACGGATCATGGCCTCTGTGATGTTGTCTTTGTTGTGAGCATGTACTGCCTCTGCTGGCGTTTCTCCAAGGCTGTTCATCAGCTCTGCAACTATAGTAGAAGCGCTGGACTCGCCGATATATCCGAGAGGAGAGACAACGACTTTTGCAACACTTTCGTGAATCTCGGCTTCCGGATTGAACCATTGAAGATGAGGCGTCGCGAGCTCTTCAGTCGGCGTTGTGCCGGGTAGTAGTTCGGATAGGTTTACTGCAGGTATCGTTGGTGCTGCTCTGGCAGTCCTGGCAGGCGAGCTCAGTGCTTGACTTCCCCGTCTAGATCTGCTCATCGGATTAGGATGATAATGGCAGTCCTGTTGGATCCCTCGCTTCACACAGCGTCCACAAAAGGGCAACTTGTGGTCGCAAGATAGCTTACGTTTACGGCATGGCTCACACGACTGGAGTTTGCCATTACGTCGGAGCGCCGTTGTGATTCCGTTGTGAGGCATGCTTGAAATGTCGGAGTGCGAGAGGAGGAAATGTGATTTCGTAAAGGAAAGTAAATGCTGGATTGGTCAAACTCCGAGCGCCGAGCGCCGAGAGCCGAAACCTGAGGTCGGGAAGGAGCCTCGGAGCATCGCATCTCGTTCTTGATCCATCGTCAATGAAATGACTTCTATCAAATCGGCACGGCTGTCAGTCCATTTTGAACCCCTATTCAAGACTTTGGTAGAGCCTTGTCCTCCACAACACCACGAACGTCGCTGTTACCGCTGTCGCCACCGTTGATGCGACCATCTCCTTTCTCTCTAGATGCAACCTGCCCATGCACATCATCATCCTCACCACCAATATCACCCCCGAAATCACCACAGCTCTCCGTCTCGCTAACAAGTCCCGCCTCTTCATCATCTCCGCCTCCATTTTTGTCATCTCTCCGACACCACATCATCCTCGCCCCCAGAAACACCCCAACAACCCCAACCTCCACCCCCAAAATGACCCCCAGCCCAGCCCTCAGATCATCGACTCCCCACAAGACTAATCCTCCCAGAACACCAAAATAGCAGACAACCAGGAGTGGGAATAGGAATCTCCCGTCCTGCAAGGTGTATATTCCAACAGCCGCGAGGTATGCGAGTAAAACCGCTGAGCTGAGAGTGAGATTGTTGAGCGTCGTACAGGGCGTGTGGGTGTCTATGGTCGGACATGAGGTGTGGGCGTAGCGAGTTAGGAAGAAGGCGGCGGTGAGGAGGGCGAGGGAGATGAGTACGTTGTGGTTTGGCGGATGTCGGTGATGGGACGACAGCGGCGGTCATGGTAAGTGGCGTTGGTCCTTCTCTTGGATCCAACTTCGAGCGATGCTTGTTCTCGTGTTCGGTGGACTGATATTCTCCTCGGGCACGAAGTCTGTTTTTTTTTCTCGAGGCTGGAATGCAGCTAGCTGACCATGGAAGTATGTACTCCAATGTCTCCCTCGCAAGGGATGGCTGGACCGATTGCAGAGGCGAAAAATCCAAGAAAGGGGAAAATCGCCCGAAACCCAATACCATTGTCATTACGAATCAATCATCCCTCTTCAACAATCGCTCACAACCCTCCCAAATGCCCCTCAGCCCTTCCCTGCCCTCAACAATCCTCTCAAACAAGTCATCTTCAATCCGCTTGAAGCCTTCCAACACCGCAACGATGACAAAATCCGCATAACAGACCTCAGACCCAAGAACAAAAGGCCCGGAACCATCCTTGAGCTCCCCACCCTTCGCCAACTCCTCGAGCGCATCCAACCCAGGCCTCGCCGCCTCCCAAGCCTTTGCACCTCCACGCTCCGCTTCGAGGACATCAAGCGGCATTCCAAAGCGTGCCGCGCGAGCCGCTTGGAAGTACTCGACAGACTCGGGACGTAGAATTGCGCGTGGGATCCGAGGCATGAAGACGGGGATGAGAGGGAAAGTTGCTGCGGCGACTTTCTGGGTCGCCAGAGCGTGTGGCGAGGAGGTTAGGTGTAAGGAGGGTTGCGGGTAGGTCTCTTCGGCCCATTCTGCGATTTTGAGAGAGTCGGAAATTGCCTCGCCTGAGGGGAGGAGGATGGTTGGGAGGGTGTAGACTTGTTGATCTGTCGGGGAGAGGGTTGGTGGGGCGGATCTGGGTGGAGGAGGCAGGTTAGTTTGGTAGGTGGTGAGGGTGTGGACGGTGGTTCGGTTGTATGTACATTGATTTCAGGGTTGTTTCGATGTCTTTGTGCTCGAGCCAGACTGTTTTGTAAGGGATTTTTTTGTAGTTGAATACTAGGCGAGCTGGGACGATGTTAGAGACAGGGTAAAAGGTTGAAAGGGCCTGCTGGCGTGCGACTGACTTTTCCAGACATTGTGCGAGAAGCATGAGGCTCGACCGCGAGATGGGATGTCATAGAGGATGACTTCGGCCATTATGTGATCTATGAACTTCGGCCGATGGGAGCGACGATGATTGATATTGATTAGCTTTGAAGGTTGCTAGATCGATGAGGAGAGTTCTCAGTGTTGGGTTGTTCTTCTTGGAGTTTTTATAGAAGACGCTTATGATCGGTTGTTTGCTTATGGTTTTTCATGCTACTCGCATACATATATACTGTCCTGCTGCCTGCGATTCAGCCGCAGCTCGGGTGTTAGAAGCTCTCCGGAAGACCCGAAAAGCCGATGTATCTCGGTGCCCCAATCGAGATGCTCAGTTGACTGGTGTTCCAATTCAGTCTTTTCTCCAGACATCACACACACGATGATCGAGCAAAACATTGAACATTCGAGGTTGACATGCTATAGACCACGATCGTGTCTTATCATCTCGGCATCTCGGCGTTGTATCCGGTGGAAAAAGCAACTAGCGTCGTCGCTTGTCTGGGGTACCTTCTAGACCAGAGTTTATCCGTGGCATTGGGGATCTGACAGGCGTCCAAGGTCTGATGAGCACGTGATGAACGATTGAACATTTCCATCCTGTGAGTTGGCGTTACACATCAGGTGGTTCGAGACAGTTGTAAGTGCTCTATGCAGTGGAACGCAAGATAAGACAGGGCATGAAACTCTTCTATCTCAGAGCCATTGGAAGTGGAGCCCGGCACGTGAGACGAAGGTGCGTCATCAATCCTGGGGTAACATGAAGTGTGGGGGGATAGCGGGGCGATCGAATGTCAATGTTCAAGGAGGAGAAGGGCATCGATAACGACTTGGGGGAGGTGAGAGGAGAGATGTAAGTGACAGGTAGAGGCAGATGGTCGTTATGATCATCACTGACAAGGCCATGTCGACAAGATGACACGCATGGTACCTGGCAGAGCCGTGATCGGAGTGTTTCGACTCATTGATATGTATGGGGCTTGGCTGGCCGCGTGACCAGATGGCGGGCTCCGTCCGACAATGGCGAGAACGTTGGTATACCCACTTTGTTACGAGTCACCGAGATAGAGCCATTGGTGTCGGTCGGTATGATGGCGAAAAGTCACGCAATCAATCCATCTCGCAGACATCAAGTCGACTCATGGATCGCTCCTGCCTCCACTGGCATCGTAACAACACCGGGTCTTTGTTGATCATCGGTCACGCGAGCAAAGCTTCAAGGTAGCTTTAACCACAGCTCTTCTCCTTCGCAACCTCACCTCACTCCATCTCCTCCTTTGTCTTCTCGACATCAACCATTGCATCCAATCATCAACAATCACCATCGCCTCGTGTAACACTTCCATCGCCAACACCCTCGCCACACCAAACACAAACACCCACCCACAACAGTAAGCCACAGCCCCTCCCTTGCACCAAACATTACACCTCATCACAAACTTCGCTCCGATAACTCAAAACATCTACCACACTTCACTCCCAACTCAATGGCAAGCAATACTAACTCATTCCCAAAAGTGACCCGCTCCCACAAGCTGACTGACCGCAACCACGCCGGCCTGGCCAACGGCACTGCCGCCCCGGAAGACCACTTGCCAAAGTACTTCGGCAAGGCCGGATATGCCGGTGAATCCCCGTCCAACACCAAGAAGCAGGGCGGTGGCAAAGGCAACTGGTAAGTTTGAAGCCAAAATTGATGTCTTCCTTGCGACTTTTACCCCAATCTTTCCACAGCATGCATGCTTACACGTTCATCTTTCCACCAGGGGTCCAGTCGGCCTCTCCGAACTCGAAGACTACGACTACAAGATGACCAACCCGCGCCGCCGCACCAACAGCTTCAGCGCCGCCGCCGGCCACAACCTCTACAAGTCCAAGTTCGAGGCCGTCGACCCGGAGGCCGTCATCGAGTTCGACGAGACTCTGCACGGCGCCGCCGGCATGTCGGCCCAAGAGATGGCTGACAACGAGCTGGAGAAGATGAGCAGCAGCTCGTCGGCCGGGACCGTTGGCAGTGTCGAGGAAGAGGAGGCTGCCAAGTCTCAGTAGGCTGGTTGCGTGTGAGCGGTTGGCTGGAAGCTGGTGGCTGGCTTCTTCTCTTTCATGTCGTGTGAGGCGAGATCTCAGACCATGCTTGTTGCCTTCCAGTGGATGCGAGGCGGCTCGATGGGCGGGCAGCAGACGACGAGTCTTGATGTGCTGCCGCCGTGATGCCTGCCTTTGCTCCAATTTTCCTTATGTTCCCCTGATGATGCGATACGCGAGTCACGATGCCGATTAACGGAGTGTATAACAAACGAACCAAATGTCCCGGAACATGCCTGTGACTTCCATGCCATTGACGTTGTCTTCATGATGAAGTAGTCCTGTCAAGCTGTAAGACCCGTTGCGTGTACATGTATCGGTCTCACCAGAAATCCATCCCTAGATCAATACACCACAGCATCATCTCTCACCGCACTAAACAACCTAAAAACTCTCCAAACTCCTCCCCGCCTCAACCTCCTTCCTCCAAATCAACCGGTCAGTCTTAGCATTAACCCCCGGCCCCTGATAATCCTCCCCATACCCCTTCTCCCCCGCCCAATCCTTGCCCTCGCCCTCCCTCGACTCCTTCGTGTGCTTCCTCTTATACCACTTGCCATAAACCAGCAAGTAATAAAGCCTGAAACTCAACAACGCAAACCGATCCCTCTCGAGATCAGCGGGGTACTCGGCCCCCAAATCCACCGCCGCCGAAACGCCCGAGATGCAAGCCGTCTCGTGCGCGTTCACGAGCGTCCAGGCCGCGGCGTAGCGCGTGTGGCGCTTGCCTTGCAGCAGCCACAGCCAGGGGACGACGAAGAGGTAGTGCGTGAAGGAGTGGCAGAGCTGGTGCCACCAGTCCTTGCGGATGATCTTGGCCTCGTCGATCTCGTCGATGGACCACAGGTGGCCGTCGCGTTCTTTGTTCAGGAAGATGGTTTGGAAGACGTGGTTGTCGAAGGGGACCTCGGGCGGAAACTGCGCTTGGTAGTTTGTGCAGTCGAAGCACATTTCGAGCTTGGTCAGGTCCGAGGGGTACATTTTGATCAGGTACATGGGCTTGAAGTTCTCTTTGGCAAAGTCGTTGCGCTGTTGCATGTCGACGCCGTTGATCGAGGCGACGGCTTGGCTGGGGTTGTAGAAGTTCTCGTAGTGCTTGCGCATGTAGTCGGCGTCGGTGTGGGTGACGGTCACGTCGTTTGCGAATTTGGCGGAGCCCAGCACGCGGCTTTCGAGGGAGGTGATTGTGGGTTTGAGGAGGCGTTTGGCCGTGTCTGTCAGGACGCAGAGGACGATCTCGTCGTATTCTTCGGTCGTCTCGACTTTGTCGGCGTCCGCGTTGGAGTTGTCCACGCTGTCGGGCACCCAGGCGGAGTCTGGGTTGTGGTTGTCTTTGGCGGGCGTGCGGCCGATGATCTTGACGGTTACGCCGGTTTTGTCGCGGCGCGTGATACGGGTTACTTCGGTGCTGAGGCGGACCTTGACGCCTTTCTTGATGAGGTTCTTGCGCCAGGTCTCGTAGAACTCGCTAAAGTTGGGGAATACGACCATTGGCGGTTGGTTTGAGGCAATGCTGTTCTTGTCTGGCGGGTACCACATGCCGTAAGTGGGGCTGGTGCAGAGGCGTTCGAGGACCATGGAGGGCACTTCCGGTGCGTAATTTCCTGTTCCGAGGAAGAGTGCGACCATGGGCAAGGCGACCACGTTGGCGAACTCGGTGCTGAACCAGAAGAGTTTGACCAGGTATTTGATGGGTAGCAGCGCGAAGAAGATCTCGAATGTGCGCATGATCTTGAGCATGTAGAAGAAGCGCTTGACCTCGCTGGCGTGCTTCTCTAGCATCTTCGTCGGGAACACGTTTGTCCAGAACTGTTCATCTTTACCGAAGCTGACTTGGAGCTTCACGGGATCCGCCCAGTATCCGTTGCGCGCGAACATGGTCATGGTGTGGTGGAAGATGTACGCTCCGCCCTGCACGCCCTGGTTGAGCCATGAGGCTCCTGTCTTCTCTTTATCCAGCGGGATGCTGTAGGCTTGGCCGCCGCAGTAGTCGACCGCGTCGATAAGTGTCACGTCAAACTTGTCGGGGTGGTTTGCGAGATGGTGCGCACATGACATGCCTGTTGTCTTGTCAGTGGCTGTAGTAGAGGATTGACAAGCCCGTACGTACCAGCCGCGCCAGCGCCTACAACCAACACCTTCTTCCGCTTCTGATTCTCCATATTGGTACCCATGTTGAAGCGAGCCTGCGATCCGTTCGACTTGAGCAGTGGCTTTGCGCCGTCTGTCATCTCAGTCAATGTCGTTAGAAAGGGAGTTTGCAGAGAGAACAAAGAACGAGACTCGAATGTGACGAGCTGAGATACTTACACTGACAACAATGACCGCTCCTGGTGTCAACGAGCGGCTTCAAAGCGTCATACCGTTTGCTCTAACAAGTCCTTTGGACATATCATCAGACAGACCAGACGCGAA
>Ga0265797_10011440_pt1 | contig 11108 bp, 10 predicted proteins | sample P2T30metagenome_FD_192433 | JGI IMG/M metagenome (GOLD analysis project Ga0265797, IMG submission 192433) | Plant litter microbial communities from East Loma Ridge, Irvine, California - P2 T30 | ecosystem: Environmental > Terrestrial > Plant litter > Unclassified | place: USA: California... | reverse complement strand
GACGGCAAAGATGATGAGATAAAGTGATGTTCGTTTCACGACGTATCCGTTGCGGGTAGCGTGCCGGATGGGCCAGCCAGCCGGGAACGATACCATTCAAGGGTGCTGGGCGGAAAGGGGGCCGGCAGGGCGTTGCAGGATCGGTCTTGTACTGGCAGGAATTGTTGTTATAATGAGCGGCTTCGTGGAACGCGCACGTCGACCATCAGGAGAGATGGATGAGTGGTTTAAGTCGCACGCCTGGAAAGCGTGTGTAGGTTCATAGCCTACCGGGGGTTCGAATCCCCCTCTCTCCGCCAAGTACCCTAAGTCCTTGTCTCAAAAGGGTAAGCTACCCAAACAGGGCTTTCCGCTGGTACACTATGCCGTGCAGGTGTTACACATGTACCTGTTCGGAGTCCCATGTCCCACAACATTCAGAAGCGCGGTAGTGTCTACTACTTCCGCCGCCGCATCCCCAACGATCTGCTGACCATTACGACGGCAAACGCGAGATAGTCCGTAGCTTGGGCGTCAAAGACCGTGCTGAGGCCATTATGCGTGCTCGGAAGGTCTCTGTTGAGCTTGACGACGAATGGCAGGCCCTTCGTGCCACCCCTAAGCCGAAACCTATGCCCCATCTGCCGCTATGACTGCGGCCGAGTTCGAGGCGTGGGACCGTGCGCGGCTTGAGGACGAAGAAGAGGCGGCCGAACAGCAAATGTTGGACGAGTGGGCCGAGGAAGAGGCCGAGGAACTGCTAAACATTTGGCTAGGGCTATCCGCATCCTGGAGCGGCAAAGGGCGGAAGTCGGTGTGCCCCCGCTTGATCCCGTCATACGGGCTGTCATCGCTCCGCAGTTGCCGGCTATAGCTTCTACGCCCACCCCCACAGCGCCGCCGGCCAACGCCCCTGCGCTAGTCGCCTCGGGCCGCGCCCTTAGTTCGCTCATTCCCATCTGAACGCGCGAACGAAAACCGGCAGAGAAGACGTTACAGAGTGCCTCTAGGGCCGTCGATGAGATGGGCGACCCGGACGTGTCTGCCGTGCGCCGACAGACCATCATCGCCTACCGCGACCGACTACTGGAGGAAAGCAAGGCAATCAAGACGATCAACACCCGCCTGTCGTTCATCCGCATCCTGCTCGGCATCGCGAAGGACCGGGGCTACGTGGAGGTGAACCATGTCGACGACTCCGCCCTGGCAGAAGACAAGCGGGCTGTTGAGGCGCGCATGCCTTACAAGCCGGACCAGATAGCGGCCGTTGAGTCAGCTACGGAGAGCATGAAAGAGACGTTTCCTGCCCTGTATTGGTTGCCGAGGCTGAGCCGCTGGACCGGTGCGCGCTTGAACGAATTGCACCAACTGCGAAAGCGAGACATTGCCGTCCGGGATGGTATTCCTGGGCTGATGATTACCGACGAAGGGGACAGCGGACAGGGTGTACCAATGCGCCTTAAGAATCCGGGCTCCCGCCGCTGGGTGCCCTTGGCGCGGCCAGTGAGTAGATTCGCACAATGGGTTGAGAACGCCCTGACGGGCCATTATTTCCGGCAAAGCCGAACAAGTACGGGATTATCTCCGACGCCTTCTCCAAGCGGTACGGGCGATTCCTGCGCGATGTGCTCAAGATTACGGACAACCGGGTCAACTTCCACTCATGGCGGCATACATTTGCAGACATGTGCCGGGCCGCAGGCGTACAGCCCGAGGAGCGCATGGCCTTGATGGGGCTTACCGAAGGCGGCGCCGCAGGTACTTACGGCGCAGGGGATGGATTGCCGCCGACACGGCTGATTGATGCGATTGACAAGATAGCGACCTGACACTGGACGCGGCCCGTGAAGCGTATAATCGCATCCCGGCTATGGCATGACGGGGCGCCCGAGGAACCGCACGCAAGCGCACAGTACCAATCTTCCATCAGCGCCTGTTGGAGAACTGAATGAGTACCCCTGAACTAATTCGCAGCCAGATCGAGGAAGCGGCCAGCCTGTCACCGGACATGAACGTCCCGAACAATGATGATCCGGCTGACGAGGACAGCACCGCCGAGGCCGACGAAAGGGAAAACAGATAGCCCACGCGCGCATGCGCTGGGCCTCGTGGCTGCATCACCTTGCTGGCGCGTAGCCTACAGCGGAGCGGCCTCGAAGCACTCGGCAAACAGGTATCGCCTATGCCGCACGAACGCAACCTGATTAATTGCTGCGACTGCCTCTCGGGAAATCGTCTTGTCCGGGCAGTCCCAGGCGAGGACAACTGTCGGGCTAAGCGGCAGGATTGCGTCGATGCCGTAGGTATCCGGCACCACAAACTGCCCTTGCTCTGCGCGGACGACTCCCCACGCCCGCCCAGCCATCTGGTGCGCTAACTCTTCTTGGTCCAGATGAATACGCACTCCAACGACTTGCCTCACAGGGAACGCGCCGTCTGGCCTAGTGAATAGCACCCCCGCCTTCTCCATCTTCTCTTGCATGTCACGGGATAACGAGCGTTCTGGCTTGTGCATCTTTAAGGTCTGGTCCGGCCGATCCCTGTCTTGCCAGTACCACCGCACACGCCAGAGCGCGAACATGTCAGTGATGGCCTGATAGTCGGAGGCAGGAATAGTAGTCTTATGGCCCTGCGCGATGGATTCCGCGACCTCTTGATACCGGCGCTCGATGTCGGCCATGAACCCCGATTCAACCCGATGTATCCAAGCCCGCTTTGCGCAGAACACATCATGTTTAGCCAAGGCCCGGATGCACTTCTGCTGTTTGGAGAGGTAGAGGTCCACTCCGCCCCTCGTACCGTAGAAGCGCTCTACGCTTCGACGCGGGAACACATGCTGGTCCACTGTGATCCTGTTGGGATTGCCTTTCTGAGTCGCTTCATAGGCCATGAGCACATCCGTAGGGAGTTGAATTGATGGGATTATCGCATCGGTGCTAGGAGCCTTCGCCGGCCTCCCGTTTCTCCATTGGCTCCCCCTTTGGCAGTTCTCCGCTGCGCTCCGCAGACTGCATGGTCACTGCCTCACATAGCTCTCTGACATAGGGAGGACTCGGTTTTAATGTATCTCCCTCCCCGTGGCCTGCAACAGATGAGTGTCATTTAGCAAGCACCCAGAAGCTGTACATCGAACCCTCCCTAAGACCTGACGGCGGTCGGACTTCGGATCAATTGCAGAGCTATCTTGTCACCCGATGCTTCGCATCGCCCGTGTAGTGACATGCCTTTGCTCGTGGGCCAGCACGCGCTCGTGAATCGAGCCAGTTGTGTCGTATAGGAGGACAAAATCAGCGGCGGTTTCTAAAGGGGCTAGTACTATGTGCGTCGGGTGGACGGAAATTGAATGCTGCGCCCGGCATACAGGTAACCTCAGCGGCTGCGACTCAAGACACTTTTCCTATTGGACAATCATCTTCATACTGAAGGCCGTTATGGGGTAGATCCCTTCCACTGATGCGAGCGCGAAATGCTTCAAGACGAACTCACCGATGCCGAACGAATGTTCATCGACACGTTACCCGGTCCTCCCGCGTTTGCAAACGTCCGTACAACAACGGTTTGGATCATTGAATGGTTGGCGCCCGAGGAAACGCTTACAGGCCTTAAGTTACAAGAGTGGATGGAGCAGAGACGACCGGGCTGGTCAGTTTATTGCCCGTGCGAAACTAAGGCGGACGTACTTGCTGCGATCAAACGCGCCGAAGACTGGGCGCAGACCACTGCAATGGTCCCCGTCCTTCACATTGAGTCTCACGGCGGAACTCATGGCCTAACGCCAACTAGCGCGTCTGATGCGGAATGGCTAACTTGGGAAGAGTTAACCGTCCCTTTACAGAGACTGAACCTAGTAACCCGATGCAACGTAATTATGGTGGTGGCAGCATGCGTGGGTTACGCTGCCGTACAAGCCTTTAACAAAGGACCACGGGCGCCTGCTATTGCACTTGTTGGTCCTGACACCAACGTAAGCCCCAGTAAACTGTTTGATGGCGTGAAGGAACTTTATCGGCGCTGGCAAGATACTCGTGGGCTAACTGAGATCGTGGAAAGCGCATCGCGTGAAATGGGCGAAGTACACTTCGAACTGGAGCCGTTTACTACGCTATGTTTCGAAGCGATGGTTACCGGCCTTGTCAAATCTATTCGCCGCCCGGAACGTCAGGAGCGTATGGAGAGGTTACGCCTGCGTTTACTTGCGGAAACCCAACTTACCCGCGAACAGATTGATAGCAGAATGCCACAGCTACCTCTTCTGCCTGCTTGGAGTGAGATGCAACGGCTGTGGGATGAGATGTTCATGATCGACATTTGGCCGGAAAACAAGGAACGGTTCGGCATCGACCTTAAGGACATCATCGGGCGCATCGAGAGTTTTGCGGCTGATCTGACATGACGTGCGCTTTGGGCTCGTCTGGAGGCTCGCAGAGCGCGCTTCCCGTAGCGCTCAGGTTCGTAATCGGGCTGTTGAGCTGGGCGCTGACGGCTTGTAATCACGCTGTGGCGCAGTACCGCTTTACCGTCGAATCGGATAGGGCAAAATGCGTGGCCGTTTGTCTGATGCTTGCGCTATTCGCCTTGCGCCACGCCCGCACCGCCTCTGCGTCGGCCTTAACAGGCCTGCCCAGGCTGTCTTTACCCTTGTGCGTTTTGCCTGTCGCCGCCAACGACGCGCGAGCCACCTCCCGGCCCGCCATGGTCCGCTCTCGGATGCGTTGTCGCTCCATGTCAGCCACCTGAGCGAGCACCGCGATAATCAGCTCCCCCACGCCCTTGGCGATGCGCCCAAGTCCCTTTACCTCCACCGCCACACCCTTGTCGAGCAGCTTGCGGATCGTGCGCTGTACGTCGATTGCATCCCGGCCCAGCCGGTCCACTGCATACACATGCAAAGTGTCGCCCTCCCGGGTGTACTCAAGCAACTTGGCGAAGCCAGGCCTGTCGGATGCGAAGACCGCGCCGGACACTCCTTGGTCCGAGAAGTCACGGTCGAACTGTCGGCCATCTGACAGTGCGGTTCGTTGGGCCTCGATGCTTTGGTCACTAGTGGAAACACGGTAGTAGGCAATGTGGCTCATGCTTGGTCGTTCTAGATCAAAAGATAGCCGCACTATTATGACCTAGCTCATACGCTCAATCAAGTATGTTCTGAGCTAAGCTCAGCTCTAATGTTGCCGCTGGGGCACAAGGTACAAGTTTGAACCAATCAAACATTCTTGTTAATTCGAGAAGTCCTGCCTGATCTAAGTCCTCGCGAAAGACAATGCGCTTGGTCTCAACTGCCCCATACGTGAGCCTAACTTCATGCCCAAAATGGCTTGATTATGAGAAACTACCAACTGGAACCACTCGTTGCCGTGCAAAAAAAACCATGACAGCACCGAAGCCCGCAGGCCTCGTAAGACAACAAATGCCGGACTAAGTGGCATTTACGAACAGGGCAGCCGTGTGGGGGACCCGAGGTGAAACGAGTTCGCTGTTGCGGTCACAAAATTCCAGAATAAATTTTGGTCGCAATCTACTTTTTTCAGATTTATCTGAGATCGCATGCCTGCTGTAATCGTAGCAAAAATTAATTTGGAGTGTTCGGAATGGAATTTCTTGCATTGGTCAAAGGACTCATACCCGCGGCTCGCGCACTGGTTCCCAGATTCAAAAGACTCTGGGCGGAAAAGGAGGCCGGAAACGACCCTAAGAAAATCAACCATGATTCAGTAGATGCTCTATTTGATGATGCGCTCGTGCGCCTCGGAGCCGCTACCTGTGACGCCGCACTTTGGAAAAAAATCCTGGCAAAAGCCGAGGGCGCGTTTGTGCGTCCGGGCCATTTCTCTCAACTCCATGTAGGCGAGTGGCTTTCCCGAACTAGCGTCAAAGATTCACTGCGAAGAGTAATGAAAGCTTGGTTAAGTGGAGCGAAAGAAGAGGAACAGGATAGAGAACTACTGCTGAATGCGTACATGGACGTCACCGGCGACCATCGAGTGTACGCAGAAAATGCCCTTATCACTACCATCACAATGCTGAAGAGCAGCATTGTTGCGTCTGGCGATCAGGTTGTTATCACACAAGCGCAAGCCGGTTTTGCAGCTTTACAATCCAAGCTAGACCAGATGGCTGAAACATTGACACCTAATAAATTTAGCCCTTGGATGAGCTTGCAACAATTTTTCGATCCGTATCTAGAAATAGGTCACCTATTCAATCACAAGTGGAAGCTTATTGGACGCGCAAGCGAGAAAAGCGATCTTTTAAACGCACTTGAAATGGAATCGGTCTACACCATTCTCTTGATGGGAGCTCCCGGGGCGGGTAAAACTCGCCTGACGCGAGATGTTCTAGAAACATTAAGTAGTAGGCCTTCTGCGCCGAGGTTACTTTTTCTTCCTCCAAGTGTTCAGGTTAATTTGGAGCTAATGAAGAGCTTAGAGGGCGGCAATAAGGTTATCGTGGTAGATGACGCGCATAATCGAGACGACTTGGATTTGCTTTTTCATCATTGTGCTGTTTCAGCGAATCGAACAAAGCTGTTCCTCGTCACACGTACTTACGGAAAAGAGCGAATCAAACATCAGGCCGCGACTATGAGCCTTAGTGGACCTCACGTTCACGAAGTCACTCTGTTACGGCCGACACCAAGCGAAGTCAAAGATTTAGCAGTTGAGGTGCTCGCGTTTTGTGGAGGCCCAGTACACATGGCTGACCAGGTCGCGAAAGCCACATACGACAATGCATTGGTAACTGTGATAGCGTCGCAATTAGTCGCGCGAGAAGGGAAGCATCCTGCGTTAATCAACAATGCCAGCGAGTTCCGAGAAAACGTGTTAAGTCGTCTTCAGGATGTGATCACCGGAAACATGGTCGGTCCACAAGACGCACAACGAGTGCAGTCAATACTTCGAATTATTGCGTTGGTCCAACCAATTATCCTCAATGACCAAGCCCTTCTCACTCTCATAAACGAAGTTGAACGTGTCGAGACTGCGGATGCAAGTCGTTTGATGGGAATTTTGATCGAAGGTGGCGTGCTATTCCGAAGAGGGAATTTTTATCAGCTGTCCCCGGACTTGCTCAGTGACTCGATCATCAATCGAAATTGCCTAAATGTGCTTGACGGCACATCCAACGGCTACGCAGAGAACGTTTTTGATCTGGCTCCCAATAATTATTTGAAGAATATTCTGGTCAACTTGGGGCAACTCGACTGGCGTCTACGTGATGGGAAAACTGACGATAGCCAGCTTTTGAAAGGCTTGTGGAGCCGTTTACGCTGGCAAGATTCTTACCCACGATCTCACGTCGAGGCCGCTGCGGCTGTTGCCTACTTTCAACCGAAGATGGCATTGATGTTCGCACAAAAGCTTATTGATGAGGGGCATGGATGTGATAGCAATGTTTGCAACATCATGAAGAATGCCGCGTACAATTTTGAGCATCTCGGTGAGGCGAGTGCATTACTTTGGAACGCAGGGAATCAAGATTCCAGACCATTGAATCAGCAACCGAGTCATGCAATCAGGATTCTTACTGAGCTTGCCCGGTTCGAACCAAATAAGCCGCCAGAGTATGTAGTCGAAGTCGTGGATTTCACCTTGTCGATAGTTGATAACTCCAGTTTTTGGTGGACCGTACACACGCCTTTCGAAATTCTAGAAGGCGCGTTAGCTGTGGAGGGGCACGTTACGACGTCATCTACTAGCCGTGTAATTAGTTTTTCAAACTATTGGGTCACATGGTCCGCAGTTGCGTCGACTCGCGCAAGAATAATTGATAAATTGTTAGATTGCATTGGTGGCGGTATGCCGCGCCAAGCGTACTTGGCGGCGAAAACATTACCTCATGCCCTTAGGCGCCCTGGTACATCACGCGAAGTTCTTGAGGCTGAAATGAACGAATGGGAGTGTGAGCAAGTCAGTACACTGGAAAGAGTTTTGAGTCTAGTAGAGAAACAACAAATCTCTGCACCTGTTCTCGTTAGCATCGCAGAGGCTATCTCATGGCACGCGTCTTATGGTACTGGAAGAACTAGGGTGATTGCAGAATCCCTCATTACTAGCTTAAATCGGGACCTAGAGACTCGTTGCATCCGAGCGATGATTGATGGATGGGGACATAAGACTTGGCCGCTTAGAATAAGACATGAGTTGCAGGAGTATGAACAGGAATTTAAAAGTTTAATCGATGAGCTGGAAAAAGAATTGACCTCCGCACGAGAAATCTATGATTATCTAGAGCAGAAGATTCTTTACATAAAATCCATCATGGGAAATGACGCTGAGCATCCCTATCTCTTCGTCCAGAGGGTGCTCGATACAAACGTCGCCTTCTGCGCCGAGTTGATAACATTGCGATTGAATGACCACGAAGGTTCGTTATCTATACTCGCTGGTTATGCGTTAGGTGTTTTGCTAAATTTGGATAGTAAGAATGCTCAAATTTATGTAAAAAGCATTTTGGATAAAGCCGGTAGTGACGAGTTGACAATTTTGACTCGAGCATACTCTCATGTAAATTCTAAGTACGCATACTCTGACTTAGATAAGGCCGCGTTGCGAGAAGTATTTTCGTCCAAAGAGGCTGCCGTGCTGTTCCATGCTGCGCAAGTGTTCAGAAGCCTGACTGATATTGACGTTGCTTTAGCAAATGAACTAGTTGTTAATGCTAAGTTAGAAGTGGCCGGGTATGCTCGAGATCAGTTCTTTTCAGCCATCTGTGATCGAGATTATCTGGAGCAACTCAGTCTCGACATTTGGTCGGCTTTATTTAGCAAGCTTATCCCCGTACCTGACCTGAATGACTATTGGATACGAGATTTTGTAAAAAATGGGCTTCGGCTGTCGACTGTCCTCACAGTGGATTTTTTGATTGCAAGGCTAGAGCGTTTTAACGAAACAAAGGATTGGTCATACGATCCGCTCGGAACAATACATTCCCGTGACGAGGGCTTAAAGTTCGGTGAGGTATCTGATCATTCAGAGCATCTTCGAAGACTGCTAGACTGGACTTTAATTGAAGCCAAAGGTGAAGCGACGTTGTATAAATTCGGTGAACTTATCTCAGGCCTGTACGGAGACTACCCGCCGGAGATTTTCGATGTTCTGCTGAGCTGGCTCGCAGTTGGGGAAGCAAGGCACGCTAATGTTGTGGCGACTGTACTCCGCAACGTTGGGAATGACATTTCAATCAAACAGCAGGAATTTATTGTCGCTGTTCTAGATACTGCAAGAATGCTAGGACGAGAAGAGGAAGACAAAATCATTTCTGCGCTAGTCGATGCTACGGGGTCAGGAGTACGTGGAACGACTCCAGGCGAACCTTTTCAAGAGGATTTGCAGGTCGAGCAAAATTCCCTCTTGGTACTAGAGAAGCTTGATCGTTTTAGCCCTGCCTACAAGCTGTACAAGAGGTTACTCGAACGCGCGCGCGCGGGGATTGCGCGACAGCGGCAAGAAAAAGAGGCGTTGGATGCCGAAGATGAAGAGGCGCAGTATCGTAGTTGATAGGCCCTTGGCACAGATGGTCGAACCGTAGGTAAGATGAGAAACCAGCACTCAGGATGTTATGCCGATGTTTTAACTGGTACACTAGAGGCTGTCGCACGGTATGTGTACCAGCGTGAAAACCGCATAAATACTGGGCTGCGAGGGAATCCCCCTCTCTCCGCCAGGAATACAAATGAAAGAGCCACCTTCGGGTGGCTTTTTCATTTGTTTCATAGGGGAGAGAAGAAATGCCCCTGCGGTATGTGGGCTCATCCTCCTCTCCGGCAACAATCCGGCCTACGCCAGTTCCACCTTGCGCCTGCGCCGCGCCGCCATGCCCAGGGCGCCGAGTCCAAGCAGCGCCAGGCTGGCCGGCTCCGGTACCTCGGCAACTTGTCCGGTCCGGAAACTCAGGTTGTCCAATATAAAGCTGGAGTCAGGAAAATCGCCCGTTGCCGTCAGCCGGATTTCGTCGAATGAGATATCGGCAAAGCCGAGGAAGGCGGTCGATTCACAGCACTCGGCATTGGCATACAAAAATGACTCGACCAACGTCCCACCCAAGTATGCAGCGAGGATTTGCGTCACGCCGCTGTTGAATTCCCAATAGGCGCCGGCAGCGCTGACCGGCGCATTGAAGAAGATGCTGTACGACCAATTGGTGCCGCCATTTGCCAGAAATTGACCGGCGAAGTTCGCTGGATTGTTGAAGGGTATCCCTCCATAGATATCGTCGCCGAAGGTAACGCCATATTGGCTGTATTGCGTGGTAACCGGCGTGGCGGATTGGACTGCTACCTCATCGAACGTGACGAGTGTATCCGACGCAGTGAAACCTGCGGCCGTCGTCAGTGGTGTGGCGTGCGACGCGCTCGCCATCGAAAGCGCGATAGCGAATAGTGCGAGCTGGATTGTGCGGAGCATGGTGTTGGCTCTTTCAGGTGGGGGTTATTTTTTAAGGGAACTTCAAGCAGTAATCAAGGCATGCATGCGCTGTCGAGTGACGACGATGTCGACACCCCGAAAAATTGTTTTCGAAATGGCATCACGCAAGGGATGCTAGCGTCGATAAAACGCGTAACGCAAGTAACGTCACGTATCTGACTGTCGTATCCATGGTCATTCATGGCTGGCCGGTGATAACGATAGACCCGAAACCGGCCGGCGCATGGTTGTGTTGTTTTTTCTCAACTATAGTTTGCGTCCACGGTTCTGTGCATTGCGTCCAGCCAGCCTGACAGTGAAACGATCTGCAGCAGACCTACGTAACATTCTCAAATGGAAATTATAGTGGTCACGGAGAAAGTAGCTCGAGGTTCACTGGAATCCAATCGAAGAGTGGCGGGAGTTCCTGACGGCAATTGTTAAAAGATTACCTCGAGGAAACTTAAAATTTACCCAGCTCAAAATTGGTACCGTCTGACCTTCTGTTAGAATATTTTCAGTGCAACAAAAATTAATAAAATCCAACTAATCAGACGATCAGTTTTGGCCCGACACGCAACGTTCGGTCGACGCCAAACCCGGCCCGTGAGGTGCCACCACCGATCACTAGCTGTTCGTCACTCCCCGGAGCCCCGTGCCATGCGTATCAAGTCAGTCCTGTTAGTCCTGTCAGCGTTCATCACATTCAGCGCGGGCGTCGCCCAT
>Ga0265797_10011439_pt1 | contig 11108 bp, 10 predicted proteins | sample P2T30metagenome_FD_192433 | JGI IMG/M metagenome (GOLD analysis project Ga0265797, IMG submission 192433) | Plant litter microbial communities from East Loma Ridge, Irvine, California - P2 T30 | ecosystem: Environmental > Terrestrial > Plant litter > Unclassified | place: USA: California... | reverse complement strand
GAAATGCTTCGGGCCGCGCTTCCGGCCACCAGTGAAACAGCGGGGTGCCGGAGGCGCCGGCCGGCAGCAGCGCGCGCAGGCGTTCGCCGTCGTGCTTCAGTCGCGCCTGCGTCGCCTGCTGCCAATCGCGGTCGCCCAGCGCGGCCAGCGCGACTTCCTGGGCCGGACCGCTGACCGTCCACGGCCCAAGCAAGTCTTCCAGCTGGGCCAATAAGGGCGCACAGGCGGCGACGAAGCCGAGCCGCAAGCCGGCCAAACCGAAGAACTTGCCGACCGAGCGCAGCACGATCAATCCCGGCCGGTCCGCATGTGCAGCGATGCTCAGTGCCGGCGCGGTGTCGCCAAAGGCTTCGTCGACCACCAGCCAACCGCCGCGTGCGGCCAGCTGCGCATGCCACGCCAGCAGCTGGTCCGGCGCCACCGTCGCGCCGGTCGGGTTGTTCGGATTGACCACCACGACCACGTCGCTGTCGCGCACCGCCGCATCCAGTGCGGCGTAGGGCACCTGGCGCAGCGTGTGCCCGTGGCGCGACCAGTGGTGGGCGTGTTCGGCATACGAAGGCGCGGACACGCTCACGCGCGCGGGCGCACGCAGGCGCGGCAAGGCCTGGATCGCGGCCTGGGTGCCGGCGACCGGCAGCAGATGGGGGAACAAATCCGGCGCACCGTAGTAGTCGCAGGCGGCGCGCACCAGTGCCGGATCGGGTTCGGGCAGGCGCTGCCAGGCATCCGGGCGCGGGGCCGGGGCCGGGTAGCCGAACGGATTGATGCCGGTGGAGAGATCGATCCAGTCGCTGCCGCCGTAGCGCTGCATGGCCTCGCGCAGCTTGCCGCCGTGTTCAAGCATGCAGGCCTCCGGAGAGCAACGCAGCAACGAGCGCGATGCCGAGCCACAGCAGCGTGGTGCGCCACACCAGGCGCCAGGCGCGTGCGATGTCGGCGGCGCCGGCGGCGGGACCGCTGCCGAGCACCGGACGCAGTTCGACCTCGCCATCGTAGACCGCGGCACCGCCCAGCGTGACGCCGAGCGCGCCGGCGCCGCTGGCCATGACCGGGCCGGCGTTCGGGCTGCTCCATTGCGGCGCCTGGGTGCGCCAGCAGCGCCAGGCGCGGAGTTGAGCACTGAGTCGGCCACTGAGCTGACCGCTGCCGGAAGCCAGCAGGGTATAGGACAGCGCGGTCAGGCGCGCCGGCACATAGTTCAACGCATCGTCGATGCGCGCCGCCACCCGGCCGAACAGGTTGTAACGCTCGCTGCGATAACCCCACATCGCATCCAGGGTATTCGCCAGCCGGAACAGCACCGCGCCGGCGCCGCCAGCCACCACGAACCAGAACAGGGTGCCGAATACCGCATCGTTGCCGTTTTCGAGCAGCGATTCGGCGCCGGCCTTGGCCAGTTCCGCTTCGCCGGCCTGCTTGGTGTCGCGGCTGACGATGTGCGAGGTCAGCCAGCGCGCGCGATCCAGGTCGCCAGCCGCGAGGGCAGCGCCGATCGGCAGCGTGTGGTCGCGCAGGCTGCGCAGGCCGAGGCAGAGGTACAGCAGCAGCGCGTGCACGGCCCACCCGGCGGCACCCGGCAAGGAACAGGCGGCCGCCGCGACCAGCGTCAGCGGCAGCACCGCCAGCATCCAGGCCAGTGCGCCGCGCCCTATGCGCCAGCCCATGTGCTGGTTCAGGCGCCGCTCCAGCGCATTGGCCAGGTTGCCGAAGCCGACCAGCGGATGCCAGCGCTGCGTTTCGCCCAGCAGCAGATCGAGCGCGACGCCCGCCACCAGCAGCAGGGCCAGCGTCAACAGAGGCAGTCCGCTCAGCACGGCGCCCCTTTCAGCGCCAGCGGCAAACCGGCGGCCACGAACAGCACGCGGTCGCAACGCGCGGCCACATCCTGGTTCAGGCGCCCGGCTTCGTCGGTGTAAGCACGCGAGACTGCACCGTAAGGCACGATCCCCATGCCCACCTCGTTGGACACGAAGATGATGTCACCGGCCGCCGGCGCTTCCAGCAAGGCCAGCAGCGCCGCGCGCTCGGTGGTGAACAGCGGCGTCAGGTCGATCGGGCCGACGTCCGGATAATCCATATGCGTGGAAAACATCAGGTTGCTCAGCCACAGGGTCAGGCAATCGACCAGCACGATGCGCCCGGGCGCGCACAGCCGGCGCAGGGTGGCCGCCAGTGCGGTCGCTTCTTCCACCGTCTGCCAGTGCGGCGGGCGGCGCTCCTGATGGCGGGCGATGCGCGCCGCCATTTCGCAGTCGCCGCCTGTCGACGTCGCGACATAAATGACCTCTTTGCCCGATTCCTGCGCCAGGCGCTCGGCCAGCGCGCTCTTGCCCGAACGGGCTCCACCAAACACCAGGGTACGGCTCATGGATTTGCTCCCAGCAGCAGGTGTGCCGCGGCTTGCGGATTGGACCCGAAAAAGGCGTGGAAATACGAGGCGGTCAGCGAACCGGCGCGGTACAGCGCCTCTCCCTGGGCACCGGATGGATTTTTGACTGCGTGCGCCGCCGCTTCGACCTGGGTCTCCAGGCGCGAATAGTGGAAGGTGTGGCCGCGCACCGGACCGGCAGCGGTCGGCATGCCTTGCGCACCGAGGCCGGCCAAACGTCCCTGCATCAGCACCTTCCCCGGCAGCAGTCCGGCCATCGGCCAGGTATGACCTTCCTTGTCCGTGATCGATTCCGCCACCGCCATCATGCCGCCGCACTCGGCCAGGATCGGTACTCCGGCTGCGTGCGCGGCGCGGATCGACGTCTGCCATTGCTGCGCCTGCGCCAGCGCAGCGCCATGCAGTTCCGGATAGCCGCCCGGCAGGTAGACGGCATCGGCGCCGCCTGGCACCGGCTGGTCCGCCAGCGGAGAGAAAAAACGGAGCGTCGCACCGAGTGCACGCAGCGTGTCCAGGTTGGCCGGGTACAGGAAGCAGAAGGCGGCATCGCGCGCGATCGCCACCGTCTTCCCGGCCAGCAGCGGCGGCACCGGTGCGGGCGGCAGCAGGCTGTCGTCGAAGGAGTGCGGCGCCAATGCTTCCCAGGCGGCGTCATCGAATGTCAGTTCGTCGGCCAGCGCGTCCAGCAGCGCATCGATGTCGCCGACTTCGTCCGGCAGCACCAGGCCGAGGTGGCGTTCGGGCAGGCGGCGCGATTGCTTGGGCAGGGTGCCGAACAAGGGGATGTCGCGCAGCGACTCCGCCACCATGCGCGCGTGGCCCTCGCTGCCGACGCGGTTGGCGACCACGCCGGCCAGCTGCACGGGACCGTAGTCGCGCAGGCCCTGCACTACCGCGCCCGCGGTCTGCGCCATGGCGCCGGCGTCGATCACGGCCAGCACCGGGATGCCGAATTCGCGCGCCAGGTCGGCGGCGGACGGCTTGCCGTCGTACAGGCCCATCACGCCCTCGATCAGCACCACGTCGGCCTCGCGTGCGGCAGCGGCAAGGCGCCGGCGGCACAGCTCGGGGCCGACCATCCACAAATCGAGGGAATGTACCGGCGCCCCGCTGGCGCGTTCGAGCAGCATCGGGTCGATGAAGTCGGGGCCGCACTTCAGCATCCGCACCGTCTGCCCGCGGCGCTTGAAGCGGCGCGCCAGGGCGGCGGTGATCGTTGTCTTGCCCTGGCCGGACGCAATGGCCGCGACCATGACGATGCGTGCGCCCCGAGAATCCGCCGCGCCCATCACCACTCCGTCCCGGCCTGGGCCGCGATGCCGGCCTTGAAGGCGTGCTTCACCACGTTCATCTCGGTGACGGTGTCGGCGATGTCGATCAGTTCCGGCGGCGCGGCACGCCCGGTCACCACCACGTGCTGCATGGCGGGACGGTCCAGCAAATCGGCGATCACCGTGTGCACGTCGAGGTAGCGGTACTTCAGGGCGATATTCAGTTCGTCCAGCACCACCAGGCCATAGGCCGGGTCGCGCAGGAAGGTACGCGCCATGTCCCAGGCTTCCTGGGCCTTGATGATGTCGCGCTCGCGGCTCTGGGTCTCCCAGGTATAGCCTTCGCCCATCGCATGGAAGCTGACATCGTCCGGGAAGCGGCGCAGGAACTGCTCTTCGCCGGTCGCCATCGCGCCCTTGATGAACTGGACCACGCCGACCTTCATGCCGTGGCCGAGCGCGCGCGCCGCCATGCCGAAGGCACTCGAACTCTTGCCCTTGCCGTTGCCGGTATTGACGATGATGATGCCGACCTTCTTGTCGGCCGAGGCGATCTTGGCGTCGATGACGGCCTTCTTGCGTTCCATGCGCAGGCGATGGCGCTCGTTGATATCGTCGCTCGGGTCAGTCGTGTCGTTCATGCTTCGCCTCCAGGGGAATGAAGATGCGGCGGCCGCCGTGGTCGATGGTTTCGATCGGGTGGCCAAGGTAGTCGCTGAGGAGATCAGCCTGCATCGCGCCGGCGACCGGTCCCGCGTGCCAGCGGCCGTCGCCCATCAATAGCAGGGCGTGGCTCGAGATGCCGTGCGCCAGGGTCAGGTCGTGGCCGATCATGACCACGGTTTTATGCTGCTGGCGGCACAGGCGCGCCAGCAGGCCCATGACCTGCACCTGGTGCGCCAGGTCGAGCGCGTTGGCCGGCTCGTCGAGCAGCAGCAGCGGCGTGTCCTGGGCCAGCAGCGCGGCAATCGCCACGCGCTGGCGCTCGCCGCCGGACAGGGTGCGCACGTCGCGCGCGGCCAGGTGCCCGACTTCCATCGCCGCCAGCGCCTGCAGCGCGGCCGCGTGGTCGTCGCTGCCTTCCCAATAGCGCTTGCCGTGGTAGGGATGGCGCGCCGACAGCACGGTTTCGATCACGCTGTAGGCAAAGGCATCGTGGCGCGACTGGGCCAGGTAGGCGCGCCGCCGCGCCAGCGCTTCCAGCGGCCAGGAGGTGAGCGGACGGCCGTCGATCTCGACTGCACCGGCGTCGGGCGCGCGCAGGCCGGCCAGGGTGCGCAGCAGCGTGCTCTTGCCGGCGCCGTTGCGGCCGATGATGCTCCAGCATTCGCCCTGGCCGACCTGCCAGTCCAGATTTTGCACCAGGGTGCGGCCGCCGGCGCGCAGCGCGAGTTGGCGGGTCTGGATGCTCATTTGAGTTTCAGGTGTACTCATTTGCGCAGCCGGTGCAGTTGATAGAGGAAGACCGGCGCCCCGATCAGCGCCGTGATCGCACCCACCGGCAGCTGGGTCGGCGCGACCACGGTGCGTGCCAGCGTGTCGCACAAGACCAGGAAGCCGCCGCCGCCGAGTACCGCGGCCGGGATCAGCACGCGGTGGTCGGGGCCGAAGGCAAAGCGGCAGGCATGCGGGATGATCAGGCCGATGAAACCGATCGAGCCGGCGCTGGTCACCGCGCTGGCGGTCAACAGGCCGGACACGAAGAACAGGCCCTTGCGCAGCGCGCCGACGCGGATGCCGAGCGTGCTGGCGCTGTCCGCATGCAGGGCCAGCACGTTCATCGCACGCGCACTGCGCAGCGCATACACCAGGGCCGCGCCGAGCACGATCCAGGGCAGGGGGCGCAGCGGCGCGCCGGCCAGGTCGCCGATCATCCAGAACACCATGCTGCGCAGCCGCCCTTCGGGCGCGACCGACAGCATCAGCGTCACCAGTGCCATGCAGCTCGAGGACAGGATCACGCCGGTCAGCAGCAGCATCGAGGTGCCGGCATCAAGCGTGGCGCCGCTGCGCATGTCGCGCCGTGCGAACAGATACAAGAGCATCGAGACGGCGACGGCGCCGCCCAGCGCCGCCGCATCGACCGTGGCCGCGGCGCACATCAGCAGCAGCGCAAGCAGGGCGCCGACCGAGGCGCCGGCCGAGATCCCTAATATATAGGGGTCGGCCAGCGGGTTGCGCAGCAGGGCCTGCATCATGACGCCCGCCAGGGCCAGCGCGCCGCCGGTGACGAAGGCGGTCAATGCGCGGCCGGCACGCAGTTCCAGCAGCGTCGCCGCCATCGAATCGGGCTGGCCACGCAGCACCTGCACCAGCGCAGCCGGCAGCTCGGCGGGCGCCAGCGCGATCGAGCCGGTCATGCCGGCCACCAGCAGGCTGGCGACGGCGGCCAGCAGCAGCGCGCCGACGATCAGGAGGGCGCGCTGGCGCAGGGGGCGGGTGGGAGCAGGATGCATGCGCTGTGGTCGAACGCTGTGGTCGAAGTTAATGAATGGATCCCGATATTAGCGGACCCCGTAGCGCAGCGCGGCGAACCAGCTGCGTCCGGCGGTGTCGTAGTTGCGCGCCGTCTCGTAGCGCTTGTCGGCCGCGTTGTCGAGACGGAGCAGCAGCGACCAGTCGGGCGTGAAGTGCCAGCTGGTGCTCAGGTTGAGCAGGCCGTAGCCTTTCAAGCGGTTCTTGTTGGCGGCGTCGTCGAAGCGCTGGCCGGACGCCTGCAGTTCGGCGCCGACGTCGAGTTGGCCGGCACTGTGGCTGGCGCCGAGCGTGGCATGGCGGCGTGCGCGGCGCGCCAGCTGCTTGCCGGTGGTCTCGTCGCGCGGATCCTGGAAGTCGGCGCTGGCGCGCAGGTCGATGGCCCGGACGCGGGTCGTGGCCGACAGGGTCAAACCTTCGAGCAGGGCGTGGTTGACGTTGTAGGCGCAACTGCCGGTAAGGTTGCCGACGCCGACGCCGACGCCGACGCCACCGGGGCACGGCGTGACGCTGACGATCATGTCGGTCAGGCGGTTGCGATAATAATTAGCCTGCAGTTCGGCGCCGGCCACCCGGTAACGCAGTCCGGCTTCGGCGTTGCGGCCCTGTTCCGGCTTGTTGCTGGCCAGGCCGTAGCCCGGGTAATACAGCTCGTTGAAAGTCGGCGCGCGGAAGCTGGTGCCGATGCTGGCGGTGGCGCGCAGGTCCCGGCTGAATTCGTAGCCATAGCCGGCCGCGCCGGTGGTCTTCGAACCGTACACCGAATGGTCGTTGCGCGCGCTGAGGTCGACCAGGTGGCTGCCGCGGCGCAGGGCGTAGGAGGCGGCCACCGCATTGGTGACGCGGCTGCGGTTCAGCGGGCTTGCCGTCGTGGCGCCACCCGAAGTGGACACCACGGTTTCCTTGCGGTGGCCGGCCAGCAGCTGCAGGGTGTCGGCGCCGATGGTGATCGTGTTCTGCCAGGTCGTCTCGTCCTGGCGCGTATCGATCTGGCTGGTGCCGGAGGCGGCGTTGCTGGTGTAGCTGCCCAGCTTGTCGTAAGAGCGCGAGCGCTGCAGGCTGCTGTGCCAGTTGGACGTGACGCGGTCGTTCAGGAAAACGGCATAGCTGTCGAGATCCTGGATGTTACGGGTGTCAAAGCTGGCCGCGCCGCTGTCGTACTGGGCGCGTACGCGGCTTTTCAAAAATTGCGCCCCGACTTCGTGACCATCGGCCAGGCGCAGCGCGATGCGGCCGTTGGCGCTGTTGCGGCTGTAGCCGTCGTCATCGGGGTTGTAGCTGGACGAACCGGGGCGCGTCGCCGAGAAGCCATCGGCCGCTTCGTGCGCGGCGCCGAAGGCATAGCGGATGCCGCCGCCGGCGCCATGGATGGCGGCGTCGCCCTGGCGCGTGCCATAGGTGCCGGCCCCGATGCTGGCGCCCAGCTGCGGCGCGCCCTCGCTCTGGCGGGTAAAGATCTGGACCACGCCGCCGATGGCATCGGCGCCGTACAGGGTGCTCAGGGGGCCGTAGACGACTTCGATGCGGTCGATGGCCGACAGCGGAATCGCATTCCAGCTGGCCGCGCCGCTGGTCGAGGAGCCGATGCGCACGCCGTCGACCAGAACCACGACCTGGTTGCTGTTGGCGCCGCGCAGGTAGACGCTGGTGCTGGCACCCGGGCCGCCGTTGCGGACGATCTCGATGCCGCGCTGGCGCGCCAGCAGGTCGGCGACCGAATCGGCACCGGCGCGCGCGATCTCGTCGCGGCCGATGACGGTGGTGTCGGCGATCACCCGGTCGGCGCGCTCGGGCGTGCGGGTGGCGGTGACGACGACGGTTTCCGCAGCGGTGTCCGGGGCAGCATCGGGCGCGAGATCGGCGGCGAAGGCGGTGGGCGCAGCAAGGGCAAGGGCGAATGCGGCGGCCTGCCGTAAAACTGGGTAATGCATGACGGTGTTTCTTGGTTTGACAACCAGCCGGCGTCCCCGCCAGCCAGATTGAACAGAAGCGCCGCGGCGTACCGGCGCGCTTCCACCTTTTGGCCGGTATCCGGGCTGGCAAGTGTGGCCGTCCGACCTTCCCATGCGACTGCACAGTGGTCCAATGAGGACGGTTGCCGCTTTCATTGAAGCGGCACTTGCTTACCGTTGCGGGGGCAGCACACGTTGCACTTTTGAAGCGTGTCGTGTTTCCCGTTTAACTGCGCCTGTGAACACAGGCGCGAGCACCAAAACGGCGCCATTATACGTCGCGCCGGCGCCTTGTCAGAACTCCAGCATGATAATTTCGCCATACCCGATGCGATGCGGCGTGGCGGCGGCCTGCAGCGCGGCCTGTTCGAGCGGCAGGTCGGATTGCATCGCCAGCAGCAGGCGGATGGTGCCGGCGTGGCAGATCACGAGCGCCTCGGCGCAGTGGCCGGCAGCGGCGTCGGCGCGCAGGGTGGCCACAAAGTCGTCGACGCGGCGGGCGACGTCGAGCACGTTCTCGGCGCCGCCGGGCCGGTGGTGCAGCAGGTCGCCGGCCCAGGCATCGACTTCGCTACGGGAGATGGCGGACCAGGGCCGCATCTCCCAGTCGCCGAAATCCATCTCGGCCAGGCGCGCATCGAGATGCAGGGAGGTGGGCTGCAGGCGACGGGCCAGCAGGGCGCAACGCTGCAGGGGACTCGCATGCAGCGGCAGGCGGCCCGGCAGCCCTTGCGCCTGCAGCGCCGCCTGCACGCGCGACAACTCGTCTTCCGTCACCGCGACGTCGCTGGCGCCGTAGCAGATGCCGGGATCGACGGCCGGCTGCGGATGGCGCACCAGGTGCAGCTTCAGTTGCAACTTCATGCCGTCGTCCAGGCGCCGTGGCCGAGCGTGGCCAGCACCGCCATATAGATGAGCGCTTCGGCCACCTGCTGCACCGCGCCCAGGCAATCGCCGGTGTAGCCGCCGAGGCGGCGCACGAATTTCCAACCCAGCCATAGCGCCGCCACCAGCGCGGCCGCCACGGCGCCCAGCACCGCCGCCAGCGAGGCATATCCATTGGCGAGCAGCACGGCGACAGGCAGTAAGGCGCTCGCCGTCGCGATCGAAAATTCCACGGTCGTCATCTGCTGCGCCAATGGCTTGGCCTTGCCTTCGCCGCGCACGTAGTCCAGCTTCCAGATCAGCGAAGTTGCGGCCAGGCGCGAGAGCGGATGGGCCAGGAACAGGGCGGCGATCGCCACGCGTGGCGGCAGCATCGCCAGCGTCGACAGCTTGGCGGCCAGCATGCACACGATGCCGATCGCGCCGTAGGCGCCGACGCGCGAATCCTTCATGATTTCCAGCACCCGCTCCCGTGTCATGCCGCCGCCGAGGCCATCGCAGGTATCGGCGAAGCCGTCTTCATGGAAGGCGCCAGTGGCGTAGATCGAGGCCGCGGTGGAGAGCACAGCCGCCACCGGCGCCGGCAGCACCAGCGCGGCGACCCAGTAGACGGCGGCAGCGATGGCCGCCACCACGCAGCCGACCAGCGGGAAGTAGCGCGACGCATGCTGCAGCCAGCTGGCTTCGAAGCCGACCCAGGCCGGAATCGGCAGGCGCGTGAAGAACTGCAGCGCGATGAAGAAGAGGCGGAGTTGCTGCATCTGTTAGTCTTCAGCGCTTTGGCTCGTTTGCTCGCTCACGCTGGCCGAAGCGAAGGTCGCCATCTGGTTGAGGAAGTTGGCGGCCGCATGCAACAGCGGCAGGGCGAGCGCGGCGCCGGTGCCTTCGCCCAGGCGCAGGCCGAGCTGCAGCAGCGGCTGCGCAGCGAGAGCATCCAGCATGCGCCGGTGGCCGGCTTCGTCCGAGCAGTGGGCGAACACGCAGTAATCGAGGATGGCCGGTTCGATGCGCGCCGCCACCAGCAGGGCGCTGGTGACGATGAAGCCGTCGATCAGCAGCACCTTGCGCTGCTGCGCCGCCTGCAGCATGGCGCCGGTCATCATCGCGATCTCGAAACCGCCGAAGGTGGCCAGCACCTCGAGCGGGTCGACCGCGCCGGCATGCAGTTCGACGGCCGCTTCGATCACACGCTGTTTGCGCAGCACGCCCTCGTGCGACAGCCCGGTGCCGGCGCCGACGCAGTCCGCGACCGGGATGCCGGTCAGCTTGTGCATCAGCGCCGCGGCGGCAGTCGTGTTCCCGATGCCCATCTCGCCAAAGCCGACCACCTTGCCCGGCAGGTCCGCCACCAGCGCGGCACCGGCGCCGATGGCGCTGGCGCACTGCGCCTCGCTCATGGCCGCCGTCTGGGCGAAGTTGCGGGTGCCGGCCGCGATCTTGCGGTCGATCAGGCCGGGACGCGGGCCGAATTCGTGGGCGACGCCGGCATCGACGACGTGCAGGGCGCAATCGTTCTGGCGCGCGAAGACGTTGATGGCGGCACCCTGGGCCAGGAAGTTCTCGACCATTTGCCAGGTGACGTCCTGCGGATAGGCGGAGATGGCTTCAGCGACGACGCCATGGTCGCCGGCGAATACGAGGATGGCGGGCCGGTCGATCGAAACGGCGACGCTTTCCTGAATCAGTCCCAGTTGTCTGGCAAGGCGTTCCAGCGTGCCCAGGCTGCCGAGCGGTTTGGTCTTGTTGTCGATGGCGGCGTCGAGCTGGGCGGCAAGGGCGGGATTCGCGGTCGGGAAGATATGGAAAGCGCTCATGCGGTGTGATGGAAAGTTAATGAATAGGAACAGACAGGCGGCAAAGATAGCATGGTGATTGGTCTTGCGAACACCGTGCGGCTTTGCTATAGTTCGCCTCCTGCTTCTGCAGCGTAGTAAAACTTCAAGCAAATCAAGTACTTGAGTTTAAATTTTTGGCAAGTCCGAAAGCGCTGAAGAAAAAGATGAGTTGACGAGTTAAGCGAAACACTGCATAATCTCATTTCTCTGCTGCTGACAAACAAAACGATTTGTCGATAAGCAGCAAGTGCAGTACCGAATAAAGTTCTTTAAAAATTAACAGTCGATAAGTGTGGGC
>Ga0265797_10011437_pt1 | contig 11109 bp, 11 predicted proteins | sample P2T30metagenome_FD_192433 | JGI IMG/M metagenome (GOLD analysis project Ga0265797, IMG submission 192433) | Plant litter microbial communities from East Loma Ridge, Irvine, California - P2 T30 | ecosystem: Environmental > Terrestrial > Plant litter > Unclassified | place: USA: California... | reverse complement strand
CCCCCCCTTCAAAAAAACCGCTAAACGACCGTACGACTTTTAGAGTCCAGCATGCGTGTCGGCCGGATCAGACTAGCTGCACGGGACTTTCCATGCGTCTCGCTTTCCTTGTGAAACCACCAGAGATGCAGTATCGACTTGTCATAGGGGAAAGTAGGGCCGATACATAGATCTTGCTTCTTCCGTCCGCGAAACCACAAGTCTGAGTCGTGAAGAATGTAATGCGGAGCCTAGAAGGCTTTAGTGCTGTCGTCGCCTTGGATAGGCAACACCTTTACGTTCGCAATAGACCTTTGCGCGGAGATTTCCACGCAGACTACACATGGCGGACGAACATGGTCTCGTATGGCGGACAGCCCAGCAGCCCACGGGCGGACACTAAGGACGTTACTCTCGTATACCCTACTCACCTCCATGAATCAAAGCAGACGCCGTCCATGATGGCTGAACCTTAATTGTAAGGCAGACAATTGTGGGGCTCTGACTGACCGTGATGCGGTGATCGTTTGTGGCTTTTCCTGAGATTCGTTCGGAGTCGCTTCCGCGAATCATGTCTCGCTGCGTGCGTACGCGTATCCCTCCATGGTCGACCGGCCGAATGCGGACGCCCAAAGAGCCGTAAAAGTCAGAAACCATGATATCGACGTAATCATGGCCATGTTTAGTGACTTGGCAGTCGTGAGCCCAACGTTGTGCGCTGGCGCTCACGTTGATCATCGATTGAGAAGGTTGAAGCGGACACTAGTCAACTTTGTGTCGATCTCCAGAGATCTGGGATAGGGGTCCATATCGGATTGGCTGCGTTGCAATCTTTCCGAGACTATACTAACAAAAATCAAAAAGGAGTATTCTCGGATAGCACTGCTGTTGCTGCACGGTATGGTACCGAGGCCAGATAAGAGCACAGTGGGGATCGTGCTTGCCTACGCCGTCGAAGCCGTGTAGCTGGTTCTTCACCAACGGCATGAGCTGATATTTCGTCCCGGGTTCCATGTAATGCATCCCAACCGATGAAGTATCTTACTGAAATTGGCTGCCCGTACAACATTCAGCGCAAACTAGAAATGTCTGAAGTCATGCACAGTGCCTAAGCTTTGGTCCTCGCGCCAGTGCTGCGCTAACAACACCCGGTGTCTGTAAATACGGGGTACTCGGCGTTGACTGTCATGGCCAGCGTGTAGATAGACGTGTAGGTGACAACTCAGCCTTACCGGAGACATGCTCAGTCACCTGGCGTGGAAAGGTTTGCGCAGGCGAGTCGGCAGGTGCGCTCACGTCCCTGACTATAGGCGCTACGCTGCAGGTCTAAAAACGTGTGCCTGAACTAGCTCTTTCCGAGAAATGGACCTACATGAACAGAGAAAGCAGTGTAGGAAAGACGGTGAAGAGGCTGAGAGTAGGAAAATAAGGGACCCCTGGTCTATTAGTGACACGGCTGCATCGTAGTACACTTGGGTGTACTTTCCAGGCTCGTGGTGTACGGGGCATATGAGATTCTCCCAACGTCCTAGGTACTGGAATTACGCGACCATGTTGGTAGTGGTGGTGTGCTAGGATGCCCATGGCGTATCGATAACTTGCCAGTGAGATGTGGATGCAGAGCATAGCCGTGTTGGACATTGATGAGCGTTGCACCAATATCTGGAAATTGAGTCATGAGCCCAACGCGACCGTCGTAACTGGCATATGCTCCGCGAGGTAAATGCTTGACTTTTCTGATCCGGTTGATCCGCCGCGTCATTTTCGCCCTGCGCCTTGGTATTTTATGAAGTCGTCGAGAACTAGTCGCTTTATGCACGGAGGGCACTTGGAAAGGTCATGAACGCCCCGGGCCTTTCTCGTCTTGTCAGTCTCTGCAGCCAACGTCACTGATGAACGGCGTCCAACGCGCCAGTTGGGGCCAACTGCAGCCAACGAAGATGCAAGGTCAGCGATGCGGGGGTAGGTGGTTGGGCCAGGGTCGTACACCCTCTTCGACGAATGCAGGATCAGAGTCGATGGTCGTTCCAACACGTTGCAGCACGTGGAGCTACAGGGGTGATCTTCTGGAACAAGCAGCATGGGGAGGGGGGGGGAGGGCACTGTGCTGTAACTGTGTTGCTTTGGAGCAGTGCACCTGTGTCGGTCATGGCCGACGGTGAATGTTGCTGATCTATCAACCCCGTATAGTGTGTCCGCTGGGATGGAAAGGTGTTTCTCTGAATTTTAGTTAGACTAAGCACGCTTGGGCGCAACGTGGTGGTCGTGGTGGTCGTGGTGATGATGATGATGATGATGATGATGATGATGATGGTGTATCTTGGAGATAAAAGTGCCGGCGGCGGAGAGGACGAAGCCTCCAATGAACAGATCGAGATACGACGAGGGCAAGAGATCGAGTGGCATGGGGTGCTGAGTCGCTCCTGCTATCTTGCAAGGGTGGCTCACGCTGCAACTGGCAGGCGCGAGTTTCAGTGCCGGGGTGTGTGGAAGCTGCGACTAAGCGAGCCAAGACCGGTGACAGGGAAGGCACGATGGCACGATGCAAGTGCAAGCCTCGCTCGAGCGTTCACGGGCGGATGAAGCGCCTCTCGCTTGCCCTGCGGCGCAAACACCATCTACTGATCACCATTTTATCCCCGACTCCAGCACAGCCCGTGGCGCCGCCGTATCGATCGGTTGAAGTCCGGCACGTTTCAGATACACTACCATTTAGCCAAAATGCATGGCTGGAAGACCTGGTCGCCAGATAATGACAAGTACGCAAGCCCAGAGCTTGACGACGACGACGACGACTACGACGACGACGACGAGTTCCGACATTGATTATTACCGAAAACCTGGTCAAAACAGGCGTCCAGTGCCCAATGTCGTCTTAGGCCTCGCAGGCTAAGAAGCTAACTCAGGCTGTCGGCATCGGCACCGGAACCAGGAGGCATGCTGACCCGGCCAGAGGCGCATGCACGGCGGACGCACGGAAGAAGGAAACATGGAGAACGTGGGATGGTGGTAGTTCTTCTCCCTGCTGCGTCAGCAAAGGATGATGATGCTCGCTGGGGAAAAGCAAAGAAACAGATCGCGGCGCCTGCACGCCCCCATGCATCTTCCATGGCGGATAGGTGTGTTGTGAAACGTGGACAGATGGCGTCGGGGAATGATAGCGAGCAAACACGCACACTTGTCACGAAAGATAATGCCATGCACTCAGGGCTGCTGGGGGGGTTGCAGGCGTCTGGCGAAGGAAAATTCGAGACGACAATAGGCCCGACAGCACTTTTGTATCAGATCGCAACTCCCACGTGCAATCGCTCGTCTTGGACTGATGCCCGGACTATTGGACTACAAGTCATGCAGCGACACCATAGCCAGCGCGTCGGGTCAGGCCTCGCGCACGCATTAACCGACGCCTGGCCGTCATCACGTACTGCAAATGGACCGTGACCAGTGACATGCCCGCTTGACAGACTTGTGCAACACAACTTGTGGGAACGCTGATTGTCCTCAATCACGATGACGCGAGTGGAGATTAGTCGAGCTTCTGCCAGGGCCTGCTAGCGAAATGAACACTGTGGAGAAGGAGGCGCTTCTGCAGCCAATTTGTCGCAGGACAGCATACCATGGCGGCGCCAGCAGTTCACGTCGGCGTTATCCCTTGTGGTCTTGGTCCCCACTCGTCGACCTCGTCAACGACCACAGGCGTCGGGGATCATCGAAGCGGCCATTCGCTACCCAGCAAGTCACGTCACTGCCTCTGCGAATTAGGTCCTCATTTGCGCAACCAAACCTGACCAGTCTCCAGTCTGCGTCAGCTCTTCTGCTCAGGCATTTCGGCCCTGTCTCCATCGAGGCCTTTGTCGGCGCCCTCGTCATCTTAGATCCGGATACTGTTGAACGCCACCCTGGCTCAACTATGCTTCCTGGCTCTCCTCACCCACGAGCACGCAAGTGATGAGGCTAATTATGCCTGGTATTGGCCCCTTACATACGAACCAGAAACTCGGGGCTAGGGTAGATTACAGCCTTCAGGCCAACGCCCGCCCTTCAATACAGTGGCTTAACCACCGCTCCCACGCTGTGCATTTGCGACTGCAAGTGGATCGCGCCGCCGCTGACGCTAGGCGGCTACCGCTGGCTGTCATCCCATCACACCGTCGAGACATGACAGGCAGAGGATCCCAAACAGCGACAGTGCAAAGGGTCCGTCCGGGCCACCAAAGTCATGACGCTCGGACGCGTTGGCCTTCACACCCATCCATCCCGCACATCACTTGGTCCATGCAGGCCCACCAACAGCAGCCTGGCCGCTTGGCCTCTACAAGATGATCTTGTGCTTGTAGGGAAGGAGGGTTGAGGAACCCTGTGAAATCCTTTGGTCGAAAAAAAGGCGCCCTAACGCAGCAGTCCAGTTGCGTAGTAGCGCAGACATATCCTCGCCACTTTTAATCATCCACCTTGTTCAACCAAACAGAATCGTCTGAAATTCTATATTCAGTCCCTACATCTTTTCGTCGTCTACAGGCCTTGCTTTTGGCGCTTGTTGCTTGAAAGGGTACAATGTGCCCCCCTGCTAACGTACAGCGTTGACAACTAAAGCTCCTTAGCCGTCATTGTCGCTGCGCGACTGCTTCACCATCACTTTCTACTGCCTGATCCCTACTGTTTCTTGGCCCCGGTTGTCAGTGCACCTACAAAGCATTGATCAGATCAGGAATTCCATGGCACGGTAGATCAGCAAGTGTCCCGCCAACTACTCCCGCGGATAAGATCGTAGTGCCGGCTCCAACGTTTGAGAAGTCGCCCTGCCTGGCATCCTTGGTATGTATGCTGTTTAGCTTCCTGTCCATCATTTCGCTGTGGGGCCTTGTCGAACCTTAAACAATTCATGCTTATATCCTCAGGTCCTTCAATGCAACTACTGGGTTTCGTGCACTAATACTCGGGTCTTGCGACAATATTGCGCCTCACATGGCTGTGGGTACAGAACGCCGTGCAAAAAAGACGGCATCGAGATTAGAGCAGTCGTTACTTTTGCAGCCCGTTCAGAACGCAATGTCCTTCAATCCTCCGAACCGCAACTCTGGCCTTAGCCATCCCCATGCCGCCGATAGCACGTCCACACCAAGCCCCACAGATCGACTCGAGCCTGCTCAAGGTCCCTTAAGTGGTCAGGAACCCTCTCACTCTCACCATCACTCGAGTAAGAAACGACGCTCTTCGAAAAGCAAAATCCCCGGAGAGCTCCGCAAGTCGTCCTCCACCCCACACATGCGCCATCTACCACTTGGAACTCCTGGCGAGCTGTCGCCAACAAGCAACAAGCCGCGTAATAAACTGGGGTATCATCGAACATCAGTCGCTTGCGGTAAGTCAAGGAAATCATCTTCTTGGAGGCTTTCCTGTTCAGTTGCTGATGATTGAGGCATAGGACACTGCCGACGGCGGAAAATACGATGCCTTTTGGCTCCAGACGACCCCCAGGGCCGATGCTCCAACTGCATCCGGTTGAAGAAGGAGTGCAACTTCTACCCAGTGGAACACAACCCAGACATGCCTCAGCCTCCAACTATGTCCTCAAAACCAAGCAACGCAGTCCAGCCGGCAACACCGGTGGCTACTTCGCCACGCAACCCTCTCTCAGCATCGAGCGATGGAATGGGCGAGTTCCGTACACCACTCTCTGGGCCCAATGCGCCATACCCGAGTTATGGGTACCATGGAGAAGCCGACAACGATCCTCACCATGCGCCTACCTCGAATGGCCGTAAGTGTTGTGAGTATCTTCGACTCCCAAACGCTAACATAGACAGTACCCGTACAGCAACCTCCTTACCCTTATCCCCATCCAATAGAGACACAGTGGCCCCCAACAAACGGTTATCTGCCATCATCCACTGTAGCGGAGAGTCCTTCATGGCGGCACTCGCCTTCTACAGTAAACTCAGCATACGGTAGCGAATCGAATGTCTCGGGTGGACACACTCCCGCAGCAATGAGCACTAGCTCAACAATGTCGTATGGACACCAGGACGGTCACTGGGGTCAACAACCACCTTTCCAGCCACCCGCAAGGTCCATGTCTTACGGCAACATTGACAATCTTCCACAGCAGTATCCAGGCCAAGGACTCGGTATCCAACACGACCATTACCGCCGAACCTCTCCATTCCCATTCCCGACTACAATAGACACCAACCCCTCGACAGTACACGCGACCACGCTCGGCGGGTCTACATCAGCACCCCTCTCGGCCCCTGTTGTTCCGAATCACTCTTATTATCCACCGGCATGGAGCTCGTACGAAGCTATGCCAAACCACGGTCCGCCAATGGCTTCGGGTGCGCGATCCATGAGTGCGCAATGGTACGCAGAACCAGGGCAGCTAGATCGGGTACAAGAGGAGGCGACACCACCAATGGTATACAACCACGCCCTTCCACAATTCTATTCGGGATCATAAGAAGCCTACAAGACGAGACGACTTGCGAAGTAGCAAGTGTAGTCTATCGAAACACTTTGAATGTAGTCTACCAGGAGGCTAGTTGCAGTTTACACACATGATTGGTTTTCATACATGCATTTGGGACCGGATCACAGGGTGACTTTCGGCAGTTTTAGCCGTCTTTGCGATGCGGGTGTCCGTCACCAAAAAAAAGGATCATTTCCGGAGTTACCGGGCGCTACATCCACTGGATTTACCACCTACCGATCGGCTCTGCTGCTTTTCCAACGGGCGAGAAGATGACATCTTATTTTGCGAACCATGGGGACCTCAGGAGCATAATTTTTTTACTAGGCCAACTTGCCGTGTGCAATGCTTACTTTTTTTTCATCCGCATTTCCTGTATATTTCCAGTCGGTATTTTCATCCGTTCGATACTTGTATAAACAGCACGGACTGGACCATGATCTAGACGAGCAGGACGTGAAGCTCGCAGATTACGTTTGTAGCATATGCGCCGAATTTGATACCCACAATTCAAGATATTGCTACTTGACCATTATCAGGCCTCGGCATGTGGATGACACAAGTTTTCAGTTGGTTGTTGCGTGACAGCCCCCCCGCAACTGCAGGATAGGTTGTTACCCCCATAGTTTCAGCGTGGGGACGTCAATGCAAGTTTGGACCTGTCGAAACTGGGCAATTCCAGCCACAAAGTGTGTTCCGAGGCAGTCTTCAGGGCTCTTCCCGACCGCATTAGTTTCCGGTTTCTTTGCTCTGGGGAGTGCGCAATGGTCCGGCCTGCGATGTTGGTCTTTTCTCTCGGGATGGCGCTCAAGTCGCATGTGTCAGTTTCGAGACGCGCGCTCATGTGAGCAATGTAAGTGCACAGTTGGTAAGACATGGACGTGCTCGGCGACAGCGGACATTTGATGCACTGTACAATGTCAAGTTGAACATTGCATCTTCGGCTTCACACGTGATTGAAGTGGGAAGGGCGTGTTGGTCAATAGGACAGGGAGGGCACAGACAGTCGAGATACTGGATCCGGGCTTTCGTTCGTGGTGTATGTGCATGTACGATCTATAGGCGTGGGACTATTACCTCGGTCTCGCGTTCTCGCAAACCTTGCAATTTCATGTGGTCCCAGCAAAGTTTCCATGACGTTTGGGCTACTGGGTAAGCGATACGGATATCCCAGTGTCGGAACAAGCTGCTCGCTTCAGTCCAACGGACGAGATTGGGCGATGAGACGGCCAGGCCCTCCCTGTCCAGTCTGGCTCAGACTGTGGCATGCTCGTATTGTCCGGGCCTCGGTCTTTGATAGATAGCAATCACTCCACTTTTGGCGTTCAGCTATTTACGGCAGACGAGATGCTCGTGCTGAAGGACGCGACCATGTCCTTCAATTCCGGAGGATGAGACATGGTTGCGGAGTGAACGGAAATTGCTTTTCCCATTCCCCCGTTTTCATAGACTCTACTTTTTCCCCGCTACCACACAGCCGGGAAGGAGGCCCGTCGACGTTGGTTCGGAAAGGCACTTGATCTTTTCCGACCACAATCTTGCCGATCGTGCTGGCTTGAATCATGCCGTGGACTATGATAGCCTCGGCTGGGAATCCGCGTCGGCGCTCTTGCTGGAAACGGGTAGCGGTGGGCGGACACGCCTGTTTCCGACACAGAGGATGGAGGTGGGCTCAACAAGATGGTGTGCAAACAAGACGTTCACTTTTTTGCTTTGCTTATTCCCAGCAGCCTTTGCTGCAGGATTCCTGCTCCAGGTTGGGAAAGCGGGTCTCGGGCCTACCTAGGGTTTGCGTGGAGGACATGCGCATGCGTCAAAATCACTAGTTCGCAGCCTGTTGCAGTGGAGCCGTCAGTCGGATGGAGCTGGCCAGACTTGACGTGTCCAAGAGCTTTGTTCGTATAGCGTGAGGTTTGCTGGGTGGGTGAGTGAGTGAGTGGTATGGGTGAGGACGGTGAAGACGCGCTCACTGCATGACGTTGCACGCGACACAAGACAAGAATACGGACTCGCAGCGACTCGAAGCGATTCCGAGGGAAACAGGTCGGTTGGTTAGGCGTGCTAGCTGCGGGTCTTTTGCCTGTGCTAGCACTGCATCCACCCTGATGCTCCTCTTCTTCTTCGCCGTTCTTCGGTCTGCCCGCACACCACCAGGCTGTCACCACCATCCACACCATCCACCTCGATGAGCACAACGTCACTAGTGCTACGAGGTCGTGTTGTTGCAATGTAACGGCCTGGCGGTCGGCACTTGCACACTGCAACGGAAATTTGCAACCGTCCCAACCGCCATGACGATTGCGTATTCCTTGGTAAGCTGCAGAGGATTACCCAACATCAGCATCCTCCAACAACCTGCCCCCAGGTACGAGCGCCGCTGCAGTACTTCGGGCCGCCACTCGAGGAAAAACTCGCGCGTGCAAAGCCGCAGAGTCGGTCCCTGTCATCGGGCCCGCCCATCTGCGCCTCCTGTCAGTCGTCACCCAGCCCGCACCGGTGCGTACCTCCCGTTCCGCCTGGTCTCCAAGTACCTAGACTACACGATGGAACATGGCCCGCCTCGTCTACGGTGCAGGCCTGGCACTTTGCGCACAACACCACGCATACGCCATCCTTGACAGCTAGCCCAAATCTACTCGCACGCGAAAGCACGCCTGAGTCAGAAAGCGTGCAGCCACGACCTTTTCGCTATTCAGCCAATCGTCGCGACATCATCACCCACCTCTACAACCATCAAACACTCTAAGCTGCATACACTCCACGCCGCGTGACTTGAACGCAATGCGCTTGCCCTGCACTACGCCGCACCCTACCTGCCCAACATTAGCCGTTCATCTTCCAAACTCTTCATCCTCGCATCCAATCCGGGCAGGTCATCCGAGCTGCGCCGTAATTGTACATGTTTTCAACCTCTGCACAGGCAATCACTTCTCCACTACAAACGCTCGGCTACGCCCTCGGGCGCCCTCCTGTTTCGCTCGCGACTTGATCACGTACATGTGCAGCCCTGCACTCCACACTGCTGGCTTCACACATGGTCTATTGCGCAAGCTTGCTTCCGCGCGTCAAAATGAAATCCCAACACCTTGGACGACTGTTAGCATAGGCAGCCCACGAGTACCTTGCATTGTGCAATTTAGGGTTTTGACACGCCCGCAAGCATGCGATGATGTGCATGCGCCATGTTACTGCTGGTCCGCGGAGGAGCCAAGTGGAGAGGACTTGATGCAAATCATCCGAGGCACAGGTCGGAGTCGGAGGACGAGCATCACAAGCTTTTCCTCTTCTTTCCTTTCCTTTCCTTTCCAAAACCCTGGTCTCACTCTTTAGAGGGTTTCAATCGGGGAACCGGTCCGGATGTTGAGCAACCTTGCTAACGTATAGTGGTTGTGAGAACACATGGTCTCCAACTTGGTTTCTCGTCGTAGCTGTCGACCAACTCGTCTCTAGGGACTGACGCTCCAGTTGCCCTCCTCAGACTCTCTGCTGGTCGCCTACCTGCGCCGATCTCCGCAACCCCATTCATGCGTTTCCAGACTGCGACTCGGCCAGTTTGTGTGGATAAGAGGATAGCTCCAGCACGTCGCACGCCGAGTCAGTGCATCCGCGGATGAAGTTCCCCGACTATCTACGCTACCGTCTCTCGGAACCCAGCCCACTCGCCTCGCCTCACCTGAATGAGGCCATCCACGCTATCGGATCGCATGACAAGAAAGATAGATCCAGATCGGTGAAGGAATGGGAGTTGCCGGAATAGTGGGCTTGGATGCATGCGCAACAGAGGGTCTTTTAGGCCATGAGGCTTGCCGGGATAGTAAATGTTGATAACGCGTGAAAATGGGCAGGGGAAAATCTCAGATGTCGGCGGCAAAGTATATCTTTTGGATCCACCACCAGCCCAAGGGGAGCGCATCTTGCCAGGTTTGGTCCTTGAATATCAAATGGGAAAGTCTGCGTCCATCTTCACCGATGACATGACGCATGTCTTTGACCTATCCCTAGACCCTTCCATGCGCTCATGATTAAGGTTTCGAGCAAAACAGACTCACCAGACATACCAACACAGATGGACGTGGGGTAGAGTATGTACGCTTAGCAGCCTCGCAATCAAAATCGCCGATTACCTCTTGTTAGACCCTGGCAACATCAAGCACAAATCCTGTTGTAGATACAATCTCCCCCCTCATTTGTTAACAAACATTGCAGAGCTAAGCCCATGTGATTAGTTAGATATAGGTGACACACATTGCCAATCACAACATGACACACAATACATGGACCAACGCCACAACGCCCCGGCACGGCCACGACCCTTTACACAAGCAAGCACCCTCCTTGCCCTTTTGTATACAGTACACACTAGGCATGCAGTGTCATACAGTGACATGCAGTGCAATCACTCATTCGCTGACTCACTAGCTATCCACCTAGCCCACATTCCCCCCCAAAAAAACAAAGGTTTCAGCAAACTTAATCCGCACGCATTCACGTGACACTGTTCTTACCACATAACCACTACTATCAGAGTATAACTTGTTATATATTACTACTAAACTACAAGCTACTAGTACCAACACCTAGAGGCTTGGAAATTTTCATTTTGCGCAATGGACTTGGTTTCTTCACAGCTGCATCGGTCACGTGCTATGAGTCTTATCACATGA
>Ga0265797_10011436_pt1 | contig 11110 bp, 10 predicted proteins | sample P2T30metagenome_FD_192433 | JGI IMG/M metagenome (GOLD analysis project Ga0265797, IMG submission 192433) | Plant litter microbial communities from East Loma Ridge, Irvine, California - P2 T30 | ecosystem: Environmental > Terrestrial > Plant litter > Unclassified | place: USA: California... | reverse complement strand
CCTGGCCTTGCGAGCGGTCGATGCAGTTCAGCGTGTCGCGAAGGTACTTGGTAAGTTCGGTAGCGTGCTCGCGGAGTTCGAGTGGCCAGTCTGTCCCTGAGGGCCATGGAATAGCCATTTCGGTACAACCGCGCTGGGCGACGCGACCGACGTGATAGCACTCCGAAAGCCACTTCTAGGAGCTGTGTACGTTCAGGAAATCAAGTCAATTCCAAAAATTAGAGTACTCGCTGGTGTCGTGTTTTCAAAGCATCAGACTGATACTAGCAGAATCAGCTCTCGGCCCGCTGATTGGGGTCACGTGCGGAGGACCACCGATATCGCGATAAAAGACACTTTTGCTGGCTCAAACAGCTCCGCTGAGCTGCGCGGGCCCGCCGATGGTCCGTCTGCCGCACTGCAACATCTCAGCGGTTTTGTCGCCACACGCGAGCTGACCCCATACATAGCAAGCTGGATGGAACTCTGGCCTCCTCGAGACGGGAGGGAGGCTCGAAAGCCGATTGGACTCGATCATCAGCGATCCTACGAATTGCAACCGGAATGTGACTCGCTCATGCAGATGACGACTGTAATATGCTGCAGAGGCCGACCGGGGACTCACAGAGCATGTACCTGGCCACATGCGCGAGACTGTCACAGTGTACAGGGTTTCACCGCCTTCGCGGCACAACAAGAATCTTCATTAAAACATTTTTTTCTAAGCACAAGCTTGCGACTTCTACAAAAGAAACTTCGCCGCGTAAAGACTTACCCATACGAGTCTCTCTCGCGTTTCTCGAAGAGGCCATTGACCACCGCTTCTGTTATCATTGCAGAATGGAAAGAAAAATGGAAACACTCCCAAATGCAACAATCGACAAGATTTCATCACTCCTCGGAAGTTGTCTCCTACAAATATCCCCGCCCTTTCCTGCTTTCTCTCACCATGTCCACACGGTTCAATCGCAAAAAGGCCAGATCTGGATTGTGAGAGTCGCTAGAGATGAATTTGCAGCGCGTTTAGCCAGTCGGGGAATGGCTGTCATGAGGCACATCCTTAGTCAACGACCGGAGCTCCCTATCCCGGCTGTATTCCATGCAGATCAAGAATGCACCATCTTGACATACATCGAAGGGAGCCCTCTCGGATCCTGGAACCCGGTTGATCTCAGCGTGGAGAGACGCCAGAATCTGTTAGACGGCCTTGCGAACTTTTTGTGTCAGCTCTGGACTTGTCCAATATCTACTACCGAGTCGGGTAAGGAGTATTATGTACAGAATCGTCCAGACATTTGCTAAGGTACAAGCCAGGCCCAGCAGTGACTAACTACCGAGACTGGCTCGTTCGAGAGGTGGACAAGGCCATCTACCGTGCGGCAACCACTTCAGGATGGGGCGATGTCGTACCTTTCATCCAACGCCGCACAGCCATAGATAGGCTCCTTCCAGATCAGACTTCGCTCAAACTTGCTATCAAGCACGGCGACCTCAACCCACTGAATGTGCTGGTGAACGAGCGTGGCCTGACTGGGTTAGTACACTTGATAGTCCCTTTGAAAGCCCCGGAGCTAACGCTGCATAGGGTTATCGACTGGGATACGGCTTGTGTTGTACCGGCGCCATCAGCTATACAACACCCACTGTTCATAGCCAACATCCCAGGGATCAACAATGACAACGTACATGAAGCTTTGGATCTTTCAGAAGATCGAGCTTACCTTGAAGACAGCATAAGACGACTGTCCTTTGGGAATGGCAGCAGCGTTGCAGACTTACTGACTGACTCTTTCGAGCGTCAATTTTTCGAGCTTTCTTTAAGGAACAAGAAGGTCAACGCCGAGTATGTCAAATCGAGGGTTGAGACTAATACCTTGAGTGCAAGGGATCTGTGTGATGAGCTCCAGAAAGCTTTCCATGAAAACCCAGATTGGGCCGATGTGCCAGCCTTGACGAGACTTCTAGGTACTGGCTATTGATGCGGACGATGTCATGTCTTATATCTGATAGCATTTCTTTGTCTTGAATCGTCGTTGAATTCCATCTTGCGCGTGCAGTTTTTCCAGTTCCAGCCACAGCCGAACAAAATCTCTTGAAATGGCGCAAGACCATCGCCCCATAATTCGCAGAACGGGTTTTCATTATCTGTCTCGCTAGAGCGAACGTTGATCTTAAATGGAAAATATTATACTCTAACTCGTACAGCTTGCGAATGCACCAAGACCATGGAGGGCAGCGGAAAAGACGATATAGCATTGGATCTGGAGCTTGCGCTATCTTGAGAAGACCTTCCTATCGAAATCTGCCGCAGGTACAGCAGATATATCTTCGCAGACTGACTCTAGCCACCAACGTGGTTGTGGTTTGAGTTTGTCGACGATCCTGTGTCCCTACAAGCACAACGATAAGTCTTCACTGCCCCTGATGGAAAGGCCCAGAAAGTCGTTTTATGGTCGTGAACATCGTCGTTGGTCTGCATGGAACAGTCAGTTTGGTTCTGCGTAGAGTAGCTTAGTATTACATACCAGATCCCATGGAATCTTGATACTGATGCCCCCTGTTTCTGTCACCTCAAGCTCCTCAGGGTCGGAAGGCGAGTAACGGCGGAGGCCGACGTTGAGAAGCCCAAGCTCTTCAATTCGGCGTTGAATAGTTTGGAGGAAAATCGGAATCGAGACTTGGTTCAGGTCCAGACGTCCCAGTTCGTACTCGTAAGCTTTCCATTTGCCCTCAATCAATGCATAAGATTTGGGTCGAATTGGACAGCCGTGTAAATCTTGAGCGTCATCAGCTAGCGGAAGCGGTTGAAGGGTTTGCTTCAAGTCCACCATCCTCTGTCCGGGAGCGATGCTTGCATGTCGGTGGACTAGAGTCAGCCCAAAGCAGTCGTTGAACGAGAGATTTGTAGCTATTTGACGGAATTCCTGGAGAAATGTTCCGAAGGAAGGATTTCCTTGAGTGGAGGTGTGTGCCTCGTCCAGAGACGGTATCTTTTGGAAGACGGAGGCCTCGTAGGGGATGTCAAGAGATCGCGTAGTGAGACAAGACTGCATTCTCAAATTTTTAATTGATCGAAGATGAGTAAAAGAACTTCAGGTGTCTGCGTCCGGCTGTCGTAACAACATATATAGCTCCATCACACTCAACAAGTGCGAGGCTGGGCTACGCTTTTAACACGAAGGCTAGAACGAAGACTAGAACGACTAGCCAATTGGCATGACAGAAAAGCAATAGGATCACTTCCGGTTTCTCGCTCTTCTCACTTCGCCCTGGTGTGGTGCACCATTCATATGCCGTGATACGTGTCTCTCTGTAGCCAGCGCCCAAAATTCCTTCAGCTGCTCGACGTGGCCTGTTGCTGTACATCGAGCTATTGTCACACCTATTGAGATTGACCTTGGCGATATCGCTTGATAGGCTCTGAAGCTGTGTGATGACGCTAGGGGCCTGCACTTTGCGGTACCTGTCACACGTTCAGCTTCGACGTTTTGCAAGACTGTTCATGCCTGCCTACTTTTATCCATTCGGTATATCCTTGTATACAGACCACCCGAGATTGTTCAGTCAAGCAATGGAAGCCACTCTTGTCGCGTTCGTCATATCATAGGCAGGCGTTTATAGTCGAGATACGTAGGATTGCACCAGAGTGTTAGCTTAAATCCTACCAATGCAACCGAGCGTTGCGGAAGGATGGCGGCTACTCGTCCGATCACACAAGCTGAACATGCAGGCAGTGTCACATATGGGAGGAGCTAAGCCTAGAGTAGTGAGGAAAGTTTTCCTCGCTAATAATACATATGTGAGGAATTTCAAGCATGTGCATTGATTTTACACAATGACTGGTCTCATGGAGCGAATCGACGATTTCCGCGGCAACGAGCAAGAATACGTAACATACTTGGAGAGAGAAGTGGCACGTTTGAGGCGGCAGGAGCTGGTGCAAGCAGACCACGGCGAAGTCATCCAAAACGAGGGCCCTCTACAGCTCAGCTCAGCAAGAGTGAGATGGAGACCTGACGAAGAACTCCGATGCCCCGATGACCTGGAAGCCAGACACGGGTACCGCCCAGCGAAGCGACCAAAACCCTCCACGCCGGCGTGGAAACGTCACGCAGATGGGCTGGTGAGAAAGACGCCGCTTGCGCTAGAGTGGTGGTCATCACTACGAAAGCAAGGCATATACGACGTGATGTGCAATGGAATGGCGGTTGCATTTCTCTTAGGTGATGAAACAAGCCCTCCAGTCGCTCGGGGCGCAGCAGTTGAGCAAAACCTGTCAAATGATGGCTTTGCGCTGCTGCAACGCATTGCGAAATATGCACACGATGCAACCCAGAGGCACCTGACCGCCTCGGTCGCCGTTAGGCTTGCCAACTTCCAACAAATCCTCGTTCTTTCTACTTGCGTGGTCCTCCGATCAATGGCCAGACCGAGCTTCCCTGATGAGAAGCTACTCGATATCGTCAAAATTTGTCTGGGCGATGTGTCTGACGAATACTGTTTCCGTATGTTGGACACAGCTGTATTCATCAACCGTCTGGTTGATGTTCTCAACGCACACGGATGGGATGGTCGCGCTGCTGAGCTTTTACTTTGGTGTCAGTCCGAACCTTAGCATATATGCGATTGATCACAGAGCTAACACATCGCAGGGAATCGCGCCCCAAGCTACTATTACAATCTATCTCGCGCGTCGGGAGAAAGCTTGAATCATATTCGAATTGCGCTGACGAGGCCAGAGTTTATTGAAGATGTTACCAGGCCCCAGGAACTGACGCCTTTCTTTTTGCCGGGCCTGATCTCGCAGATTACTCGGAATGAATTCCAGTAAGTTCCCGTCAAAACCAATATATCGTCCATTCTGATGATTGCAGTGTTGCTAAGATTAGTCATGCTTTGGGCTATAAGCATGCGCACCTTTTGGCTCGTTCATTGTCGCTAGTCAACCCATGGCGTGTCTTCAGTGGATAACCCTAAGCAAGGCGGTCTGAGATGTTCCCAGCCGGCACGTCAGATTCCATGAGCGTGATCGAAACTACGCCAGGCCGAGTCGCTAAGCCATCAAATACGTTAAGGGTGTAGACTGCGACAGTAGTGTAGGCAACGCACTATAAATTCAAGCATAAACACACGCCTAGTCCACCCCCCCCAGGAGGAAACAGTAGGCCAGCTCCACTGTCTATACATACGTCTTCTCCCACTTTGAGATCGATGAAAAATCCATTTTGTCGATTCAGTTCAGTCAAGGCGATGAAGACAACCGTCTGTGGGCGCTTCTCCTCAGACAAATGGTCATTCGCGTGAACCCCGTGATCGTCCAAGAATTCCCATTGTCGGCCCTCGAGACGTTTCAGCCTAAAGATGCAGAAAGCACGAACGAGTGCTTTTCCCTCGAAGGCAGGTTCCCTTCGAACCTGGCGCGCCGCGCGACGTACATTAGCTTCGTTCTGAAAACTGATTAGTGAATTTCCACTGCGTCAGTGGACAGAGGTTTCCCAAACATCAACCCACGAATCAACAAGAGCCAAAACCTTTTCACGTCCACCCTCCATCAATAGCATCTCGTACACGAAGCGGATTTCTGTGTATTGAAGGAACCGGTCGTGGGTCTGGGCAGAACTAGCAAAATTGCAGACATGATCAACAACGCTTCGTTCGACACCAATCCCAATAGCATCGGCGTAAAGGCGGTGTTGTTCATCGGCTGTCTGGGTTGCTTCCCCAGACAATAGCGCCTCGTGTTGCATAGTACGTCAAACTGATCTGTTTTTCGTGGAATGGTGAGGGGTACGAGGTTTGAGTAGAGTGTGGGGGAACACTTGGGCGAACGGGGGAGATGCGGCTGCTTTAAACGACAGTTCCTCGGCGCGGGGTTTCTCCTGGCGGACACTTCCTTCTCAACAGCAGCCCAACATGCTGGCTCAGGACTTCCATCACGGCTCACAAGGGCTGACCCTCTGGTACAACGCGGTCGCGCACATTGATCAGCAAAACAAATCGGCCTCTTCATCCGTGTTGCAGTCTCTCGCCGAGCTTTTTGTACGCCATGGCGTCCACGACCGTTTCGGGATCTTTCTTTTACACCGCCATCGCGCGCTCACTCACAACTCTGTCATGGTACACACAAGACCCGACATCAACACCGATATTTGCGTGATGGAAGAGCTAGGGTGCCACAAGATCAGCCCCTGCATGTTTCTGTCGCAAACCCCAAACGAGTTTCTCCCGTTCGAATACGAGCTGTCTTCCAGGGCAGAGGCCGAGCCCCTTCCGAACAAGCCATTCCTGATAGAGTTGGGAAATTTCCTGTGGGATCGACGGCTACAGGAGACCTTTGGGCTATGCAAAGCGTCCCCAGCAGATGACCCTTGGATCGAAAGGCTTCTATCTGATGACGGAAACACAATCGCTACGCGCGCTCGCCGGAGCATCACCTCTCTGGACGGCACGATCACCCAATGGGGGTTTTTGCGGGAAGGACAAGGAATTCGGATAAGAGAGCTCAGAGCTTGCAAAGAGTCGGAGTCGGGTGGTCATATAAGAACATAGGCGTCCGATAAGTGGACTGGGCGTCCATGGATCCTATGGAGCTTTCTATCGGATGAGTGATGTACCACCGCCACCGTAAGCGCCCTCGTGATATGTAACACCTACAGATACACATGTAGGATTGTGATATGTTACGACGTGCTTCTTCCACTCGAGAACGTTTCATCTTCTACGATTCATGATACGGGCGACAACTTCGACCTATCATTCAAGTGTAGATAGACAACTGCTGTTGGCTCCAGTACTAGGGTGATCAAAGTGCCCGGTCAAAGTCACGTGCTCTCGTAGCTGGCGAGGAAACTTTTCCTGGCTACGGCTGGTTAGATCGGAAGACTAGTTGCAGCGAATCTTCCACGCGAGAGGTGCAATGGCCTCTGGAGTCGTTGTATCACCGTCGTGATTGTCCGTGCTGGTGAAGTCGATAATGCAGCCTGTCCCAAGGATTACACATGTCGGTAAGACAGGGTTTCGATACGGCGTCGACGACGAGTAGATATGGCGTGACCATCTGCGTTTTTGCCAACCTCTTAAGTATAGCAACATCCACCATGATCCATATGTACCCGCGAACACCTGCATATCTACCATACTCAGTCTTCTCGCTCTCCTCACCCATCCAATAACAGACAAGGACATCCTGTTTGATGCTTCATTTGTCTTGCCTGATTGTCATTATGGTCTTGTTGTGATGAAGAAACAGGAACTCGAGAACACACAGAACCAGTTTTACTCGCCTGCACCGCCAGAATTGCTATACACCTGCCAGGAAATCTTGCAGCGAAGAGGATGCCCGGACAACAGCAACGAGACACACGAAGCTGCCAAGGTACGCAAACGCCGCAAGTACCTTTGCCAAACTCATTTGACAATTGGACCGTAGATTTTGGTCCTCTCCAGCGCGCCGTTAAGAATCGCGTCTGGACGACCGAGCTCGACAGGATCATGGTACTGCGAGTCGGATGCCACGGGGAACTAAGAACTTGGTTACGGCTAATCGGGCCAGCACGAACCCTGAACCTTCAGTTGAATCCGCCAAAGCTTGCTTCGCTCGAAGGCATCATGGCGGCCACAACGGAGCCCATACCAGAAGAACACGAAGACCTCGTCGAACTCAGAGTGGCGGCTCGCGGATGCATTTTTGCCGACGTATATGTCTTCCTCCGTCAGTTTGGGCTTGATGAATGGATTTTCTTCCCCGGCGGCTCTTCTCGAGACAGATATGTCGGTTCTTCGTCTTGGACGTGAGTGGTCTTTTATCATCCTCCCCAACGGAGCTAACGATTCCCCAGAACATGCATCTTTGCATGCCTGACGCCTTCTGATGTATTTGCCCTGGAGGATACTTTCAGCTGTGGCCGCCCTGCCTTCTCATCCTTAGACGGATCAGTAATGCGTCATGCCATCACAGAGAAGACCGCGGCGAGAAATGTGGAATGGAAGAATTACTCGGCATGGAGACTCCAAAAGTTGACCAGAATGTACTTAGAGGACCTTAGGCTCACAGAATATCGGGAGCAGCAAAGTTGCCATGCTGCGGGAGGTGACGTAAGCGTAGGTATGTTAGAAGACCACTTCCAGAGAATGAAGACATGGTGGCGTTGCATTTCGATGGCACGGCAAACACACAAAAATTGAATGACAGGAGAAGGATATGATGAGGTGACGGCACGTTCCGTTTATTTGGTAGTCTCCACTGAAAAATAAAACGGAGCCTCTCAAATCGCCGTATCCACCATGGAAGCGGCCGACGGGAAAAGAACAAACCAGAAGATGCAGGACTACAGTAACGTTACAGCGACATTGAGTAATCACGTAGCAGGATGCTCAGAGGCACGCTCGGAAGGTTTGCATGACATATGAGCTCACGGGGTCGGGTTGAACATACCTCCGCAGATAATAATTTGAGGCAATGCACCGACGCGCATCGTCTGTCATGCTTATCGTGTTGTACCCGGGTGGTCAAGCCTGTTGGATACGCGTGACGGGTGTCTCTCAGGTGTAACTCATCTCATCGAACAAGCCTGTATAATAGGTCATGCGAGAGCTAGGAAGCTCGTCACGCTCTTGTGTGTTTTATGCGTGGTTTTCCGACTCCTGCTTGTCTTCGATGTCGAGTCGGCCTTCGCGGCCACGTCGGCCAGCTCGAGCCTTACCGATGGGAAATGGGTCATCAAGGGATGTCTTTGTGCAAGATCGCCGTGGAGCTCATCGCGTTCTTGGCTGTTCCGTAGCGCACTTAGTCTTACTGCGTAAAACCACATGAAGGTGTGGACTCTCCGTCCGGCTATTTGCAGCACGACGCTGTGACTAGCTTTTAGGCAGCAGTCCCCGCGGGCGCTTTAGGCGATCTCCATGGCGCCATGAGAACGCTCGGACACGACCACGTGTCATGTGCAACTCTACCTAAAGCAATCATAGAACTCAGTCCAGCGAAGTTGAGTGCCCAATACTCAGACACAACGCTCAGCACTTACTGCCTACCCATTCGTTACCCCGATTCTTCGCATTAAGAGCGCGTACCTTGGACACCGCTTCGACAACAGCAGAATGAGCCATTTCGAGCACATCACAGGGTCCATGGATATCGTTCAAGTCCTTGACGAGATAATGAACGTTCTTGTGGAGCAGGCGAAGAACGATCCAACCAACTCGAGCTTTGAGCAGTGGGGCTCCGAAGTCGTCAGCGTACTCGGTAAATGGAGTGAAGATAGGCACATATCCGAGCCATCTGAGGACCGCAAGCGCAATACGTTTTTCCAAGCAGACTTCAACAGGATCGAGAGGTCGACGAGCTCGTACGACATGATAATTCGTGCCATCGGCGCGTTGAAGAGGAGATTTTAGCTCAAGCGAATGGGTCCATACGAGATGGGAGATAGCGAGAGAGAGAGAGAGAGAGAGAGAGAGAGAGAGAGAGAGGGTCGAAGACCGATATGGGGCAAGAAGAGGAAGAGGTGAGAGAGGGCGGGTGAGTCAATGGTCGAGTAGGAAAGGGTAAATGTCACAATGGTTGAGTTGAAGGCATAGGTTTTGACTTCTGACTTAGTCAAATCAAATGGTCAAAGTCATAGTCAAATCAAACCTAGTCAGCCAAAGTCAAAGCCAAGTCAAGTCAAGTCAGAAGTCAATTGCGTAACTGCAAAAATGTAAGCGAATACATGCTTTAGTAGCATAGGTCACAGATAGACTACTTGTAACCTCGCCATCGCTCACTGCATTATCTTCGCTGTTAATAGAGCTAGCTAGCAGTGAAAGAGCCACTCCTCTATGTGTTACGGGCGGGAGGCAGTATGCGCAGTACGTAGGTATAGTTGCCGATCAGATCAGATACAGAGCTACGTACGGTCTCGGTCGCAACCCGATAGCTGCTTAGATGACGAGGACGTACTCGAAGAGCTACAAAATCATAGAAGAAGGGAAGCGTATGTCAAGCCGGAGTCCGGATTAGAACTACGTGCCTACTCAGGCATTATGAGCAATATTACGGGATCCGGGATCGCGACCGTGACAGTAGAAGCTTGAGCTAGAGAATGGGATTATAATGAGAATTGTGTGCCGGAGCATAGACCTAGCCGTTGACTTGTCTGATTCGTTTGACTTTAGAGTCAAGTCATAACTCTCGAACTCATAGTCGAATCAATCAAGTCAAAGTTGACTTGATTGACTTCCGAGTCAGAAGTCAAACTCTATCCAAGATACCTAAAGGGTGACAGACCTGTATGTCATTTTGTGAATTGGTGATGAGATATGCACATCCATGCGAAGATACAGTTCCGGGGCTATAGGTCATTAGCTCTGTGTCATATGCTTATACACCACATTCTTGCAGTCAAGACCGTTTGAAAAAAATACTAGAGTATTCGCAGTAGTAACGAATGTCGACATGAATGATTCCAGAATTTTAGCTGCGATGCTGCGTCGACAATAAATTCGCAAATGAAGCCGTTGACACTCGATGGTACAGACCCCGCAAGCCACAATCACAGGTTTAGGGTTAGTGTTGGGGTTTGGCTACGCAGGTAGAACGATGTGAACATGCAGCGCCAACACTGCAAAAGCAAAATCTTGAATCCTAGTACATGATTACACGCAGGGAAACAGTGTTCCCCGGCCTTTTCAGGCTTTAGCGTCTCCGTATTGAGCTTAGCCTCAACGGCCATTCGCGTCGCGCTCCTGATCGCCTGGGGAACACTGTTTTCCTCTCCGCTTAGGGCGCGTTATCGAACAAATCTGTCTCAGCTGCCACGCGAACACGTGCGGACCCTTTTGAAGACCGAAACCTCTGAGCCATGGACCGCATCGTGCATTGGCAGCCGACACAGAAGCAGACATGCACAATACAGTCTACCAATAGCGACAGTGTCCGACCGGCTGATGGGACACAGCGCACTGCTGAAAGCACGAACCACGGTCTCATCACCTTCCTGCCAGAGCACAAAGTCCTGCTTTGCACACAGTGCAAAGTTGCAGTGCCCAGCAATGACCTGGACAGCCATCTCCGAGCCTCCCACAAGGGCGTCAGAAAATCGACTCGAGACTCCATTCGCGAAACGTTCGCAGATGTTCCTGCAGCGAAATTCAC
>Ga0265797_10011435_pt1 | contig 11110 bp, 8 predicted proteins | sample P2T30metagenome_FD_192433 | JGI IMG/M metagenome (GOLD analysis project Ga0265797, IMG submission 192433) | Plant litter microbial communities from East Loma Ridge, Irvine, California - P2 T30 | ecosystem: Environmental > Terrestrial > Plant litter > Unclassified | place: USA: California... | reverse complement strand
GTCTTGTGCGGCCACAGCGCGTACGACTGGAACACGAGGCCCAGGTTGCGCTGTTCGGCCGGCATCTCGAAGCGCTTGGCGCCGTCGTAGACGCGGCGCGTGCCGATGTCGATGGTGCCCTGGCGCGGGCTTTCCAGGCCGGCCACGGCGCGCAGCAGCGTTGTCTTGCCGCTGCCCGATGGGCCCAGCAGCGCCACCACTTCGCCCTTCTGCAGGTGCATCGATACGCCCTTCAGGATCGGGTTGGCGTGGGCGCCGGTGCCGTAGTCCAGGTGCAGTTCGTCGACGGTCAGTTCGTTCATGTTGAGGTCCCGTTTCATGGTAAGTCTCCTGGCGTTTAGTCGTGCAGCTTGACGCCGAAGCGCAGCGCGATGCCGAGGCCGATGGCCACCAGCGTGATGTTGATGAAGGACAGCGCCGCAACGAGCTCCGTCGAGCCGCCCGCCCACAGCGAGACCAGCATGGCGCCGATCACCTCGGTGCCGGGCGACAGCAGGTAGACGCCGGTCGAATATTCGCGTTCGAAGATCAGGAAGATCATCAGCCAGCTGCCCAGCAGGCCATAGCGCACCAGCGGCAGCGTGACTTGACGCACCACCTGGCCGCGGTTGGCGCCGACGGCGCGCGCCGCTTCTTCCAGCTCCGGACCGACCTGCAGCAGCGCGGTGGAAATCAGCCGCATGCCGTAAGCCATCCACACCACCGAATACGCCAGCCAGACGGCGAAGATGGTCGAACGCAGCGAACGCAGTGCAGGCACCAGGTGCTCGGACAGCCATGCAGCCACCGGATTGTCGGCCGCCTGCAGCATGCCATCGAGCCAGCTGGGCACGAACAGGAACACCCACAGGAACGCCAGGCCCGCCAGCAGGCCGGGAATGGCGCGCGGTACCAGCACACTGTAGTCGAGGAAGCGCGCGATGCCGTCCTGGCGGCGGTGCATCGCCAGCGCGATGAAGCTGTAGCAGACGACGGCCAGGCCGCCGCCGACAACGCCGATCAGCACCGTGTTGACGATGGCGCGGATCAGGGCCGGCTGTTCCAGGATGTCGCGGAAGTGCTGCAACGTCAGCACGCCGGCCAGGCTGACGCCCTCGCCCCAGTACTCGACAAACGAGCGCAGCGCGATGCCGGACAGCGGCATGACGATCGTCAGCAGCAGCCATGCGCCCAGCAGCGCATACGCCAGCCACTTCCAGCGGCCCAGCGGCAGCGCCTTGCTGCGCGCGCCCTTGCCCTTGATCGACACGTACTTGTTCGCGGAGCGCAGCAGCCAGCGCTGCAGCATCACCAGCGGCATCGTCACCATGACGAGGCAGACGGCAACGGCGGCCATCAGGTGGTACGACGGCGTGCCCAGTTTATTCGTCAGTTTATACAGGTAGGTCGGCAGCACCAGGTGGCCTTCCGGATCGCCCAGCACCAGCACGAGCCCGAACACCTCGAAGCCGAGGAAGAACACCAGCACGCCGGCATACGCCAGCGCCGGCATGATCATCGGCAGCGAGACGGACATCATCACGCGCAGCGGCGAAGCACCCGCCACGCGGGCCGCCTCCTCCACGTCCGACCCCAGGCTGCGCAGCGCCGACGACGCGTACAGATACACGTGCGGCACGTGCGTCAGCCCGGCGATGACGACAATGCTGGTGAACGAATACACGTTCCAAGGGATGAAGCCGATAAGGGCCTTGATCCACGTCGAGTAGAAGCCCACGGGCCCCATCGACACGACATAGCCGAAGCCCATCACCATGGGCGACACGAAGATCGGCACCAGCAGCAGCGGCGCGATCCAGTTGCGGCCCGGCAGATCGGTACGCACCATCAAAAACGCGAGCATGCCGCCCAGCGGCACGGCAATCGCCGCCAGCCCGGCCGCCAGCAGCAGGCCGTTCCTGAACGCCATGCCGAAATCCGGATCGTCGACGATGAAGCGGTAGGCGTCCAGCCCCAGTTCCTTTTCCGGCATGAAGAACGGCGCGGACAGGAAGCTCTGGTAGAAGATCAGGCACAGCGGCGCGAAGATGGCCAGCGCCGTCAGCGCGACCACCAGGCCGCGCAGCCAGTTGACGCGCGGGCCGCGCGTTGCCGCCAGGGCCGGAATGGCGGCGCCCTGGGCGAGCGTCGAAGTTGCGTTCAGCATGGCTTACTCCTTACTTTTTGCCGGCGGTTTCTTTCCAGCCCTTCAGGAAGGCCATGCGCTTGGCAGGGGCCAGGTATTGCAGCAGCGCAGGCGAGACGGGAATCGGCTTGACGTTGGCCTGGCCGATCGTCTTAATCAGGTCCGCGCTGGTCGTCTCGCCCGTCACGTCGGCACGGATCGCATACAGCTTCGATTCGTTGGCGATGATCGTCTGGCCCCGTTTCGACAGCATGTAGTCCAGCCACAGCTTGGCCGCGTTGACGTTCTTTGCCGACTTGTTGATGAAGACCACGCGCGAGACGATCTGCGTGTAGTCCTTCGGCAGCACGACGCCGATCGACGGGTCGGTCTTGGCGCGCACCAGCGCATAGGAACCCAGCACGTTGTAGCCGATCAGGTTCTCGCCGGACGAAATGCGCTCCATCATCGTGCCGGTGGACGACTGCACCCGCACCTTCGCGACGCCGAAGGCCTTCTGCAGGTCGGCGAACTTCGCGTACGTCTGGGCGTCGTGCGTCATGAACATGAAGCCGACGCCGGATTTCTCGATGTCGTACGTCGTCACCTTGTCGCGGAACTTCGGTTGCTGGATCAGGCGCGCGAAGTCGTCGTGCGTCTGCGGCACTTCGTTGGCGACCAGCAGGCGTTTGTTGTAGACGATGGCGGCCGGCTCGAACGTGGTGCCGTAGGCCTTGTTCTCCCAGACGGCCCACGCCGGCAGACCTGCCGCTTCGACGGACTTGTACTGCAGCGCGCTGCCTTCGCTGGCCAGCTTCATCTGCAGGTCCATCGCCGACGACCACATCACGTCGGCCGTGTTGCCGCCGGCGGCGCGTTCGGAGATGAAGCGGTTGTACACCTCCGTCGAATTCATGTCGTTGTATTCCACCGAGATGCCGGGATACAGCGCGTTGAAGTCGCGGATCAGCGGCTGCGTGGCCTTGCTGTCGGTGGCGCCGTAGACCACCAGCTTGCCCTCCTTCTTCGCGCCGTCGATCAGCTTCTGGTAGTCGGCCGGATAGCCTGCCGGCACCTGGGCCAGTGCGACGCCCGCCATCAGCGAAAGGGTTACGGCCAGCGTGGTTTTGATCATCATGGTTGTCTCCGTTTATTGTCAGTGCGTTGTGAGGGTTCAGCGCATCAGGCCAAGCTGGCTGGCGCGCTTGCCGTAGTCGTCCACGGCTTTTTGTACGTAATCGGTGAGTGCCGGCCCGGTAAGGCTCAGCGGATACAGGCCTGCGGCGGTGCGCAGCCGGGGAAAATCGGGTGTTGCCATCATGCGGTCGAACGTCCGCACCCAGCGGCGATAGTCGGCTTCCGACACCTGGGGCCCCATCCAGATGCCGCGGATCGTGGGCCAGACCACGTCGTAGCCCTGCTCGCGCGCCGTCGGCACGCCGGCCAGCGCGCCGGGCAGGCGCTGTTCCGACAGCACGGCCAGCACGCGCACCTTGCCGTTGGCGGACATCAGGTGCGCCTCCGACGCGTCGCCGGAGACGACTTGCACGAAGTCCGCCTGCATTGCCGTGAAGGCTTCGCCGCCGCCCTCCAGCGCCACGAAGCGCAGCACTTTCGGATCGATGCCGGCGGCGCGCACCAGCAGCGCCATCTTGAGCCAGTCCTGGCTGCCGATGGTGCCGGAAACGCCGATCAGCACCTTCGACGGATGACGCTTGAGCGCCGCGATCAGGTCCGCCAGCGTGCGGTAGGGTGAGTCGCTGCGCACGGCAATCATGCCGTAGTCCGCGCCCAGCGCCGCCACCCAGCGCACGTCGGCTGGTCTGGCCTTGCCGAACTTGCCCTGCGCCAGGTTGAGCAGCGAGCCGCCGGAAAACGCCACCAGGGTATCCGCATTGCCGCGCCGCGACGACACCAGCGAATGCCACGCCACGGCGCCGATGCCGCCGGGCAGATAGCTCAGGCGCAGGGGCCGGCCCGCCTCGTCGGGCAGTTGCTTCAGGCCGTCGCGTACCAGCTTGCACGTCAGGTCCATCGCGCCGCCCGGCTTCGACGGCACGATGCATTCGATCGCGCCGTTCGGCGTTCCAGCCGGGGCGGCCGCGGCGCACGTGCACGCCAGCGTCGCGAGGAACAGCAGTGCAAGCACGCGGCGCATGTCAGAACCGGTGCTGGATACCGACGATGGCGCCACGCTGCGTGTCGCCGAAGCCGGGATCGTCGCGCGAAAGGCCGACCAGCTGGTCGTGCTTTGCTTTCGCATACGCCACCGTGGCATACAGGTCGGTGCGTTTCGACAGTGCGTAGCGATAGCGCGCCACGAACATCAGCGGATCGGCATCGGCACTGGCGACCGTGTTCTTCACGTTCATGTAGTAGACGGCGCCGGTCAGCGTCACGTTCGGCACCGGCTTCCAGGCGACGCCCGTCCAGTACGTATCGGCTTTCAGCTCTGCTGCCGCGGCGGCACCGGGTTTGAGATGGTAGTTGCGGCCGGCGACCCAGAACTTGACGTCGCCCATCGTGTAGTAGGCGCCGAGATGGATCACGCGGGCTTCGTCGCGCCGTCCCGTCAGCGGGACGTTATTGCCGTTCTCGCGCTCCCACGTCGCCATCAGGCCGAGGCCATCGGATTCATAGCTGACGGCGGCGGCCAGCTTGCGGCTGTCGCTGCTGGACGTCGTCTGCTCGCCCAGCCCGTACGACAGGCCGTATTTGAAATTGCCCGTGCTGCCGGAGTATTTGACCAGGTTGTCGAAACCCGTCGTCATGCCGTATTTGCTGGGCCCCGTCGCGTTGCCGGTGGTGGCCCAGGAGTAGAACGGGGCAAAGCCCATCGGATCGAAGCGGATCACGGTGTCGTACACGCTGGTGAACGAACGGCCCAGCACGAGGCGGCCGAACTTGCCTTCCAGCCCGACATTGGCCTGGCGGCGGAACAGCTGGCCGTCGATGCCGCCCGTGTCCATCAGGATGCCGCCTTCCAGCGTATACACGGCTTTCAGGTCGCCGCCCAAGTCCTCGACCCCTTTGATACCCCAGCGGGAAGTGTTCATGCCGCCGGAGCTGACGCGGGTCAGCGAGTGGCCGTTGGGACTGGCATCGGAGGCGTAGTCGATGCCCGTGTCGAGCAGGCCGTAGAGGGTGACAGCGGATTGGGCGTAGCTCGCGGATGCGGCCAGGCAGGCCACGGCGGCCATGGCGCCGCGGGCGATGGTGGTTCTTTTCACGGATTGTCTCCTGGGTTTATAGTTACTGCGCTTGCCCTCGTGGCGGGGCATGTCCGTACTATAGAATCGTCAACCTTTCAAAATGCTTTCAGGCTCCCGTCATGCGCATCCTCCTGGTAGAAGACCACACCGAACTGCAGCACTGGCTGGCGAAAGCGCTGCGCGACGCGCATCTGACGGTGGAGTGCGCCGATAACGGCGCCGATGCCGACGCGCTGCTGCACACGCAGGAGTATGCGCTCGTCATCCTCGACCTGACCTTGCCGCGCATGGACGGGCTGGAGGTGCTCAAGCGCCTGCGCGCACGCGGCGGCGCCGTCAGCAAGACGCCCGTGCTGATCCTGACGGCGCGCGGCGGCCTGGAAGACCGCGTGCAGGGCCTGAACCTGGGCGCCGACGATTATCTCGCCAAACCCTTCGAGCTGGTGGAGCTGGAAGCGAGAGTCAAGGCACTGCTGCGCCGTGGCCTGGGCAACGAGGCGCTGGTGTACCGCTGCGGCGAGCTGGCCTTCGACACGGTCTCGCGCATGTTCAGCTACTACGGCAGCAACCTGGCGCTGACGCCGCGTGAACACGCCGTGCTGGAAGCGCTGATCACCCGCAGCGGCCGCGCCGTGGCCAAGGAAAAGCTGTTCGACGAGGTGTTCGCGCTGGCCGACGACGCCAACCTGGACGCCATCGAACTGTACATCCACCGCGTGCGCAAGAAGCTGGAAAGCGGCCAGCCCGGCGCCGCCGCCATCACGACGTTGCGCGGCATCGGCTACCTGCTGCAGCCGCGCGACGCAGCATAGCGCGCATGGGAGCCCCTGCGGAACGGTCGCGCCATGGCGCCGGCAGCCTGCGCGGCCAGCTGCTGCGCTGGCTGCTGCTGCCGCTGATCGTGCTGGAGGTATTCAACACGGTATCGGCCTATCACAACGCGCTCGATGCGGCGGACGTGGCGTACGACCGTTCACTGCTGGCCTCCACGCGGGCGCTGGCCGAACGGGTGTCGATCGTCAACGGCAAAGTGGTGGCGGACGTGCCGTACGTGGCGCTGGACAGCTTCGAGACGGATACGCTGGGCCGCATCTACTACAAGGTCACCGGCCTGAAGGGCGAGACGATATCGGGCTACGACGACCTGCCGCCCGTACCCGCCAATGTGCCGCGCTCCGAAAGCTATCCGGCGCTGGTGCGCTTCTACCACGCCGACTACAACGGCCAGCCGATCCGCATTGCGGCGCTGCTGCAGCCCGTGTACGACGATTCGATGCGCGGCATTGCGCTGATCCAGGTGGGCGAGACGCTCGATGCGCGGCGCGGCCTGACGAACAAGATCCTCCTGGATACGGTGCTGTGGCAGGCCGGCCTGGTTGCCGTGGCGGCGCTGCTGATCTGGTTTGCCGTGCGGCTCGTGCTGCGCCCGCTGATGCTGCTCAAGCGCGAGGTGGAATCGCGCAGCGTGTCCGACCTGTCCGATCTCGACCCGGCCCTCGTGCACAAGGAGGTGCGGCCGCTGGTGGCGGCAATGAACGCATCGATGTCGCGCATCCAGGGCCTGATCAGCAGCCAGCGGCGCTTCATCGCCGACGCGTCGCATCAGCTGCGCACGCCGCTGACGGTGCTGCGCACGCAGACGGAAATGGCGCAGCGCGAGATCGGCCGGCACGGCGCGCCGCCGCAGGTGGCAACGCTGGTGGACAGCATCGCCACCACGACCGATGCGGCCGTCCACCTGGCCAACCGGCTGCTGACATTGGCGCGCATCGAGCACAGTAAAGGCGGCCTCGCCGAGCCGGTGGCGCTGCGCGCGCTGGTGCAGGACATCGCGCTGGAGCTGGCGCCGAACGCCGTCCGGGCGCGCATCGATCTCGCACTGGAGGCACCGCAGGAAGTCGTCGTCTCGGGACAGGCATTGCTGCTGCACGAGATGGTATCGAACCTCGTCGACAATGCGCTGCGCTATACGCCTGCCGGCGGCAGCGTAGTGCTGCGGGTGCTGGCGGCCGATGGCGGCGCGGTGCTGGAAGTGGAAGATGGCGGACCGGGTATCCCGGCGGCCGAGCGCGAACGGGTGTTCGCGCCCTTTTACCGGGCGCCGTCGTCGATGGCCGTGAATCCCGGCGGCGCGGGACTGGGGCTGGCGATCGTCAGCGATATCGCCGCGCTGCATGGCGCGGCGCTGGCGTTGCTGGATGGGACGGGAGGTCGAGGGCTGCTGGTGCGGGTGGCGTTCAGGTGAACGTCGGGGACAGGCACCTGCCCGTCGGGCAGGTGCCTGTCCCCAGCGCTCGCGGCAACGATCCGGCATCCGCCGGAAAAGCTCCGGCAATTTACATGTGCAGCATGTACCAGGTGCCCTTGTCGTCGCCCGCGGCCCAGGTACCGGCGATTTTCAGCGGCGACTCGAAACTGCCAGTGAAGCCTGGCCCGCTGATGCCGTTGCCGACCAGCGAGAAGCTGGCCACACCTTGCGCGTCGACCGTACCGGCAATGTCAAAGACGATGTTGTAGTTGTTATTGCAACGCCCGTTCACCACCCCGTTGCTGGCAATCCTGACGGAGCAGATACCCTCGGCCGTTCCGGTAAACCAGACCTGCCAGACGCCGGTGAACCGTTCCACATTCAGTTTTTGTCGGCCGGTGGCGGCCTGCGCATAACCGGCCAGTTCCGAGTTGAACGATCGCGTCCGGACGGGCTTGGCCGGATCGACCGGGGTCGTCGTGCCAACGATGTCGCACTTCAGCTCAACACCGGTCACAGTGTCGCGCCAGCAGGTTTGATTGCTGACCGTTGTGCTGCGCGGGAATTTGTAAGTTACGGCGGTGACCGTCTTCACAGCAGTGAACGTGCCTGCCCGGATGGTCAGGGGCTCGACCGCCACGACCGAACCTTTGGCCGTCACGGCGGTATGTTCGTCGGCGTCGTTGGTGCAGGTACGGATCGTACTCGTTTCCCAGCTCTGCCCGAGGGTGAGCGTGGCCGGGATTTCGGAAAACGCAGGCGTGAAGACGTAGCCGCAGGGCTCCCCGACCGACTTGCGTGCGCCGTCCACGGTGTACTGCGTATAGGTGCGGTTCTCGCCGTCCTGATCCACTTCGGCGCGCGCATAGCCGCCATCGGCATCGATATGCGTCGTGACGACGGATCCCCACGACACACCGCTGGCATCGGGCTGGCCGGCGACCGAATAACGCCAGGTAACGTAGTTCGACTCGAAGTCCTTGACCGTCTGCTTTGCGCTCCGATAGCTGGCCTGCGCTGGTGGCGATGTCGGCCCTCCCTGCTCACCGCCGCCGCCACCGCCACCGCAAGCTGTCAGCAGCGCTGCTACGGCAAGAGCGGCGATAAACGTTTGTTTCGCCTGCTGCGGTGATGTTACCTGTTTTACGTGTTTCACCTGCTACCCCAATATTTTCTAATATTAAATTATAGCTTCCACAAGGAAATTACAGGAAAAACAAGCATGGTAACTATGCTGGACGTTGTGCGATTGTCACAACGCGTTGCAGGGTATCTCGGTAACGGGCGGGCTGGCCGACGGCCGGGCAAGCTGGTTGCACGTCTGCGTGCGCCAAATACCGGCTTTCGTCAGGACGCGGCAGACGGCATAGGCTTGGCCAAAGCGGGTGGAGGCGCTTAAGCCAACTGCAGCCGCATCTGTCTGGACCGCGATGCGCGCGGCTTGGTGGGGCTCGCGTCGAGCCGGAACACGGCCACCGCGTCGGCCAGGCTGACGGCCTGTTCGCGCATCGTTTCCGACGCCGCCGCCGACTGTTCGACCAGCGCGGCGTTCTGCTGCGTGACGGCGTCCATCTGGCCGACGGCTTCGTTGATCTGCTCGATGCCGGCCGTCTGCTCGATGGCGGCGGACGTGATGTCGCCCATGATGCCCGTCACGCGCTCCACGCTGGCGACGATGTCCGTCATCGTCAATCCGGCCTGCGCGACCAGCACGGCGCCGTCCGACACCCTGGCGGTGGACTCGCCGATCAACTGCTTGATCTCCTTTGCCGCGGCCGCCGACCGGTGTGCCAAGTTGCGCACTTCGGTGGCGACGACGGCGAAGCCCCTGCCCTGTTCGCCCGCCCGCGCCGCCTCGACGGCCGCGTTGAGCGCGAGGATATTGGTCTGGAACGCGATGCTGTCGATGACGTTGGTGATGTCGCCGATCTTGTCGGCCGACGCCCGGATCGCATCCATCGTGCCGACGACCTTGTCGATCACGGCGCCGCCCTGGCGGGCGACATCCGATGCCGACTGCGCCAGCTGGTTGGCCTGGCGCGCATTGTCGGCGCTCTGCTTGACGGTCGACGTCAGCTCTTCCATCGACGATGCCGTTTCCTCCAGCGAGCTGGCCTGCTGCTCCGTGCGCGACGACAGGTCCAGGCTGCCGGCGGCCACTTCCGCGGCAGCGACAGTGATCGTCTCCGTACTGGATCGAACCGTGCTGACGGTCGATGCCAGGCTTTCGTTCATGGCTTTCAGGGCCGCCAGCAATTGCCCCGTTTCGTCGGCGGCATTGACGTCGATGCGGCTGGTGAGGTCGCCCGCCGCCACCGTGTTGGCCACCTCGAGCGCGCGGCGCACGGGCTTGACGATGGACGATGTGATCAGCCACGCCGTCACGCCGGCGAACAGCAGCGCGAATGCGCCCAGCGAGTACGTCAGCACGATCGAGTGATCGTAGGCGTCCTCGGCATCCTGCGCCGACCGGTCGGTCAGCTCCTTCTGAAACTGGATCAGTTCATTGGCGGCCTTCTTCAGACGCCCGAGAATGGGGCGCAGTTCACCCGTCAGCACGGTGCGCGCGCCATCGGCGTCGCCCGCCTTCGCTAGCGCTATCAGTTTGTCCTGACCTGCGACATACAGCGCCGTTTCCTCGCGCATCTGCGCCAGCAGCTTGCGTCCGCGCGGGCGGTCCAGCACGCGATGAAAATACTGCAGCGTGTCTTCCATGGCTGCACGCGACGCCAGCACCTGGTCGGTCTGCGCGGCACGGTCTGCGTCATCGCGCGCCAGCATCATGTTACGCAAGGCGATGGCGATATCGTTTACCTGCGACAGGACCTTCTGGGCCGCTTCGATGCGCGGCATGCGTTCGACGACCAGCGCGTCCGTGCTGGCCTTGACCCGGCCCAGCGATGCGGCGCCGGTCGCGATCACGACAATCAGGAGCAGGCTCAGCAGCCCGAACCCTGCGGCAAGCCGTTTGCCGATGGATAAATCACGCAATTTCATGTTGTTCTTCACTTTGTTTCTGCGGCGCGGTTGTTCCTTCGAACCGGAGCGGGCGCGCCGACCTGCTCCCGAAGCCAGGTCATAGTGTATCCATGAGGCAATACCGGGAAACCTGATCTGGATCAAATTTCCGTGAAGTAACGGTGAAATGTTGTGGGGGATCGACGGTGGCGAACGTCACGCCGCCAATGCTGCCCGCCGTCGCCCGGCCGCCGGCTCCACGGCGGCATAGACTTCGTGCGCCACCATCTCCGCGGTGGCCGCCGCCAGCGTCCAGCCCAGGTGCCCATGGCCGGTGTTATAGAAGACGAATGGCGTGCGGCCCCGGCCCACGCGCGGCATCGTGTCTGGCATCATCGGCCGCAGCCCGGCCCAGGGCACGATGCTGCGCGTCGATACACCGGGGAAGCAGCGTTCGACCCAGTCGACCAGGGGCCGGATGCGCTCCTGCCGGATGTCGCGGTCGAAGCCGGCGAATTCGGCGCTGCCCGCCACGCGCAGCCGGTCGGCGCCGAAGCGGCTGGCGACAAGCTTCGTGGCATCGTCCAG
>Ga0265797_10011434_pt1 | contig 11111 bp, 5 predicted proteins | sample P2T30metagenome_FD_192433 | JGI IMG/M metagenome (GOLD analysis project Ga0265797, IMG submission 192433) | Plant litter microbial communities from East Loma Ridge, Irvine, California - P2 T30 | ecosystem: Environmental > Terrestrial > Plant litter > Unclassified | place: USA: California... | reverse complement strand
AATGCCGCGCATGTCGTTTGGCACCGGCCACCACGAAACGACGGCGCTGATGATTGAGAATCAGCTAGATATTGACCACCACGGCAAGCGCGTGCTGGACATGGGCTGCGGCACGGGCATCCTGGCTATCATGGCCGAGATGCTGGGCGCGCGCCAGGTATTGGCCGTAGATGTAGAGCCCTGGACGGTAGAAAACGCCGCCGACAACGCCGCCGAAAACCACTGCCGCACCATCGAGTGCCGGCTGGGCGGGGCCGAGGTGCTGGCTGGCGAGGAGCCATTTGACATTATTTTGGCTAACATCAACCGCAACGTATTGCTCGAAGACATGCACGTGTACGCGGCGCTACTGCCGAGCGGGAAACCAATTCTGTTCAGTGGGTTTTATGAGGAAGACTTAGCCAAAATAACAGCCGAAGCTACCCGGCAGGGGCTGCGCTACGAGCGCCACCGCGAGCTGCGTAATTGGATTTCGGCTATTTTTACGAAATTGTAAGTTGCCCGGCGCATAGGCCGGGCGCAACCTTTGCTGCCTGTGCCTTTGCCCGTCCTTATGAAGCGACTTTTCGCCGCCGCATTTTTTACCAGTCTCCTACACCTGCTGCCGGCCCAGGCGCAGCCTGGCAAGCCAGCCACCGCGCCGGCCGCCAAGCCCCCAGCCGCCGCGCCCGATGGGCGTACGCCTGGCCAGGCGCGCCCCGGCCAAGTGGCAGTGACTAGTCGCTACACCGGCCACCTGTCGGCCGACCCAGCGCAGTTCATTGTCGATGTGGGGACGATGATGCTGGCTACCAATAACAACGCGGCTAAGCTCACGGCCGATAAGCTGCGCCAGCTGTGGGGTAGCAACACGCTGACCAGCAGCCAGCAGCTACGCATTGCGGAGCTTTCGCAGAAGCTGCTCGATAAGAAGTTTCGGCCGCAGCCGCACCTAGCGGCGTTTTACGCGGCTATCGTGGGTGGTAAGAATCAGGCGAAGCTTGGCGACGCTCAGATTGACCAAATGCTGGAGGTGCTGGGGCAGTCGCTGGAGCGCGACCCGACCGGCGACACCGAGAAATTTCTACTGACTACTTCGCGGGTGCTGAATGGCGGGTATTTGTACCGCTCGGGCTTCAACTCGCTGCGCGTGGGCGGTGGGCAGTTTTCGTTTGCCCACAAAGGCAAGGCTACCGAACCCGAGCCCGGCGCTAGCTTTGATAACCCCGCGCCGGCCGCGCCAACGGACCTGCCCGCCGCCAAGCCCGCTGCTGCCAAGCCAGTAGCGAAGGCCAAGCCCAAGCCCAAGCCGGTGGCCAAAAAGCGCGCCAGCGACGGCTGGGACACGGGCGACCTGTGGTCGGCTAGCCCGGCTAAAAAGAAGAACGACGGCTGGGGCGATGATGGATGGGGTGCTCCCGCACCCAAGAAAAAAGCCGCATCCAATGACGGGTGGGGGGCGCCCAGCGCCAATGATGGCTGGGGCGCGCCTGCCCCCAAGAAAAAAGCACCGGCCAAAACCGTGGCTAAAACGCCGGCCAAGGTACCGGCTGCCAAACCTGCCGCGCCCGCCGCTAAGCCGGCCAACGATGGCTTCGACCAGCCCGATATTCCGTTTGCGCCTTCGGTGGCGGCTGCTTTGGCTGCTTACTACCCGCCGGCGGTGAGCGGGCCGGTTATCGAGATTAAGGACGCCGATATTGTGATGGGCACGGCCGGCGACTCGATGGTGCTGCATAAGGTGAGCGGCACGACGGCCTTGCTCAGCAATCGGTTTTTGGCAACTGGTGGCCAAATGACTTGGACCGTCAAAAACAACCCCGTAACAGCCGAATTGGGGCCGTTCGACTTCGACCTGAGCAAGCCCGAATTTACAGCGCAGCCGGTTACGCTTACCTATCCCTACCTGTTTGAATCGTCGGTGAAGGGGGCGCTGAGCTACAAGGCGGTGCGCCGCAAGCCGGCCAACGGCGATACGGGCTACCCGCGCTTTATTTCGCTGACGAATGATGTGCGGCTTAAGAATATGGGCGAGGGTATCACGTACCAAGGCGGCTTGTCAATGGCTGGCGAGCGGCTGCTGTCGGCAGCGCTCGATGGCTCGCTGGCCACCATTACGGTGCAGCAGGAGGGAAAGCGGCGCTTCCGGGCCACCTCGCGCAACTACGTGCTCGGCGACTCGGTGATAACGACGACGCGGGCGGCGGTGGCTTTGTACGAGGCCGCGCACGACTCCATCACGCACCCCGGCGTGGAGTTGAAATACTTGAAGAACAAGCAGAACCTAAAGCTTTTGCAGGAAGATGGGACGTTCCGCAAAACGCCTTACTCCGACTCGTACCACCAGGTAGACGTGCGGGCCGAAATGGTGACCTGGAACCTGCGCGAGCCTAAGATTAACTTCAGCATCTATACCTCGCCCAACCAGGTTTCGGCCGATTTTGAGAGCAAGAATTTCTTCTCCAACGTCCGGTACCAGCAGCTTAAGAGTATCAACCACCTGCACCCGTTGCAGATGCTGCTGGGCTACAGCCAAGACCACGGCAAGGTGCAAACCATGTCGGTGCGCGACGTAGCCGCCGCCGTGCAGATACCCGAAGAAAACCTGCGCTCAGCCGTGGTGAGCCTGGCCCGCGAGGGCTACGTGGACGTGCAGCCCAAAACCGGCGAAGTAACGCTGCTGCCCAAAGGCAAGCATTACGTGGGCGCGGCCCGCGAGAAAAAGGACTTCGACCATATTGCCATCAAGTCGCTCACGGGCTCGGGGCGCTCGGCTACGCTCAACCTCAATTCCGACCAGCTTATGGTGCGGGGTGTGGAGCAATTCAGCTTCTCCGACGACTCGGCGGCCGTGATTGTGCGGCCCGATAGCGGCGTGGTGCGCATCGAGCGCAACCGCAATTTGAAATTCAGCGGCCGGGTAATTGCCTCGGCGTATCGGTTTAAGGGCAAGGACTTTCAGTTCGACTACGATGGCTATTATATTGATATGCCGCACATCGACTCGCTGACTATTCGAAGCAAAGCGCCCAAAAAGGGGGCTGGCAAGGCCGGCACCCGGCCCACCGATTTTACGCTGACTAACAAGGGCAATACCCAGAGTGGGCGCCTCTTTCTGAACGACCCCAAAAACCGCTCGGGGCGTAAGAAGCTGGGCAAGTTCCCGGCGTTTAACTCGACCTCGGGGGCCACGGTGTTCTTTAATAAGCCCGACGTATTAGGCGGGGCTTACGACTCGACCACGTACTTCGACGTGCCGCCTTTCAAGTTCGACTCGATGGGTACGGGTAAGTCGCGGGCCAACGTGGTGGGTGTTTTTCACAGCAAAGCGCTACCACCCATCAAGACCACGATGACGACCCAGGAGGATGGTTCACTGGGTTTTACGCACACGGTGCCGGCCACTGGCTACGCGCTGTACGGGGGCAAGGGTAAGCTGTCGGGCGGGGCTAAAGTGCGGCTCAATTCGCAGGGCTTGCAGTCGGATGGCACCGTGACCTACCTGGGCGCGACCATGCAGAGCGACCGGTTTGTGATGTACGGCGACTCGCTGACCGGCGAAGGCAAGGCGGGCGCCATTGCGGCCGGCCCTAACTTCCCGAAGGTGACCATGCCGCCCGGCTTCCTCATTAACTGGAACGCCAAATCGGACTCGCTGCACCTAATGACGACCGAAAAAACCGCCCCGGTGAAGATGTACGCCGACCATACCTTTAAAGGTGGGATGCTGCTGACGCCGAAAGGCCTGGGCGGCGACGGCCGCCTCGACGGCCCGCAGAGCTACGTGCGCTCGGAGTCGCTGACGTTTAAGAACGACTCGTACTCGGGCAAAAAAGCGGTGCTGAGTGTGAAATCGGCGCAGGCCGGCAAGCCCGCGCTCACGGCCAACGATACGAATTTTAGCTATGACCTCAAGAATGGTGTGGCTGAGTTTAAGCGCGACGAGGGTAGCACGGCCAGCATCGACTTGCCTTACGCGGGCTTCCGCACTGGCCTGAGCGAGGGGCGCTGGGACTTTAAGAAGAAGCGCGTGACGCTGAAAACGGCCGCCGCCAGCACTGGCGGTGCCTACGTGGCCTCGACCCGGCCCGAGCAAAAAGGGCTCAAATTCAAGGCTACTTCGGCGGCGTATGATATTACAAAGTCGCTGCTTGAAACGAAGGGCGTGCCCTACATCGCGGCGGCCGACGCTTGGATTGTCCCCGATTCGGGCCGCGTGTCGGTGGCGGGCGGTGGCAAAATCCAGACCCTGCGCCGGGCCACGGTGCTGCTCGACTCGCTGGAGAAATTCCATAAGCTGACGGGCGGCAATATCACGGTGACCTCGCGCGATGCCTTTAGCGGCGACGCCAAGTACATTTCGCGTACTGCTACCGGCGACTCGGTGGCCATGAAGTTTACCAACTTCAAGTCGGACTCGTCGGCCCTGGTGAGCCAGGCCAGTAAAAAGCGCTTCCGGCTGCTGCGCCGCTCGGCGCCCGATGCTGCCACGCCCATCAGCCTGGCGACTACGGCGACTGCCAGCGTAGATAACAACCAGAAGTTTCAGCTGGCGCCCAGTATTGGCTACCGGGGCGGCATCAGCCTAAACTCGCAGAAGCGCGGCCTTATCTTCGACGGACAGGTGCAGTTGCAATTTGGCAAGCTAAAAGGGGCCTCGGATTGGTTTGCAGTGCAGGACAGCATCGACCCCAAAAACGTGGTGCTGACGCTCACCAAGCCCAAAACTGAGGACGGAACGGAGCTGGTAACGGGCATTTTCCTGTCGGATGCCGACAATAAGCTGTACCCGCGCTACGCGGCGGCCAAGGCCACCGAGGCCGACGTGCCCGTGCTGCCCGTAGATGGCAAGGTGCGCTATGCGGCCAAAACCGGCGAGTACACCATCTCGAAGATTGATGTGGCTGACCCTAAGCAGTACGAGGGTGCGGTGCTGACGTACAACGAAACCAACGGCCGCGTCAATTTCCGCGGGCCGATGAATTTCATTGTCAACAACAAAAACTACAGCCTGGTAGCGGCGGGCGTGGGCCAGGCTAACCCCGATAGCGCTCGCTACCAGGTCGATGCGCTGCTGGGCTTCGACATCAACATCACAAGTAAGGCGATGGATGTGATGGCCGCCAACCTGGGCCAGGTGACCAAAAACGGCCAATTGGCGCTTGATGGCTCCAGCAACGAGCTGTATAAAATCGGTCAGCTGGCTGGCAACAAGGCCACCGAAGCCTACGCCGGCCGCGCCCCCAACACGGTGCCGCCGCTGCTGAGCACCGTGTCGCCCAAGCTCATTCATACCCTGACTCTGAGCCGGGCCGACCTGCGCTGGAATGCCAAACGAAAGGCCTGGCACTCGGTGGGCAAAATCGGGCTGGCGGGCATCAACAAGCGCGGTCTCAATGCGCTGGTGGATGGCTACATCGAAATCAAGCGCGAAAACTCGACCGACCAAGTAGAGGTGTATTTGGAGGCCGACCCGCAAACCTGGTACTACATCCGCTACGCCAACAACATTGTGGTGGCCATGTCGTCGAGCGAAACCTTCAACAACCTGGTGGGGGGCAAGGCTAAAGGCGATGCAAACACGGCTACCGAGTTTGGCGTGTTTTTGGGCGATTACTCCGATGTCGATGGCTTCCGCTCGCACTTCGAGCGCGAGTATTTGGGCAAGTCGGGCAAACTGGCCGCCCGCCCCGCCGCCCCCGAGCCCGCCCCCGAAGTAGATACCGACAAAGGCAAGAAGAAAAAGAAGAAGGATAACGACCCCTTCGCCGATGGTGAAATAACCCCACCGCCGAGCGCCGACCCCACCACGGAGGCGGCCGACACGGGCAAGAAATCCAAGAAAAAGAAGAAGGACAACGACCCCTTCGCCGATGGCGAGATAACGCCCGCCCCGGCCGCCGAGCCCACCAAGAAGGAAAAAGCTAAGGAGAAAGAAGCCGCTGCTGACCCCGCCGCACCAGCTGAGGAGCCTTCCAAAAAGGATAATAAAAAGCAGAAGGAGCAGGAAGCTGCCCCGGCTGCCGACCCTACCGCACCAGCCGAGGACACCGGCAAAAAGTCAAAGAAGGAGAAGAAAAAGGAGGCTGAAGCAACTACTGACCCTGCCGCCGACCCATCGGCCGAGCCGACTACCGACCCCGGCAAGAAGTCGAAGAAGAAGAAAAAGGGCGAAGAAGACCCCTTTGGCGATTCGTAAGCTAAGCGATTATCCGAGGCGGGCTGCCGGCTTTTCGTCGGCTATCCGCTCAGCGGGTGTAAAGCTCGTCGAGCTATGAGCGGACAACTAGCGAAAAGCCGGCAGCCCGCCCTAACAACTAAACCCCAGTACCCCGAAAGCCTTGCTTCGGGGTACTTTTGTTTTCAACCCATCCTACCCATGCTCTATATTATACTTGCGCTGCTGGCCGCTTACCTGCTTGGTTCCATCCCGACTGCCCTGTGGGTGGGGCAGTGGTTTTTTGAGCTGGCCGATATCCGCGAGCATGGCTCGGGCAACGCTGGGGCTACCAATACCTTCCGGGTGCTGGGCAAAAAAGCGGGCACTTTCGTGTTGCTGTTCGATGCTTTTAAGGGCTTCGTGGCAGCGTATTTTTTACCCAATTGGCTGTTGAGCCAGCAGGTTATTGCACCTGAGAACCTATTTTATTTCCGACTGGCCTGCGGCGTGCTGGCGGTAGTAGGGCACATTTACCCGGTGCTGGCTCAGTTTAGGGGCGGTAAGGGCGTGGCTACTATTTTGGGGATGATGTTGGCCATCGCGCCGGCTACGGTGGGCGTGGCACTGCTGGTATTTTTGGTGATGCTGGGCACCACGCGCTACGTGTCGCTGAGCAGCATGTCGGCGGGCGTGGCCTTCGCATTTTTGCAGCTTTTGCCCGCCTTTCGGCCGGTCAATACCTTGCAAATTTGGTTTGGCTTCTTGCTGGCCGCCATGCTCATCTACACGCACCGGGCCAATATCGGGCGGCTGCGGGCAGGTGCCGAGAGCCGCGTGCCGCTGTGGGGCAAGCGGTAGGAGAACTGGCTAGTATGCTCGCTGACTTGACCGCTTTATGCCCAGCAACGACCCCCCGTTCACCACCCCGCACCTGCTGCTCCGCGCCTTTGCCGAAGCCGATATTCATGGCCTGATAACCTTAGCTGGCAACTATGAAGTAGCCCGGCACACGCTCAATATTCCGCATCCTTATACTGAGGCCGACGCCCGGCACTGGTTGCATCTCACACAAAAAGCCCGCGCCCAAAACACGGCTTTTCCCTTCGCGCTGGAGCTGCGTGCCACCGGCGAGTTCATTGGAGGCATGGGACTCACGCTGGAGCCACGCTTCGACCGGGCCGAGGTGGGGTACTGGTTGGGGCAGCCGTATTGGGGGCGGGGGCTAGCCACGGAGGCGCTGGCAGCGGTGCTAAGCTTCGGGTTTAAGGAACTCCATTTGAATAAGATATATGCCACGCACCACGCCGATAACCCAGCTTCGGGCCGGGTGATGCAGAAAAATGGCATGCGCAAGGAAGGTGAGCTAGCGCAGCACATCAAGCGCGATGGGCGCTACCACGACCTGTGGCAGTACCGCCTCACTCGCCAGGAATACGCGCAGCTTCAGCGAGCTAAAAACGCGCTGACCGCCTAGTAGGTTCGTGCCGTAGACCAGGTAGTTGGGCGAGGATTTAGGCTAATTCAGGGGGTGAATTGTACTTAGCGGGGTCAATCTCAGCCAAGGAGGCGTAGCGCTTAGGGCGCACTCCCTACTTTTGTATCGATAATTTTCCTTGTCTTTATGCCCGCACCTACTTACTTAACCCAGCATCAAAATCGGTTTCTCGAAGAATTGATTGATTGGCTGCGTATTCCATCCGTTTCGGCCGACCCCAAGTTTCACGGCGACGTGCTGCGGGCCGCTGACTTCATTAAGGACAAGCTACTCGCAGCCGGTGCTACGCTGGTCGAAATTTGCCCTACCGCTGGTAATCCCATCGTGTACGGCGAGTACATGGCCGGCCCCGACCGGCCCACTGTGCTGGTATACGGCCACTACGACGTGCAGCCCGCTGACCCCTACGAGCTGTGGACTTCGCCGCCTTTCGAGCCCGTTATCAAAGACGAGAAGATATATGCCCGCGGCGCCTGCGACGACAAAGGTCAGGTGTACATGCACGTCAAAGCCCTCGAAATGATGCTACGCGACGGTGGCTCCGGCGTGCCCTGCAACATCAAATTCATGTTTGAAGGGGAGGAGGAAATCGGCTCCGACAACCTAGGTCTCTTCGTGAAAGCCAATAAGGATAAGCTGGCGGCCGACGTCATTCTCATCTCCGATACCGGCATTTTGGCCAACGACGTGCCCAGTATCGAGGTGGGCCTGCGTGGCCTCAGCTACCACGAAGTGGAAGTAACTGGCCCCAACCGCGACCTGCACTCCGGCCTCTACGGCGGCGCCGTGATGAACCCCATCAATGCGCTCTGCGACATGATAAGCAGCCTGCACGACGAAAACCGCCACATTACCATCCCCGGTTTCTACGATAGCGTGGCTGAGCTGAGCGCCGCCGAGCGCACCGAAATGGCCGAGGCCCCGTTTTCGCAAGCCGATTTTGATGCTAGCATCGGCCTGCCCGCCGCCGCCGGTGAGGCTGGCTACAGCACGCCCGAGCGCACCAGCATCCGGCCGACGCTCGATGTCAACGGCATCTGGGGCGGCTACATCGGCGAGGGCGCCAAGACAGTGATTCCGAGCAAAGCATTTGCCAAAATCTCGATGCGCCTGGTGCCCAACCAGACGAGTGACGAAATCACGGCGCTTTTCCAGCGACACTTCGCCAGCATTGCGCCGGCCGGCATCACGGTTGAGGTGCGGCCCCACCACGGCGGCGAGCCCGTAGTGACGCCCACCAACTCGGTGGCCTACCGCGCCGCCGCCCGCGCCATGGAAACCACCTTTGGCAAAAAGCCGGTGCCCACGCGCGGCGGCGGCTCCATCCCCATTGTGGCCATGTTCAAGAGCGAGCTCGGCCTCGATTCGGTGCTGCTTGGCTTCGGCCTCGACTCCGACGCCATCCACTCGCCCAACGAGCATTTCGGCATCTTCAACTTCCTGAAAGGCATCGAAACCATCCCCGAGTTCTACCGCGAATACGCCAAGGGCGAGTAGGGGAGGAGCACATTATTAAAAATAGAAAGCCCGGTTCCTATGCAGGAGCCGGGCTTTTTAATACCTCAAAAGTCGGTTTAGCGGCCGCTCACTGAGTAGGTGAGGTACAGTTGGAAAGCACTGTTGCGGGCGCGGGCCTGAACGGTGGTGGGGCCAACAGTCGTGGCTTTATCCACGTTGGTAAAGCCGCCGTTGTAGCGTAGCCCCACGCCGAGGCCGTGCTTGAGCTGGTAGCCCAGCCCAAAGAGGTAGCCAAAATCGACCGAATTGTAGCCGTTTTTCACGTCTACCGACACGCTGCCTGACTGCGACTTGGCGGCTACCAAAAAGCCTACTTGCGGGCCCGCTTCAAAAAACAAGCCGCCCGTATTCACATGAAAAGCCAGCGGCACATCGATGTAGTGCAGCCGCCGCGAGCGGTCGGTGACATTGGCGTAGTTGGCACCTTTCTGCGAATATAGCAGCTCGGGCTGAAAGGCGAAGAGCGGCGTAAGCCCAATATTGGCAAAAATGCCGCCGTGAAAACCAAACCGGTTGTCGAAGCCTTTGGCATCTGCCCCGGTAAAATTGGTGAGTGAAGCACCCGCTTTCAGGCCCAGCGAAACGCTGCCGCTGCTGCTGCGGCCCCGCTTTTGGGCGTGGGCTGCCGTGCTGGCACTCAGGCCTAAAGCCAGTAGTATTACGATAGATTTTCTCATTAGGAAGGAGATTGGTAAGGTAAATAGCGTAGCAAAGCTACGGGCAACAGCGATTTTAGCGGGCGCAAAAAAGCCGGCTCCTGCTTAGGAACCGGCTTTAAATAACTTAGCTTAAGTAGTTTACTTGCCGCCGAACACGAAGCTTAAGTACGGCTGTAAAGTGCTGTTGCGTTGGGTAGGCGAATTAGAGCCTTTGTTGATATTCGTGAAGCCACCGTTGTAGCGCAGCCTATATGCCAGGGCCATTGCTTAACTGATAGCCGAGGCCAGCGGTATATCCAAAATCAACTGTTTTGAGGCTGCTCTTTAAGTCATTTTCGGAAGACCTACTCCCTAAGCTACTCGAAAATTCAGGCTTTCGTTTAGTCGCTACAAGAAAGCACGCGCACGGGCCAAGCTCAAAGAACAAGCCGTCAGCATTTATGCAAGCCATTACTGGTACATTAATGGAGACGTGAAGTAGTTTTCTCGTTATACGTAATACTACCGCCAGATACACTATCTCCTAGCTTAGCTCCTTTCATTGAATAGAATACCTGAAGTTGAATCGAGAAAGTGTCGTTAGCAGCAAGATTGGCAACTAGTCCTTCGTGAAAGCCGAAGCGATTCTTAGCACCACCCATAGTATCACCGGTAGCGCTGGTAGGCGGAGCGCCATCTTTGCTACCAAAGGTGGCTGATTGGGCCTAAGCAGCTACCGAAACGCCAGCTACTAATCTGAGGGAGCGGATAGTTTTTTCATTGTATAAAAAACAAGCTAATTATAAACGCCGAGTAAAGGAAGGGGACTCATCGACCAGCTACACAAAAAACCCGACCATTTTGCAATGGTCGGGTTTTGTTGATGCACAGAATATTTCTGATGCAGTCGAGCTTATTTGCCACCGAAAGCGTAGCCAACCTGGAGTTGGAATACCGAGTTGCGGACGTTGGGGTTTTGCAGGAATGGTGCGCTGGTGCCCGAAGCAGCTTTGAGCGAGGTCGAAGCACCGTCTTTATATACGCGCGAGAAGTCGCCGGTGTAACGAAGACCGATTTGCAGGCCGCTAGTAATCTGGTAGCCAAGGCCACCTACGTAGCCGATAACTACTTTATTTAGGTCGTTGGTGCTGGTATTTTCCGTCTGCTGCGTGTTTACGCCGCCAGTTTGGATGAAGTCACGGTTGTGCAGTACAAAGCTGCCCTGCGGGCCAAGTTCAACGAAGAAGCCTTTGCCATCTTCGCCAACGTTGTAGCGAAGCATGATGGGTACATCAAGGTAGCCAAGCGTGCTTTTTAGGGT
>Ga0265797_10011433_pt1 | contig 11113 bp, 11 predicted proteins | sample P2T30metagenome_FD_192433 | JGI IMG/M metagenome (GOLD analysis project Ga0265797, IMG submission 192433) | Plant litter microbial communities from East Loma Ridge, Irvine, California - P2 T30 | ecosystem: Environmental > Terrestrial > Plant litter > Unclassified | place: USA: California... | reverse complement strand
CGAGCCTACAGGAAAGTCGCGGAAGTCTGCGTATGGTGCAGACCGGTCCGTGTAACAAGCAAAAAAAGAGATCGTAAGTGTAAAAGGACGGCGCCGAGACTGCATATGAGGCAGCACTTCCCATGTGATCACTGACCTCGCACCGCACTATCAAAATACTGCTCAATGAGATATCTATGAGCTTCAAATACCATTCCTACATCGAGTACCTTCACATTATTCTCCACGGCGTACGCCTTTCCATAGTTGACACGGCTGGTTGGCTCAAGATATTCATCGTTTGCGGGATGCACCTGTATTGAGAACTTCGTCAAAGTCTCGCCTTGAAGTAGGTGAGGTGCGGAAGGTGTCGTGTGAATAACACCGTGATCGTTCATGACCAGACCTCTTTTCGTGGCACCTTGTCCTTTGTAAGTCTGAACAGGACTGGTGATAGAGTAAGCAAGATGCAAAGGGCTGAGTCTGCAGGGATTTGCCTACATGCACTGACTAAAATCACCCTTGTTTCGCACGACGACAAACCTGCGAATTTCACTGAACGCTTGTTCACCATACTGGACTGTGCTGAAGTGTGTCGAGTTGCGAGTCTTGCCAGGGTTAACCTGGCCAGCAGGTTCGGTCCACAGCATCTTGAAAACCTGACATCATCTGGTGAGTATTGTGGGAAAGCTGAACAGCGGGTCAAGCTTACTCGGCCAAGCACGAAAAATGTCGCACGAGATGGTTGTGCCACTCGCCGATATCCTAGTACATGTGAGGGGGTTTTCCTCGAATCCTATATTGAGATGCTTACGTGCATCCAGTTTCTCATAGTTGAATTCTTCAGTTAGGTTTGTTTGGATGTATCTTCGATCGAGACTCTGTATAGTGGATTGTACATCGGTCGGAAGGGACGTTACCGGGTGGCGTGGCCCGGGCGGTCCGGGGTACTGCGAAGGTTGGCCTGTGTCCCTATTTATTGTCGTGTAGTGCGATTGTCTTGCTGATGCAGGGGTGAAACCGTAATCACTCTGCGTTGTGTGGTTATATGGTGGGTATGGCGAACCTGAAGGGGTTGTCGTCGAAGCGTTCGCCGATGCAAAGGACTGAGGGCTTTGGAATCCGAAAGACTGTGTTGCGTAACTCAATCCTACGTTGACTTGATCTCCTGGGCTGCCGACTCCAGGGCTGTTGCTGGGTTGTTGTAGTAGGTAGTTGGCAATCTCCACACCTCTTGTGTTATATCCAGGGACTGCAGATCCCTGTAGTGACCAGCTCGTCGATGTCGGCTCGTTTGGATGTGATGCATACGTCCTTGTCAAGCGTGATGCGGATGCGCCGGGTTGTTGAGGAGGGCTCGAACTTGTGTAGGAATAGTTGTGTAGCGATGCAAGTGGAATATCTCCGGGGCTGCGGGGTGTACTATTCATTCGTTATGCAACGTTCCCGTCGGCGGTATATCTACGTTTTGGTACTGACCTCGCGATGGGCGTATATGTATGCGTAGCCGCAGTCGATCGTGTGTCAACAGAGCCCGTCGCTGGGCCTGCCCATAACGTTTCTATCACTGTAAGACCATCATCTGCCAGCAAATATGAGTAATGGCGTCCGTGTGGCTGTGACCAGGTCCAAGGTCCGTAGCTCGGCATAGCTACATATTCGCGACCTGAGGACGGGACGATACCTAGGTGGCAGATAAGGAGAGCAGGTCTTAAGGAAGCGTACCCAGGTGGAATCAGGAGTGCGGGGCATCTCGGGATCGAGGAAGAGCCTCTTCGCCTAGCGAATATGTCTCATATCGATGTGGCGCCTCTGCAGGCTTGTGACTGAGTCCATATGGATAGTAGAGGTCGCCATGTCACGGCTAGCGCGACGTCAATATGTGAGATGGTGGGCTGGGTGGGGCGAGCTTGACAGTTGAGGGCGGGGAACCCCTAACGGGTCGTGCGTGCGCGGCGCTTTCGCTTCCCGCAATCGCCCCCAGTCCCATCGCAGCTTTCAGTCGACTGCCGTCTTACCAACCTCTCGAGTCCAACCACATTTCGCTTCTTTCCCATCAAAACATACAAAGACACAGGACAAACCATGTAATCCGTGTTTCCCCTGGTTCTGAGTACGTTGATCCACACATGCCACGCATCGCGAAGTCATCAACTGTGCATTGGTTGCACAGCCGGGATGCTCACTACCCCCGACGTTGTCGAGAGAACAACGGTATCTGAGCCCGTCAAAAATAAGAGAGAATGTGAATTAATGATAGTAGGCTCATGGCAAGGGCTCGAGGGGCTCCGATCTTTCAAATGCACTCATCGATCGAAGATGCATTGTCCAAGAGACGATTGACAAATCTGGTGATGTTCAAATTGGGTCTGCGCACAAAGCAGAGAGGCCTGCGCCAAGACCTTCAACAGCATGTTCAGTCTGCGCGTCACGGAGGAGCATACTGAAGAAGAAAGTGCGCTTTGAAGAGACTTGCGCGCCTGTTGAAGAAGACCAGACACAAGATCAGAATGCGCGTGTGCATTCGCTGCCACCGGCCTCTTCTGCGTTAGGGGTTGTACCTAGCGAGGCTCTTCGCACAGCAGATAGCAGTACTACACACTCTCTATCTCTGCCCTTACCTGCACCACCGCATCCGCCTCCGCCGCCGCCTCCATCCGAGGCCCCTCTCCCTCCGACGATTTTCAACAAAGCTCTTGAGACAAACAAGTATCTCAATGCGGCAGCCGTTCGATTGTATACCCACTTCATGAACGAACTCTCTGACTTCGTGACACAACAAGGAGAGGTTGTTTCAATGCGGGTTGCTGTTCAGGAAAGAAGGAAAGAGCTACATACATTGAGAGAGCGTGTATCGAGATGCGACATGATGCTTATCAATTGTGTGCGCGAGCAGATGAACGGCGGTATGGCTCCAAACAAACACACTACACTGAAGCACTTCGAAGCATCACAGGCGGCAAGAGACCTGATCGGGCCTGTCGAATCAGAATACGAACCACTTGAGGTTCTGCTTGGGTCGAAGGAACATCTGCTCGTAGAGAAGTACTCTAGACTGGAGAAGACTTTCGAGCATTTCTTTAGACTCAGCATTGCCCCAGCTACTAAGCCGAAGGAGCCGTCTGAGATCGAGTATGAAGCTTCGTCAGCGGACTCTGTTGTCGATGAAGGCGCCGCCCCCGGAGGTACCGATCATCTTCACGGAGCTTTTATTGGAGAGAACGTTGGTATCGGCCAACATCCAAGACATTCTGGAGAGCTTAAACCAACAATTGAGGAACGTTGGGTGCCTGGGGCGTTGCATAGAAGGAGTATGTCGTTGGACTCGACAGATGTAGCTAGGCCTAGCAGGACTACTTCAGAAGACGGAAATATCTTTGCCTGTAATTCGACTGGTACCCTCGATCACATAGGACTCTGGATTACTGATATGATCGACCTCGCTGAGCCAGGTGCAACATTTTCGCACGGTTCTAGGATTGCAAGTGGAATGTTTGGCAGTAGTCACATCGAAATCCCCGATGAGCTACCGGACTTAGCGAACGACCTTCCAGTCAATCCTGGTCTTGACGAAGGAAACCCTCTGCTCTTACTCGACGAGAGCAATGAGACACGAGCCATTCTCAGTGATTATCTTGTCAATTTTGAGAGCACACCTGACCGGGTAAACCGTTGGATGTTACATCACCTCCGCGTTTCGCCTCGCGAAATCTATACGCTTCATAGGCATATCACCAAACTCACGTCCGAGCCACTTCGTTGGGCTACATCAGTACTGAAGCAATGGCCGCACGACAATTTTGGACAAAACAATCCGTTTGATCAAGGGTCGGCCGAGCTCGAGGAGAACTTTCTGAACCCTCAGGTCCTCGGGTATCATGGAGCATGTGATCCAGAATGTCGTGATACCCATCCCTGGCCAGATAAAGATGCATGGTTAGAACCGAAGTCGTCCAATTTCTCCACTGCTGAAACTGCTCCAACTCGGCCAGCACATCTCGATACAGAAGCGAATATGTCAACAGTTCACGAGCTTTCAACGGAGTATAACGATGGCGACTAAATCGGGTGGAATCTCATCCAGTATCAAAAGCCTAAATGTGGTGTATCGGCTGGTCGGGCGCAAGGGTAAATACGATCTGAAGTTCTACAAAAGGCGCAAAAGGCTCGCAGCATCGTCAGACATGTCTTGACGGGCAACTAGATACCGGGATTCTCGGCTTTTACTATCATCGATGCACTATACACTCTTGTTGCTTTTGAACAATGGGTTCGTCTTAGCGCGCACTCAGCCTCGGTAGAAGCCTCTTTTCCAAGTCCGACGATGCTTCAGCCACGACATGGATGTATTGAGACACCGCTTGGAGGGACAAAGGCGCATCCCGGTAACATGCACCCGTCCTGCAAGCGTTTCTGCGAGTGCATCTGATCATGAGTCATACATGCATTGCAGGCAGACCTTGACGGTATATCTCGTCCACCAATCGTTAATCGATAGCTAGCAGAGCCGCATGTCTTTCGGCCCCGCTCATACCAGTGCTCCAATTTGCCTGTAACCCTTTTACCCACATCACATTCCACTCTTCGCTTCCTTCCTAAGTATTGTCCAGCTGGTAGCCAACGAAGCTCAGGTTCTTAGTCCCTGCACTATCGGCCAACAGGCTTCGTAGCCCATTCAGCCGTATCTTCAGCCGTGTCGCATTCGCTCACCGATATAGTTGTCTTAGCGCTGCGATGATTGGTCAGTCTGATAGGGCTTATTGCCACGGAGACGGCAACCAATTGACCGTGCGGGGGTACGCATGTATCACTGCCATCTCGTTAGTGGAATAGCTGCCTTACAGGTCGCGGAATGTCTCGTTTGCCAACGCAATCAGGCTTATGTGGCCAATTACGGAATCACGAGCAGATACGTGGTGCTAAGACCTGCGCGTGCTCGGTTGTCGACACGCAACGTAGGGCCAATTTGATAACAAGGCAATAGGCGACTTTGTGCCCACGTCGCGCGGGGTCATAGGGTGACCATCGGTGATACGGCAGCGCGCAGGTAGCCAAACAGCTGGCGCATTCTGCAGGCTATGGTCATGCGTACATTTCTTCCTACATGCCGTTCAATTTTGCGCTGTGAGGAGCAAGTCTTTCCGCGAAGAGTGGGTCGGGCGGCAGTTCCAGCCTTACGAGCTGCATGCGCTGATTTGGACTTTGGGGCGGCGTGTAAGACGGGAGCTAGGCGTCCACTTGCATGCCGTGGTGGGTCCAGTGGGGTTGAACGGGCCGTTGGAACTCCATCGCCGGAGCGCAGCATCAATACACATTCATTCAAGGTTAATATCGAAAACTCACCTGCTACAAAGTCTAATGTAGATAACCTAGAGGTCTGTACTGCCGTAAGACTTTGTAAACTCTGATTTTATACTAGTATGGACTCCAGGAGGCAAGTCAAGTTCTTGCTGTGTATGAGACGAAGCGATGCCGTGTCGTTCTTCCCCTTATCTTCACCCAGCGGCTGATGTCGTGGATAGATGACAAATAAACACCAGCAACCCAACTACCGCGCAACCCGTGCATGTCACTACCAATAACAACGACATGTTACCCCCGAAACTCATTCCAGGATACGAAACCTATCAATGCGCCATTGGTGAGCTTTAGGAACCCCATCCAAGTCGAGCATACCGGGCGGCTGGCGATCATCTGTGATCGCTCTTGTGTCCCGCCACCGTCGGGTCTGTAACATCGGCAGTTGCCTTTCTATCGGCCCGAAAGAACGACGATAGCCCTATCTTCGGGCCCCAAAGCGCTTACTTTGGTCAGCCGAATGTCGCTCACCCATAAGCGGGCGTCTGCTGATCTCCGTCAGCGTGGAACACCGTAAGCCGAGCCCCGACGCAGTGGTAACAATGCGGGCTGATTGCGAGTCCGCGTGGAGCTGACCGCCACTCCTAATTGGGGCGGTTGATCACCTCCTTTTTTCAGCTGCCAATTCGCATGGCCAAGCTGGAGACTCACGAGGTCTCGGATCGAGTGGCATAGTGTAACGATGAGATGAATGCATTGATCTATTGGATGAGAAGATACATACGCCAATCAACGCCGTACAACAAAACCATGGAAACCGGACATTCGTTCCGAGATCGATACCAAGAAATGAAAAACGTACTATTACTTTCGTCAGTCGTCAGAATATACAATGTTAGGACAGTAATAAATAACACGGGAGAAGAAAAAACGGAAAGAGCTGCCGAAAACCTGTACAGTTGACCTTGATGAGATACGCGAACTGCTCCGTTGCGCCACCGGCTGTTCTTAGACCCGAGCAATAGGAGTAAGTTCTCCAACCGAAGGAGTGCTCTTACTGCGCTTGGTCTTGAAAGGATGGAAGAAACCCCGAGCCCAACTTGTCGTGTATCTCCGTCCTTGGGAGATTGGCCGAGGGTTATGTGGGGTCGGACTTTCCGCGGACCGCAGCTTTGTGGTCCCGACGAGAGCGGATGGTGTTGGGAATTGCGCGTTAGAACGTGATGACGCGTACTGCGCAATTGGATCCAGGTTCGACTTGGTTTCTGCGTCGGCTCTGCAAACAGAGCCTGCTGAAGTGTCATGGTTTGAGTTGGTAGATTGTTCTCCAGGCGTCCGGATGTTACGCTCAAGCATTACCGCAGGCACCACTTGTGTCTCAACATTGCTTCGCTGTTGCGCTGGGCGGCACATATTGACTTCATTGTCATGCTTGCTCGCCATTGCGCAGTCAGGGTGATGGCCATTGCCTGTACTTTGGACACTGTCTTTTCGTTGCGCCGCGTCGACGAGCTGCGCAAGATAGGTACATACGGGCTGTTCTACGACGGTGTCTGGGGAGGCCGATATTTTGACAACGTTTTGTTGCTCTACCAAGTCGCACGTCACTGTCTCGGTGCCAGATCTGGCCCTATTGTTGTCCGCAATCTGATGTAGTGGTGGAGGTGGCGATTGAGGCGCTATTGGTGCAGGAGTATCAAAGCCTTTCGGTAGCTTCTCGTGAGGATCTAGATTCTTAGAATTCGTAATCATTTCCTTGGAAGGTCGCAAGTTGCCATCTAATCGATGTTGCATCAGAACAGAAGAAGTGATACTTTGCGTAGCGCTTTCATCCTGGGAAGGAGGCCCCCATTCCGTTCTACTGGCGGATAACAAGTAGGGCTCGTTGCTGCTTTCAGCCTCAGTGAGGCTATCTTTGCTCCAGAAATGTGTTGCCCGAGTTTCCCAATCACCTTCAACCGGGCTTCTTACTCCGTTGTCTTCAAGAGTGTTCAAATACAGACGCTTCTGGATGACACTTTCTTTGAGATGCTTCAGAGACCAAGCCTGTATCTTCTGCTTCGTGGCAGTGCTGCAGCGGTTGAACAAAGCTGCGCTTTCAGTCTGTGTTCGTCTCATTGGAGTTGAGAACTTTGGCGCGGCTCTAGAAGAGTATGTCGAATGTGAATGTCGTCTGATGGGAGAAACTGTATTCAGCGTCAAATTCACTTCTTCCACCCGAGATAGCTGTGGGGTTGTTTTGGGGGTAGGGATTTCGACCAAAACGTCGCTGTATTCGCTTGTAGATGTTGTTGGTTCAATATCGAGAGTCCCGCCTCCATCGGCAAAGAGAGCTTCGTCTCCCCTCGTGCAATCGAAATCGTCAAATCTCTTCTGCTGTATCTGGCCGATTTCCCGCTTCAAGACTTTTATGTCTGACATCACAAAAGTATGGCTTCGGTGCGAGGGCACGAGTGAAGCAGGAGCAACAAAACTCGGAGAAGCAGCAAATGGATGCGGCAACGAATGAGGCGGGGGAGGCGGGGGAGGCGGGAATTTCGAGACTTGGCTTGGGGATAACGACCCTGCTGGGCAAGGGGGAAGTTGATCAAGCGCCGGACGGGATGGAATACCAGGTGGTTGGCTGTGAAGACAGGTAGGGTCGTTGAGGTGAAAGTGGAGGAGGACGCTTTCGATGTCGAATTGGTAGAATCGATTTTCGAGGTTTAGAAATGTCCATTCTGCACCGGTAAGATTTGCTTCAGCTTGCCGATAGTTCTCCTCGGCTTCTCCCAGATCATCGCGTGTTTGTCCGACTCTTTCGTAGGCATCGAGGAGAGCAGTCGGAAGTAGACCTGGACAATCGTTGATACATTGCCGTACCATTTTCATAAACTTGGCTTCCGCGTCACCGGCAGCAAGACGCTTCTGCTGTACTTCACGACCAGCTGTTCTCAAACTTTCGCGTTCGACTAGCAGATTCTTTCTTGTGGATGACAACAGTGTTTGAGTGTTGGATAGCTCTTCCAAGTGCTGGCGAACAAGGGAAATTAACGGGATAAATTGCGTAGTACGCCGCTCTTCAATTCTGGCCTGGACTGTTTCTTCCATCTTGTCTCAATGGGCGGCTCGTGGAATGGCATGTGCAACAAATGATGAAACTAGGTTTTTGACAAGTGAGGTTCCCCTACATAACTGTGGAAGAAGAGCCCTTCGATTAATAAAGAACCCCTTGTAACACTCAGCTTGTGGCTTCGATGAGCATGAGCGAGTACATTCCGATACTCAGATCGAACGTGGGCAGACGTGGTTGTCATCCGGCGTTGCGTGTTAGATAAGGGTAGCCCTGAACAAATGTCAGCCGTTTGAGGCTCGCGAGCGGGAAGGAGCTGAAGCCATTCGGCCGCTCATCGTATGCGCTCAGATGAATGTGTTATTGAGCAAGCAAATCGGAGCACAGGCACATGTAGTCACCCGGCCTTTCCGTCGCACCGCCGAGTTTGTCGGGTTGGTGCGCGTCAGGCTAAGACAGGCCGTTTTCGATTGGAGTGACAGGGTTGCCGGGTTGTTCGTTTCAACACCACGTAACCTGTCTAATGTGAAACCCAGCTGTGATTTCCGGAAATCACTCGCCTACCTACCACGCCCATGTTCAATGCGCAAGCAAGAGCAGATGGAGCGCATATGCATAGAATTGTGGACGTCGATCGCTCTCTCGTGGTGGGCACCACAACATCTGTGGGTGGTCTTGACAGAACAGCAGAGCCGCATCACGTAGCAGTTTTCCAGCTCTTGCTTGTATAAAGCCAGACCCGATCATCGAGGATGAAGATGGTAGCTTTCCTGCGCCATCGCACTGACCGATCTTACTCAAACAACGTGCGCATCGTCAGCTGCGCAGGACGTGCGGCTATTGTTGTGTAAAAGCGCACCCATAACCAGTACTATCGTGCGACATGTCGCCCACCAACTGGATTTGGAGCGAGCCACACCAAGACCACTACTATGTTACAGTCGACCAGTACAGTAAGTATTACCATCTTTAGGGTTAGCACTGAGTCATACGAGACTCCGCTGATCCTCATAGATCAACCAATCTATCACTGGTACAAGCAAAGCCAAAGCCAAAGCCAGAGCCAAAGCCAAAGCCAGAGCCAAAGCCAAAGCCAGAGCCAGAGCCAGAGCCAACCTCGTACCAGGCACGACTCAGGCACTCATCCCAACGATGGCTCAAACGTGGCCCAAATGCCTGACCCAGGTATGACCCAGTGACCCAACCAATCGAGACCTTTTCACTAAAGGAAACCGTACAGCTCCACAAGATGTCCGTGCATTGCGAGGCTTCATTCAAGGCACGCCGCAAACTGGATGGTACGATCTGCTGGATTCGAGTAAGCATATTCTGGACTCCATAATTCATCGGCTGACCCGGTCGCTATCAGGCTACCGAATGAGAACTGGCACTGAAGCCCGGGATTTCTTCGTGTTTGGTAGAGTCTTCGCCATGTTGTACTCTGAGGCTGCAGGCGGGACTTCCCGTGCGCAGCCCAACGACGAAGCATACACCGTCGTTCGCTACAACGAACGAGTACACACGAATATCCGTCGTTTCGTGGTACTCCAGGATAACCATGGCTTTGTGTACGCTTGGTAAGTTTCGCCTGAGTAAGCTACAAACGTCCCACCTGACTTGACTCAGCGGTATCGGGACTTACTCTGGTCGCGGGACGCTTAAGGAAGGTTGCGTACCCCAGGAACATGCAATCGTCTACCTCACTGGGACGGACCCGGCGACTTGTTATCTCCCTGGAGAGTACGAAAGTGGAATGACCAAGGAGCCTATAGAGATTACAGCTGTTGACACCTCGATCGTGCTCCGTCCTGAGTCCCGCATACGGTTTGGGAAGACTTATCCCATCGAAAAAAATGTCAAAGTCAAAGATATTGGTCAGGTCAACCCAAACCATTTGAGTAAGCTCTTCCAGTACTGGACCACGGGAAATTAGGCCAGCGCCTAAATGCGTATCCGTCGTTGTTCAGGTCGTGGCACAACCATGTGCGCTGGCGTCCCCTCGACACGATCTCGACGATAGACCCTGCGAATTAGGAGAGTTCCCCAAGTACACCGGGACCTGTTCTCCGATGGATACACCTTTATCCCGTTGTAATCTTTCTTTTGTCCGATCCTGAAATCATCCCTCTGAATATGAAACTAACGGCCTGGGGTACGACAGCGCGCTTCGACGACGGGTATTTGTGGGAGGCGTTGAGATGTATGGGGTCTTTCGGTGCTTGCTGCTATCAAATACGTTATATACGACCAAATTGAATACGATCTCATCTTTTCACATGCGCCTTCTCTGACTGTGCAACTCGAGCTGTGATGATCTTGATCCCGATGAATGCATGCTGTAGCGCCATCTTCCCTATTCTCTGGGGGGAAACAAAGCATGGTGAGCACCGTACTACGAGAAACATCGTCCGGTCGAAGCGCATGCGGGGATTTCGCGGTGAGGATGGGTTCGTAGCTGCGGTATCCTAGTTGTCAGTTGGTAAGTCTGCAGCTAGCCTGTCGCTACACAGCCGCATAGGCTCCGACTCCTCATAGATGATGAATCGCAAAATTTGGCTATACTCTGGACTGAGTAATGCGACTATCAAGCCACAAGCGAGTGGTAGAGTGTCGTGGCGCGTGGCTGCCATCGTCGCTCGCCAGGTCCCGAGCGTGTTTGTAAGCCGTCATGGAAAAAGGATAATTCGAATTTATACTGATGGTGCGGACAAACTGCGCGTGAACAGCGCGCGCGTGTGTGCAAAAGTGCGCATGTGTGGTGGGTTGGATGAGGAGCGGGGGGGG